>JRYD01001829.1_pt1 | contig 29288 bp, 35 predicted proteins | sample 235311 | NCBI WGS metagenome assembly JRYD01 (sample SAMN03074213, study PRJNA261472) | activated sludge metagenome | biome: Common Effluent Treatment Plant; feature: Wastewater; material: Activated sludge; isolation source: activated biomass in a lab-scale reactor treating industrial wastewater at... | reverse complement strand
CGCCTTTCGAAATCCGCGATCGCCCCGGCAAGCAGCCCGCCGAGACGCTCGCCCTCATCGGCAGCCCACGCCTGCCGCTCTGCCGTAAGCTTCTGCGCGAACGCCTGAGCCTCAGCGGCAGCCCCCGCCTCCTGCTCCGCCTGTAGCGCGGCGCGCCCCTCGAGAACACCGCGCGCATGCGCTTCCTTGATGCGGAAATCGAGATCGGAGGCGTCCTCCGCATCGATCGCGCCCAGGCCGCGCCGGCGGGACGCATCTGCAGAGAGGTCCTTGAGATAGAAGGCAACCGGAAGGGCCGTCATGCAATGCCCTCGCGCATCCACGCCTTGAGGATGTTGGCGGCCTGCTCTTCGTCGAGGGCGACCATCTGCTCGAGCCGCCGCTGCGAGAGCCGCATGACGTCGTTGGTGATGTCCGCGATCAGGTTGGGATCGCGCTTGATGCCGAGCAACTCGGCCGTCGCGACCGTCGAATCGAGAGCCGGCACCTCGGGCTCATCGGTCGCCGTCAGCAGCGATCCGTCGTCCGCATCCTCCGCCACGGAGGTTGCAAGCGCGCCGCCCGCGACCTGCCCCTCGCGTTGCTCGAGCAGCAAGCGTATCACCGGCCTCAGTCCGAACGTCACGACGATGAAGACCAGCCCCAGCACCGTCAGAGCCTTGATCAGCCCCGTTGCGAGATCGATCAGCGGCCCCACGAGGTTTGCGGAATTGAAGCTCGCGTCCGCATGCGCGGTCTCCGCGAACTCGACCGCAACCACGCTGATCTGGTCGCCGCGCTTGAGGTCGACGCCGGCCGCCGTCCCGACGAGCCGCTCCACCTCTTTCACCTGGGCCTGGACGGCCTCGGGCGTGGCCGACTCGCCGAGCGTCTCGAGCAGTCGCTTGCGGTTCAGCACGACGGCGATCGTCAGGGCTTCGATGCGGTAGCCCTCGCTCGTCGTCTGCACCGTCTTGGTGTTGAGCTCGTAGTTCGAGAGATCCTCGCGCTTCTCGTTCGTGCGCTTCGACTGATCACCCCCGGCGCCGTCCGCGGCCTGGTCCGGAACGTTCTGCTCGACGCCCACCGGCGAGCGGCTGGCGGTATTCTCCTGCTTGCCGGTCTCCTTGACCACGCGCAGCGAGCGCTCGACCTTGGAATCGGGATCGAAAGTCGTCTCGTTGGTCTGCCGCCTGTCGAGATTGAGGTTGGCCGCGACGCTGACCTCGAAGTTGTCGAGCCCGAGGTACGGCGTCAGCGTCTTGCGGACGTTATCGCTCAAATCCTTGCTGACGGTCTTCTCGAGCTCGATCTTACGGCTCGACGTCGAGGAGCTGGCATCGCCGGCCGAGGCGAGCACCGTGCCGTCGGTGTTGAGCACGCTGATGTCGTCGACCCCGAGACCCGGCACGGCCGCCGACACGAGATGACGAATGGCTTGCGCAGTCGAAGCATCCGCCGCCATTTCCGTGCGGATCACGACGGACGCCGACGCCGGCTGACGTCCGCGGCGGAAGGAGCCCGTCTCCGGAAGCACGATATGGACGCGGGCGGCCTTGATCCCCTTCATGGCCTGGATCGTGCGGGCCAGCTCGCCTTCGATGGCGCGCACGCGCGTGACCTCCTGCATGAAGGAGGTGAGGCCGATGGGGCCGAGCTTGTCGAACAGCTCGTAGCCGGCGTTGGAGCTGGACGGCAGCCCCTTCTCGGCGAGCAGCATGCGGGCCTGCGCCGTCTCCTCGCGGCGAACCATGACCTTGGTCCCCTCCGCGTTGACGTCGAAGTCGATCCCCGCCTCCTTGAGCACGGCGCCGATCCGGCTGACGTCCTGCGCGTTGAGCCCGGCATAGAGCGTGTCGTAGTCGGACCGGCTGAGGTAGTAGCTGCCGAACGCGACGGAAGCGAACACGGCGAGCCCCACGATGCCGAGCGCCGCCAGACGCTTCATTCCGAGCGCAAGCAGGTTTCCCCAAAGCTTTTCGAGTTGTTCGAGTCCGAGCATTGCCGACCCAGTTGCCTGCGCGCATTTACGGATTGATGCCGAACGATATTTTGAGAAATCAAGCTTGCGCGGGAATTGCCATGGCCGCGCGCGGCGCGCCCGTGGGCCCAAAAGCCGAAGGCCACGTCTTACGACGTGGCCCTCGCGCAAGCCTGACGCCTTTGCGGCGGGAGAGGACAGACCTTCGTCGCTCCGGNNGTCGATTCCTCGTTCATGTCCGCATCGACGAGCTGGCCGATGCCAGTATCGATTGAATCCATCAGCTTGTTGACGAAATCCTTCTGCTGGCTGGTGCGCGACTTGGCGGCACCGAGCAGCGTCGCCGCATCCGTCATGGTCTTGAGGGCGGCATCCACCCCTTCCGCCATCGCAACAAGACCGGCAAGGTCCACGGGATCGTCCGTTATGCCGCTGATGTCGATGCCGTTGCCGGCTCCCGCGATGGAAAAGCTCGCCGTTGTGCCGGCGAGCGTATATGAGGCAACCGAATCGAGGATGCCAGCCGCCGCCCCGGTGCCGGTGTCGAACAGCATCGTGCCCGTTGGCCCGACGTTGAGCTCGATCGTTCCGATCACGATGGACCCGGTGCTATCGCGGGAGAACGAGGCGACGATCGTCTTCGTGCTCGGACCAGCCACCGAATCACCTTGCAGCCAGTTCTCGCCCGAAAACACCGCCGAGCTTGCGGTGTTCCTGAGCTCCGCCTGCAGCTCCGAGATTTCTTTCTGGATCTTGCCGCGGTCCAGCCCGGGCGTGTAGGCGGCGACCAGCTTGGCCTGGATCTTGGTGATGGTCTCGATGGCGCTGTTCAGCGCCGTGACGGCGACCTCGATGGTTGCAGCCCCGAGACCGAGCGCGTCCTCGACGGTCGAGACGGCGGCGCGATCGCTGCGCATCGTCGTGGCGATCGACCAGTAGGCGGCGTTGTCGGACGCATCCTTGACCTTGAGGCCTGTCGAGACGCGGTTCTGCGAGACCAGCAGCTCCTTGTTGGTCTGGGACAGGGTTTGCAGCGCGGTCATGGCCGCGACGTTGGTGTTGATACTGCTCATTCCAGTGCCCCTTCACCGATTCGTACGACATTGTTTCGTTCGAACCTTGTGCGGGGATTGCGGACGGGCCTCCCCCGAGGACGCCTGCCCTGCTAATCAAAAAAAAGCCGCGACCCTGGGCGGGTCGCGGCCTTCGCTGAAGCGGAGACGCCTCTCGGCGATTACTGGAACAGTCTGAGAATCTGCTGCGCCGACTGGTTGGCCATGCTGAGCGCCTGCACGCCGAGCTGAGAGCGAACCTGCAGAGCCTGCAGCCGGGTCGATTCCTCGTTCATGTCTGCATCGACGAGCTGGCCGACGCCGGTATCGATGGCATCCATCAGGCTCTGGGCAAAGTCTTTCTGGATATCGATGCGTGTCTTGATGGCGCCGAGCGCCGTCGCCGCGTCGGTCATGTCCCTGACGGCCGTATCGACCGTTTCCCACATATCCTTGATGAGGTCGAGATCGGCGGTGTCGTCAGTGAGCGCCTTGATATCGAGATTGAGCACGGTAAAGGTTGTCGAACCCACCGTCTGCTCGGTGTTGAGAATGCCGCTGGCGGAACCCGAGGCGGTGTCGATAAGGCGGGTCGTGTCGAGATCGACGGTGATGGTGCCGATCGAGATCGAGCCATCGCTTGCGCGCGCGAACGAGGACACCAGCGTGCGGGTTGTCGTGGCATCCGTGCTATCGCCCGTCAGCCAGTTCTGGCCGTTGAAGGTTGCACCCTCAATGATGGCCTTGAGCGATTCCTGAAGTTCCTTGATTTCGCTTTGGATCTTCGAGCGATCGACGCCGGGCGTGCGGGCCGCGAACAGCTTGTCCTTGATCTTGCCGGCGACCTCGATGGCGCTCTCGATGCCCTTGGAAGCGATTTCGGCCGTGGCCGAGCCGAGGCCGAGGGCGTCGGCGACCGTCGAGATCGAGCTCTTGTCCGCCCGCATCGTCGTCGCGATCGACCAATACGCCGCGTTATCGGAGGCATTGTTGACCCGGTAACCGGTCGAAACGCGGTTCTGCGTGATCAGCGTCTCTTTGTTGGTCTGGTTGAGAGCCTGCAGCGCCGTCATCGCTGCAATATTGGTATTGATACTGCTGCCCATCGTGGAATCCCCTTCCGACTCGTCTGACCCGCTCCAAGTCGGGTTTCGATGGTCAAACGTAGGATGTGTTGCTTACCGAACGGTTAAAGTGTGTTCCAAAATCACCAAATGCGGTTCTCCAAGCCTCCGATCCGGCGTCCTGCAAGCCTCGCTCAAGGCCGGCGTAAGTTTCGGCGGCAAAACGCAGAAAAGGCCGCGCCCGGGGGGGGGCGCGGCCTTCGATCGTGAGAGAGAAGAAAAAGACTATCTGAAGAGCGACAGGATCGACTGCGCCTGCTGGTTGGCGATGCTGAGCGCCTGGATGCCGAGCTGCTGGCGAACCTGCAGGGCCTGCAGACGGGTCGATTCCTCGTTCATGTCCGCATCGACGAGCTGGCCGACACCCTTGTCGATCGCCGTCTTCATGGCGTCCGCGAAATCCTTCTGGATGTCGATACGCGTCTTGATGGCGCCGAGGCTGGTTGCCGCGTCGGTCATCGAGCCGATCGCTTCATCGACGGAGCTCATCATGTCCGTGATGACGGAGAGATCGTCGGTGTCGTCGGTGAGCGAGCTGATGTCGAGGTTGAGAACGGTGTACGTCGTCGAGCCGCTGGTGCTCTCCGCGTTGAGGAAGCCCGTAGCCGAACCCGAAGAAGCGGTATCGACGAGACGGGTCTTGTCGAGATCGACGGTGATGGTGCCGATCGAGATCGAGCCATCCGAGCCGCGCGTGAACGACGAGACGATCGAACGCGACGTCGTCGTGGCCGTGCTGTCGCCCGTCAGCCAGTTCTGGCCGTTGAAGCTTGCGCCGTCGACGACGGCCTTGAGCGACTCCTGGAGCTCCGTGATTTCGCTCTGGATCTTCGAGCGGTCGACGCCGGGCGTACGGGCTGCAAGCAGCTTGTCCTTGATCTTGCCGGCGATATCGAGGGCGCTCTCGATGCCCTTGGAGGCGATCTCAGCCGTGGCCGAGCCGAGGCCGAGGGCATCCGAAACAGCCGAGATCGAGCTCTTGTCACCGCGCATCGTCGTCGCGATGGACCAGTAGGCGGCGTTGTCGGAGGCGCTGGCGACGCGCAGACCGGTCGAGATGCGGTTCTGCGTCTGAAGCATTTCGGAGTTGGTCGAACGAAGAGACTGCAACGCGGTCATGGCCGCGATGTTCGTATTAAGGCTACTCATATCTTTACCCTTACGCTACGCGATAACGGCCGATCAATCGGCCACGCTACACCGCGGCAGCGCGCTCGGGCTTATTCCCCCCGACACCCAATCTGCCACTGACATGCACCATAAGCCCGATATATTGATCCCGAGTTAAACAGGGCTTGCCGCCCCCCATAAAATCGTCCCGGTCATGGCCGGGGGGCGTCGGGAGGTCTCGACGTCCCGGATCCGACGGATCACGGGAACGATCTGACGAGGCCCCCGATCAGCAGATTCCAGCCGTCGATCAGCACGAAGAACAGCACCTTGAACGGCAGGCTCATCACGGTGGGCGGCAGCATCATCATGCCCATCGACATNNCCGCGGCGAAGCTCCGAGATCATGAACGCCGGGATCAGCACCCTGAGCTCGACCGGCGCATCCGCCGTGCGCGGGCCGAAACGCTCCTGCGCGAGATCCTCGAACAGCTCGAGGTCCTTCGGCCTGACGTTAGCCTGCATGAACTCGCGCAGCGGCTGCGTGATCTGCTGATAGGCTTCCTCCTCGCTGATCTTGTTCTCGGCGAACGGCTTGAGGCCGTTCTGCCAGATCCGGTCGAAGGTCGGCGCCATCACATAGAAGGTCATGAACAGCGCTAAGCTGACCAGGATCATGTTGGCGGGCGTCGTCTGCAGGCCGAGCCCCGACCTGAGCAGGGACAGGACGATGACGAACCGGGTGAAGCACGTCACCATCATCAAGAGTCCCGGCGCCACCGACAGCATCGTGATCAGCACGATGAGCTGCACCATGCGCCCGGTGACGGTCTGCTCGCCGGAGGGAATGAGGCCCTCCAGACTGAGGCCCTGCGCGAGGGCCGCGCCGGGGAGCAGGATCAGCATCATGAGCGAGAAGACGGCGAGCCGCTTCATTCGATCACCACACCATGAACGATGACGTCCTTGATATGCTCCCGGTCGCGGATCGTGGCTCTGTCGATGAAATCCTCGCGCAGGTTCTGGAACCCGCTCGGCCCCTCGAATTGCGACAGCGTGGCCGTTCTGAGGTAAGCGACGAAATCCTCGGCCACCTGGCCCGCCAGGATATCGGCGCCGAAGTCCATTCCCTGCACCAGGAGCGAGGCTTCGATGCGGATCCAGGCATCCTGCGGCTGCGCGAGATTGACGACGATCGGCGTCATGGCGACGAGCTTTGCGGTGCCGTCCACGCCCTGGACCACCGATTTCGCCGCGTCCCGGTCCGTTGGCTCGCTCTTCGCGCTCGCAACGTCCACCGTCTCGACCTGTGGCGCCGACAGATCGGCGAGAAAAAACCCGAAGCCTGCCCCGAGGCCCAGCGCAAGGACGGTGACGATGACGAACCCTATCAGTCCGCCGCCGTCCTTGCCATCCCCCGTCGCCTCCGCGCTGGCCATCAGCTCGCCCCTCAGAACGGAGTGAGGAGATCGAAGAGCTGCTGGCCGACGGCCGGCTGCTGCACCTCCGTGATGCGGCCGCGTCCTCCGTAGGAGATCCGCGCTTCGGCAACCTTGTCGTATTCGACCGAGTTGTCCGTCGAGATGTCGCGCGGCCGCACGATGCCGGCCACGCTGAGCTCGCGAACCTCGTAATTGACGCGCACTTCCTGGCTGCCGCTGATGATGAGGTTGCCGTTCGGCAGCACGCCGGTCACCACCGCTGCGATCAGGAGCTCGATCTTCTCCGAGCGCGTGATGCCACCCTTGCTGTCGGTCGAGGTTTCGCCTGCCGCCTCGACTTCGACGGAGAGATCGCCTTGATGATTGAGCCCGCCCGAGGTCTGGAAATCATACCCGACCCTCGGCTTGAGGCTGCTCTTCGCATCCCGCGAGCGCTTCGAATTGTTGTCGAGCGTCGCCTTGTCCTTGATCGAGATCTTGACCGTGACGACGTCGCCGATCTTGCGCGCCCTCGGATCGCGGAAAAGATCGGCGCTGGCATCCTGCCAGATTGAGTTTCCGGGGCGGTAAGCCGGCTGGGGCATGGGCTCCGCGGGCAGCGGCACGCGGTCCGCGAGCAGCCCCGAGCCGACGGCGCTCAGCGCCGGTTGACGATTGATGTCTGAGATCTCGGTGGCGCAGCCGCCCGCCGCGAGCGCCAGCACCGCACAAACGGCCAAGGCCGGCACGCTTGGGCGCGCCGGCTTCGGTGAAGATCGAGGTTTGGCCTGCTGCGTCATCTCGGCACCTCCGCGGGACCGCCCGCATCCTGCGGTCCGCCCTCCGGAGGTGAGCCCGGCGAGGCCTGCCGCACCGCGCTCTGCCTGCCGGAGGAAACCCGCCCCGCGCCCGAAATGATGGAAGCGATCTTGGCGGCGCGCTCCGAATCCATCTCGCTCATGATCTGGCTTGCCACCTTCGTCTCCAGCTTCATCACCACGGCCGCAGCCATTTCCTCGTCGAGCGTCGCCAGCTGCACCGCCGCCGCATCGGCCCGCATGCGCGTATAAAGCCCCACGAGCTTTTCGTGAGCCTTGCGTGAGAAGTCGTCACGCCTCTCGAGCCAGCGCTTGTACTCCTCGGTCCTGATCTCGAGTTGCCGGGCCTTCTTGTCGAGCTCGGCCTCCATGTCGGCGATCTTTTTCGCCTGCCACGCAAAGCGCGCGTCGGCCGCGCTGTCGGCGGTATTGAAGCAGTATTGCTGGGCGGTGCTGGCATTGGAGGGCAGCGCATCGAGCGGCCCGGGCTTCTGAAAAAGCCCCTCTGCACCGTCGCCCGGGAGCGAGGAGGCGCCCGTCTCGACGGCGCTCGTCCCACCCGCCGCAGCCACCGCCTGGGGGGCGAGGGGCCGCACGGGCGAAAGGCTGTCGCGGCCGATCTCGGACACGCCGCGCGGAGCCGCCCCCTGAGCCGCCGGAGGCACCCCCTGGGTCGTCGCCGGCGCCTGCGCCCCCGATTGGGGCAATGCCCCGGTCACGATCGGCGACCACGCGCCTTGTGGCGCAGCAGGACGAGACGACAGAGCGGTGGAGTGCGGCGAAGGAAAGTAGCGGGGATCGACATAGGCCGGCACGCGGTTCATGGAGCCCTGCGGCATCGGCACGGTGAGCGTCCCGCCCGGCGCCGTCGCCACCGTCGGCGTCCAGCCCTGGGCCGCAGCAGGCGGCACGAGGCAGCCTGCGGCACCCGACACGGCGAGCAGAAGCCCCGCCACGCCCGCCGCGGCCAGACCCCGGACCCTGCTCTTAGCCTGACGGAGCGCCATCATTGCACCACCAGCTCCGCCTGCAGCGCCCCCGACGTCTTGATCGCTTGCAGGATCGCGATGATCCCCGTCGGCTTGAGGCCCATCATGTTGAGCCCCCGCACCAGCGTCTCGAGGTTGGTGCCACCCATGATCGCGAGGTTCGCGCCCTCCTGGTTGACGGAGACGAGCGTGTCCGGGACGACCACCGTCCGCCCATCCGAGAAGGGTTCCGGCTGCGAGACATTGGCGCCTTCCGTGATCCGGACCGTGAGGCTGCCGTGCGAGACCGCGACCGTGTGGATCTGCACGTCGCGGCCGATGACCACCGTCCCGGTCCGCTCGTCGATCACCACCCGCGCCGGCCCATCGGCCTCCGTATAGAGCTCGCCGACCTCGGCGAGAAACCGGGCCGCCCCCACGTTGCGCGGCCGCTGCAGCACCACGGTGCGCAGATCCTGCTCGCGCGCCACCTGCCGGCCGTATCTCTCCGTCGCGAAGGCATTGATCGTGTCGGCGATGCGCACGGCCGTAGTGAAATCAGGGTTGCGCAGCTCGAGAACGAGCATCTGCTCGTCGTCGAGCATGCCCGCGACCTCGCGCTCGACGAGCGCGCCGTTGGGGATCCGCCCCGTCGTGGGAACGTTCTGGCTGACCGATTCCGCCCGTCCCGTCACACTGAAGCCGCTGACCTGAACCGGCCCCTGTGCGACGGCATAGACCAGGGTATCGGCGCCCGAGAGCGGCGTCATCACCAGCGATCCGCCGGAGAGCGAGGTGGCATCGCCAAGCGAGGACACCGTCACGTCGATCCGCGAGCCGTTACCCGCAAACGGCGGCAGGTCGGCCGTAACGAGCACGGCCGCGATATTGCGCGTGCGCGCGTTCGTGCTGCGGATATTGACGCCCATCTGGTCGAGCATGGATTGCAGCGACTGCTCGGTGAAGGGCGCGTTGCGCAGGCTGTCGCCGGTGCCGTTGAGGCCGACCACGAGGCCATAGCCGATGAGCTGGTTCTGACGCACGCCCTGCACGGCGGTGATGTCCTTGATCCGCACGCTCGCGCTGCTGCCCGCGAGCGCGGGCAGGCATGTCAGCAGCAGAAATCCGAGAGCTGCGAGCGTGCGCCTCATGGTATCCCTACGAGCACGGTGCCATCGGCCTGCACCCGACCGCGGATGGTCGTTCCGCTATCGGTGTTGCGCAGACTGATGATATCCCCGGGCGCCCCCGATTGGAGGGAGGTCGCCGTCGCGGAGATGACGAGCCCCCCCGACTTGAAGAAGATGACGGCCGGCTGGCCCTGTTGAACCGCATAGGGCTCGCGGACACCGCCGATCGACACCGGCACGTTCGGCAGCAGCGTCGTGCGTGCGACTTTTCCGACCAGCGCCTCGCGCGCCGCGACGAGGCCCGGGCGCTCGTAATCGCGTCCCCGGAACGCCTTGTCCACGAGCATGTCCTCGGTGAGCATCTCGCCCGGATAGATGGTGACGCGCGGCACGGGAAACACGAAATCCCGCGCCTGGGCGGCGAGCGGCGAGGCGACGGCCATGAGCACGACGGCAAGCACGCCACGCGCCAACGCGGCGAGCGAGCCCCGCCTGATCCGAGTAACGGGTCTCCGACCGCGCATCATCGCTGCCCTCTTCGGAAGCTACCGCATGTTGTTGGCGACGGTGCCGTACATGGAATCGACCGTCTGGATGACTTTCGAGTTCATCTCGTAGGCCCGCTGCGCGGCGATGAGCTGCGTGATCTCCTTCACCGCGTCCACGTTGGAGTTCTCGAGATAGCCTTGATGAATCTTTCCGAAACCGGGATCGCCCGGCACGCCCGTCACCGGGTCGCCCGACGATTCCGTCTGCTTGTAGAGGTTGCCGCCCATCGGCTCGAGCCCGACCTCGTTCACGAAATTGGCGAGCGTGATCTGGCCGAGGAGCTGCGGCTCGAGCTGATTGGGGATCGTCGCGTAGACCTCGCCGGCCTCGTTGATCGTGATCCTCGTCGCATCCTGCGGGACCGTCATCGTCGGCTGCACCTCGTAGCCGTCGAGGGTGACGATCACGCCCTGGTCGTTCTTGTTGAAGGCGCCGGCGCGCGAGTAGAACGTCTCGCCGTTCGGTCCCGTGATCTGGAAGAAGCCGCGGCCGTTGATGGCGAGATCGTAGTCGTTGGTCGTCTGCGCGAGAGAGCCCTGCTGATGCAGGTTGCGGATCGCCGCCGTGCGCACGCCGAGCCCGATGTAAGCGCCCTCCGGAACGTTCGCCTGCCCACCACGGACCGGCGCCCCGAGCGCGCGCTCGGCCTGATAGAGCAGATCCGTAAACTCGGCCCGCGCCCGCTTGAAGCCGGTGGTATTGATGTTCGCGATGTTGTCCGCGATCACCTCGAGGTTGGTCTGCTGCGCGTTCATGCCCGTCGCAGCGATCGAAAGGGCTCTCATGGACGTGTCCTGACTCTTGTCCTGACTGGCACCGCTAGATGGTCATGCGGCTGATTTCGAGATAGGCCGAAACGACTTTGTCGCGGATCGCGATGGAAGCCTGCAGCGTCTGCTCCGACGCCATGACCGCCTCCACGACCTGCTGGGTAGTGGCCTGGCCGCGCACGCCCGCAACCGCCGTCGCCTCGCCCTGCTTGAGGGTGCTGATGGCGTCCAGCGTCATCCGCCCGAGCACCGTCCCGAAATCGGTGGGCAGCGGCTCGGTCTGAACGGGATTGGGCGTGCTGACGACGGGCGTCGGCTGCGCGAGGCCCTGTGCGCCGCTGACGCCGCCGAGGCCCGTGGGCGCGAGCCTGTTGATCGCGTCGAGCATCACGAGCTCCTCAGAAGATCGATGGTCATGGAGGAGAGGGAGCGCGCCTGCTTGATGATCTGCAGGTTGGCTTCATAAGAGCGGTTCGATTCGCGCATGTCCGCGAGCTCAACCAGCATGTCCACGTTGGGCAGCTTGACGTTGCCGTCCGCGTCCGCCGCCGGATGGCTCGGATCGTACTCGACGCGATAGGGTTTCTTGTCGGAATCGACACGGTCGACCTTCACGAGGTTGGCGCCCGAGATGTCGTCGAGCACCGATTCGAAGCTCACCGTCTTGCGCGTATAGGGATCGGCGCCCGGCGTGTTTCCGGTCGTCGACGCGTTGGCGAGGTTCTCCGACACCACGAGCATGCGCCGCGACTGAGCCTCGAGGCCCGACGACGCCACCTGAATAGCGACCTTGATCGGATCGATCATCGATTACCCCCGTGACGCGGCAAGCAGCATGCGGTGGAACGTCTTCATGACGCTGGTGTTGCGCTGATAGGCGCCCGACACCTCGCCGGCCTTCAGCATCTGCTCCTCGATGCTGACGCTGTTCCCCGAGTGCACGACCTGCCACTTGGCGTTTTCTTCCGTCTCCGCTTCACTGCCGGCCCCGCTCATGGGGCTGAGGTGCGAGGCCCGCGTCTTTTGCATCTCGATGCCCGTCGAGTTGAGAACGGCCTCGAACGGCTCGACGTCGACGGCCTTGTAGCCCGGCGTATTCACGTTCGCGACGTTCTGCGCGACCGCCGACTGGCGCACGCTGAGCCAGCGGTTCTGCTGCGAGGCGAGCGAGAAGAAATTGACGGGATCCATGGAAGCGCGCCCCACCTGGACCGCGACCGGCCGCCCATTTCGGGGCGAAGCGCGAGTCGTCGGCCTCCTGACCATGCTCCCGTCGGTTGTAGGTCGATAGGCTTGTCCGAACCTTGTGGTCGGCCCGGCCGCCGGTCGTGCGGGCAGAAAAAAGCAACGCGCGATGAAAGTGTTAACGGCCCCGCCCGCGCGACCGGCTCACGCCGCGCGCCCGATCAGGCCGCTCGCGCCGATGCCGTCGAACAGCGCCTGTACGGCGATCGCCGCCAGAAGGATGCCGAACACGCGCATGAGCACGCGTTGCGCCGTGACGCCGATGAAGCCCGCCAGCCGATGGGCGCCGAGGAGCAGCGCGAGCGTCAGCGCCATGACGGTGAGCAGCGCCGTCACCGTGGCGACGAGCGCCAGCGGCTCGCCGTGCGCATTGGCCGCGAGCAGAATGCCGGCACTCATGGCGCCCGGCCCCGCGAGCAGCGGCGTCGCCAGCGGAAACACCGCGAGATCGACCTTGCGCTGCGCCTCCGCCCCCTCGGACGGCGTCAGCTTGAAAGCGCTCGTCGGCCGCGCAAACACCATGTCGAGCGCGATGACGAGAAGGATGATCCCGCCTGCCGTCTGCAACGCGGGGATCGAGACGCCGAGTTGCCGGAGCAGCGGACCGCCGGCGATCGTCGCTCCCAGAAGAAGGACGGTCGCGATCGCCGTCGCACGCACGCTGATGAGCCGGCGCTCCGCTTGCGAGACGCCGGGCGTCAGCGTGGCGAAGATCACCGCCGCCTCGACAGGGCCGATGGTCGCGAAGAAGGTCGTGAAGCTCGTCAGCGCGGCGCTCAGCATGTCGGGCTCCGATGGCGCGTCGGGCAATCCACGTCGAGCCCTCTCAGGAGAGGCTCTGCGCATCCGCCAGCCAACCTGTTAGCACAGAATGAATATTGCTGCTAACATCATGATTCAAATGAGTAATATTGAAAATTTTTTCAAATCGCTTACACTTGTCTTGTCAGGATTGCAACATCCGGAGCAGACCTTGAGCACCGCCGACGCAGACTTCGTCCGCATGCTTGCGGGCTACAGCTTGACCACCGCCGAGATCATCTACCGCCTGCCGGACCACCCGGCCCTCATGCAGAGCTACATCTGGCAGGACTACGATCTCCACCCGCGCTTTCCGAAATTGAAGGCCTTCCTGGACTTCTGGTCATCGAACCTCGAGGGCAGGCTGCATCAGGTGCTCGTGGCCCACGCCGGCCTGATCAAGCCGCGCGAGCTGCGCCTCGTCGGCGCCGAGCTCAGGCTGCAGTAGGCGGGCCGGCCGGCGCGCCTTTCTCGAGCCGCTTGCGGTCGCCCTTTCGTGACTTCGGGACGAGGCGCGCATCCTCGATGGCCTCGATCAGGCGCGCCGTATTCTTGTCCGGATCCTCCGAGCCACCCTCGAACGACACGTAGCTGATCTCGATGCCGGCCTGCAGCGACCGCAGAACGAGCCGGAAATAAGCCGAGACGTTGAAGTGATGGAACTCCATGTCGAGCGAGATGGTGGGCGCGCATCCCCACGGCAGATCGACCTCGCCCGAGAGGCCGAAGGTGATCGTACCGGGCTTGAAGAACATCTCCGTCGACGAGTTGACCAGGGTGCGAAGGTTGCCGAACTGCTCGGTGCGGATGTAGGCGACGAGGTCGGCGGGATCGATGAGCCTCAGCTCGGTGGCGACGTCCCGCAGGCCCTCGGCCAGCGCCTTTTCACGCTCGCGGGAATAATCTCTGCCCTGCTTCAGCATATCTTAGATCCTCACATGGCCCGCCGCGCCTGCTGTCCCCGCTGCGCGAAGAACAGGATGATGCCGGCGACCGCCTTGTAGAACTCCGGTGGAATCATCTTATCCACCTCGACGCTTGCGTAGAGCGAACGTGCTAGAGAACGGTCCTCGTAGATCGGTATTCCATGGCTCTCCGCGATAAAGCGGATCTTGAGGGCGATGAGGTCCTTGCCTTTTGCCACCACGATCGGCGCGCCGCCTTCCTCGCGCACGTAGCGGAGCGCCACCGAATAGTGAGTGGGATTGGCGACGATGAGCGTTGCCCGCGGCACGGAGGCGATCATGCGCCGCCGCGCACGGTCCCTCTGCAGCGATCTGAGCCGCATCTTGATGAGCGGATCGCCTTCGCTCTGCTTATGCTCGTCCTTGACCTCCTGCTTCGTCATGCGCAGATCGCGCCGCCAAGAGAACCGGCTCCACGCCAGATCCGCCGCAACGAGCACCATCGTCGCCGCCACCACCGCCGACAGGAAGCGCACGACGAGATCGCGCATCAGCCCCGGCGTCGCCGACGGCTCCATGAACAGCGCGTTGAACACGTCCGTGTAGGAGCTCTTGAGCGCCAGGTATCCGGCCATGGCGACGATGGCGAGCTTGAACGCGCTCTTCAGGAACTCGACCTGCCCCCTGAGCCCGAAGATCCGCTTCCATCCCTTGATAATGGAGATGCGCTCGAGCTTGGGCTCGATGCGGTCGAGAACGAACTGCGGCTGATGCTGGAACACCGATCCCGCGACGCCGGCCCCGGCCATGACGATGACGATCGGCGCGACGAGCTTCGCGCCCTCGACGGCGACGGCAGAGAGGATCGCCGAAACGTCCGCACCGTTCGCCATCAGGAAGCTTTCCGGATGATCGAGGAAGTTCTTGAGCGTGGAGCTGAGGCTCACCACGCTGTCGGAAACGAGAAAGATGACGGCCGTCAGAATGGCCAGCATCGACGCCAGGGTTGAGGCTTCGCGGGAATGCGGGACCTGGCCCTTGTCGAGCGAGTCCCTGATCTTCTTCTCTGTTGCCTCTTCTGTCTTACTCTCTCGATCCGGCGCGTCCGACATCGCGATGAGACCTGCTCAGAAAAGGGCGACCGGTTCGAGTGTGGTGGCGTTTGCGCGCGCCGGGGTTTGCGATCAGGCCACGCGCGTCGGCTGGGACGCGGCGCCGATGACCTCCGTCAGCGAGACGCCGAAGCGCGAGTTGTCCTCGTCGAGCACGACCACCTCGCCGCGCGCGATCACGCGTCCGTTGACGACCACGTCCACCGGCTCGCCGACCTTGCGGTCGAGCGGCACGACCGCGCCGCGTCCGAGCTTGAGCACGCTCGCGACCGGCATGCTCGCCGAGCCGAGAACGACCCTGACCGAAACGGGGATCTGCAGCACCGTCTCGAGATGGCGCGGCCGCTGGCCGGCGCCGGCCCGGGAGGCCATCTCCGCTGCGGCTTCGCCCTGGATGGTATCGCCGAGCGTCTTGAGCTCTGCGGAAGCGGGACGGATATCTTCTTGGCTCATCGCGGTTGACCTGGATTGAGTTCGAGTTCGACGGATCGTTCCGATACGCCGTTATGCAGCCTTCTTCGCTTCGCCTCCGCCACCCCCGAGCGTCTCGGCCTCCACCTCGTCGATCGTCGGCCGCTCGTAGGCGGAGATGGTCTTGCGACCGTACTCGACGGCGACCTGCGGCATGGCCCCGTTCATGAACGCGAGCAGCGTCTGCTTAGAGACGATATAGAGCCGCATCTGCTTCTCGCGGCCGGACTTCACCTTGGCGGCGAGCGGACCGAAGACGCCATACGAGAAGAAGATGCCGGCGAAGGTCCCGACGAGCGCCGCGCCGATCAGGTGTCCGAGGACCTCGGGCGGCTCCGTGATGGCGCCCATGGCCTTCACGACGCCGAGCACCGCCGCGATGATGCCGATCGCGGGCAGTCCGTCGGCGACGTTGGTCAAGGCATGATACGCCTTGAGCCTGTCGTGCCGGAGCGTCTGGATCTCCTCGTCCATCAGCGCCTCCACCTCGTGCGTGCGCGCGTTGCCGATGATGATGAGGCGGCAGTAGTCGCAGATGAAGGTGGTGAGATCCTTGTTCTTGAGGACGGAGGCGAACTTCTGGAAGATCGGCGAGTCTTCCGGAAGATCGATATGCTTCTCGACCTCGTTGCGCGGCTTGCTCCTGAGCTCGCGCATGAGCGAATAGAGGAGCCCCATGATGTCGAGATACTGTCGCCCCGTCGGCGCCGCGTTGCCGAAGGCCTCGCCGATGCCCTTGCCGGCATCCTTGATCACCTTCATCGGATTGGCGACGATGAACGTGCCGAGCGACGTGCCGAGGATGATGACGAATTCCCAGGGCTGCCACAGGACCTCGACGTGCCCGCCCATGGCCATGAAGCCGCCGAGCATGCAGCCGAGCATTACGACAAGGCCGAGAAGGATCGTCACGAGCTTGCCTCGCGTTGAGGGTTGTTAACGCATTACTAGCGGCAACCTCCTTGTGCGAGCCTGATCAGGACCCGCCGCTCCCCACCTGGGAAACGGCGCGCCCGGCCTGGGGTTGCAGAACGAAGTGGAGTCAGCCTGAGGCAAGCCACTCCAAGCACACTCCTGCAACCAGACGCACCCCGGAACGGATCGGAATGGCCCGCGAATCGAAGCTCTACCGTGAGATGGTCGCCCGGACATCGGACGGCGACCCGGCCGCGGCCGAACCACTGGCGAAGTCCGGGAGCCCCTGATGCAGCCGGGACTCTATGTGGCGCTGTCCGGCCAGATGGCGCTGATGCGCCGGCTCGAGACGCTCGCGCACAACGTGGCCAACGTCACGACCGCCGGTTTCCGCGCCGAGGAGATCAAGTTCGACGAGCTCCTGTCGCAGAGGACGGATTCGCCGACGGCGTTCGTCTCCGCCGGAAGCACGTACATTTCCCGCCGGGCGGGAGAGGTCGTCCGCACCGAGAACCCATTCGACGTCGCCGTGACGGGCGACGGCTGGCTGGCCTTCAACGGGTCGGACGGTCCCGTCTATACGCGCGACGGCCGCATGACCATGACGCCCGAGGGCGAGCTCAGGACGCTGAACGGCCATCCTGTCCTCGATGTCGGCGGCGCACCGATCCAGCTCAACCCCAACGGCGGCGCGCCGACCATCGCCAGCGACGGAACCATAACGCAAGGCCAGCAGCAGATGGGCGCCCTGGGTCTGTTCACGATTCCGCAGCACGCCAGGCTGATGCGCTTCGAGAACTCGGGCGTGCGTCCGGACGTGCCGGCGGAGCCGGCGCTGGATTTCAGCCGCACCGGCGTTCTGCAGGGCTTCATCGAGCACGCCAACGTCAACCCCGTCTCCGAGATCTCGCGGCTGATCCAGATCCAGCGGTCCTTCGATTCGATCGGCAATGCCATGGCCAAGTCCGAGGATACGCTGCAATCGGCCATCCGGACCCTGGGCGAGACGAGCTGAGGCGGCCGCGCGCCGGCCCACCAGCAGGGCCCCGCCCCGCGTGAGGAGACATGACGAGCGATCCATTTCCCGAGGCCGAGGCCACGCGCCGCGGAGACGAGCGGCACCCGACCTCGCTCGAGCGGCTGGAGCAGCGCATCACGCACGTGGCGTCCCTCGTGCCGCTGACGCGCATCGGCGGCACCGTGACCCAGGTGACGCCCGCCTACGTCCAGGTCTCGGGCCTCTCGCGCCACCTGAAGCTCGGCGACAGCATCGCCTTCGGCATGTCGCGCACGCCGCCGCTCGGCGAGGTCGTGCGCATCGACGAGGCGGGCGCAACCATCAAGCCCTTCGACGCCAGCCTCAAGATCGGCCCGGGGGAGATCGCCTGGCTGCACGGTAACCAGAGCCTGCACCCCGACGTCTCCTGGAAGGGGCGCGTGCTGAACGCCCTCGGGGCAGCAATCGACGGGCAGGGGCCGCTGCGCGAGGGCGCCCGCGCCTACGCCTTCGACGCCGAGCCGCCCTCAGCCCTCAACCGCCAGCGCGTGCGCGCGCCGTTGAAATCGGGCGTGCGCGTGATGGACCTCTTCACCCCGCTCTGCGCCGGCCAGCGCATCGGCATCTTCGCCGGCTCCGGCGTCGGCAAGTCGACCCTGCTGTCGATGCTGGCCCGCTCGCGCGGCTTCGACACCGTGGTCCTGGCGCTCGTCGGCGAGCGCGGGCGCGAGGTCCGCGAATTCCTCGAGGACGCGCTGGCCCAGAACCGCAGCCGCGCCATCACCGTCGTCTCGACCGGCGACGAGAGCCCGATGATGCGCCGCATGGCGCCGAAGACCGCGCTCGCCATCGCCGAGTTCTTCCGCGACCAGGGCGATAGCGTCCTCCTGATCGTCGATTCCGTGACCCGCTTCGCCCATGCCACGCGCGAGGTCGCTCTGGCCGCCGGCGAGGCCCCGGTCGCGCGCGGCTACACGCCGTCGGTGTTCAGCGAGCTTCCGAAGCTTCTTGAGCGCGCCGGCCCCGGCGCCGAGGGCACGGGCTCGATCACCGGCGTCTTCTCCGTCCTCGTCGACGGCGACGACCACAACGACCCCATCGCCGACAGCATTCGCGGCACGCTCGACGGGCACATCGTCCTCGACCGCAAGATCGCCGACCAGGGGCGCTATCCCGCGGTGAATGTGCTGACCTCCGTGTCGCGCCTCGCCAATACGGTCTGGACGCCCGAGCAGCGCAAGCTCGTCATGATGCTGCGCGCGATGATCGCCCACTTCGAGGATACGCGCGACCTCCGCCTCATGGGCGGCTATCAGAAAGGCGCCGACGCCGAGCTCGACAAGGCGATCGACATCGTGCCGCGGCTCTACGACGTCATGAAGCAGACCCTGACCGACCCGCCGAGCACCGATCCCTTCCAGGATGTCGCCCGCGCGCTGACTGCAGGAGCGGAGGCGACCGAGAATGCACCGCCGGAGCCGCGTTAGGCTGCGGACTCATAAACCCGGAGCCTAGATCAGGTCTTGTTGGCGCCGCGCATGTCCTTCTTTGGGATATAGGAGAGCTGGTCGATCAGCACGTCCTGCACGATCTTCATGCCGAGCCGCCGGTTGACGTTCTCGCCGAGCTTCCGGGCGAGCAGCGGCAGATCCTGCTTCTTCATGTTCTGGAAGTTGACCTGCTCGCCGGCGTAGATGGTCTTGAACGCCTCATCGAGAACGTAGACCTCCGGGTTGACCGGTATCTTGCGCAGCGCGGCCGCATCGACCGTGAACACGAACTGGGCGACCATGTAGCCCTGGATCGTGCCGTCGCCGATGATCGGCACGTTGATGGCCTTCGTGCGGAATTCCTCGATCGTCGTCTCCGCTTCGACCGAAGTCGCGGGCGCTCCGCTCCTCTGCCATTGCAGCATGCCGAACGCGGCGGCGAGCGAAACGGCCGAAGCCCAGAGCCCGGCGAGGAGGAGCTTCATCATAGGCGTCTGGCGGAGGAGGAGATCGCCTGCGTGTAGGTCCCATCGGATTCGGCCTGGCGGATGGCATCCGAAAGCGACGTCGAGATCTCGCGCACGGCCTCGAGGTGCATCTTGAGCGCTGCCTGATTGACGGCGAGCTTCACCTTGAGCGCGCCGACGAGCTTGGCGAGCGCCGGATCGGGCGCCCCACCCTGCATCTGCCGGGACGCGCGCGTCAGCTCGAGCAGCGCCTGGCTCTTGCGATCGTTGAATTCCTTGAGATTGACCGTTTTCCCGGACCGCAGCGCCATCGTTTCCTGATCGACGATCTCCTCGAGGCGCTGGATCGTCACCGCGATCATCGCTGTCGCCCCGCGGGCACCGGGCGCCGCGGCGAACGGCACCGCTGCCTCAGGGCGCGCGGTCATCGGGAGGACAGAGGACTGCTGGTACATGGTTACTCTCCAGACAAGGGTTTGGCGTCAAGCAGCTGAGCAACGCCGTTGAGGCCCGACGCGGGGCCGAGAACGTCGAGCGGGTTGAAGCCGGCGGGCCGGCTCGGCACCGTGTGCCCGGTGCGGACCATCTTGGCGAGGCCCAGCCCGCCGCGCTCGGCCACCTGCTCGGCGATCTTCTCCGACATCATCGACTTCCAGAAATCGCCGGAGATGCCGCCTCCGAAAACGCTTTCCTGCGTTTCAGGCATCATTTCCTGAATGAACGACTGCAGCACGAACGCTTCGAACTTCTGCGCGGCATCCGCCGTCTTGCGCACATGAGGCGCTCGGGCGGCGAGCGCCGGCGCGTCGGCCGCCTCGGGCGCGCTAACGGGTCGGATTGTGAGGTCCGCCGTCAAAGGCCGGTCTCCGCCTATGGTCCTGATAGAGCGACCATGACTCACCCGTCTTGCTCGGAGCTTGCGCCGTCCCGCGCGAATCGCGCCTCGAGGAGCTGCTCGAGCTCGCGCCGCTCGTCCTCGCGGGCGACCTCGACGGCAAGCTCCTCCGAGAGGCGCTCCGAGTTGCGCATGCGTCCGCCATGCTCGATGAGGACCCGCGCCTGCGCTTCGAGCGCGGGCGCGAGGCGGCTTTCCTCTTGCTGCAGGGACTTGATCCGCCGCGCCGTCACGTCGAGGAACAGGTCCCGCAAGGCGCCATCCTCCGAGAGCGCCGCCGCCAGCGCTCGCTGCTCGCTCTGGCACTGGAGGACCTGCTGCTTCAACCGCGCGAGCTTGAGCTCCTCCACGCTGTGGAGATGCCGCTGGACCTCCAGGATGCGCTTGAGGCTCTTGACGCGATCGCGCATGACGGCTCACCCGTTGGCAAGAAACATCTGGAAGCCCGACAGGAACAGCGTCAGCGCCTCGCTGAAGGTGAAGTAGAGCAGCAGAAGCCCGCCCGCCATGACGAACGGCGCCGAGATGAAATAGACGGGAATGACCGGCGTCAGCTTGTTCATGATGCCGAAGAGAAAATTTATGATCAGCGAATAGGCGAGGAATGGCGCCAGAAGCTGCGCGATGAGGATGAAGGAATCCGAGGCCGAGTCCGCCACCTTGGCAAGCGCGAACTGGGGATTGAAGAAATCCGTCACCGTCAGGACCGAGTACGACGCGACGAGGGCGCGCATCACCTCGACGTGCAGCCCCGTCGCGAAGAGGAGCACGGTCGCCGTCAACGTCAGCAACGTCGCGATCGCGGGCGAAGGCTCGTTCTCCTCGACCGGCGCATCCGCCATGCCGCTGAAGCCGACCAGCATCGACGTGGCGGTCCCCATGAACTGCAGCGCCAGGAAGAACACCCGTGCCATGACGCCCAGCATGGCGCCGATCAGCGTTTCGGAGGCGATGAGCTGGACCACCGTCGGCAGCGTGACCTTGGCGAGGTCCCCCTCGATGACCGGGACGAGGAGCGGGGCCAGCGCCAGCGTCACCGAGACCGCGAGGAAGAGCCGCACCTGTGGCGGGATCCGCGCGCTGCCGAAGCCGGGCATCAGCATCAGGCATCCCCCGATGCGGCAGAACACGAGGAAGGTCACGAGAACCGTTCCTGACGTGATCGCCGTCACGAGATCGATCCCAGCGCCTTGACCTGGACGCCGCGTGCGATCTCGAGGTGCGAGAGCACCGGCAGCGTCGGGAACAGCCGCTCGGTGACCATGCGCACGTAGGGCCGCGCATCCGGCGCCGAGACGAGCACGAACTGGTGTCCCTGGTCCAAAAGCCCGCGAATGACCTTCGACGCCTCCGCACCGAACTGCTCGATCTGACGCGGATCGATGTCGAACTCGATGACCTCGCCCTTGGCGTCGCGCTTGAGGCTCTGGTGGAAGGCGAGGTCCCAGCGGTTGCCGAGCCGCAGCACCTTGAGCACACCCGCATCCGCGAGATCGCCGCAGATCTGCTGCGCCATGCGCATGCGCACGTGCTCCGCAATCTGCTCGGCGCGGCGCATGTGCGGGGCGACCTCGGCGATGCTCTCCAGGATGAGATGCAGGTTGCGGATCGAGATGCGCTCCGCGAGCAGGAGCTTGAGCACCGCCTGCAGCCCCGAATAGGAAAGCTGCGAGGGGATGATCTCGTCGACGAGACGCTTGTATTCGGGCTCGAGACGATCGATCAGCGCGCGCATGTCCTTGTAGGACAGCAATTGCGACAGGTTTCCGCGGATCACCTCGCGCAGATGCGTGAGCATTACCGACATCGGATCGACGGGGTTGAAGCCCTCGCGCTTCACCGTGTTGGCGAACATCTCCGACACCCAGAGCGCCTTCATGCCGAACGCGGGCTCGCGCGCCTCGTCGCCGGGCACGTCCGGCACCGGTCCGTCGCCGGTGATCACCAGCACGTCGCCGATGCGAAGCTCCTCGGCCGTCACCACCGTGCCGTGGATCTTGATCTGATAGGTCTTGCCCTGGATGGCGAGGTCATCGGCGATGCGAATGTCCGGAACGACGAACCCGTACTGCTTGGCGAACGCGCGCCGCATGCGGCCGACGCGATGCGCGAGCTCGCCCTGCGAGGCGAGCAGCGCGGTCGAGAGCTGCTTGCCAAGCGCAATCTCGACCTCCGCCGTCTTGAGCTGCTCCTTGACGGATTGGCGCGCCTCCTCCTGCGTCATCCGCTCGGCTTCCTGCTTGATCGCCTCCTCGGCCGCCTTGGCCTCGGCGATCTTCTTCGGAATCGATATCGCGACGAAGAAGAGGCCGCCCGCGAGCAGGGCGAACGGCAGGAACGGCAGGCCGGGGGCGACCGCGAGCGCGAGCAGCACGGCGCCCGCCACCGCGAGCGCCCGCGGGTAGTTGCCGAGCTGCGAGAACACGGTCATTTCCGCCGAGCCGCGCGTGCCGCCCTTGGAGACGAGGAGGCCGGCCGCGAGCGAGATGATCAGCGCCGGGATCTGCGTCACGAGGCCGTCGCCGACGGAGAGGCGCACGAACACGTCGGCTGCGTGCGCGAGGTCCATCTCGTGGCGCGTCACGCCGATGATGATGCCGCCGAAGATATTGACGGCCGTGATGATGAGGCCGGCGATCGCATCGCCGCGCACGAACTTCGAGGCGCCGTCCATCGAGCCAAAGAAGGAGCTTTCCTCCTCGAGCTCGCGCCGCCGCCGCATGGCCTCCTTCTCGTCGATGTTGCCGGCATTGAGATCGGCGTCGATGGCCATCTGCTTGCCGGGGATCGCATCGAGGGTGAACCGCGCGCCGACCTCCGCGATGCGCGTCGCGCCCTTGGTGATGACGAGGAAGTTGACCGTGATCAGGATCATGAACACGACGACGCCGATCACGAAATCGCCGCCCATGACGAAATTGGCAAATCCCGCGATCACGTGGCCGGCGGCCGTATGCCCTTCGGCGCCGTTGGACAGGATGAGGCGGGTCGTCGCCACGTTGAGCGACAGGCGCAGCATGGTGGCGATCAGGAGAACGGTCGGAAAGGCCGAGAACTCGAGCGGCCTGTGGATCCACAGCGACACCATCAGGATCAGCACGGCGAAGGCGATGGAGAACGCCAGGCCGACGTCGATCATGATCGCCGGCAGGGGCAGGAACAGCACCGTCAGGATGACGATGATGCCTATCGCAAAGCCGATGTCGCGCGTATAGCTCGACCCGGCTCCCAAACCCTGTACGGCAACGCCCGTGCTCATACGTCCCCCTGGGCACAGAATATCCCGGCGGGAAGTGTCGGCGATCAAGCTTGCGCGAAGGTCTCTGAGGACCCGATCCGGCCCGAAAAATTCTGAAAATCGATACCCTTAGGTATCAGAACCCGTTCGGGATCCGCGCATAGGTCTGCTCGGCGAAGGAGAACACCACCGCGCCGATGAAGGGCGCCGTGAGCGCGGTGACGAGCAGGATGGCGAGGATCTTCGGCACGAACGTCAGCGTGATCTCCTGCACCTGCGTCAGCGCCTGCAGGAGCGCGATCAGAACGCCGACCAGCATGGCCGCGATCACGCCCGGAGAGGAGGCGATAACGATCGTCCAGATGGCCGCCTGCCCGATATCGAGCGCGTCGGCCGGGTTCACGTGGTCTGCTCCGCATCCTCAGCGGTTGTATTTCCCGTGCCCGACGTCGACTCGGGCGGCGTCGCGGAGATCTTGACGCCCGCATCCAGCAGCAGCTCCTTGCCGGAATCGAGTTTCACCACGGTGCCGTTGGAATAGATGTGCACTTCCTTGATCTGGCCGGTGATCTTGCCGTCCATGGAGGTGACATACTTGTCGATGAGCCCGTCCACCTGCATCAGCGACTGCGAGACGAGGAGCGAGTCGAGCTTGCTGTTCGTCTTGATCGCCTGCTCGACGTTGGAGAACGACGCAAGCTGCGCCACGAACTGCGTGGCATCCATCGGGTTGGTCGGATCCTGGTACTGCATCTGTGCCGTCAGCAGCTTCAGGAACGAATCGTAGTTGAGGCTCGCGCTGGACGTCGAGGACGACGTGTCGGTCTGCTGCGTGCCGGTGCTGGACGTGACACTTGATACCGTGGTCATGACGCGGCTCCCACCACCTTGAGTTCTCCTGGTCCCTGGCTCTGCCGGCCGAGGATCGTGTCTTCGATCGGGATCAGACGCTGCAGTGTGCGAAGCGCATCGACCGGCGCGCCGGCTGCAACCTGGCCGCGGATCGTTTCGAGCCCGATCAGCACGGTCGGGCTCGAGAACGCCAGCTGAAGGAAGCGCATGGTGTCGTCGTAGACGCTGCGCGCCCGCTCCATTCCCCCCGGCTCCATGACCATCGTCTGCAGGATGTAGTAGAGCTGGCGCAGCGGCGTCACCGTCTGCTGCGCATGCATGATCTCGTGCTCCCTGAGGAAGGGCACCGTGTTCAGGATATCGAACGAGGAGCGTCCGTCCGATTGCAGAACCGCGCCGTTGATGAAGATGCGCTCGCCCGGCCGGAGCGTGACGCGCGTCGTCGCCGTGCTCATTTCAACCCCTCTGAAATTGTCCGCGACACATCGATCAACGCCGTGAAATTCTTCGATCGGCCCTGACGGATCTCCTCCGTCTCGCGCATGACCCATAGTCCGATCGACACGAGATCCGCCCTGAGCTTCGGGGGTAGCCCATTGTCGCCCCTGGCCAGGTCCTCGATGAAGATGCCCCAGAGCTTGCGCACGTAGAAGAGCGCCTCGACCGCCTCGCGCGAGCCCGTCCCCTTCTGCTCGGCGTCCTGCAGCATCGAGATCGTGCGATCGAGCGCGGAACGCTCCTGCTCCCTCGCCTCCTTCGGCGATTCGTCGAGAACCTCGTTGTAATAGAACTTGTACATTGAGCTCCCCAGGGTCTCCGATGCGTTAGATGTGGTTCAGCAAGCTGAGGTTCTGCAGGCGGGCCGTGAGCGCATAAGCCGTTTCGATCTGCACGAGCAGCGAATTCACCTTTGCCGTCGCCTCGTAGGTATCGACGCCCTCGAGCTGCTGGATGTGCTCCGTGAGCAGCGATTTCTGAATGTCCATGCGATCGTTCGCGGCCTTGATGCGCTCCTGCGCCGTGCCGAGCCCGGCACGAAGCTGCGTAAGGTCCGACGTCACCTGGCCGACCACCTCGATCGCCTTGTCAAGGACCGCCTGATAGGCCTCGGGACTGAGATCCGCGATGCCGAGATCCGCGATCATCGTATAGGCGGACGCAAGAGCCCGGAACGGATCCGCTTTGGCATTCGTCGACGTCTCGATGCGCTCGTTGGTCGAGATGCGGCTCGTGATGTTCTGGTCCGAGGCCGAAGACCACGTCGTCGTCCAGTTGGCGTTGTCGAAGAGCGTCGAGAACGCTCCATCGAGGAACGTATTCATGTCGGCGGCCGAGATGTTCTCCACACCGGGGTCCGATTGCGCCACGCCGAACGCCGTCGTGAACGCGGCGGCCACCGCCGTCTGCGCCGCCGACGCGGGCGTACCGAAATAGGTCGTGATCGGCTTCACGTCCGTATTCACGCCCGCAAAGATGTGCGTGCCGTTGACCGTCGTATTGAGCGCGGCTTCCAAAGACGTGAGCTTGTTCTTGGCGTCGGTGATCGCCGTGCCGGCCGCCGACGGCGAAGCGCGCGCGGCCATGAGCGTCTTCAGGAACTCGTCCGCCGCGCTCGCGACGCCGTCGAGCGTCGACTGCGTGAGCTCGAGCCGCGATGCGGCGACGGTATTGCTGTCCTTGAACGTTTGCGCCCGCTCGAGGTCCTGCCGCAGCGACACCGTGCGCTGCGTCAGATAGCCGAGCGTCAGCCCCACGTCTGCGTAACGTCCCGTCGAAGATTCCTTCTGCGCCTCGACGAGCTTGGCTTGCAGACTGACGCGCGTCTCCCGCGTCGCGTTGATGATGGCCAGTGTCGAGATCGATGATGTCTTCATGGCGTTCCCTAGATGGCTCCGAGAAGCGCGTTGTACATCTCATCGACGGTCGCAATCAGCTTCGACGATGTGGCGAAGCTCCGCTCGATCTCGAGCATCAGCGAAAGTTCCTCGTCGAGGTTCACTCCGGTATTGCGCGTGAAGGCTTCGAACGACCGTTGGTAGAGCGTGCTCTGATAGGTGTAGCTGTCGTCAGCGACCTTGCGCTGCTCCTGGAGCCAGCCGGCGGAGACGGATGAGTAGTTGGCCAGCGTTCCGTTCGGCGCGAGCTTTGTCACGGGATCGTAGGCGTAGCTCTGCCCCATCTTCTCGATCAGCTCGTCGATACGATCGGTGTAGCTCGCCTCGCTGCCTGCGTTGTAGCCGTAACCGGCATTGCCCGAGATGGCGCCATCCCTCAGCAGATTGGCGTTTCCGCCTTGGTCCGGATCGACGCTCGCGTTCACGCGAAGTGCGGCGGCGAGCCCTGGAATAAGTGTCCCGGCCGCCGGAATGGTCGTCGCGCCGGAGTAGGTGAAGAGACCCGGCACGTCGGGTCCGCCGCCGCCCGACTGATCGGATTCTGCGAACATCGTCACCAGCACGCGCGCCATCTCGTCGAGCTGCGCTTCATAGGAGAGCGAAATGTCGTCGCGCGCCTGCACCAGTCCGACGATCCTCCCGGACTGAAGCGGCATGGTCGCGTTGGCGCCCGTTACCGGGATGCCGTCGACATAAACCGCCCCGCCCGGCACGCCCGGTGTCAGATTGAGCGTACGATCGAACTCAACCTTGCGCGGCGAGCGGTCGAACAGCGTGACACCGCTGTCCGTATAGATCACCATATCGTTGTTATCACGCGTGACGGTCCGGATCCCCATCTCGTTCGAGAGATCGTGCAGGATCTGGTCACGCTGGTCGAGATAGTCGGTGATGTCTCGGCCCGAGATCGTGCCCTTCACGATCTCCTGGTTCACCGTCTTGAACTGCTCGAGAAGCGCATTCACGCGATCGACCGACGCCTGAATGCCGGTATCGGCCTCGTTGCGCACGGACTGCACGGTCGTCGCAGCAGTGTTGAGCCCCGTCGCCAGGTTGCGGGCCGACCGCACGGCCGCCTCGGCCGCGAGCTGACTGTGCGGCTGCGCCGAATAGCTCTGCAGCGCCGAGAGAAGCTTGTTGATCAGCGCTGCCGGCGACGAATCGAGCTCCACGTCGCTGATCGTATTGTTGAGGGCATCGAGGGAATCGAGCCGCGCCGAATACGTCGCCGTCTGCGAATTCGACCCCAGGATCTTCTTGAAGAGAACCGGGTCTTCGGCGCGCACCACCGCCGAGGTCCGCACGCCGGACCCAGGCATGGTGATGGTTTCGACGGATTTGCGCGTATAGAACGCCTTATCGGCGTTGGCGATATTGCGCGAGACGAGGTTCGTCCGCTCGCTGGATACGAAGAGGGAGGAATTCGCGTTCGACAAGGCTGCCGTGAGGCTCATTGCGCGTCATCCCCCTGGCCCTCAAAGCGCGTTACCGCTTGAGGTTGACGAGGACCTCCATGAGCTCGCCGCCGGTCTGAAACACCTTCGAGTTCGCGGTGAACGCGAACTGCGACTCGATCATCGTCGTGAGCTCGGTGGCCGTGTCGACGGTGGACTTCTCAAGCTGCGACGATCGCAGCTCTCCGAACATCGAGGTTCCCGGAAATCCGATCTGGAGGTTTCCGGAATCCGCGCTCACCGTATAGACGTTGCCGGCCTGCGGCGTAAGGTTGTCGGGGCTGGGCACCGTCGCCAGAGGAATCTGGTAGATACCCACGCGCGCGCCGTTGCCATAGACGGCATAGAGCGTGCCGTCCTTGTTGAACTCCACACCCGTGACCGAGCTCGGCTCGTTGCCGTTCACGGTCGGCATCAGAACCTGGAAATCGTCCGCGAGTTCGCTCGATTTCGAGATGTCGAGCGTCAGCGTTTGCCCGTTCGGAACCGGGATAGCCAGCACGAGACCCGCGGGATTGGCCGGCGCGACCGAGGCAAGCTGGCCCGTGGACGAATCGAAGGTCAGCGTCGTCGTGGAGAGCGCAGCGGAAGAGTACGGGAACGGTGCCGTCGACGAGGCGGCGTCGGCGGCATTGAAAACCGACACGTCCCAGGTGTTCGCGCCGGTCTTGGTATAGTAGATGTCGAGAGTGACCGTGCGGCCGACGTTGTCGATCGCGGTGACGGACGCCTTAGACGAATAGGCCGAGGTTGCAATGTTGTCGGAAGGCCGGTTGCCCGCCGCCACCGCCGTGGCATCGATCGGTACGTTGGCGTGATGCGTGCCGAGCGTCGACGGCGTCGCCTCGAGCGACATGGTGGCGATATTGACCTCTTGCAGGCCGGCCGTGCTGTTCGACGCCGCCGGCGCCGAGCCGTTCACGATGGGGTAGCCGAGAAGCTTGAATCCGGCTGCGTTGACGAGATAGCCCTGGTCGTCCTTCACGAACGAGCCCGCGCGCGTGAGGTATGCCGCGTTGCTGCCGTCGCCGACGAGGAGGAAACCGTTGCCGCTGACGGCGAGATCCGTCTTCGAGGTTGTATAGTCGAAGCCGCCCTGCTGGGAGATGCCGTAGCGCACCGTCGTATCGACGCTGCCGGGCACGTAGGCGCCCTTGCCGGACTCGAGCACGATGGTCGAAAACTCGGTGAAGGCGCGCTTGTAGCCGTGGGTGGTGGCATTGGCGATGTTGTCGGAAACGGTGCCGAGGCGCGCCGACTGCGCGGCCATCCCGGACGCACTCGTCCGCATCATGCCGGAAATGCTCATGCCACTGGATCCTTCTCGAAAAGCGCTGACTTTTCGAGTAGACCACCGACATCTTGCGTGAGGCTGGACGGAGCACAAGCCCCGCCCTGCCGCTCCAGCGCCGCATCGACCACCAGCCGATATCCGAGATAGCGCTTGGAATCGATCGGATCGTAGCCGAGCCGGTGGCGAAGCCGCTTCCTGAGCTTGCTGATGTGGCTTTCGACGACGTTCTCGTCGATGTCCTCGCTGAAAAGCCCGTACACCGAGTTGAAGATCTGCGTCTTGTTGATCCGGCAACCGCGATTGGAGACGAGATACTCGAGGATGCGCCGCTCGCGCCGCGGAAGCTGCAGCACCT
>JRYD01002600.1_pt1 | contig 30674 bp, 36 predicted proteins | sample 235311 | NCBI WGS metagenome assembly JRYD01 (sample SAMN03074213, study PRJNA261472) | activated sludge metagenome | biome: Common Effluent Treatment Plant; feature: Wastewater; material: Activated sludge; isolation source: activated biomass in a lab-scale reactor treating industrial wastewater at... | reverse complement strand
CGCTGAAAGTCTCATGGGGCTGGCCTAACCAAGTTAGTTTAGGCTAGAAAGCTAAGTCATTTAGGCTCTGGCTGGATTGGGTGAGACTTGGCCGTCCAAGTCCGACCGAAAAAAGATTGAAGAAAGTTGGATTTTTTGCATTTTGGGACTTGCATCTGCTGGGAAGTCTGATAGTATTGATATTGTGAGTTAGGGCAGTGACCCAGCTCAGAGTTCACTAACTTGGATAGGAAAGGAAGGTGCAAGATGGTTCGGCAAGATGGCGGCAAATTCATCACCGCCCACTACTTCAAAAGCGGGAAGAATCACATTCTGGTACTGTCGCAAGATATGCGACCAGTAGGCAAAACAGTCAAAGTTGCTAGCAAGAAACAAGCTAGACAAGTAGCTGCTGAACACTCGGCTAAGTGTTGGAATTTCTAACGACAGGGGGGCCAATCCCCCCTACACACTGAAAGCGCGAAGACTGAAAGCGCGAAGACTGAGAGAGAGAGAGGTGTAAGATGGTTCGGCAAGATGGCTGTAAGTTTTGGAACGAGCGGATTGTGATCGGTGGAAAGGCTGCTAAGACTTTCCCCCGGACGAAAGCAGCAACAAGCATCATGCAAGGTAAAGGGACTTTCAAGTCTCGGCTGGCTAAACTCATGAACTTAGTTGCCCCACTTTGAGAGAGAGAGAGAGAGGTATAAAGACAATGAAGATCATATGCGAAAGCGCCGAGAACCTAGCAATCATTCTGCCAGTATTGCGCAAGAAACTTAAAGGCGCGGACGGTGTGTGGCCAGTCTGGACAATCGGAATCCAGTGTGACTTAACTGGCCAGTTTCGGGATCATATCGTCTGCTACAAGTTGGCTGATTTGACCGATAACCTTGACTACTTGACTGCAAGATTGAACTTGCGCACGTCTGAAATCCGTCACAACGTAGTGATAGAAGATTGACCTAGAGTTGATCAGCTATAAGGCACTGGATGGAAGTCCCCACTAGATCCGCTCAGTGCCTTATGTCGGCTCAACTTGGACGCTGATTGCCTCAGCGTTTGACCGGCTCTTTTACAATTTGCCAACGGATTGAAAGTTACACTCTGGTTCTCTGAGCGTCGAAGGCGTTCATTGAGCGTAAAGAGCGTAATTAAAATAATTATTTAATTAAATATCCCCCCTATATATATAATATGCGCTGGATGCGCTCTCTGTGCGCTCTCATAACGCTCTAATCTGGGAGTATAAGTTAGCCCTATGGAGTTAGGAGCCGTAACCAGCGCCCACAGCTACCAGTTTCGGCCCTAAGATAGCCCCCCTTACGTGATTGTAAAAAATAAGTCCATATTCCCGGCATCATGTAGAAATCTTAGACCTATCTTAGACCGATCTTAGCCTATTCTGGGCCGATCTTAGCAGTCTCTAGCTGGATAGGATCAGGCCAGAGACTTAGGGCAATCACTTCCGGGATTGTACACACAGGGAATAAATGCCAATAATTAGTTAATTATTTTAATTGCGCTCTCTACGCTTTCATCCAGTCCACTAGACTCCAAAAGGTATCTATATGTCTAACTCTACTCTAGTCTATTCGCTCTTGTTGCTGGCTGTCTTTGTCTTTGTCTCTCGAATTGATCCTAAGCAGGATCAGTCCGCATTAGTCGGATTCAGCCAGTTAGCACAAGCGGTCACTGACTCAAAGTCAGGCACTGATTCCCACTAGACTTAGTGCAAAAACAGATTGACCTATCCCACTAGGTTAGGTTAATCTTGTCGGACTGATCTGGTATCAGTCCAATTTCACCCAACGGGCAATTTGCCCAAAACTCTCAAAAGGAAAAATGCTCATGAATACTCGCTCAGTCACTTTCAATTTCAAAACTCTGGACTCTGCAAAAGTCAAAGACTTTGCTGGTGTGCTGGCTGCTATGTCGGCGGCTTCTATTGCCTACGATGAAACGGTGGAACAGGGAGTTGTCACTGCGGTAAAGCGTAAGCCGCTTACAGTTGAACTCCCTGTTTACACTGTGGCCGACTTCCCAGCGGACTTTGTGCAGACTTTGCTGGATAAGCAGGTGGCCGAAGCCGCCAAGAAACAGATCGACAAGTTTCTGCCCGTAGACGCTGCAAGTCTGACACCAGCAGAGATTGTCAAGATTCTGGAGACTTCCGGCGGTGACGCAGGTTCCAGCGTCTCTAAAGAGTTGGTTGCAGCATGTTCCGGCTTCGTCCGGAAAGTCCTCGAAGCGGCTGGTGGTGCTGGGGCAAAAGCGCGCGTTGACATCATCTGCGGCTTGCTGGATCACAAATTCAGCAAAAAAGCGATCAAAGCCAATATCCTGATCGCGCCGAAGATTCCGCAGATGTTCGAGATGCTTGGCAAGATATACGACAAGAATCCCGAAGCGTTTGCCCAGCACGAACCCGTCCTCTCTGCATGCTACGCCAATTATGAGAAATTCTTGGCAGAACAGCAGGAAGCCGAAGACCTCGAATTCGCTATCTAACTCCCAGCGCAACACAAACAAAACCCAGTCAGGGCAACTTGACTGGGTTTTTTATTGCCTTCTGATCAGACCGGAATGATTCGCATTTGTACTTCGTCTATCTTTTGCCATTCCATTATCTTTCGCCATTCCTTTATCCTTAGCCTTTCCATTATCCTTCAGACTTGCATTCCTATCTAATCACGCTCTCTACGCTCTCAACTCCCAGCAAAATCCGCTTGACTCCCCCTAGCCATTCCTGTTATCCTTGGACGTTGACTAACCTTTTTAGCTGTTTACTTTTTAGCCAAATCCGATTAGGTGGCATTATGTCCGACAATCAAAAGTCTCAGCCTTTCCGTTCTCTAACTTGCCGTATCACTGGCCGTAACTTAGGGCAAGTCCCACAAGCCAGCTTAGCCGCTAAGTTAGACTGCGTGCATCCCATCTTTTCCCAATCCTTTTCTACTCTAACTAGACTTGCAGGTAAGCCTAGAGACTTAGACTTTGCGGACTTGTCTGCCCTAACTCTAGCCTTAATCTTACATCCTAAGTCTAGTGGCCCGCTTGTAAGTCTGAATCATCCCGTCCAATTCTCAGAAGCAGACTTAGCCAAATCCTTCGGTCAAGTCTTTTACATTGCTCGGACTCTTGCTAACCTAGATCGTCAACAATGGCTCAGACTTATGGGCAAAGGCAACAACAAACACTCAGCCTATAGACTCCCTAAGTTTCGCACCCAATCAGTCTCAGGATCAGACCTGCTAACTTACTACACCAAAACTCTGGCAGCCTGTTTAGCCTTAGAATCCGTGCAAGACTTAAACGTCAATCTTTTGGATCAGGGAGCCAGAGACTTACTAAGCGCAAGTCTGCAAGAAGAATTGGCTATCATGTCTCAGCGTAAGAAAGTCAAGGCTGAAGTCATAACTTACGCTAAGTTTAAGACTCAATTCCAATACTGGACTTTGATCCTGCAAGATGTAGCCAATGAGTTCGATCTAACTTTCGATTGGATTCAATCAATGAGCCGCCAAGTTCAAAAGCCTTCAGACATTATTGAACTACGCAACTTGCAGACATATCTCTATGGGCTCTCAGAGATTCACAAGTCCGGTGACTTCCTGACTCTGCCGTCTATCTACTATCAGAATGCGCAGAAGATGGTGGCCGAACTTCTGGAAGAAGCCAAGTCTTCCATCTTGGATATGTCTATCTTCGACAAAGGACTTGGCTTTGTAGCGCCACCTAAGTCTGAGACTATCCTAACACTGACTGAAGTTCCAGCGGAATCCGTTGGCTCAACTCCAGCAACTTCCCAGCAAGTCCCAGCTCAGACTTCTACGCCAACTAATCCGCTGCTAGCTAAGTTCGCTAACTTGGCTAAGAAAGCAGAGGCGCAAGAGTCTGCGAAGTTGGCCGAGGAAGAACGGATCACGACTTTCGTACTCGGTAAGATAAAGGCAACCAAGCCAGCTAAGTCTAAGCCAACTGGCAATGAGTCTTTTGACTTTCCCCTGTAAGTCCCAGTCCAGTCCCAGATCAGTCCAGTCCCAGATCAGACTCACAAGATAACAAAGCAAGTCGGACTCCCCAACATAGGACGTTGGTATTCGCAGACATGGAAGTCTGCATTTTTTCCGGCTAACTTTCCAACCTATATCCAATCCTGAGGAATCTAACTTATGTCGCTGTTAGATAAGTTCAAAAATGCAGGTGGCCAGAAGCCGAAAGTTGCAGCCGATGCAACTACCTTAGCCAGCCACAAAGTCACAGGCAAAGCAGACTTGTTGGCTAAGTTCCGCACCCTGGGTTCCACACCGCTTGTCGAACTTCCACCAAGTGAAGTCCTAGATCAGATCCCAGAACTCCAAGGTGCAGACTTAGCCACGCCAACTGGTGGCCGGGTAGAGAAGCACGAACTCACCTATGAACTTGCCAATGAACAACAACGGAAAGTTATAGACTACGCTCTGCGTGGTGAGTCCGTAGTTCTGATCGGTTCAGCAGGTACCGGTAAGACTGCAACTCAGGGACTGCTAACTAGAAGTCTAGCTCAGTCCGGCAAAGTCTATCCTAACTCTCACCTGAAAGATCACAAATACATTGCCAACGGTGCACTCAACATTCTGATCTGCACTTACATGAACAAGGCTGCCAATAACATGCGATCAGCCGTGGCCCCAGAGTTCAAGCAGAATGTTCTGACTATCCACAAGATCCTAGAGTTCCAGCCGGTAGAAGAAGAAGTGGAAGACATTGATCCAGATACCGGTGAGACTTTCAAACGCAATCGCAAGATCTTCCGACCGATGCGCCATGCCATGAATCCTATCCGTGGTATCCGCACCATAGTTGTAGAAGAAGCCAGCACCATCGGCCTAGACTTGTGGGAGCAATTCCTAGATGCACTTCCGAACAGAGGCGCAGACATATCTTGGATCTTCCTCGGAGACTTGAAGCAGTTGCCGCCAGTCTTTGGCCAGTCAGTCTTAGCTCAGAAGCTCCAAGAACTTCCAGTTGTGGAACTGACGCAAGTCTATCGCCAAGCCTTAGACTCACCGATCAAGTCCTTTGCCATCTCAATCAACGAAGGCAAGCCTTTCGCGGATCAAGAGTTGCACGATAAGTTTGCTAAGCCAGGTGAACTTGAGTTCTTCAACTTCAGCGGCAAGCGGGCCAACGGAACTTTCATTCCAAGAAAGCAGCCGCAAGATCTAGTTCACGGACTGTCAGATTACTTCGCGAAACTCCTAGACTCTGGAGACTTTGTTCCATTCCGCGATGTGATCCTCTGTCCATTCAGAGTCAATCGCACAGAGTCCAAGAACTATGGTGGACTTAACTGCGACTATCTTAACACTCTGATCGCGAACAAAGCTGGCAAGGCTCGCAATGCAGAAGTCTTCGAGATACAAGCTGGCATGACTCGCAAGTATCTGGCAGTAGATGATCCTATCTACTTCGAGAAACAAGAGTATACCATTGTGGCCATCCGCAAGAATCCAGCTTACAAAGGATCGCCAACTAAGATGGAGTCAGTCTACTTAGATCGGGAAGGTAACTACACCAATCCAGAGTTTGCAGACATGGACTTTGACTTGAAAGTCTCAGACATTCTCAGCATGAAAGTAGACACCAAGGACATAGATGAAGACGCAACAGTCAAGGCTGCAAGTCACATCATCACTGTCCAGTCTTTCAGCTCAGATCCAGAAGATGTGCGCACCATTGAACTTGGAACTTCAGGGGCCATTGCAAACATTGACTTTGCATACGCCACTACAGTTCACAAGTCCATCGGCTCGGAATGGGATAAAGTCTGGTGTATCTTCCATCATGCTATGGTTTCCATGATGAGTCGGGAACTCTTGTACACCGCTTGCACCCGTGCGAAGCATTACCTTGGAATCTTCTATGATGGCCAAGACTGGAGCAACCTGCGCAAGATTAACTCCAGCATGTTAAGTCATGCAATTGTAAACCCAGAGATCAAAGGTGTAACTCTGGAAGAAAAACTCCAGTGGCTGAAAGCTCAGAAAGCTAAGGCCGAGGAGTTTGCCCAAGGAACCGCTAACTTGTTAGCTGCATTCAAACGCTAGACTCAGATAGACTCAGATAGACTCAGATAGACTCAGGAGACCTAACCTATGATCACCGAAGCATTCATGGCCGTCGCAATCTTGGCGGCCTACGATCACCAACTCACAGTCATGGAAGATTTCATCGCATCCTCTGAATGGTACGATCTTACAGACGAAGAAGTTGCAACCTTCATGATCCAATACGCAGACACTTACGATGCCTATCTCAAGGCATTGATAGTGGCAGAAGCTGAAGTCGAAGTCTAAGTCACAGGAGTTCCACTCATGACCAAGTTCCCAAGCAATCGCCCATACTTCCAAGGTCTACGCAGGATAGACGCTGAGATCCGCAAACTCAAGGACGACATTGAGCGGCTGGAAAAGTCTCAGCGTCCAACAGATCTGTGGGCCATAGCCTATCAGCAGACCAGACTTGATGCCCTGAAGATTGAGCGCCAGCAATTCAAGCGTGACTACTTCAAACAGATGTACAATAACCAACGGAGACTTCCCAATGTCCAACTCCGGCAAATGCTCGGGCCAGTCCCGCTATCCAGCCAGAACACAGAAGACAACTTCAGCTAAGTCCAGGGCCAGAATCCGATCTCCATACCTCATAGCAGCCTACTCTGAATGGGCTATGCTGCGAGAAGTTGGATTCTATCAACGTCACGATCATTGGAAGCCAGTTCGCAGCCGAGACGAATGGCTGCAAGACTTCCAACCTACGAGGAAATAGACTCATGCCACTACCAAAAGAAACTCCGATCACACTGACCTTCTGGCTTGAGACTTGGGAGGAACTTCAATACTTGATCCAAGTAGGACTTGGGCATTTGGCAGCTAAGTCCTGTACCAGTCTCTCCGAAGAAGAGGCAGCTGCAAGTCTCAATGCTGCTCTTAGGGAGCAAGTCGGCCTCAAGGAACAGGAGACATTCTGATGCAAACTCTGATCGGCAACTCTCTATTCTCACTGGCCATCTTAGGTGGCAGCCTTGGAATCATGGCAGTCATGTCAGACATGCAAGACCAGATCCACAGGCAGAAAGAAATCATCTCAACTCTGGAGCATAACAATGGCGTACTCTTGGATAGCCTGTCTTCTCTGGGAAAGCATTGCCCTGACTTGGCTAAGTCTTACGGCAGCATTCGCGCTCCATCGAATGTTGATTATGTCGGACGTAGTCAGAATCGTGGAGCACCTAACCTATGACATGGAACTTTCTCAAAGCAATCGCAGAAATCTATATCTTGTTCTGTGTTGCTACGAGCATTTTCTTTTTATCACAAAGGGAGTGGCTACCCGCAGAAACTCCTGAAACTCTTAGCCAAATCTCAGACACCTCGACAACCTCGACAACCTCAGAAACCACGGAGAAATAAACCATGAAGATGATACCTGCAACTCCAACTTTACCTAACACTGGATGCTACAATCCAGACGTACTGCTGGCCTCCTTCAAATTCAAGGCCCGTAACTGCACACTGCTGGATCTTGTGGAGTTGGCCACAAAGCCAGAGTATCTTCACCTATCTTACGAAGACTGGCAGCGCGTCGGTGCTATCCAGCAATCATTCTGGGAAGCGGTAGATAACAATCATAACTATGCAGACTTCACCCGCACTGCTGTCTGGGAAGCCTACAGACTTACAGGTCGCGTAGTGGCCAGAGCTTACTACGAGTATGCAATCACCGGCGAACCTAAGCGGCCAGCTCACAAACTTCCGCCTTCACAACTCGCCTTGCCACTTTACTTAGGAGTCTAACTCATGACTAACCACATCTTCAAACATCCATACAGTCGTGAAGTCTCAAGTTTCCGCTACGATCAGCGTCACCTCTACAACATTGCCCGCAGGCAGCGGCGCCGAATGCTCAAGATCGTAGCAGAGATTGAAAAGACTCTGGAACATGGAGTCCTGAGTCTCACTGAAGCCCACGAGTTGCGCATGACAATCTCTGCTCTGACTGAGCAGGATGACATGCTCTCAGAACTTCAAGCCAAAATCAGGGGCGATTACGTGAGGATGCAAGAGCTGATCATCCGTGCGCTGAATCTCTGTGATCCAAACTTCGGAGAGTTCCCTACCCAGCTTCGCACTCACAAGTTTCCATCACCTGTAGTTCCACCTAAGAAAGGAGAACCACTATGATCTTCCATGCTCACTTGCACACTCATGTCATCTTGCCAGTCTTGCGGGATTTTGATTTTGACAGGCTTTTCCCCGAAGTATCACATGTTCGGGCAGCCTTGTTGCACGGAACCATAGCCTCAGAGTCTATCTACGGAACTTACCTTGTGCAACTCAATGATGGCCCAGCCCTTGGCATCTGTCAGATGGAGCCTGCAACTCACGATGACATCTGGAAGAACTGGCTGCAACATCGGCGAGCGGTAGCAGACAGAGTCTCCTATTATCTTGGGTTGCCGTCAGGCGAGTGGCAGAATACAACATTCTCAGCTATGGCGCCCTATATGATCTGGAACTTAAAGTATGCGGTAGCCATGGCAGCCTGTCACTATCGCAGAGTTCCAGCCGAACTTCCGGAGGAATCGGAAGCGACAGTGTTCTCACTTGCAGAGTATTGGAAGAAACATTACAATACGCACAAGGGTAGAGGCACAGTCACAGACTTTGTGGCCAAGTGGGAGCGTGCGAAACTTCACGAACTTTATCCTTCAATTCCTATTCGCTAACTCAAGCATAGAAGGTAAAGTATCATGGAACTCGCCATCAAAGATCCGATCAGCAATCTCCTCGACACCGGCATGAAACTTCTGGACAAGTTTGTTCCCAATCCAGAGGCCAAAGCTGAGATGGCATTCAAGCTCCAGCAACTTGCGGCTGAAGATCGCCGCCTTGAACTCGAAGCCGAAGTCAAACTCCTGCTGGCCCAAGCCGAAGTCTCGAAAGAGGAAGCCAAGCATCCGTCCATCTTCATTGCAGGTGCACGGCCTTATCTGATCTGGGTCTGCGGTGGGGGACTTACAATAGAATACGGAGTCTATCCACTGGCTCGCCTGTTCGATCAGACTCTGACTTCAGGTATGGATATCCCAGGACTTGTCGCCTTGCTCGGTGGCATGTTGGGACTGTCCATCAACCGAACTTTTGATAAGCTCAAAGGCATAGACACAAGAGCCTTCGAGCCTTCACCTAAGAAGGAACACAAATCATGGCTAAGAAACGTAATCGCAAAACCGAAGTAATCCATCCCAAACGTCTGGCTCCCTACGTCAGACTCTCCCCTGAAGACACCACCAAGCAGAACATCAGCTCCAAGATCAACTGGAACATCCGCAGGCTGAAGGGAATGCAGGCTCAACTCCTGAGTCTCGACGCCGATCTGCGAGAATGTCAGACTCTACTGGGCAACTTCCACGTGAAGTCTCCGGACTTGGATAGCGACATGCTCTATGTCATTTCCCGCCAGCGCCATGTCCTACAGGATCTAGGCCCCAGACTGGCCAAGCTGATCCACCTGACTTACGCCATGCAAGGCGTGCTCGGACGGGAAGTCATGGGCAAGGAAACTCTGGAAGACATCGAGCGGGAGAAAGATCATGGCCCATTCTGATCCCAAGCCAGAAGTTCTGCAGGAATCCAGCATTCCAATCCAGCAACCAAAGCGTAAGTCCAAAAGGAAATACATGCCAGCAACTGAAGCAGAACAACTCATTCTTCTTGGCAATGTCTGCAACAAAACGCAGTCTGTTATCTTCGACCTGATGCAGCATGGGAAGTTCAACTATCCCAAAGGTGAAGTTAATGCCCAGATCCACGCCGAGCGCATGCAACTTGCAGCTGCTGACCTGATCTGCATTCTGAAACTGATGATGGAGTCCGGCCTCATTGACCGCCAGACCATTCGCAAGTCTCTGAAAGCCAGACTCAAAGTCATGCTGGCCAACTCGCATGAGCAAGGTTCTCTTTCCGAAGGCAGACTGGCGGAACTCAACCGCCGCTTGCTCTAACTTCGGGAGCCATGGACGGCTCACAATCCCTCTATAACTTCCAACTCCATCCAAAAGGAATCAACCCATGAGCAAGATCCGAACCGCACCTATCCGCGGCATCGAACTGAAGGCCGGCGACATTGTTCTGTATGCAAGTATGCACTACATGCAAGTTGTGTCAGAAGCCGCCATGCCAAACGGTCTGCTGCTGTCACCGGTGCCCGGAATCACCAACTCCTCTGTGCGCAATATCCACGGCAATCCGGGGCAGACTTATGACAAGGTAGATGCTGAGGCATTTGCTGCGGCCAAGTCCCAGCTGCGGCGCCATCCGTCATCCGGTATCCAGTCGGGCCAGTCCAACTCCGAGAATTCCGGGCCCCCGAAACAGAAAGTTGAAGAGCCTGCAAGTAACGAGCATGGTGGCGGGATGCCGGCCGCAGCTAAGTCTGCCAGTCCTTCAGCCTTGGACAAGTTGATCGCCAAGCCAGGTAAGTCCAGCCAGTAAGCTGCAACTAGGCGGCTCTACCGTTAGAGGTAGGCGGGGCGGCAAGCCGGATAAACATGGATGGGCCGGGCCCCTAAGTCAAGGCCGAGCGAAGCGAGCCGCGAAGCGGTTGCCTTGATCTTTGGGAAGCCCTCCATGTTAGGCTTGCAGGCCGTCCGGCCGCACCTAGGTAGAGTCCGCCGTCAAGTTAGGAGTCAATATGAATTCACAATCACCAACATACAAACAGAATCTCGCAGCTAACATCATAGCAGGTTGGTTGCTCAGTGATGGCCCGGCAGAATTGCGTAAGACCTGTGGCTATCTTCGTCACTACACAATCTTTCACAACTTAATCGAGCATCAGAATCTTAGTGCCTCAATCTTCATAAGGCCACGGCCTTGGCCAGCTCCGCGTTATCCAAGTCTGACTGACTGGCATTTCTGCATAGGCTGCCGCTCAATCTTCCAGTCCGTTCACGTGGCTCAGGCTTTAGTCTCTAACTGCTATCATTGCATGCCTTGCACAGGCGTGGAACCGGCAGAGTTTCTGTCAGACTTCTACAAGATTCCAGCCATGTTTGAAACTTTGCCTCTGGAATTCCAGCCTCTAGTCATGAAAATAATCCTTGACAGAAAGCACAGGCAGTGGTATCGTGATGGAACACTGAGCGTTGAAAGCGCAATTAAGCAGTGACTACCATGACTACCTTGCAACTATCTAACTCTTAGCATCTAAACATCTAAACATCTAAACATCTGGACAATACCATGGCCAACACTAAAACTCTGATTGAATCTTTGCTGACTCAAGCAATTGAGTCTCCCTTATTGGAAACTCGCTGGGCTGTCTCGCGTAAAGTTACGCAGCCGGAATTGTATCAATTGCAGAACAAGCTCACTTTGCAATTCCGCAACATGCGTAAGGCGTATGCAAATCTCGGACAAGAAATTCCTGAGTATCGTATCCGCATCGCTGAAGTGTCCGGCGTTATGATCTTGAAACTTATAGCGCCTCTGGTAGTTGAGGCTGTGGAGGATAACAATGTCGGGCGTTTACGGCGGACTGTGGGAACGGCTGAAGAAGGACAAGAAGATTAAGATCCGCATTCCGGTGGCAGACTTAGAAGACATGTCTCCGCTGGATGTGCGTAAAAAGTTACGTCAGATTCGCAAGCATGTATCTGACTGCAAAGCTCGGGACTTTGAATTCCGCAATGCTAATCGCTATGCCGTCTTGCACGGTGCGCAATATAGCTATGCGGAAGGTTGGATAGTCCTGGAATTGAAAGACTTCCGAAGCCGTGACACTGTTCGTGGTTTCAATGTTGAAAAGGTAGATAGCTAATGAGCCTACTCGACAAGTTCAAAAGTGCTCAAGCCGCTCAGTCAGCGCAGGCGCAGCAGTCTGAAGTTAAGGCTGAGGAGTTCAAGACTGAAACTCCAGTTACCGCTGGTGGATTGCTTCGGTCAAAGTTGGCTGGACTTTCCGCACCCCCTGCAACTTCGCCTGTCCAGCAGAAAGTTCTGGCAGCGACGCAGGCCGCATCATCTTCTGCGAAAGTGCAAGAGTCAGTTGCATCTATCAAGGTGCAGACTGAGATCCCACCAGGACTCTTGGAGCTGGACAACTCACTGATGGAAATCAATGGCTTTCCTGCAGAGCAACTCCAGCAAACTCTGGCTGATCTCTACACCAGCTTGGTCACTGACCAGAAAGATTTGCCCCAGCTTCTTCGCAAGATTGACATCAATCTCAAGCAGTATGAAGAACTGGCCTATCTTCTGAAGCCGGAACAGATCAATCTCTTTGTCCGTGGGCTGATGTTCATGAAGAATGTTAGCATCGAATCCAAGGGCAAGAAAACAACCGCAGCTAACAACATCAAGGCTGCACTCAAAAGTGCTGAGGGACTTAACTTTGACTTCGATCTCGACTAAATACTCTGACGACGTTATACAAGCGGTGCAGGACATTCGTAACCATATCGCTAACATGATCATCTACAGACTTGCGGATGAATTAGGCGCGGTAGAGCGCCGTCTGTTGGATCTGTTGCCGCCGGGTATGGCTAGTAATGTACATGCTCACATTCAGATTCCAAACGATTTGCATTACGAAGATGGAAACGTACAAATCTTGCAGATCAGAACCTTCTCAATTCAAGATGTAGAGCTCGGAAGATCCATGGCATCTATTCGCTGGGAAGATGACAAACTGATTCCGGAAGTTAAGACGGAGTGGTATCTCGATGAAACTCAATTACGGAACTTTAGGCTACAAGGGGATTTCGTATTCCAGGCGTGAGGACTTCTGCTCGTGCCCCCGGAAGTTTGAAATCTCCCATGCCTTGGGTCTTGCCAAGCGTAAAGACACAGTGACTTTCTCTTACGGACATGCGGTAGGTGCTGGCATCCAAGCCATGTTTGAGACTGGCAACATAGACATTGCTCTGGCTCAGGCAGTTCGCAACTACTCTATGCCTTGGGAAGATGAAGGTACGGCCAAAGAAAAGGCGGACAAGAAGTCTCTGTGGTATGCGCTGGAAGCAGTTGAGAAGTTTGCAAGTCAGCGAGCCTCTCATTTTCATGGCGGTCTATCTTACCTAGACGACTATGAGCTGATCGAAGTTGTCCTCTCAGACGGCCGGAAAGTCAAAGGCATAGAGTTAGAGTTCATCATCCAGTTTGAGCATGGCTTTGTTTATGAGGGCCACATCGACTTGGTGTTGCAGCATAAGGTTGACAAGACTTTCCTTGTGCTGGAACTCAAGACTACCAAGCTGAAGGAACCTAACGAAGCTCAGTATGCTAACTCCGATCAGGCTCTGGGTTATTCAATCGTACTGGATTCCATAGCGCACAGTCTGGGACAGCGAGGCGCAGCAAGTTACGAAGTTGGCTATCTGATCTATAGCTCAAGTGCCCAGCAGTGGATACTGATGCGGTTCCCGAAGTCAGCTAAGATGCGACTCAACTGGCTGAACAATGTCATGCGGGATGTGGAACTTATCCATTCTTACCAACTGGCAGCGGAACAAGGCATTCCATATCCAACTAGAGGCAAGTCATGCTTTGATTTTTATCGGGCCTGTGACTACTTCAACTTGTGCGGCATGGAAAACTCTACGCTGATTCGATTGCTAGGTCGCCCATCTTCAGCAGACCAGCAGTTTGAGGAAGTTAGCAAAGCCCACTTCGTCTTCACACTGGAAGAAGTCTGCAACATGCAGATAGAACTCGCAGCTGAACGGACTGGTGCATCATTCACAACTCCATACGGGGACATGACTATATGATCCTGACTGGAATTTTTTAGGAGCAAATCATGGCAAGACTTATCCAGTATGTAAATGAGGCAGATCCGCAACGTGTTCTGTTACTCGGTGGCCCTAAGACTGGCAAGACTGCATTGGCCTCAGTGCTGGCAGCACGCTTCAAAGTTCTGATGCTGGACTTGGAGAATGGCAAGAGTGTAATGCTCAATCATTGCACCCCAGAGCAGCTGGCCAACATTGAGTACGTTAAGATTCCTGACACGTACAGTAATCCTTGCGCTGTCAGAACTCTGCTATCTCTTTTCGTTGACAACGCAAACAAGGTCAACTATATTTGCAACTTGCATGGGAGTCTTAACTGTGCTCTCTGTCGGGCGAAGAAAGATGACCCGGATGCTTGTGTGACTATCGACCTGCGCGAGTGGACAGCGGACAAAGATGCAGTGATCCTGATCGACTCGGCAACTCAGTTCGCTATCTCTACGCTGCACAACTTGTGCAATGTCAACAACATCAAGCGCGAGAATGCAACTACCGACGACAAGGTTAGCTACACTTTGTGGGATGGCCAAGGCGCAACTCTCGACAAACTCTTTTCCACTTTGCAGAATGGCCCGTGGCATATCTGTTGTACTGCGCATGAGATGGAAGTTGAGATGCCGGACAAGACAAAGAAGTTGGTAGCAGCTGTAGGCACTCGAAAGTATGCAGCTAACTTCGGCAAGTATTTCGACAGCGTGATCCGAGTGGCTAAGCGAAACAAGAAACATGTGATAGAATCACTTACATCTTCCTCGCTGAATGCCGATACCGGTGGCCGCAGAAGTATCGACTTGGCCAAGGCTGGCAACTCACTGATAGATTATTTCGTACCAGCCTCTGAGGTGCGTGACAAGATGGAGAAGTTGGACATCTCGAAAGTCCCGTCTCAGTTGCCCAAGACACCCAAGCCAGTCGCCCAAGGGACTTCTACTCCCGGAGCTTCCACTGTCACAACTCCGGCGCCAGCAGGTAATCCTCTGGCCGCATTCATGGGCAAGAAGTCCTGACCAGAAAGTTTCAAAGTATTCCAGTAGCTGGCAGACCTACTGGCAAATTCACTCAACCGTCTGCCACAAACCTAACTTAACTTTGATACAAGGAAAATGCAAATGACTACTCAAAAACTGACCGCTGACGAACTGAAGACCATGACCGTTGCCCAGATTCTGGAACTGACCATGGATCAAGTTGAAGAACTGAAGCCGTTTGAACGCTACCCGGAAGGCGTGGTGGTCGGCACCATCCGGGAATGGAAGTTGCCTGAGAAAGAAGGTGAAGGTTTCACCGTGCTGATCGAACTGCAACAGTACGCTGAGTTCAAGAATCCGGAAGAAGCTGAGTCTTTCCAGCTGAAAGAAGGTGCATCTTTCTCCCAGCGTTACAACACTGGTGTCGGTATCCAGGCTCTGGTCACCGAATGGAAAGAAGTTCTGCCCGCTTTCAATGGCAACATCGGCGCGATGATGGCCAACACTGCCGGTGCGGCTGTGACTTTCGAGATGACCAAGCGGATCGACCGCAAGCGTCTGGATTCTGAAGGCAAGCCTTCTGTCTACAACGGCATGTCCAAGGTTCACCTGTCGTAAGCTCCAAAGTCTCCGGTAGTTAGCCCTACCTGAGTGAGGCGAGTATTAACTTCTCAAGTCTGAGAGGAAGATGCTCGCCTTTTTTATCTTCTAACTTCAATTCAGCGAGATAGTTTCTGCATGAACTTTTTATATCTTGGCACAAGCCGCGACTTGAAATACTCCCACATGCTCAAAGGTTGCGTAGGCCCAAACCATAAGATCATCACTAAGGGTTCATCCACAAACTATATGACTGACGTTACCCGCGCAGTTGTAGAAGTCCAACATAAGTATAACACTCACGTCCATGGGATCATTTGCAGCGATCCCGTTATGCTCAATCGCTATCTGAAAGTTGCCTATGGCAGATCTGTAGCAGAGAAAGATCCAGCTACTCTGCACAAATATCAGGGCGCAATGTTTGAGCATAAGGTCACTCTGACTTCTGGCACTGAATACAATCTGCCGGTGGTCATCATCACAAGTCCTGAGCATCTTGCCTATGACCGTAGCAAGAAGTTTCTCACGGCCATGTACATCAGCAAACTCTGGAATCCAGAATACTTCACTGCGCCTAAACTTCTGTGGTCTGTCGGCGACGAAGAAACTCTGCCAGAAATCTACAAGATGTTCTCTGCTCCCAACTGCATCCTCTGCGCCATCGACATTGAGACTCGCAATGCTGAGGTAGATCCACGTCTGACTTCGGATGCTTTCATTGAAGATGTACCTATCAAAGGTATGACTTTCATCGGGCATGGCCGCAGTGCAACTGGCAAAGCTGCAAGACTGGCTAACCTATTCCCGCACATCACCATGGTAGGCTACACCGGAATCTTTCGCACAGACACTGGCGCCCTGCATAGCTACACCGTAGTCATACCTATGACTTCGCCCAAACTCTATGCGTGGATTCAGAAGTTCAATCTTATCGACGCTCCCAAAGTTTTCCACAATGGCCTCTATGACAACGCATGGTTGTTGCGTTTTAATGCACCAGTCAACAACTGGGCCTTTGATACTTACGGCTTGATGCACAGTTGGTATGTGGAACTGCCACGCAGTCTGGCTGCAACTTCAGCTCTTGTCCTGCGCAATCATATGTATTGGAAAGATGAAAGCGAATCCAACATGAAGGAGTATTGCGCCAAGGACTGCCACGCAACTGCATGGTCTTGCATAGCTATGATCCAGCAGATGCCAGATTGGGCCAAGAAGAACTTCCTTATCACCTTTAAGAAAGTCTTCCCGGCATTGACTTGCAACTTGGAAGGCTGGGCTGAGAATGAGGAGCGCAGTCGTGAATTGTGGCAGAAGTATAAAGACAAGATAGTGGAAGACCAGCTCTGGTGGGACAGGGCAGTAGTTCCCAACTTCAACACTGGCTCTCCGCCGCAGGTCAAGAAACTGATGGCTAACATTCTTGGGATGCCACTGAAGTCTACAGACAAGAAGTCGCTGGAAGGTCAACTTCACAAGCATCCACTGTGGCGTATGTTCATTGAGAAACTTTTCGAGACTCGCCACAGCAAGAAAGCAGACTCAACTTACATGAACATTGAGTTGTTTTGCGGCCGAGTTCTCTACGGCATTGATCCATTCGGAACTGACACCTCTCGCTCAGCTTGCAAGGCCAGTCCGTTCTGGTGCGGAACTCAGATCCAGAACATTCCAGTCTACGCCAAGTATAAGTTTGAATTCGACCAAGGCTGGAATGGAGTGGCCATCGACAACGAGCAGTCAGAGTCTCGCACCACTGCCTATATCACAGGCGATGAAGCTCTGATTGATGCAGTTGAAAACTCTAAAGACTTCCACACTCGGAATGCCAGTCGCTTCTTCGGTATTCCAGAGGAGGAACTTTGGGAGATGAAGACCAGCAATCCAGATCTTTACAAGAAGTATCGCAATAAGATAGGCAAGCGAGTCAATCATGGCGCTAACTACAACATGATGGAGAACACGCTGATTGCCACCATGACTCCGCTTGGAATCATAGAGGCTAAGGCTGCTCTGAAGTTGCCAGCTAAGTGGACATTCAAACAGGTCGCTTCCTATCTCTTGCAATGTTTTGACCAAGCCTATCCAAAGATTCGATCCAAAGAACCGGGCGGCTACCACAGATATATCATAGACACCGTGCGCAATGAACACAAACTCACAACCCCAAACGGTTGGACACGCTATACATTCCTTAACCCTGGCCCTGAACCTGAGAACAAACTTGACCTTAATGCACTGGTAGCTCACCTTCCCCAAGGCTGGTCAGTGCAGCTTATCGACAAAGCATTCTTTAAAGTCTGGCACGAATTGCAGATAACTCGGAATATGATCAGAGTTAAAGCTCAGGTTCATGACGAGATTATCTACCAAGTTCGCCCGGAGCATGAAGCAGAAAGTATCGCATATGCTTCTAAGGTAATGGCAGAACCTCAAGAAGTTAATGGGCGAATCATGGTGATTCCTAACGCGCCCAAAGGTAATGCTAGATTTTGGAATGATCTTAAAGACTAACAAAAGGTTTTACTCATGGCGCAAGTCTGTGATCTGTTAGATGAGTATCTTGACTTGGTTGATGAGACTGAGAGTCCGTTGATATACCACCGCTGGTCTATGCTCACTGCGTTAGGTGCGCTATTTGCCCGCAAAGTTAGATTCAACTTACCGTTCGGCCCCATCTACCCCAACACTTATTGCATATTGATAGGAGATCCAGCAACCAGAAAGTCTACCGCAATCAGGATCATGTCTGGGCTTATGGCTCAGGCTGGTTATCAGAAGATTGCGAGTGGCAGAACAACACCAGAGCAATTCTTGGAAGACTTGCATGTAGGTTTCGACACACTTACATTCACGAAGGCGGCTACGGCTGGCGACATTGAAGACTTGACTTCTGACTTGGACTTCGATATTGCCTCAATCCCATCGCAGCCAGTAAACTTTGGGCCAAAGATCAGCGATGTGCTGATTGCGGAAGGTGAACTCCTGGAATTTCTAGGACAGACCAACCACAGTTTCGCGTCGTCGCTGACTGACCTGTGGGATAACCATGACAAGAAAGATGTTCGCTCTCGCAGTGGAGACAAGTTCCGGATCAGTGCTCCTACAATTTCATTGCTTGGAGGTGCAACTCATACGAACTTCAAGCGGATGTTTCCTGTGGAAGCTATCGGTCAGGGATTGTTGTCGCGCTTCATCTTAGTCTTCGCTCCGGGTGCCCGCAAGAAATGTTTCGAGCCTGCACCTTTTGACAAAGACAAGCTGCAAGAGATCATAGAATATCTTCGAGCGCTGTATCTTAATGACAAGTGGCCAAGCAAGTTTGAGTTTAGTCCCAATGCCAGAGAGTATTCTAAGTATCTCTACGAGTCAGGAATCGAAGACTTAGATGATCCTAGATTCCAATACTACAATGGCAGACGGGATACACATTATCGCAAACTTTGCCTGATCATTGCGGCGGCAAACATGCACAACAAGATAGAGGAAAGTGATTGCTTTCTGGCTAACACTATCTTGAGCTACACAGAGAAGTTCATGCCAGCAGCTCTTGGCGAGTTCGGTTTCGACAAGCTAGGAGAGCAGACAGAGATGATTTTCAATGTTATCAATCGGCATCCAGAAGGTCTGACGCTAACTGAACTTCTGCAGAAGACAACTTCAATCGTCCATGGCATCAGCGAGTTGGCTAACACTGTGCTTCGGCTTCAGTCTGCCCAGCGGGTAGAACGAGTTGCATCAGGGGCCACAGTCAAATACTTAGCAACTCCTCGCCTGATTGAGAACTCAACCAAGTTTGTAAACTATGAATTACTACAGGAGTACAGAGAGAATCCAACATTCAATATTGTAAACTACGATCTGGAGCGCAGGATGGATGAACTAGAATTGACAGCTGAACTTCAGAAACTTAGCCAAGCAGACGGTATGACTATCGGGAAACGTAAACCCGGAAGGCCACCGAAGAACCCAACAATAGATATTCTAACTCCTAAACCAAAGCCAGATGGAGAAGATCCACTGGATTTCATCATCAACTAACGGAGACTACCAATGTCAGACTACAAAGCTCAAAGATTCCTAATGGTTGACTTAGATTCTTTAGGCTACCCAGAATTCTGTGCTTCCATCTGGGCACCGGAAGAAAAGCTGGGCAACTGCCTTCTGGCCAAGCAGATTGCGCACAGTGCTCTTGGACTTGCAGGTGAATACTTCGAGTTCAAGTGGCTGAAAGCTCGCTCGCTGGAAGATGGCTCAGCTCTGTGGAAGGAAGCCGGCGACGTGCTCTACTACTGCGTAGTGCATCTGCAAGCAGTGCGCAACATCAAGCAAGTTGAGGAAATTGCAGGGCCTGAGCTTTACCCCATGACTATTCCGCTCCGAATAGAATCTTTCGCGGAGTCTCCCCATGAAACTTCGGAATTGGTAGAGACTGCAATCATGAACCTCACCGAGGCAGCCAAGAAGTATTACTACGCTGGGAAGACTTTGCCACCCTATCATGTGCATCAGACTTGGGTTGGCCAGATCCTAGCAGCGGTCATCAACACTATCGCGGCGGAATACTTCATGCAGATGGACGTGAATGTTACGCAAGCTAGTGTGCTGAAGAAGATTGCCAAGTTCAATCAAGAAAAACTCAGTGGCCGCTATGCCTCTGGGACATTCAATGCGCAGGAAGCAATTGCCCGCGCAGACACTCAAACTGAAAGTCAACCAGCAAAGGAGAACAACGATGGCTAAGCGTAAAAGGCAGACATCCGATCCAAGTCCACTCACAGGAATCGACGCAACTTTGGCAGAACGTGGTGCCCGCTACGGTAAGTTTGCAGACCATGCTCGGGCCGCCCAACATCTGCAACATGCTATGGAAGAATTCAAGATCTTTCATGTTTCGCAGCAACAGTCTTCCTATCGGCAACCGTGGAAGGAACTTCCGCCTATCATGCAGCGTGCACTGACTACCATCGCCGACAAGATTGCCCGGATTCTCAACGGCGATCCGATGTACGAAGATAACTGGCATGACATTCAGGGATATGCCAAGTTGGTAGAAGACTGGATTAAGGAAAACAAGTAGGACCGCCACTGCCCGAAATAAAACCCGGCGAGCAGCGCGGATAACGTAATCTAAATCTTTGACAAAACTACCAACTTCCCTGTAAGATACAGACGATGTTGGTAGTTTTTTTTTTATCGGAGAAAAGCAATGAGTAAAACGATCAACGTTCTACCTTCGCTATCTTTGGTTGCCCATCCAGATCTGACAGCCCGGACTTATCCCCCCGGCCGGCAGGTTTATGTAGGTCGCGTAGATAGCTTACAGAATGCAGTAGCGTCTGCGCTTCCAGGAGATGAGATAATCATCGACGGCCCCAGAACTTACAACCTGACAAACACTCTGGTAGTAAATCAACCTGATGTTACCATTCGAGGTATCAGCCCGAATGCCGGCGATATTATACTTCGCGGGGCCGGGATGGACGAAGTTAATTACGGTGGCGCACCTTATGGAATATACAGCGCACAACCTGGGTTAGCTGTAAAGAATCTGACCATCCAAGATTTCTATCACCATGCAATTACATTCGCTGCAGGAGCTGAACGTCCTATCTTTGAAAACGTTCACATGCTGGACATAGGAACTCAGTTCGTCAAAATCTCAGCATTCCCATACGCCATCAACAAGGGAAGAATGTCACGTTGCAGAATCGGATATACGGCAGGACGCCCAACTACCAATCATGGCTCTGGTTTCTTCTATGGAGGAGGACTGGATCTTCATAACTCTTACGGTTGGGAGATCCAAGATAGCGTATTCTTTGAGCTGTCTCCAACTGCGGAAGAAGAAGCAGCTACTGCTGGCCAACCACGCCACCTGTGGAGTCCTGCTATCCTGATATGGAACAGATCCCGAGATAATATAACGGAACGCTGTCTATTCATTAACTGCGCGCGAGCTGTTTCCTATGGGCTCATGGACAGATATAACTCGCCAGATGCGGCACATGATAACTTAAGAGGGATTGTACGCAACAACATGGCGATCATGCAGCCGGGCAGGCTGGGGAGCTACCAGATTTCACAGTCTGATGGGATGTTCCTTGGTTGGGATTCGCCAGATACCCAATTCTTACACAATACCATAGTAACAAACTCGCAGGTAGCGGATGCGATACAAGGTCGTTGGAGCCAGAACTTGGTTATCCACGGAAACCTGTGTACTGATACCGTGCGCATGCGAGACTCGGCCACGTTCACAGGAGTCAACCAACTGACTGCACAAAATACATGGTTCCAGGATACCACTACCGGTAACTTGAGACTGAGTTCTTTGGGCATAGCTCAAGCACAGACTCAGGCAAGAAATCCAAACTGCTTGACAGACTTCGACTCTGTGCTGCGCGATGTCATCACACGTATGGGAGCCTCAGTAAATGGCTAAGATAATCGATCCAATAGCCTCCATAACCCCGTTCCCGTGGGCCGATGGAACTTTCAGATCCAGAGAGGAGCCAGCAGGTGGGAATCTTTATTCTTTCCAGCTGAATCCTATGCAACATCTGGGTGGCTACTTCCTAAATCCCGCTGGAAACGCTACCAACCCGGACGGCATGACTTACGCTGGCCGCACCCGAATTTGCCTCGGCACCGCGGATGACAGGATCTTTGCCACGGCGCACAGCGATGGAACTAGCGGAACCCGCTGGCTGGCAGAGTGGCAGATCCCTACGATTGTGGCCGGTACGGATCTCAATGCCCGCAATGTCGGCACACGTCTGCAAGATTATCGGTTTATCGAGACTGATTTCGGGGAACTTGGCGCACCGGAAATTGCAGGGCTGTACCACAACCCTAACACTGGGGCGTTAATTGTTGGTTACTACGAGTATTACGACAGTTCTGGCGCTGCCGCATTTTCTCACGTGCATTACAACAACGGCGCCGATCTGGCTACATCGTCTCGCGTCGGGCCTTACAACGCAAATCCGGGTGATCCGGCACATTTCGCCGGCCAGATCATAGAGTTGCCACCTGCATGGCAGGCGGTGTTTGGCGGCACACATCTTGTCCATAACGGCATCAAGATGTCCATCGCATCCCGCTCAAGCATTGGGCCTAACTGCGCAGTGATCAATGCAGCAAATCCGCAAGCCGGTGTTATTCGGGAGTTAATGAACTTCCCATACGGGAACAACTGGGAAACGGCGATCGGCAACCTAGGAGGCTCAGGTCAGCCTTACGCAAATGATCCGTTGTGGAATTTCCTGTCGGATGTGGCTGGGGCGTGCGTGCTACCGGGCACAGATACGCTTATGTTTGTGGGCACAACTCTTGATATGAGAGTTCCCAACAACGGCACCGTGTATAAAGGTATCGCAGAAAATTCATCCGGCGCGTTCGTATGGCAAGACGGATTTAACCCTTATATCTACCAAGGCATGAGCCCGTATGTCTGGTTATTTGATCTAAATGATCTTGCTCGCACAGTAGCTGATCCTGTAACTTATCCTCCACACATTCACATACCATACTGGCATGGGTACTGGGATATCCCAGGAGTTGATAAGCGCGATGGATTTCAACCACGGGGAGCTTTCTTGCACAGAACTACAAGACAGTTACACGTATCTATTCAACGGGGCGGAGCACCACGGTACAACAGTGGGGAACCGCGTTTTGAAGTTTTTAATATTCCAGGAGTAAGCGTATGAGTTGGTTAGCGTTACATCATTTTGCCGAAGCTGCAAGCGGACAAGTTCCGGCAGAGACACTGGATAGCAGTGTTAACGCCCAGAATCTCACCTTAAACTATGCAACGTCTGCATTAGAATATGCAGAAAATAGCACAGGCCGTGGCCTTAATATGTTAGCTGCTACGCGGAGTACCCCAGCTATAGCATCGGCTAACATCACAGCAGCTTTGAACGCCGCATTGACAGGCCGCCAGAAAGTTACGGTATTCATGAAAGTAGCATCTGGATTCTCAGGCGCTGATAGTTACACTTCGGTATACCAGATAACTTCTGGCTCCACAAGTCTATTTCACTTACGGGCAGGAGCAGCAAACTACCGTATGTTAGGTTTCGGCGGACATGAAGTTGTAACTCAGGGTGCAGCTCTGCTGGCTATCTGCATAGATACAACTCAAGCAGTGCAGGCCGACAGGGTTCGTGCTTATCGTTCGGATACCGCAACTCCCGCGACTGTAGCGATCGCGTCAAATAACTTCGCGCAGAACGCAGCAGTTGCTGACCTGACGGGAGCAGTAGTCTCGGTGTTGAATATCCCAGCTGGCGGACGTAACCCAAGCGGTATTCTTAAGTTCCTGGGAATCTGGGACGATGCCTGCACGTTGGAGCAAGTAACTTCTGTATTCGCTGCTTTGTATGATGACGATGACGCAAATCCCCTTGCAGTGCCTTCATTGTCTTTTCTTACGGCCCCTACAGTAGATCAGGTAACGGCAACTTCGTATAGAGTATCCTTTGTAGCTTCACAGACGCAACCTTATTCCGTTATCCGAGGGTCTATAGGTCAGGACATTGGAGACATGCCGTCTGACGCAGCTTTCGATGCGGCACTCCTTACAGGAACAGCAACTGCTGGAGTCTTGGCAGCCGAAGTATTTAATGGTCAAACTCCGGAATCTACATACCCTATCTTTGTTCGCGTAGGCTCCGATCCGTACATCTACGGCTACGTGGAAGCTACAACAACAGCAGTGTCCAATGCCATCCTTTCGATTAACGGCGGTGAGGAGATCTATCTTGGCCAGACCGGGATTATCGTAACTATGGACGGAGGAGCGCCAGTTGCGGGTCCTGTGAACTTGAATGGAATTGCCCAGACAGGTTTCGTAAGGGACAGCGATACCCAATTCCGGTTTGACTTTACTGCTTGGCCGAATACTATGGTTGGTAATACTGCCACCCTGACTATCGACGGGAAGACAGCTACAACTCCCATGATCGGTGTTGCACCTACTGAAGGTATGGTAGTCCTTGCAGGTTATTCAGAGAATCCTCCTCAAACTCTGGATGCCATAGCGGATGCAGTTAATGGCGATCAGTTCATCTGGAATACTCAGGATGGGAAGATTGACATTTTAGCAGACGGCACACTTATCTTCCGTGTTGGCGCGGTGTCCCCACTACAGGTTGCTATTGTGGATTCTGCAGACGGCGCAAGATCGGCATTCTACAACCAGCCGTTCACGATGCCAAATGCTGCAACTCCTGATCCTGCGGATCTCGGGGGCGATGTTACAGGAGCAGAGCCTAATACGGAATATACAGGTTCTGATGTACTTGATGGAGACTCCTTGGATGCCGGAGTTAATAAAACAATTTCGGCAACAGGCAACATGCTGGTATCTACTACAGCAGGTTCAGGCTGGACAAGTTCTATCGTGCGCCAAAAAGGAGAGACGTGGTATTGGCGGATGGTCAGTGCTGACGTGGGATTGCAAAGCAGTGGAGGTGTGAGCATCGAAGGTGTGGTAACGCTGAAGACTATCACCACACGCTCCGCGGCTGATCCTGTCATTACATTGCAGCCGAGTCCCAGTTATCAGATTGCAGCAGTTGGAAGTTCGGTAACGCTATCTGTGGCTGGAACTAACATAGCTTCATACCAATGGCAAAACGGAGGAGTAGACATCCCTGGAGCTACAAGTGCTAGCCTGAACTTCACGGTTGCGGCTGCAGAAACTTACAACTTACGCGTACGTTTGACTTCCCCGGAAGGTGCGTCTGTATACAGTAGCAGTGTTCAGGTAATTGGCTCGTTGTCGGCCACCAAGTTGGTAATAAGCTCTTGTTACGACAACTTGTCTCCTGCAACTGTGCTGGCTAACCAGTCTATTGTAGGGCGAGTGCGCACACTGGCCGGGGAAATCCTAATCCCTGAAACTACATACCTCACGGATGCCACTGGTAAGTTCACGATAGTTGGGCAGCTAGGCCCTGCCGGTACTTTCGTGGCCTTTGAGGAGTTGGTGGGTACAGATCCTAAGGACTACCGCGGATTCATTCTGGAAGTGGAGGACTTGTAATGGCCCAGAAACTGTACTTTGGCAGACTCCGGGATGGAATAAAACTGTTACTAGGCCCCCTTCGGGGGGTCTTCCAAAGCAGTGATAGTTCCATAATCGTCAACAATGGAACATTTGAGTATGTACTGGTAGACAGTCCAGATTACGCACCAGCATCGGCAATCGCAATCTATGAAGGCTTGGATGTTAGTGATCAGGTTGTAATAGAAGGCACTGTAGATGTTACAGAATCTGGAATCACAGTTCTGCGCTACTATGTCCCTGACACTACTCCACTGCTGGAAACTTATCACACCGTAGTTGTCTACGATCCTTCAGAGTTGGATGCTCAACCTGCTGGAAACATAGACGCGCTTATCTTCACTGACATTATCGAGCCTGTCATCTACACAACAACTTAACAACTTGAGGTACTATCCATGGGTACTGTAGTTTTCGATCAGACTATCAATCGCCATACTCTCCAACTCAGCGGAAACGATGTAATGCATCACATGCAGGGGGAGGAGTATAACTCAATCATCGCCGTACAGGTTACTGGGGGCGGAACATTGGCAGTGTCCGTTTCTGGATTGCCTGAGCGTCCGCTTCGTGTGGTAACTACCAACGATGTATTCGGATGTAAGGCCCCTAACATAACTTTCAGTCTCAATATGGGCAGCGCCACTGTCATCATCGACAGAAAACGTGTACGTTACGACGGCTAAGAAAAAAAAAAAAGGGAGTCTAGGCACAAGTCCTAGCTCCCTCACCTAAATCCTTCCCTGGAATCACTCTCACATCTCGTCTTCGAGTCCTACCTGCATCGCACTTCCCAGCTGACTTGCATAACCATCTGGTAGTGCAGCACCCATCACACTCTGCAAGTATCTTCCTTCCGGCGCCGACAACTNNTTGACTGCGATACTCTCATCCATCACGCGAGTTCCCATCAACTTGGCGATAGTAGTTGCGGCTCCCAATTCAGGATAGCGAACCAGCATGTTACCTTGCGCAGTGGTTCGATAGCCTTGCATGAGTTGGGCAGCTCCAGCCAGCGGACGATTCAGACCTTGGGAAGCCAGTGCATTCCAGAACACCGTAGATCCGTCTACGCCAGCTCCAGCTTGCTCAATTGCCCGGGCCATGACTCCATAAGTTCTGCTGACTGCATTGACCAGTGGAACTTCAGCAAAACTTGTAGGAATCAGAATCGGCGTCCGTGGAGTTAAGTCACCGCGAGTGAAGAAGTCGATGCCTTGTCCTCCCAGCAATGGCTTAGTCAGACTTGAGCCAGCGCCGTACAACAGGAATTCGGCAACTGGATTGTCCAGACTATCATGCGCTACGCTGTAGAAGTCTTTCTCCCCGTTGGCTCGCTCGCCTACATGGGCATTCAGCAACTGGAAGCCTGGCAAAGATTGCATCCCGAAAGTTGATGCTTGAATCCCAGCCATATACTTGGCCATCTTGTTGCCGTCTTGCACATGCCGGAAGAATCGCTGGATCAAGTTGAATTGGTAAGTTTGGAACAAACCAATTGCCTGACCAGCCCAGCCTTGGAAAAGCCCCGGACGCTGCGCCTGATAGTAGTTACCAGTCACGTTGCTCACGAAAGTCCGGATGGTTGGCCAGAACATAGGATGCGTCTTGGAAATTCCAGCAGCCTCCAGAACTTGTCGGGCAGAGTCGGCAGACACAAACTTGACGAATTGTTCTGACCAGTCACCTGGCCGCCCCAACTTGTCCACTGCTTTCTCTACCGCAGTCATCCAGCCCTTAGCATTCTTAGGATTGAATGCCACTTCATCTGCAACCTGCCGCAACTCCTGCATCATGCTGAGCGTGATACCTTGATCCGCATACTCTTTCAGATAGTTGTCAGTCTTATTCCAGAGATTCTTGACCGCCTGCTGCATAACTTTGCCATTGGTCGGCATCCTTGTCCCTGCATCATCCACAGCAGCAGACAGTGCAATTCCCAATCGCTTGGCCTTGGTAGCGTCCATCTTACCGAAAGTCTTGATCAAGTTGCCAATCTCAGGTACCAGCATGATCGGCATGGCCATGGCGTTCACTGTCCACTGCGCCGGGTCAAGCCGCAGCATCAAGTTAGAGAAGATACCATTGGCCTTGGCTACAGCCTCATTCAAGACAGGCCGTGGAACGCTGGCGTTGGCCAAGATCCAATCGTCTTCTGACTTGTACACAGAAGGCAAGCCATACTTGTCCAACATAGCTTGGTAAGATTTCCAGTCGCCCGAAGTCTTAGCTTGCGTCCATGCTCCCTTCATTGCAAAGATCTGCTTGCTCAGCGCCTTGTCCGCAACTTCCTGAATGCTCGACCACCAAGTATGCTCAGTGGAGTTAGGCAGGAAAAGCATCTGATTGATGATCTTCTGGTATGGACTAACATAGTCAGCCTTGCCTACACTGGACTTCGGCATGTACGCTTTGTCCAGCTGTTTCAGTGTCGCGATCTCCTGCGCATACTTCATCGCTGTAGCCTTACGCACTACGTTACGAATCTGACCTTGCATAGATGCAACTATCTGATTGGCGGCATCCGGGGATGGTTCAGGCATGGTATTCCACAACTTACCTTCCTTCGCCATGTACTGGTCTACGAAGTTGTCCGTAACATCCATGTCCATGTCGTAGCGTTGTTGCGCTTTCAGGAAGTCTGTCTGCTGCTCCTTGGTGATGATATTCACATCATCTCCGTAGACTTGCCGCATGTGCCGAATCTTCTGCTGCAGAGCTTCTTCTGAATGCGCAACTATCATGCCCTGACCTTTGGCTGTCCATGGACTCAGAGATTCCTTGCTGTGGTTCACATAGGCAATGTGATTGAAGCGGTCAGTCCGGAAACGTCCAGGATAGATGACATCCGGGTCGAGTGCACGAGCCGCACCTTCCACTTGCATGATGTTGCTCATTGGATCGGCCAGATACTTGCGGTTGACTTCCACTTGCTTCTTGAGGAAGTCTACAGTCTCCTGAGTCTGAATCTCGTGGAAAGCTTTGTGCCCCTTTCCGAAGACAGCACCAGACCAAGAATCCATGTCAGTGTTGACAACATCCAGAATCTCAGACTTGAGAGCTTGGATCTGTGACATGTCCCCAGTCAAGGCAGCTTTGGTAGCCAACTCCCGAGCAGCAGTTATGTCCACAGGAATGTTATTCAGTGTCGTGGACATTGCTCCTTGCAGCTTCTCTACGATGTCAGACTCTGCAATGATGTTGTCCCACTTGGATACGCCATGGTGACTCATGAACTCGGTGATCAATTCATCCGTGTTGATCCCAAGCAGCCGGTAAACTTCAGCGGTTGTGTCTTCCAGCAGACTGTCCAGCGGTTGCATGAACTTGTACTTGCCACTGCGCAGAGTTGCCTGCTCCAGGATTGAAAGTTCGGCCAACGCTTCCTTGTTGCTATTCACCGCCACAACAAACGGGGATAGCTGGGTTGCAACTTCTTCCATCTGCTTCCGTGCAATCTGGTCAGCTGCCTGTCCAATGGCCTGGGAGAACGACGCCGCCGAAAGATAGTCAGAGGAAGCAGCCCCGAGGAATGACACAGTAGACTCTTGCGAAGTTATGTCATCCATGATTGTTGTTGCGCCATTCCGCAAAGTTCTCGCGTCAGGCAGACGGTCAACATACTCACGGAAAACAGAGTTGGCTACGGTGTCATAGGCATCTTGCTGAGCCTTAACTCGCCGCCAGATGTCTGCTTGGCCCCAGCCTCTGACTCCATCCGCATCGAACACATCCCGCGAATACTCGATCGTCATGTAATTCGGACGGAAAGTCTCAGTGCCTTGGTTGAGGTCAAATTTGTAGTTGTAGTCAGCTGTCTTGAACAGAGATCCCGCCAACTCCGCGTCACCCGCATTGGTCTGCACGGCATTGATGAACTTCTCGTCCACATCGAAGACATGCTCAAGTTCAGCCAGTGGCCGGCTTTTATCTTGGCCTTTGGCAGCTTCACGCAGGATCAGAGTCCGTTTGGTGTCATGGATCAACTTACGCAGAGTTGTCTGGCCAGCAATCTCCACCGGTTTGCCTTCCAGATTCTTGACCACAAACTTTCCGCCAACTGCAAAATCATAATGCCGCAGGATAGCAGTCATGGTCGGCAGGTCATCCGCGCGCAAATCCTTTGCAACTTTCTCTGCCAGCTTACCTCGGGGACTCATGATCACCTTGGCGCTTGCACGCGAAGTTGCCCACGCAAACTGGGCTCCTGCATCCACACCACTGACTTCATCGAACTTGTAGGAGCCAGGTTTCACATCCCAAGTCCGAGAACCAGCAGAAACTCCACGCGCAGTTACCTTCAGTGGGCCTAAATCCACGGCACTTGCAGCCACATCACGATTGACTGCCTTCATAGTCCGCAAGTCCAGGATAGCCTCAACTCCACCATAGCGATGGCGCAAAGCTGCGTTGTTATCCATCCACTGATAGAGTGCACTATACCGCTTATCTTTGGTGATAGCGGTTTTGAGCGCCGGAGTCAGCTCTGCTTGATTCAGGATGCGATAGACAGCCGCGAACATACGCTTAGGATGCGCCATCTCAAACAACCGCTCCTCGGCTTCTCCAGCCAGCTCCGGATTAACCTTAGCCAACTTGGATGCTTCAACGTAGTTCTCGAAGGACAACTTGTATTCCGGAGCGAATTCGTCGAGGAAGTCTTCCAAAGTCTCACGCAACTTCAGCGGCGTGCTCAGTGGCTTGCCAGTGGCCTTGTCTTTCACAACTTTGCCGTCGACAGCCCGCTTGTTTACACGAACAGACTTGGTGCCCCACAGCGCCGCGGTGTCTTCAGCCTTCAGGAATCCCATGGCTTCCAGAATGTCATCTTGGAAGTCTACACCTTCTTCAGACCACCGCTTGAACTCTCTGTTGATCTGCGCAATGCCAGCTTCTTCGCTGATGCTGAAGTCCTTGAACTTGGCTTTCAGGGAGTCACTGATCTCCGGAATCTTACCGTTGATGACTTCTTCGGACATAGCAGACGGACGCAGGTCAGAAGCCTTAGCCTTGCGAACCTTGAGGCCCCCGAACTTGACAGCGCCGCTAGTCGTTTCCAGCAGATTGGCTTCATCCAGCCCCTGAGGCAGCAGCTCCTGAATGCGCTCCATGAAGAAAGTTCCGTAGACATTGCCACGAGAATGCTTGTTCATGGTACCTTCCAGCTCGGTACGCATAGCCAGCAGCGTGTTCCGCAAGTTCTCTGCTT
>JRYD01002245.1_pt1 | contig 30704 bp, 25 predicted proteins | sample 235311 | NCBI WGS metagenome assembly JRYD01 (sample SAMN03074213, study PRJNA261472) | activated sludge metagenome | biome: Common Effluent Treatment Plant; feature: Wastewater; material: Activated sludge; isolation source: activated biomass in a lab-scale reactor treating industrial wastewater at... | reverse complement strand
GCGTAACGTATGAGATAACAAAGATCGACGAAATTATGGTCGCCGCAAGCATACAAAAGCGATGGGCGTGAATCTTCCTTCGAAGGATAAAAACGAATCCACTCGCTAGAAAAAGGCCGCTTGTAAGGTTTAAGAAGCCGTTGAGATGGGGAAATATCTGTAGAGCGTCCATCAGCCCATAAAGCCTAAAAGGCCGACAATGATCAACCAAAGGCAACCCATCGTATGCCAGTACCAGCCGACGACCTGGCCGATAGTGATCCGCCTTTCGATCTCAAATTCGCTCTTGGGGGAATACCATGACCGAAGGACGATGGATGACATCGCAATAATGCCGCCGAGAACGTGAACAGCGTGAAGAGCGGTCAAAATATAAAAGAAGCCGGCATACGGGTTTCCGTATGCATAATATCCCCACGAGACCAATTCCAACCAAAGAACGATCTGTGATGAAATGAAGCAGCCACCAAGGGCCGTAGCGATCAACAGCCATCTCTTTGCCTTGGGGTGGTCCTCCGCCATCAACGCCCTTTCGGCGATAACGTAAGCGATACTGCTCAAGATGATAATAGCGGTGCTGACCCAAACCTGGACCGGAAGCGTAAAAGGCCGCCATTCAATAGAGCGGTTCGTCGCAAGCACTAGATACGCCGCGATCATTCCACCGAAGGTCATTACGACGACCATCAGGAGAAAGTAAGTAAGCATCCGGGTCTTGGCCGCATTCGGACGGGTCGCATCGTCAAATCGCTTACGGTCGCCGTCATCGCCGCCGCCTGGACCACTGCCCCCGCCATTTCCGCGAGGGCCACGGGGATCCCCTCCGCCTGGGCCGGAGCTTGTCAATCCGGGGCGCTTCCCTTTTTTCTCTTCGACAATGTCGTCTAATGTATCAGCGACTCCGACTTTCATTTCTTATCGATGACCATCAAAAGAAAAAGCAGCGGCAAGTACACGACGGTGACCAGCAAGAGCTTGCGGGCCGCCTTGTCAGTTTTCTCGATCGCACACTTAACGCTTGCGAAGAGGATCCAAAAGCCAAGAAGAATTGCCCCGATCAGAAAGATGAACCCCGAATGAGCGAAAAAGAACGGGGCAAAACTCATCGGGACGAGCAGTATGGTAAAAAGCACGATCTGCCGCATCGTGATCCGGCCTGTGGGTTCGACGACCGGAAGCATTACGATTCCGGCCCTCTTATATTGTTCACGATAGAGCCAAGCGATCGCAAAAAAATGAGGAAACTGCCACAGGAACTGGATCAAAAATAGTGACCAGGCAACCAATGTGATGTCTCCCGTGGCGGCCGTCCAACCCATCAAAGGCGGCAAAGCCCCGGGGATGGCACCGATTGCCGTCGATGCGCTCGTTCGTGTCTTTAGCGGTGTATAAACGAAGTTATAGCCAACGATAACCGCGAGGCCAAGATACGCGGTCAGCGGATTCACGAGTACGAAGAGCCCGATCTCCGCTATCGCACATTGAAGAACGCCAAAGATCAACGCTTCATTGCGTGTAACACGGCCGGTCGGAAGTGGACGCCGTGCCGTCCGCTCCATTTTAGGGTCAATGGACCTTTCCGCATACTGATTTAGGGTTGCGACGCCAAATGCCAATAAACAAATGGCAGCCATTGCAATACCAAAGGTGACCGCATCGAAGCCCTTTTGGCTTCCCATATAGAACCCGGCAGCACTTGTAAGAACAAGCAGGAACGCGATACGAGGCTTTGTGAGCTCGAAGTAGGCCGCGATCTTTTCCCGAACGCTAGCCGTTCTGATCGTTTGAATGTCGGTTGCTGCAGATGCCATAAAATTCGACGCCAGCCTTTTGCGTCTTGGGTAGTAAAGCCGAAATTATAAGAATACCTTTCGTGAACGGTTTTTCCAAAGTTTACACAGATAACCTCGCAGCATTCTTCCAAATTAGCGTCATTAATCTTTACCGTGCGTGGAAAACATGCTGTCAGTAAGGTATTCTGCTAATTTAAAATATGTCTGCCGCTGAAGAGACAATTAGTGCTCCACCGTCTCGAGTGCCGAAAGCCGCGCTCTTAAACCGATTTATTTCTTGGATCAGCTCTGTCAGGTTCGGGGTAACGCTTCTGTGCATCCTTGTCGTTCTGTCGATGGTCGGCATGCTTATCCTGCAGCAGAACGTGAGCGGCTTCGACGCATACTACGCATCGCTGACACCTGCCGAGAAAACGATCTACGGCGCACTTGGCCTCTTTGATATTTACCACACGTGGTATTTCAACTTGATGCTGTTGATATTGTCGCTCAATATCGTCCTGGCATCCATTGACCGATTTCCCTCCGCTTGGAGCTACATCGCAAAGCCAAAGGTAACAGCAACTCGCAAGTGGCTCGAAGCGAAGAAATTCGCACAGACCCGCCGCTATTCCGACAAGGGTGTTCAAGACGTTGCCGACGAGATCGCTGCAGTATTTAAGAGCAAAGGCCTTAAGCCGAAGATCACCCAGGCAGCCGACGCGACATTTGTCTTTGGCGAATCAGGGAAATGGAACCGACTTGGGGCCTATGTCGTCCACGTGGCGCTGATCATCCTTTTCATGGGGCACTGGGTCGCTTTGCAGACGGGTTTTGATGCAGACGTTAGGATGGTGCCCGGGCAAAAAACGGAGCAGATCCAACTCATCGAGTACAACCTTGATAAGAAGGAGCGGTACAACGTACAGCTTCCATTCTCGATCACTTGCACCGACATCCAACAACAGCTCATCGATGAGTCTGGCCCTATTGACGTCCCAAACACGCTTGATTGGCGGACCGAGGTGAGAATCGCTGACCCTGCATATGGTACCTATACCGCAGATGTGAGCCTCAATAAACCGCTTACGTACCGCGGTTATCGATTTTTCCAGGCCCAGTCGATCCCGATCGGCAACGCGAGGACCGTGACCATTGATCTTACACCGGAAAATAGCGGGCCGGTTGAGACCATCAAGATCCAACGTGACGGATTCACGACGCTTGCGGACGGTACAAAGGTCGAGTATGCGGATTTCCAGCCTGATTTCACGATCGGGCCGAACGGCCAGCCTGATACACGCAGCGGCGACTATAAGAATCCCGTCGCGATCCTGAACGTGACGCCGCCCGACGGACAGGCCACCCGCATTTTCGCATTCGCCAAGGAGATCGGAGGGAATGCTCCTATCGCTGCTCCGAAACTTGGCTATAAATGGCGCCTGACCGAATTCGAAAAATCGCCATACGCACACGTTCTTTCTATTAAGTACGACCCGTATCACGCGTCCTTCATCGCATGGTATATTGGCGGTTTTGGGCTGGTCGGGGCCCTCGGTTTCGTATTTTTTGTCTCACATCGGCGCATTTGGGCCCGCATTGAAGCAAACGATGACGGTACGACCGAAGCCGTTATCGCCGCGGAGACCAACCGCAACCCAAATGGCATGGAAGACAAGTTCAATCAGATAGCACAGGCTCTTGATAAAGAGGAATCTTAAGATGGCAGCAGTAATTCCAGCGGATACAGAGTTTAGACAATCAAGCGGCAAGCTTCGAACCGCGCTTCCTGCGATCGTGGTCATCGTAGCATCCTTCGCGATGCTCGGGCTTCGCTTTCAGATCGGCTCGGGGTTCATTTCGGACGGGGCCTTGATGATGCTTGCACTTGCGTGCTATATCCTTGCGGCACTTTTTGAGCTCACGAACCTTTACGCACNNTACGCACCGTCTAATATGGCGCGAGCGATCGGGTATTGGGGAGCGGCTCTCGGTGTCTTTTTTAACTTCTCGAGTTGGCTGATCCGCTGGGTGAACGGCTATGAACACGAGATCGCAATTATGCGGGCAAGCGGTAACAATGCCACTCCATGGATCTTTCGATATATTCCTTTTGCGAATCTATACGATCTGAGCTTGGCGTTCGCATTCGGTGCCGGCATCGCAACGCTCATTTTCGCGACGCGGAAGAATCTTCGCGTGCTGACCGCCTTCACCTTACCCCTTGCGGCGATGATCCTCGTCCTTGCGCGTTTTATCGGTGGAGAGTTTATCGAACTTCCGCCGGTACTGGATTCCTATTGGAGGCCCATACACGTCGGCGACGCCAGTTTGAGCTACGGTGTGGCTCTTGTTTGCTTTGCCGTTGCGGTGATGTATTTGCTCAAGGACGGAGTAAAGGTCGAAGCAATGGCGGTTTGGTCCAGCATCTTCGCAATATCCGTCATCGCAAGCGTAAGCAAGTTTTCGGTTCTTTATGAGTTCGTCTATCGCGCTGGCATCTTTGTACCTAGCGAAGTGGGCAAGAAGCCATTTTCGGCTCCATTTAGGCTTGAGCTCCCCGGTGTCGGGCCCGCACTTGGTATAGCTGGGTTGTTACTGCTTGGCGTCGTTGTCGCATATTGTATCTATCTTTTCAAAGATAGCTCACTTGCAAAGCGGGCCGGGAAATATTTGCTCATAGCCGCTTTTGTTGCACAAATCGCCTCTGTGGCTCTTCTTATCAACGGTATTAGTTCAACTCAGGCGGTATTGCCTCAACTGCAGAAACAGTTGGCCGCAGATCCCGATCAATATATGATCGCCGGGCTTGCAATTGCGGAAGCGCGAAATATGTCGACTGCGGAGCTTGCCCAAATGACGCCCGCGCAGTATCAAGCTCTTGCGACGCAGTATGTGCAAAACACGGGCGACAAGATGTTCCTGTCGCTCAACACGAACCCCGTAGAACTCGCAGCCCTTTTGACCGCCATCGTCGGCACGTTCTTTGTCCTCTTGTTCGGGTTTAGAACCGAAAAGCTCCGTCAGCGGCTTCCAAGCCTTGAGACATTGGACGGCCTAATGTACAAGACCGGATGCTTGGCCTTCGCCGGCCTTGCGATGCTTTTGATCACAGGAGCGATCTGGGCGAATGAATCTTGGGGCAGGCCATGGGGTTTTGACTCAAAGGAAACAGGTGCTCTCGTTGCCTGGCTTACCTACGCGGCGTTCCTGCATACGCGCATCTCACGCGGATGGAAAGGCCGAAGCTCGGCATATTTCGCGATCATCGGCTTCTTGCTCGTGGTCTTCACCTATCTGGGCGTCAGTTACCTGCTAAAGGGACTGCACAGCTACGCTTGACGTCGGGGAAACATCATTCGATCGTGACCTTTGCCACCTCGATCATTGAATATCGGTCGATCGAGCCGGTTTTTCGTATTACGATCAACTGCCCCTTGTCGACCGTAAACCGCATCAGGTCCGGCATTCCGATCTCTACCTTTTCCCCGTTCTTGAAAAGAATCACAAGCTTGACGTTCGCGAGCGGATCGACCGGTGCCGGAGTTTCCGTTTTGGGCGGTTCCGGCTTTCTTTCTTTCTTTGCCGTGCGCTTTTGGCGTTTTGTCGGCTTCGCTTCAGAAGCCTTTTCGGCAGTTTCCTTCTTCGGTTCTATCGATTCGGTAACTACGACCTCTGCCCGCTTCCTTGACCGCCGTTTTGCCAGCTTCGGTGTCTCGACCTTCGCCGCCTCAGCTTCCGTTTTCGGTTCTTCCCGATTGACCTTTGTCGGCGTGCCGGGTTCCGGCACGTCCCTATTTGCAACGCCCGTATCAGGCTCCGCAGCGATTTCAGGTGCGGAAGACACTGGGAGCTTCTTCGCTTGCGGCAAAATCGTGCCGACCGAATTCACGGCGACCTCGCCCGACACGCCTTTGTCCACGACCGGAGCTTCCGGAGCCTCTTGTCCGGAGATGGCGGCAAAGCTTCCGCCGAAAGAGATCTGATACGTCGCGGGAAGATCGTTCGGGGTCCGTCCTTGTATTCGGAGTATCAGCCTTTCAGGCTTGCGCAAATAGATCAAGCGACCGGTCTCGTTCGCCTGTGCGTCTGATGCGACGACCATCTTTGTGAGAGGGATCATCGCGTCAGCCGAAAACACGTCGATATCGGCGTCTAGGTTTTTTGAGAGGACGTTTACAAAAAGATCGCCCTGAGTACCGTTAAAGACGAAATAGTGGGTCGTCAGCCGATTGTCGCCGATATCGCGAGCCTTGATCGAACCTGTGATCTTGTTTGACGAAAGCGGGGTCGGGAAATTCACGTCCGCCGACTGTGCGAACGCGACGCACTCACCGACGAAAATGACAAGGGCCAAGGCCATTGCCAGCCGGACCACATTGGACACATTTGCTCTCATCAGAATCTTGATTCTAGCAGGTTCGATTACCGTAGAAAACAAGAAGCTGTCCGCGAACTCACAGTTCCGGACAGCTTATCATTTGGCAAGTTCTCTTTTACGCGGCCGAGTTCAGCACTTCGATCGCCTTCTTGAGTTGGATGTCCTCACGAACAACCGGCTTCGGTGTCGGCGTCGGCGTAGGTGCGACTTGCTGGTTCGGATCCTGCGGGGCAGTTTTGTCAAGGAGTGTATCGACCTCATCCGGATCCTGCGTATCTCCGCGTTTCACTTCAATGCTTGGCTTGATACCGATCGAATTTCGATCTTCGCCAAAGAACGGCACGCCTGTCGGTGACGCCCATTTTGCAACGGTCAGAAGCAATCCGCCGCCTGCTGAAAGCGGGAAGAACTTTTGATCCGAACCCGCACCGAACGTCCTTTCACCAACTATTGCACCCCGTTTATGGTCAGCGAAAGCGGCAACAATAGCTTCTGCGGCCCCAGCGGTGTTGATATTTGTCACCAATGCGGCCTTGCCCTCAAAGATCAGCTGAGACGGATCGGCCGAATACGTTTTGGTGATCTTGTTGTCTTTTCCGATCTCCGTTGCCAGAGCTCCGCTGCCAATGAAGAGATTTGCAACCTTTACGCCTTCTTCAAGATTGCCGCCGGCAACGGCCCTCAGATCGAGCACGATCTTTTGCGCACCCTGTTTGATCACTGAGTTGACTGCCTCACGAACGCGTTCGGCTTGCCCCTTGTCCAGCGAGAGCACCTTGACGACCCCAGTTTTCCCCGTCTCCAATTTGGTCTCCGGGGCCTGAGGCTTCGCGTCGCCTCGCGTGACCTTTATTGTCTGCGGCTTTTCTCCTGAGCGCAGAACCCTCAGAGCAACGGTCGAGCCCGGTTCACCCTCCGTCAGATGTACCGCATCATAAAGCTGGACATCTCTCGAAGCCTTCGACCCGATATATTCGATCACATCGCCATTCTTGATCCCGGCCTTGTCCGCGGGACCGCCTTTGGTGACGGATAGGACATATAGGTAACCGGAAACGGATGCAAATTCGGCTCCGATGCCGGTTTTGTCGGCCTTTCCGGCGGTATATTCCGCCGCCTGCTCAGGCGTGAGATAGCTTGAGTATGGATCCAGGCCGCTGGTCAGACCGCGAAGCGCTCCGACGCGGACCTTCTCCATATCCGGAATGTCAACATAGTCGTTCTGGATATGGTCAAGCACGGATTCAACTATCTTTAGTTGGGCATTCGGGTCGTTGACCGTCTGTTGAGCATTTGCCGTCAAAAGGCTGCCAACAGCCGGCAAACCGCCGATGACGGCATACCCGGCGATAACGCCTGACAGGATCAAGACCCAGAGTTTTCCGCGAAATGACATATAATTACCTCAAATATGTCGCTAAAAGCGAACGATATTCAATTATCCTTTATCAAGTGAGCGACTTGCAACAGAAACAAATCACTAATACGGCCAAAATTACAGAGCGGTTTCCAATTCCCGCCGAAGGACGCATTCTCGCCATCGATCCGGGCACGAAACGGGTCGGGCTCGCCGTTTGCGATCCGCTGCGAATCACGGTGCGCCCGGTGACGACGATCGAACGCGGAAGCTGGAAATCTTTGCTCGCAAAGATCGAGGCCCAGATTCTCGATTTGGATGCTGTCGCGGTCGTTGTGGGTTTGCCGCTCGAATCCAGTGGCGAAGAATCTCCGATGTCGGCTGAGGCCCGCTCGATCGCACGAAAGCTCTCGCTGTCGCTCAAGCTGCCCATATTCCTTCAGGACGAAAGAGTGTCGTCCTACGAAGCGAAGGGCCGCTTGTGGAGAAGCGGCGCGGGCCTCGCCGAAACGAGGAAGAGAGTTGACGCCGAGGCGGCCGCCATCATCCTCGAGGATTTTCTCGGCCTCCTCAGTTCCCCTTTACCGTCGGTAGANNCGTCTTCCACATATCGAACTGATCCTTGAAATGTTCCGTTCCCGCCCGCCCGCTTTCACCGAGCGGAATTACGAGGCTCGTCGCATCCCAGTCGCGCGGACTTACGATATATCGCATCGAGACGGACGAACCGACATTCGGCGAGTACCGGCTTCCGGCGAGCGGATCCGTCCGCGTGACGAATCGCTGGCCGATAACGGGCGTCATCACCAGAGGATGAGGGATAACAGCGGTGAACGTCTTTCCCCAGGTCCAACCCGCCGGGTCGGCACCGAGAACGCGTGTCAGGCTCTGGCGCGCCTGCGTGTCACACGAGCGAAAGAGTTCGTCGTAGTCTTTCACCCCCGGCAGCCAGCGTGCGAGATCCTCTCGGATCGCCCGGTCAACGATCCGTTCCCTTATCACGCCGTAACTGACCGGCGCGTTCACGCGCGTGATCTCGGTTGTAACACACTTTCCTATCTCTTCGGCCAGCAGAGCGCCGCGGCTGTCGGGAAGCATCGTGCCGTCCCACGCCTTCAGTACATCCAAGGTTTCAGCCGAGGCGGCCTGCCCGCGGACGACCCGCTTTGCGAGAAGATCGAGCGGAATGTTGAACGCATCGAGCTGAACGCTCGCGACGTCTTTCGGTGTGATCTTCTTCATCGCTGAAAGCCGGTCGAGGATCCGGCGTGCACGCCACGGAGCAGACGCGCCGCTCGCGATCTGCTGATACTTATAGTTGCCGTNNCGCCCGATCAACGTACCTTCGGCCGTGTCGCCGCCGGCTGAGGCGACGCGGATATTATCGTCCCGGTGAATTACGTGGTTCGCGGTCACGATCAGCCCCGACGGCGGATCGTACAGATGCGGGAGCTCGGTAAATGGAATATAGCCGATCCAATCCCCGTCGCCGTTCTTCGCTTCATACGGTAATTGACCGATGCCCTTTCTCCTTATCGGGATCCGGCCGGCGGCATACCAGCCTATATGTCCGCTAGTGTCGGCGTAAACGAAGTTTTGTGCAGGGCCGCCAAACGTCTTCAATGCATTCTTGAAAGTGGGCCAGTCTTTGGCCCGATCGAGCCGAAAGAATGCTTCGAACTCGTTGAATTCCGGGTTGAACGCCGTCCACCTCAGCGCGTACGAACCGGACTTGTCCTCGAGGATCACCGGCCCTTGTTCGCTCGACCTCACCTCGAATTCGACCGCCTTTGTCTCCGTGCTCAGCGGATTCGAGCGTACGGCGATACTTTCTTTGCGGACCTGCAGCTTCTTCCAACCGTCCGCCGTACGGTAAGAACTCCTTCCATCAAGCTCAAGTTTGTAGATGTCCTGGACATCGGGTCCGACGTTGGTCGCCCCCCAGGCGATCGTCTCGTTGTGTCCGAGCACAATTCCCGGTATTCCCGGGATCGAGACGCCGGCAGCGTGAACCTCGGGGGAGCGGATGTCCGCGATATACCAAATACCGGGAGCGGTCGCGGAAAGGTGCGGGTCATTCGCGAGGATCGGCCTTCCCGAAGCCGTCAACTTTCCTGAGATCACCCAATTGCTACTCGCCGCAAGGCCCTCTGCATAAAGTCCGACGGTCTCGAGCGAAGCCTTTCGAATGGACTCGTCTCTTTCAGCGGCAGCGAGAAGCCTGTCCGAAGGTCTTTCAGCGTTTACCTCGCCGTACCGCTTTCCTTTTGCCTTACCGGGATAAAGGATGACGTCATACGGACTAAAGGGATCGCTGAGGTCGGCGAGCTTATCGGGGGCCATGCCTTGCACTTCCGCACGCTGCAGGTCGTTCCGCCACGTCGTGCTCAATGCATCGGCAAGGATCTTCCCGATCGCTAGCGAATCGGTCGGATGCCAAGGTTTCGGCCGATACTGAAGAATTCCAAATTCTACCGGCAGCGTGGCCGCATCCAGCCCGTTGATGTAAGCATTTACACCTGCAGCGTAGCTGACGAGGGCGGCCTTAAGATCCGGCGAGAGCATCGAATACGACCGTTCGACGACTTGCGAAAATCCGAATCGCCGCCAACGTTTGTCCTGTTCGAGCGTCTGCTTGCCAAAGATCTCTGCGGTCTCACCCCGAACAACGCGCCGCATCATGTCCATCTGCCAAAGCCGGTCAGATGCCGTAACGTAGCCTTGTGCAAAGTAGAGATCAGCATCATTTGCTGCCTCGATGTATGGGATGCCGCGCCCGTCGCGACGGACCGTGACGCTCTTTTGCAGGCCTTCGATCGAAAGCTGCTTTCCGGCGTCTTGTGAAAGTACCTGTGTGACGGCGGTGAACAATATGACGGTCGCCAATATAGAGAGAAGTATTCGCATATGTTTGTCTTTCGCGGATGAGGTTCGTGGATAACTATTCCACGAACTGCTCGATGAGGCAATCGGCCGCCGCAGCAAATCTGCCCAACCTGCCATGCGGATTTGCAAACCCATCGCTCCAATCGGTAACATCTTTAACTTGACCGCACGCAAATGTGCACCCGTAGCTCAGCTGGATAGAGTATCTGACTTCGAATCAGAGGGTCGCAAGTTCGAATCTTGCCGGGTGTACCATTCATCTTTTATCCTCCATCGAAAATAATTGTGATGTTGCAAATCGCGCGTTGAAGCCACAAGGAACCTCAATTCTCGCGCCGACGCCGACGCCAATGTATCCTCACGGAAGCGGCTTACCGCCGACATATCTCTTGAGCCTGCGTAGCTGGCGGCAGAATGCAGCCCCACGTGGAGCGTCAGCGAAACGTGGAGGGAGAGCCCACAACACCTCGGAAGCGGCTCGCCGCCGACAATGGCTTCGCATAGCCACGTCGTTTACGGCGTGGGTGACGACGGCAAATCAATTCTCGGAGGCGGCTCGCCGCCGACAATGGCCGCCTTTTGTCCCGGCCAATACGCTCGTGGGACAACTCTGGGACAGCTCTTGGGACAAATAAGTGACGTGTTATCAACGGCTTACGCGATTTGTCCCAGAATTTCGCAAAAAAATATCAAACCACATTTTCCATTCTCGATTCTCCTTTCAGGATCGCGGCCTTTGCCTTTTCAAACCAGGATCGTAAACGCAAAGAACGCAAAGGAGACGCAAAGAACGCAAAGGAAGAAGCCACTTGCTTTACGGGCTTGCCCCTTAGCAGTGCGGTCGGGCTCGCCCGACCGCTGAGCGTACCCGGCTTTTCTGGAGGCGGCTTGCCGCCGACTTCTTCTTGTCGCGTGCTCCGCACGCTCCGATATATTCCTAAGGTAAGGGACGGTCGGGACCGGTTGCCTCTTTTGCAACACTTGGGGATCTATGACCTAAGAACCCCGACCGCACTGCGCTGCGGCAAGCCGCAAGAACCACCGATGAGCCCGAATCCACGGATCAGAAGCTCTATCTAAAATCTCAGATCTGAAATTTGAGATCCGAGCTATGGATCCCTAACCGGATACCCCAAACCTGAGACCTGAATTTAGCTTGTCAAAGACCAGCGGTCGTCTCGACCGTGTTGTCATCATAACGAACCGACGCGCCCGTTTTGAAGCACAAACGGCACAAAACGTATCAAAGTGCACGATTTGCACGATTTGCACGATTTGAACGATCTTCGATGTGGGCGGTTGCGTTCTTTGCAAGACTTAGGAAGCTATCAGCCAAGAAACACGACCGCACAGGACAGCACCAAGCCGCAAGGGTGGTGAAGCATGCGGCTAGTTTTGCCCGGCTGTCCTATTCCGGCCGTACAGTTCGGGATGGGCGGTCATTTTCCTCGGCGGTCCGTTTAGATGTCGGGCACCCAGAACGTACGATTGCCGCTTTCGACCTTTTTGAGGCCGAGGCTCGGGAGGTTGCTTTCGTCCGCGCCGAGATATGTGAAATGCGGAAGGTCGGACGAGACGGTCTGGAACCACCCGTGCCTTGCCAGGATTTCGCGGACACGCGGATCGTCGAACTGCTTTACGTCGAGAGCGAGCATCGACAGATGCTGCGAAGTTCCCGGCGGCGCGACCGAGTAGATGATGGATTTCGAAAAGTCTTTTGCAAACCACATCCCTTTTGCTTCAAGCCCAAGAACCTCGGGCACCTGCTGAAAAGGCGAAAGAGCGCTGATGCGTGCCGCGTCAGCCTTCGTGATCTTCCCTGCAGCCGACCAATGAGCAAGAGCAGGCTTTACACGGCTTGCCCACAGAGTAACAGTCTGTGCGTAAGTTCGTTTCGACGAATCGCCGCCTCGCGGACCGATCGAAATGCCGCTCTTTTGGGCCTCGGCGATCGCTGCCTTCAAGGCGTCCATTGCGGGCTTTTGCAGTGTGACGGTAAAGCCGCCGATGGATGCGGATTCGCTCGCAAAACTCTTTTGGAATGCGGCGACATCGCTCTCATCCTCAAAAACGATCTTTGCGGGCGGCGTCGCCTTTGTGACAAAGACGGAGCCATATTCGCGAAGCAGCAGTTTGCTGACATCATCCGTAGGGTGCGAGAGAGTTTTCGGCAGATTATCGTAAAACTTTCTGGTCACGGTCATAGTTGGTGTGTTCGAACTGCTCGAGTTGGCCGGAGTAGCGGTCGCAGACGCTTTCGGCCTGGGCGTCGCAAAAGGTGTTGGATCTGTTTCCGCGTTGACAGATCGAGAACCGCTATTTTTGGCAGACATCGACCAACAGCCAACAGCCGTTGCAGCGAGGCTGAGTGCAATGATCTTTCTTATGAGCATCTAAAACCTCCGGTTCGAGCGTAAGTCTTGGCGGTCTTAACCGCCGCATCAATATGATCCTTCATATATTCGTCAACACCGATGAACGGGATCTTCGCTCGAATCGCGTTATAGAGCGGTTCGGTGCCGACACCGAGCTTCTTCGCCGAATCGAGCCGCTTTTGCCGAAGATCGACAGCTTGCGCGGCACAGAACGCTTCGAGAGCGAGGACGGTCTCAAGGTTGCGCCGAACGGAACGAAGTTTAATCGCGGCAGTCGCACCCATTGACACATGATCCTCGACATTCGCCGAACTTGGAATCGTATCGACGCTTGCCGGATGGGCGAGAACTTTATTCTCCGTGCAGAGGGCAGCGGCCGTGTATTGCACGATCATAAAGCCCGAGTTCAGCCCGCCGTCTTCGGTCAGGAATGCAGGCAGGACACGCGAATTCGAGGCCTCGTCCGTAAGACGCATAATGCGCCGTTCCGAGATGTTCGCAAGTTCCGAAAGGGCGATCGCAAGGTAATCGAACGCTAAGGCAAGAGGTTCGCCGTGAAAATTACCGCCGCTGATGACCTCGATCTTCTCACCATCGACAAAGATGAGCGGGTTGTCAGTGACAGAGTTGAGTTCGATCTTGAGGAGCCATTTCGCGTAGGCGACTGCATCTCGGCACGCACCGTGAACCTGCGGAATACAACGAAGAGTATAAGCGTCTTGAACGTTCACGGGATCAAAGCCGCGGGTCATTTCGCTTCCCGCAAGAATTCCGCGCAAATTCTTCGCGCATTCGACCTGCCGAGGATGCGGACGGACAGCGTGGATACGCTCATCGAATGCAGCGGGCGTGCCGTTAACGGCCTCAAGCGTGAGACAGCCGGAGATGTCGGCAAGGTTTGCAAGGTTTCCCGCTCTAGCGGTCTCAAGCAGGCCGACTGCCGTCATTATCGTCGTGCCGTTGGTCAAGGCAAGGCCTTCTTTCGCCTTCAGGACAACGGGCGAAAGGCCGGCCGCAGAAAGTGCATCGCCACCGGGCATCTGCTTGCCGCCGAACTCGGCTTTTCCTTCGCCGATCAGGACGCAAGCGAAATGAGCGAGAGGCGCGAGGTCGCCGCTTGCACCGAGACTTCCCTTTTCGGGAATTACGGGATGGACGCCGCGATTGAGACATTCGAGAATGAGCTCGAGAGTATCGAGCCTGACGCCCGAGAATCCGCGTGCAAGCGTATTCGCCCGAATGAGCATAATCGCCCGTGTGGTCGGTATATCAAACGCGTCACCAACGCCGACAGCGTGGCTAAGAACGATATTTCGCTGGAGGCGTTCGACCTCTTCACGGCTGATGATCTTGTCCTTGAAGGCTCCGAACCCCGTCGTGATGCCGTACGCGATCTCTCCGCGTTCAAGCAGCGTATCGACCGCGGCGGCGGCCTTCAGCACGTTCGCCTTTGCATTTTCCGCGAGCGCGACGAGAGGTTCGCCAGGTTTACCGTAGGCGACCGCCAGAACTTGCTCGAATGTAAGGCTTTCGCCGTCTAATACGATGTTATTCATCTTTCCAGAATTCTTTCCACGTCTTTTCGGAGCGATGCTGATACTCGCGCCATTCTACGATCTTGTCATCAACGACCTTTATCCAGACTGTGCCGTGATAAATAAAGTTGCCCTTATAACTATATTCCGCACAGCCGAGTTGTCGAGATTCGTCAAAAATAGCGTTGTGAAACTTGCAAGATTGTGGTTTCCCGTCATCGTCTTCAAAAAACTCGACCAACGACTTTTTATCGCGAAAACAGTAATTTATCGCATCAGAGTAATGCAACCTTTCGCCAAAATGCGACGCAACGGTTTCGTAATCACGAGTCGCCCAGCCATCGCCTAGGCGATTAAGTGCTGATCTAAAATCGTCAGATGTCATAAGAGAAAGCTTCGAAATAAGTGAGAAGTAAAAAGTGATAGGCGATTCGTTTTATAACTTATAACCCTAATTTGTTAGACTCTCTTTTTGTTCCTAATGTATCGCCGCTGACGACCTTGCCAGCCTTGATAACCATTGTGACGGTATTCCCTCCGAATTCGTATGCGAGCTGGCGATAGTCTTGGCTGTCGCAGATCAATAGGTCGGCGCGTTTGCCGACCTCGATCGAGCCATGCGTGCTTCCCAAACCTACGGCATACGCGGCGTTGATCGTCGCTGCATTCAATGCCTCGCTCGGTAAAAGCTTTTGATATCGGCACGCGATCGCCATCGCCATCGGCTGCGAAGGGCACGGTGCCGACCCTGGATTGTAATCTGTCGAGATAGCGATGGCGCAGCCCGCGTCGATCATCTTTCTCGCATCAGCGAACTGGGTCTTTCCACCGCTGAAATTCTCGGTCGGGNNGCAATTCGATCTCTTCGTCCGAGATCGCGTCAAGATGGTCGATCGAGGCCGCACCTTTCTCGATCGCGAGCCGCGATCCTCCGAGATTCGTGAACTGATCGACGTGCGCTTTGAGACCGAAACCGAGCGATCTCGCCGTGTCTAGGATCTTCTCCGTTTGCCCGCGGTCGAACGCATTCTGCTCAGTGAAAACATCGCAGAAGAACGGCTTTCCTTTTGCGGCAAAACATGACCCGGAATACCACTGCCAGGCCGCCGGCAGCATCTCGCGACAGACGAGATCGACGTAGCCGTCTGCGTCGCCCTTAAACTCCGGCGGAATCGTATGGGCGGCAAGAAACGTTGGAACAATGTCGATAGCGTGTTCTCGATCCAGCCGTTCGATGACGCGAAGCATCTTCAGCTCGCTCTCATGGTCGAGACCGTAGCCGGTTTTGATCTCGGCGGTCGTCGTTCCGCACGCCAGCATCTTATCGAGACGTTCACGGCCCAAGTCAACAAGCTGGTCCTCTGAGGCTGCGCGCGTCTTCTTGACCGTCGAGATGATGCCGCCGCCGGCCGCAAGTATCTCGAGGTAAGCGGCTCCCTTGATCTTCAACTCGAACTCGTTGAGGCGGTCGCCCGCGTAAACGATGTGCGTGTGCGGGTCGACAAAACCCGGGACAACGGCCTTCCCTTCGGCGTTTAAATGATGTTTCGAAGAATATTCAGCCAGAACAGCCTCTTCCGTGCCGACCGCCGCAAACTTCCCATCGATGACGGCAATCGCACGGTTCTCTACGATGCCGACGTCGCGCATTGAATCACGACGTTTTGGCCCCTCCGGCGAGGCGCACGTCACCAACTGGCCAATGTTATGGATCAATAGGTCAGCAGAGAGCATNNCACCACATCCACCGAGCTTAACCCTTCAGACAGTTGAATTGGTTGCCTGACTTTTTCGGGCAGACCGGTGACTCGTCGTACTCAAAAGCTTGCGGGAAGGCGTTCTTTCTTGGATCCGTCAGCCTTGTCGAAAAAATGCCGGTGGTGCAGGTCCCGAATCGCTCTACATCGCAATTGTGCGACCTAGCATCACGGGAATATCGTCAGAAGCTTTTTGCGGCAACCTTCTTGTGATTTTCATTCACCTGCAGAAGGGCTGCCGATCCGTACCAAAGCGTAAGTTCGGCGGTCATCATTCCGGAAGTGATAACAGGATCGGCGGCAACCAACTTCTCGGCCTCATCAACGCTTGCCACATCAAAGACAAAAATTCCGCGGTAGCTGCGGTCATTCTTTCCAAACGGCCCGGAAACGACGAGTTTGCCCGCATCTGCGAGCCGTTTCATATTCGCCATATGCCCGGCGAATATCCCAGCCCGTTGCTTTTCATCCTTGATAGAAACGTCCTTTGGGCCTGTCTTTAAGATGCAGAACACATAGTTCTTCATCCCGTATTCGTCCGCCCCAAGTTTTTTCGCGAGACTGGCGTCATAGTTTGACGCCGCGTTCACAGATGACGTTTGGCCATTGGCCGGCATGATGAATAGGCAAAAGCAAAAAATGAGCAGAGCGATAATTGATGCAGAGCGTGTCTTCATCCGACCATTCTACACTCAATATCGTGTTTGGAGGTGAATAGATCTACTGTTGGCTCTTTTGCGTGACCAGGAGCGACTCGGCCAGTGCGAGCTTTCCGTCGGTAGTCCTATAAGCGAAGCCGCGTCGTCCCCATCGCGTTAGCTGAGCAGGCGTACCGACAGAAGACGGCAAGTTAATCGTTCCGATCGGTTGAAACGTTTCAGTCCTGAACGCTTTTAGGCTTGATCCAATCACAAAAAACACCTTCGAATTCCGCTTGTCGATCGCGATCCCGTCCGCAAAGCCGCCGACAGCGAACGCACCGACCGGGTTCCCGGTTGACGCTTCTACTATTTTTCCGTTACTCGCATAAACACGTCCGGCCGAATACCTTATCTTTAGACTGTACGCTCCAAAAGTATTCGGTTGGCTGGACGCTATATAGACACCGTTCGAATCAATATACAATTGTCGAAACTGGAAGCCCGATGTCTCGTTATTGTAGCCGTAAAGCGACGTTCCGTCGTCTCCGGCCTCTATTTCATTAGTTTCTGAGTTGGCGGATGTAACATTCGAAAGTTGGATGCCATTATCGAACAAGACAACTCCTTCATGGTGAGGGCTACAGCACGAATTACGCCGAGAGACCGCGACGACATTCGGCCGGATATTGGTGCAATATCCTCCGCAATATAGGGGCCGTCATTGCCAATTCCAAGACTAATCGATATGTCTGAGGTGAGGCTCGCTAACACAAACCGTTTCACGGATGCAGCCCCGTCCACGCCAACGTAGAGGTATCTTCCGTCGTTAGTCATTGCGAGTTTATTCGGCTCACTGCCTGCAAACACGCTGTTAACGATCGCACCCGCCTTTGGATCGATCACGATAAGATGATTACCATACTGCCCTCCAGTGCTGGGAACTGAGGCGTAGAGCATTCCGGTGATCGGCGAATACGCAATATCGTTAACGATCTGATCAACGAGTTTGTAGCTAAATAGTTGGGCAGATGCCATCGAGCTAAACACAAGGACGATAACAGTTAGGGATGCTGACTTGATTAAAGTTTGAAAGATTCGTGTGTTCATCAGAGGTTGGAAGAAACGAGGAATACCGCAGTAGCGACCCTAGAATGGTACCATCGGCAGGCGTACCAACTCAATACTTTTCTGTCGTGGCGGAGCGATCCTTGCCCGCCGAAAACGGCCATAGCAGAAAGCAATGTTTCAAGAACAAACGTCTGCTCGTAACGACACTGAGCGGGCCGCCTAAAACTCAGCAGAAACTCTCAGCCTTTCAGATATTCTCTCCCTCCGTCACATTCTCGGACTCAGCTGTCGAGAAGATAACGCTCTTGTATTTGTTATAGAGAAATGACACGACGAGCAGAACCGCGCCGATCGCGATGAACAGTATCGCTTTCGGGACCGTGGGAAGATCGGCAATGTCGTAAAAGAACAGTTTTACGAGCGTAACCCCGATGAGCCCGATCGCTGCAAAGCGCAGATATTTTTTGCCGCGGGCGATCCCGATCACAACGAGGAGCAACGCGTACGCAACCCACAAAATGCTAAGCCCTAGTTTGGTCGCATCGGCTATGCCGAACTGCTTCATCAGATTCACAAGGTCGCCGCTCAATACGATCAATAAAGTCGAATAGAAAAGCGCGTCGAAAGCGACGACCCGCTTTGCCCTAGGAACGAAGCTATCGAGCAACTCTTCTCGACTGTAATAGTAAAGCGAACTCATTAGGACAGCAGCGAGCCCATATGAGATGTATCGGATCGCTACGTTCATCGCTCCTGAGCCCCAGTACAATGCAGCCTCAGGATCCATATAACTCTCGCGCAGTTCGCTAAAGAGCGGCATCCCGACTGCCAGGAACGCCATGAATGCAACCATTGCAAGGAGGACGTTGGCATAAGAGAGCTTCGCGGACCGCACTCGTCTTAGGTTTACGGCACTAACGATCGCGAGAAACAGCATCGAATAATCGATCTGCCATAACGTATTGAAGAAGCCGAGATCCCGATTCCGTGAAAAGGTTCCCGCATCGATCAACTGAGCACGGCTTTCGACGATCTTCAGGTTGAAATAGTTATCGATCTCCGTGCGGAAAGCGTTGTATAGAGCAGCGAGCGCGATGGTCGGGAGGACAATCCGAAACGCGGACCGTATCTCTTCAGGCAGCACCGACTCATATTCACTCTTCCGATCGATCCAGTAGATCGCTGAAAAGCTCGCAATGAGCACCAAAGCGGTTATGAAGTCGCCATTCACAAATGGGCGAAGGTTGTGTTCGCTTGCGAAGTCGGTTCGCTCGCTGAAAGACGTCGCCCAGTTGATCACCAGGCTGAGCGAAGCCATAGCCATCAGCGGATATGAGAAGTACTCGAACAGCCGAACCTGCTTCACCCGGCCGAACCAGAATAGTACCGCCGCCTCGACCNNCCTATTACCGTCAAATTGCACGGGAATCGCGATCGTCGCAAAAGTGATAATGAGAACAGTAAGTACCTGGACCACATCATTCGTGGAGGTTCTGAGCCGGCTAATTGCGTGAGCAACTAGCGAGTGGAAGGCCGCGTGGCCGACGGTAAACAACCCCTGGTATTGGTGCAGGTTCTCACGGCTTTCAAGGATCGTGTAACCGAAGCCGTAGAAGATGAAGGAGTTCGTCAACACGAGCCCGGGGTTCTCGACCATGCTGATCTTCCCGACCGCTAGCCGGTAAATCAAAGCCGTTACGTAATAAAGCAAAAAGAACACGATGGAGAAGGCCGAAGCAAGGGCAAAATGCTCATCTGCCCTGTACTTATCCGCATACCAGACGGCAAATATCAGCCAGGTGAAGGGATAGCAAAGATAGACGAGCGCGTGAGTGAAGCAGCGATATGCGGTTATCAGGATCACCAGCGAAATCACGGCGAGGTAGCTAAAAAAGGCCGTGAACTCTGCTCCCGATCCCAGGAACGATATCAACGCAAAACAGAATACGTAAAATATGAACGTCGTACCGAAAACTAACAAGAGATCTTCGGTCTTTGCTGCCGCGTCCCGATCCAAAAAAGTATGGGCGATCTTTGTTCCGTAAAAGATCCCGAAGAATATCGCGAGAAAGGTCAGCGCGAGGGTGAAATGCGCCTCGGCCGAGAATTTCGACCCCAACCACACCGCGAATATCAGCCAAGTAAATACCGATGAAGTATAAAAGAGCGGCTTCCAATATCTCTTGAGCGAGACGGCGAGGATCCCGGCGTTTATGATCGCCATATAGGCGAACAAGAATAGGTAATTGCCCGAATTGTTGCTCAACAAGAACGGAACGCCATATGCACCGACAAGGCCGATGTGGGCGATCACCTGCCGATCGTAGATGATAGCGGCGGCGACCGTCGCGACCGTGAGGAAAACCATCACCCCAAAAGCCATTGGCTGGCCGATCAGCGCATAGTACGCATATGCAAAATACGTAACGAAATACAAGATCGCGATACCACCGCTCAGCAAGACCGCGCTGAAGTTGTGGTATTTTGCCTTGAGTTTCGCTGCAAAACCGATCAGCACAAGGCCAACAATGTAGCCTAGAGCCACACGCATCAACGGGCTGATCCAGCCATTGTCAATGGCGAACTTAACGCCTATGCCGACGCCGATGATCAAGACAAGAATGCCGATCTTGCTGATGAGGTTCTCGCCGATGAATTTCTCGACGTCAGTGCGCGCCGCCTCTTTCTTTTTCGCAACATAAGTTGCGAACGCACCGGCCGAACCTCTCTTCTCTTCGGCTTGGTCCTCCCGCGCGTAGCCGCCAAGCGTCGGCTGCGGAATTTGAGGTCGGACGTTTGGCGGAGGAACATAGTGGCCAACGCCCGACTGAGGTTCGGCAGGCGCCGGCCGTGAAGATTGTGGAGGCGGGACCGTCGGCCGCTGCTCCTGGGGAGACGGAAGAGGCATAGACGAGGTTTCTTCCGTTTGAACAGAACGCAACTGAGCCAGGGCGGCCCTTATGGCGCTAACCTCCTTCTGAAAGTCGATCTGCGTCCTGACCAAGCGATCAAGCCTTGCTTCGAGTTCTAGGATCTCTTCCTGTCTTTCGTCCATATTCGAGAATGGCTGAATTTAAATTAACAAAAATTGAAGCTATTATAGATGAAAAGGCCGCGTAAACAACCAATGAAAAGAGAGATACACGCCCCGACAGGAAGCGAATTGACCTGCAAGAACTGGCTGATCGAAGCCGCATACCGGATGATCCAAAACAATCTCGATCCGGATGTTGCGTTCGATCCTGACAATTTGATCGTCTATGGCGGACGCGGCAAGGCGGCGAGGAATTGGCCGAGCTTTGATGCGATCCTCAAAAGCCTTCGAGAGCTCGATCCGGACGAGACATTGCTTGTTCAGTCCGGAAAGCCTGTCGGGGTCTTTAAGTCGCACGCCGATGCACCACGAGTGTTGTTGGCGAACTCGAACATCGTTCCGCACTGGGCGACTCAGGAGCAGTTCGACAAGCTCGACCGCGATGGCCTGATGATGTACGGCCAGATGACGGCCGGCTCGTGGATCTACATCGGCACGCAGGGCATCCTGCAGGGCACCTACGAGACCTTTGCTTCACTCGCCCGGCAGCATGGTTGGGGCGATCTCTCGGGCAAACTCGTTCTCACCGCCGGCCTCGGCGAAATGGGCGGCGCGCAGGCGCAGGCCGTAACATTCAACAACGGTGTCGCGATCCTCGTTGAGGTCGATCCATGGCGCATCGAGCGGCGTCTTCAGCTCAAGCAGGTTGACGTCGCGGCAAAGGATATCGATAACGCGATCTCACTCGCAAACGAGGCTGTTGAGGCCAAAAGGCCGCTTTCCATTGCTCTTCTTGGCAATGCGGCCGAGATCCACTGGCAGCTTCTCGACCGCGGTGTCCTGCCTGATGTAGTCACAGATCAGACCAGCGCGCACGACGTCTTGATGGGGTATATCCCCCAAGGCTATTCCGTCAAAGAAGCGGCCGGCTTTCGGGATAGCGATCAAAAGGCGTACGAACAGGCGGCAATGGACTCAATGGCAAAGCACGTCGAGGCGATGTTGGAATTCCAACGGCGTGGTTCCGTTGTATTTGATTACGGCAACAATCTTCGGCAGCGAGCACTCGACAACGGCGTTCCGAACGCTTTCGATTATCCCGGCTTTGTTCCCGCGTACATTCGCCCGCTCTTTTGCGAGGGAAAAGGTCCCTTCCGTTGGGTTGCTCTCTCGGGCGAGAAGGAAGATATATACAAGACCGACGAAGCAATAATGAACCTATTCCCTGACAATGATCACCTTAGCCGCTGGCTGACGATGGCGCAGGAGAATGTTGAATTTCAGGGACTTCCCGCGCGCATCTGTTGGCTCGGGTATGGTGAACGGGCGAAGGCCGGACTTAAATTGAACGAAATGGTCGCTTCGGGCGAAGTCAAAGCTCCCATAGTCATTGGCCGGGATCATCTCGATTGCGGCTCTGTCGCATCGCCTAATCGCGAAACGGAGTCGATGAAAGATGGCTCAGATGCGATAGCCGACTGGGTTTATCTCAACGCAATGATCAACGTCGCCGGCGGAGCGACTTGGGTGTCGCTTCATCACGGAGGCGGTGTCGGGATCGGATATTCCTTACACGCAGGCCAGGTGATCGTCGCCGACGGTACGCCCGAAGCGGCAGCCCGGATTCAGCGAGTTCTAACGACCGATCCCGGAATGGGCGTCATTCGACACGTTGACGCAGGCTACGAAGAGGCAATCGAGTTTGCGAAGACGAACTCAATTAAGATCCCGATGGCCGGCTAACAACGTCACGCCGTGTATTTCTCTGTGATGAGCCGAAAATGGTAGCCCATGGCGGCGAGGGTCAACCCATGTGCGAAGTTTCTGGGATAAAATCGAACGAGTTTGTAAAAATATCGCCAGAAATGCAATCGCGCCCTGTCTTGAACCCCAAGTGTAACGATCAGTTTGAGAAAGGACCGAAGGTCGTCCTTTAGATCGCCGCGGCGAACACCACGTTCGCCCTGCCGCGATCGAGACAGGAACGTCAATACGCGCGTGTAATACTCCTTTGGGCTGTAAATGTTCTGAAGCAGGGCCTTGTAGCCGTTGACGAGCTTTTCCTTATCCATTTTGGGGATAAAGTTCAGCGAGCAATCTGTGTTGTTGCCGCTCGTTTCATCCAAGAGCCTGCCCTCTTTGCTTAGGCGCCTCCAAAGCTGCGTGTCCGGAAGGGCTGAGAGAAGGCCGACCATCGCGAGCGGGATTCCGCTTTCGCGGATGAAATTCATCTGAAGTTCGAAGATGTCATCAGGATCGTTGTCAAAACCGACGATAAATCCTCCCATCACTTCGAGCCCGTAGCCTTGGATCTTTTTGATCGAATCCAACAGGTCCCGTTTTGTGTTCTGGGCTTTCTTTGTAAGCTTGAGGCTCTCTTCAACCGGTGTTTCGATGCCAAGAAAGACGCGTTTGAATCCGGTATCCTGCATCAGCTTGAGCAGAACGTCATCTTCTGCAAGGTTTAAGCTGGCTTCGGTTATGAACTTGAACGGTTCGCCATTTTGCCGCGACCATTCGAGCAACGCCGGTAGTAGAAGTCTCACATTCTTCTTGTTGCCGATAAAGTTGTCATCAACAATGAAGACCATTCCACGCCAACCTGCGTCCTTAAGAGCATCGAGCTCGGCAAGAAGTTGTTCATTCGATTTTGTTCTAGGGACGCGTCCATAGATCTCGATAATGTCGCAAAACTCGCAGTTGAACGGACAGCCGCGCGAGTATTGAATGCTCATCGCGCCGTAATGCCGCATATCAATAAGCGAAAAATCCGGAACGGGCGTGTTTTGAAGCGAGGGCCGTTCATTCGCCTGATAGAACTTACGGGCGATCCCAAGTTCAAGATCGTGAATAAATTCCGGCAGCGTACTTTCAGCTTCGCCAATGAAAATATGATCAGCCGCAGGTAGTTTATCTGAACTCGTCGATACGAACGGCCCGCCTGCGACGACTCTCTTCCCCATCGAGCGAACAAGGTCAACGATTCCTCGAGAGACTCTTTCTGCACGATCATCGCACTTACAAAGACGATGTCGGCCCACTCGATGTCTTCACGCCGAAGCTCCTCGACATTCATATCGACGAGTTTGCGTTCCCAAGTCGAGGGCAGCATGCCGGCGACCGTGAGAAGGCACAGCGGCGGAAACGGAGCTTTTTTCCCTTCGATCTTTAAGGCGTGTCGAAAGCTCCAATACGTGTCGGGAAATACTGGATAGACGAGAAGCACCCTCATAACGCTTCAAGAGTATTCCTCCTGCACTCTAACTGCAATAGGTATTCGAAACTGTAACAAAAGAAATACAATTCATCGAAAAAACCAGTTGCATCGCCCTTGAAGCGGAATGCGGTGTTAACCGCATCCCGTCTCAAGGGCCGTCGCCGCGATCACCAATTCCTATATCGTCGATGATGCCGATATCTTTGGTGATAATGCCGCGGAATCTTGCGGTAGTGCCTCTTTTTCGGATTTAGGACATAGGTGTAGAGAGCACCGCTCCCGGCGCCGATCCCCGAACCGATGAGCATTCCCTTACGTCCCCCGATGATGCCTCCGACGAGGGCACCTCCACCGGTCGCCGCCGCCAAATTGATCACATTCCGATGGCGTCGGTAAAAGCTTGGTTTCCGCGTTGGAACCCAGAAGGTGCGTCCTTGCCTGCGAACTCGCCTGTAGTACCCTTGTGCTGAAGCCTCCTGCGGTGTCGCCAGAACGAACCCTACCGCCAAGAACGCGAACAGCATTGTAAGAATTGTGAATTTCTTCATATATGCCTCCATTGGTCTAGTTTTTAACGGGAAGAGTTACGAACCTTTGAGGGGAAAAGCGGCCCGCAAGATCAGCTGAGATATCAGTGATAACTATACACCCTTTCCCGACCGGCGGCTAATAGGCAAATGCGTATTATCACGAACAATAGTGCTATAATCACCGCAAATGAGCATTCACTTTGACCTGACCCTGCGTCCTGATGAATCGGTTTTCTTTTCACGAAATGACGTGAACGACCCGCGCCTTGGCGAGATCGTGCGGCACACGCCGGATCATTATGATAAGGCAGACATTGTGATACTTGGCTGTCCGCAAGATGAGGGCGTACGGCGAAACGGCGGGCGTATCGGAGCCGCAGACGCACCACTCGCGATCCGGAAGCAGTTCTATAAGCTAACGACGATGAACATCCGGAAGCGGATATTCGATCTTGGCGATGTAAAACTGGCCAACACTCTTGAAGCCACCCACGACACGATGACGGAGATCGTTAAGGCCGTTCTGGGCGACGGAAAGCGTTTGATCGTTCTTGGGGGCGGAAACGATATTTCCTATGCCGACGGGAAAGCAATGTCGGAGGTCTTCGGACGTGATTGGTGGATCGGTGTGAATATCGACGCCCATCTTGACGTCCGCCTGTCGGAAGAGCGAAATAGCGGGACTCCCTATCGTCAGCTTCTCGATGAAGAACTTCTCCTTCCGAAGCATTTCTATGAGGTCGGATATCAGTCTCATTTTACTTCACCGATCTATTACGACTATATTCGGAAACTCGGTGTCAATCGGATCAGCCTCGAGCTCGTAAGGTCGCGTGCGCAGGCAGATATCGAGCTGAGAGAGAATATTAGGAATACGTTCATTGGCCACAGCTCCTCGCTANNATGTTGTGCGGTCCGCGGATGCCCCCGGAACTTCTGCGCCGTCGCCGCTTGGACTTCGTGCCGGCGAGTTTATCCAGCTTGTGAAATATGCCGCAAGCCTTGCTAACACCAAGTTGATCGAATTCAGCGAAGTGAACCCAAAGTTTGACCAAGACGATCGCACGGCAAAGCTTGTTGCGATCGGCATGCATCGATTTTGCACCGGCATAGCCTGAACAAATTTGCTTGATATCCCCCCTCTTTGGTGAGAATATTTAGAACACAGGAAATGGTGTCTTCCTGGACCAACCGCTATTTCAAATAGCTGATGACGCCTGCTTTTAGAGGAGAACTATGAGCAGAAGCGTCATTTTTGTTGCGATCGGCGGAATGTTGGGAGCGGTCGCCCGTTTCGCTGCGGTTGAACTAATTGCCGTCTTGTTTCCCGTTACTTTTCCCACCGGGACCTTTGTGGTGAATATCCTGGGATCTCTAGTAATGGGTGCGGCCGTCGGGGTCTCTGAACGATATATGATCCCGGCAGACTGGCGTGTCTTCTTGACCGCTGGTTTTTGCGGCGGGTTCACGACAATGTCGTCGTTCGCCTTTGAGAACGTAACGCTCCTCATAGACCGCTACTACGGTACTTTCGCGATATACAGCACCGCTACATTTCTTGCGTGTCTTGGGGCGGCATTCTTGGGTCTTGTCCTGACACGGCCGTAACCGCGAACTGCCTTCGAAGAATAGGCGGCTTGCCTTGACACCTAACGCATCATTTTGGCATTCTTTAGGTTCGCTTTCTGCTTTGTTTTCAATAGGTAGAAGCGATATAGGCACTTAGCTCAGTGGTAGAGCACTACCTTGACACGGTAGGGGTCAGCAGTTCAACTCTGCTAGTGCCTACCATTTTATTGTTTTCTAATAAGATGCTTTCGAAGAACTTTGCTTTTTGGATAACTACTACGACCCGCCGCTAGGCGGGAGAATTCGGGCGTGTTTTTACACGCCCACGGCAAAGTCGCTCTTATTGGATCTGATCGTTTTTGTAGTAGGAAATTGTTGATTGGCAATTGCCGAATTGTTAATTGGTTGATCAAAGACGGCTTTTAGGCGCTAGGCTGGTCGTTTTGCGAACCAATTCACAATGAACAATTTACAATTGACAATAATATGAGCGAGTTAAACCTTAAATTTGGGGATAGCGTACGGAGTATTCCTGCGCCGGCGACGGTCATTGATGCGATCAAGGCCTTTGATCGCGATGCCCTAAAAACAGCGGTCGCCGCGAAAGTGAACGGCGAAGAGGTCGATCTGAACCGCGAACTCGCTGCGACCGACGAAGTAATCTCAATCGAGCCGATCGCGACCGACACGCGCGATGGCCTCGAGGTCATACGCCACTCGACCGCTCATCTTCTCGCTGCGGCGCTTCTCGAATTGTTTCCGGGCACGAAACTCGGTGTCGGCCCCGCGCTTCTCGACGATCCGCGTTACGGTTTTTACTATGACGTGATCGCTCCGCGAAACTTAACGACCGAGGACCTTTCGGTCATCGAGAAGAAAATGCGCGAAATGGCAAAGCGCGACCTTAAGTACCGACGCGAAGTCGTCGAGAAGGCCGAGATCCTAAAGATATTTGCCGAACGCGACGAGCCGCTCAAATGCGAACTCATCAAGGAAAAGGCTGACGATACCGCAACGATATATTACATAGACGGCTCGCCATTCATTGACTTCTGCCTGGGGCCGCATGTTCAGCACACTGGTAAGTTAAAGGCCTTCAAACTTTTGACGATCGCCGGAGCATATTGGCGAGGAGATTCCGAACGCGAGCAAATGCAGCGTATTTATGGAATTGCCTTCCCAACGCAGGCTGAACTCGACGCTTGGCTAAAGCAACGTGAAGAGGCCGAGAAACGCGACCACCGCAAGCTAGGACGCGAACTCGATCTCTTCTCGATAGATGATGATTACGGCCAAGGCCTGATCCTATGGCATCCCAAGGGCGGTATCGTCCGGAATGAAATGGAGCGTCTTCTAAAGGAAGAGCTTGAACGCCGCGGATATAGTTTTGTTTACACTCCGCATATCGCAAAGCGGGATCTCTGGGTCAAGAGCGGCCACGAGGGCAACTACTCCGATTCGATGTACGCACCGACGAGCATCGAGGACGAGGAGTATCGGCTCAAACCGATGAACTGCCCGTTCCACATCGGGATCTACAAGTCGAGCCAGCGTTCTTACCGGGATCTGCCGCAGCGATACTCGGAGATGGGCACCGTCTATCGAGCCGAACTTTCGGGAACCCTGCACGGACTGATGCGCGTTCGCGGTTTTACTGTCGATGACGCTCATCTATTTGTCCGCCCAGATCAAGTTCAGGTAGAGGTTGCCGACTGTCTTGATTTCGCCATCAAAGTATTCGAGACCTACGGCTTTGACAAAGTAAAGTTTGAACTCTCGGTCCGTGGTGCCGCCGAAAATAAAGGTTATCTCGGTTCGGACGAAGATTGGCTGTCCGCGGAGGCTCAACTTGCTGCCGCTCTCGACGGGCGAGGCATTACTTACGAACGGATCGAAGGCGAGGCCGCATTCTACGGCCCGAAGATCGACATCAAGATCGAGGACGCTATCGGTCGTATTTGGCAGTTGGGTACGATACAGCTAGATTGGAATTTGCCTGAGCGTTTTGAACTCGAATACACCGGCGACGACAATCAGAAGCATCGGCCGATAATGATCCATCGGGCCCTCTTCGGCTCGATCGAAAGGTTCTTCGGTGTCCTGATCGAGCACTACGCAGGTGCGTTTCCGCTCTGGCTCGCTCCAGTTCAGGTTGCAGTATTGCCGATCACGGATCGAATAAACGAATATGCCGGCGAGGTCGCCGACAAACTGCGAAACAGAGGCTTTCGTGTAGAATTGAATTCCCGCAGCGACAAGATCGGGGCAAAGATCCGCGATGCTCAGCTGCAAAAGATTCCATACATGCTTGTCCTTGGGGATAAGGAATTTGAGGACGGAAAGGTCGCGGTGCGCGACCGTAAAGAGGGCGACCTCGGCGCCGTAACGCTCGACGAGTTCATAACGAAGATCGAAGAAGAGCGTACGAGCCGCAGTCGCTAGTATCTAGACAAAGGAGGCGTTATCGCAAGAAGATTTGGTGGAAATAGGTTTNNCAAGATCATCGACTATGGCAAATTCCTTTATGAGCAAAAGAAGAAAGCTCATGAGGCGAAAAAGAAGCAGGTCACTGTCCAGGTCAAGGAGATAAAATTCCGGCCCGGAACCGATGATCACGATTATGAGTATCGCCGCGACAACGCCAAACGTTGGCTCTCTGAGGGCGACAAGGTCCGGGCAGCTATCGCGTTTCGCGGACGTGAGATGACGCACCGCGAACTTGGTGCGAAGATCCTTGCCCGCCTCACGAGCGAACTGGCAGAGTTCGGTGATATCGAGGTGGCCCCAAAGATGGAAGGCTACCAGATGTTTACCATCCTCTCGCCAAAGAAGAGCAAGGCCGTTATCAGCAAGCACACTTCTGTGGCACCGGACAAGGCCGAAGAAGATGAAAAGCTGAAGAAGATGGCAAAGCCGGCCGCGGCAAAGACCGAAAAGCCGAAGACGGAAGACGGCGAGGACGAGATCTTTTAGATTTTTTTTGAAGGAGTTAGATATTTATGCCGAAACTAAAGACACACAAAGGCGCAGCAAAGCGTTTTCGCTCGACAGCATCGGGCAAGTTCAAACGCGGCCACAGCCACGCGCGTCATATTTTGACCAAGAAGACGAATAAGAGGAAACGCAATCTCGACATCGATGTGCTCGTTTCCGAAGGCGACCAGAAGAGGGTGGAGAAGATGCTGCCCTACGGCCGCGACTAGAATTTACAGCAGCCAGCGGGATTGACCGCGCGCTGAAGAGAGTTTTTGAACATCGGAAGCCGGAAACGATAGGCGAACAGCGTTGAATCAGAGATTCCGCGGACCGCATTCCGAACTTCCGCATTTGGAGGAATTATGCCGAGAGCAAAACGTGGTAATAAGCGTACCGAAAAACGCAAAAAGATATTAGCTTTAGCCAAGGGCTATCGCGGGACAAAATCGAAACTTTATCGTTCGGCCAAAGAATCGGTCGAGCGTGCACTGAACTTTGCCTATACGGGCAGAAAGCTGAAGAAGCGTGATTTCCGTAAACTCTGGATCGTCCGCATCAATGCGGCCTGCCGTCTGAATGACATCAAATATTCGCAGTTCATTCACGGCCTGAATCTCGCTGAGATCGAGCTCGACCGAAAAGTTCTCGCCGACTTGGCCGTAAAGCAACCCGAAGCCTTCGCCGCCGTCGTCGGGCAGGCAAAAGACGCACTAGGTAAACAGCAGAAAGCCGCTGCATAACAAATGCCCAGGTCGGTCATAAGTTGGAGCACATCAACCGCATTGCTGATCTTTTCGGTCAGCAATGCGGTCTTTGCTTGCTCTGTGACAAGTACCGAAGCAGCGGACAGGATACTTGCGGAGAGTCTTTCTAGTCTCCAGTTTTATCATGTATTGATAGTTCTGATGAGCGCAGCAACGATTGCTTTCTTTCTCCTTAGAAAAGCAAAAGGTTGGACGCAAGTTGTCGTAGTCCTGATAATACTTTTGATTAGCCCCGGTTGGTTCGCTTACCAGAATGCAAATATTACGCCGTGGTGTGAACCCGCCTTCGCATTTGAAATGAAACTGCTAGCCGGTGTTGTCGCAACAGCGTTTCTTACTCAAGTCCTCGCGTGGTATTGGAAGTCCCGTAAGACATTGGTCTAATTGTCGGCTCCACCGACTAAACGCAGCGACAACGTATTAGAGTCCCACCTCACTCTTCACCTCACCGAAGCAGCGAATGGCGAAGTCGAGATCTTCTTTTGAATGAGCTGCACTTACCTGCGTCCTGATCCTTGCTTTTCCTTTCGGAACGACCGGAAACGAGAATGGGATGACGTAAACGCCTTTTTCGAGCATCTTTTCGGCCATCTTTACTGCGGGTTCTGCGTCGCCAAACATCACGGGGACTATCGGGTGCTCGCCGGGAAGAACGTCAAGCCCGATCGACGCGATCTTCTCGCGGAAATAACGCGTGTTTTCCATCAGCTTGTCGCGAAGCTCTGTAGAAGCGGTTAACATATCCAACGCGGCGATTGACGCGGCGACGATCGGCGGTGCGACGGAGTTTGAGAAAAGGTACGGACGCGAACGCTGTCTGAGCAGCTCGATCATCTCTTTTT
>JRYD01001132.1_pt1 | contig 31408 bp, 34 predicted proteins | sample 235311 | NCBI WGS metagenome assembly JRYD01 (sample SAMN03074213, study PRJNA261472) | activated sludge metagenome | biome: Common Effluent Treatment Plant; feature: Wastewater; material: Activated sludge; isolation source: activated biomass in a lab-scale reactor treating industrial wastewater at... | reverse complement strand
ATCCCCATGATAATGGCCGACCCGAACCAGCTCTGGCAGGTTTTCATAAATATCATACTGAACGCCATACAGGCGATGCCCAATGGCGGCAGCCTCGCGATCGAGACGTCGCTCGGGTACTCGGATTCNNTCTTCGACCCGTTCTTCACCAAAAAGGACATGGGAACCGGGCTCGGTCTTTCAATAGCGTACAAAATAATCGAAAAGCATTCCGGCAGGATAATCGTGAGCTCGGAAAAAGACAACGGTACCGTATTTACAATCGAGCTTCCTGCTAATAACCTTAACATGAAGGTAGGAGAGGCAAATGGTTGAGGATCAGAAAAGGGTTCTTGTCGTAGATGACGAGCAGCTCATTTTAAAAATCATCTCCGACATACTGACCAAGGAGGGGTACGACGTCCTCGTGGCTAACAACTGCGAGAAAGCGGCGGAGCTTCTGAAAACGACCCGGTTCGACGTAGTGCTCTCCGACATCAAGATGCCCATCAAGAGCGGCATTGACCTCCTGGAGGAGATAAAGAACAAGGACCCGAACATACCCGTAATTCTCATGACGGGGTTCGCATCGCTCGAAACGGCTGTCGAGGCCGTACAGAACGGGGCGTTCGACTACCTTATCAAGCCCCTCGATTACGGAAAGCTCAAGAGCGTGATAGAGCACGCGGCGGACAGGTACGAGCTCTATAAGGAAAACACCAGGCTCCTGAAAGACTTAAAGGAGCTCAACACCAACCTGGAAAAAAAGGTCAGGGAAAGAAACAGGGAGATCGAGAACACCCTCCACAGCACTATAGAAAGCATCATCACCACGGACCGTGACCTCGTAATCGTAAGCTCCAACCCCAAAACAGCCGATATATTCGGCAAGGAGTGCAAAGGCGAAAAGCTGAGCTGGCTCTTCCGGGGTATAAATTTCGATACGATCATTCCCAAGATACTGAGCGACACGTCTTACTCCACCAAGCACGAGATAAAATACGAAGATAAGTTTCTGGAAGTCTCCCTCTCGCCGCTCCGCGACTTCGAATCGGGCGAGATATTCGGCGTCATAGCCGCGACAGAGGACATTACCGAGAAAAAGAAGCTCGAAGCCCAGCTCATACACTCGGCGAAGATGTCGGGCGTGGGCCAGCTCGCGGCCGGCGTCGCGCACGAGTTCAACAACATACTCTCCGGAATAATCGGCTACACGAGCCTCGCCCTTACGAGGAACGATCTCGAGAGCATAAAGAAAGACCTCCACATAATAGAAAAGGCCTCCGACAGGGCCGTCGAGATAGTGAACAAGCTGCTTTCGTTCTCGAGGCAAAAAGGCGAGAAGTTCCAGGTATCGCAGATCGAGAACGTCATAGACGACGCCCTCGGCCTCGTCGAGCACACGTTCGACACGGAAGGGATACGAATACTCAGAAGCTACGAGAACGTCCCGCCTATAAGGCTCAACCTGGGCGAGCTTCAGCAGGTGTTTTTAAACCTCGCCATAAACTCCAAGCACGCGATGCCCGGCGGCGGCGCGATAGCCATAAGCACGAAGCTGGCCGACGATTTCGTGAGAATAGACTTTTCGGACACGGGCGGCGGCATCCCCCCGGAGAATCTTTCGAGGATATTCGAGCCCTTCTTCACGACAAAGGCCGGCGAAGGACCCAAGGCCGGCACGGGACTCGGACTCTCCGTCATATACGCCATCATCGAAAGGCACGGCGGCAAGATCGAAGTATCGAGCGAACTAAACAAGGGCACGACGTTTACAATCCTGCTCCCTAACGTGCAGTCCGCTCCGAAGGCGGCCGAACAGCCCGAATCCGCGCCCAGGAAAAACCCGAGCGGGAAGGTCATCGAGCTCAGGCGGAAGGGCAACGTGCTCATAGTCGACGACGAGGAATTCATAAGGGACATCGTAAAGGAATGCCTCACCAGCACCGGGCATAACGTCATCACGGCAGGGAGCGGCGAGGAAGCGCTCGACCTTCTGAAGAAGAACCATTTCGACCTGATGTTCCTGGACTTCTCGATGCCGAGCAAGGACGGGCTGGAGCTCCTGAGGGAAATAAAGGCCATCGACCACACCGCGAACGTCGTAATTATAAGCGCGAGGCCCGAGGAGCAGCTCCCGGACGAGCTCTCGGACGAAGGCTCATACAACATAATTAAAAAGCCCTTCTCCGTCGACCAGATACAAAACGCCGTAAGCAGGGTCCTCGGGGCCGAAGCCGCGAACGGGTAGCCGCGTGCGGGTATAATACTTCCGTGACCCGAAACTACAGGTTCAGCATATTCGTAAACGACGACGAGATATACTCGGGCGACTTCGAGGAGGTCCCCGAGAAAAAAAGGTCGTCCATAACGAACGACCTCGCTGAATGGTCGGGCTCCCTCGGCAAGAGGGGCCTTAACGAGCTCATATATTCCCACCTCGCCTGGTACGAAGAGAAGGACCTCTACTGCTCCGAATGCGGCGCAAGGGCCGGGGATGGAGACGACGGCGGCGTGAAATGCTCCCGCTGCGGCGGCGGGCTGGTAACGAGATACGTACACGAAAGAAGCAAGCGGCTCGACATGATCATGACATGCGTCGGGATGATAACGGAAGTAAAGATAACCGAGACATAACGGGGCACTTTTCAAAGCCCCGGCACGGGGTATAATCTCTTTACCTCCATCATTCGAAGGAATCCAGAGGAATTCAAAATGAAGCTTATCGTCAAGGGACAACTCTTTCCCAGTATATGGAACCTGGCCAAGGGCGTAAGGAAGCTGAGGGACGAAAGACGGCTCGTCAACATCGGCGCGGGGGCGGTAACCGTGCCGGTTTACGAAGTCGAGCTTCCGGACGGAACACACAAGGACGGCCTCTACTTTATAACGCCAGAAGGGACGCGCCTTTACTTCTACCCCGGCGACCAGTACCAGATAGGCTACCTCGCCTCCGAGCTCGACTCGGACCCGATGGCGGCAAGGCACTTCCCCGGCGAAGCGGCGTCCGCCGCCGGATGACGACCGTTTTGACCGGTTAACGGGTTTATGTACCATTAACTCAAATGGACGATCACGGCCACTCACACGACATAGGCGGCGGCTCACAGAAAAAAGCGCTTTTAATCGTGCTCCTGTTCACCGGGGCGTTCATGTTCATAGAGGCTGCGGCCGGCTACTATACAAAGAGCCTCGCCCTTCTGTCAGACGCCGGGCACATGCTGACGGACGTCGTCGCGCTCATTATAGCCTTCATGGCCGTATGGGTCACGTCGCGGCCCCCCACGGCCCGAAAGACGTTCGGATTCTACAGGGCCGAGATACTGGCCGCGTTCATTAACGGCCTACTTCTGTTCGGGATATCCGTATGGATAATCATCGAGGCCTTCCATAGATTAAAAGCCCCGGAGCCTGTAAAGAGCCTCGACATGACGATAGTTGCCGTAGCCGGGCTTTTGCTTAACCTGGGCTCGGCGTACGTCCTCTATAAATTCAGGAGCGACAACCTCAACATCAAGGCCGCGATGTACCACGTCATAAGCGATGCGCTCGGGTCTATAGGCGCCATAGCCGCGGGACTCGTGATGATATTCACGGGCTGGTACTACGCCGACAGCATAATAAGCATTTTCATTTCAGTGCTCATACTGAAGGGCGCGTGGACGCTCGTTCGCGACTCGTCGCATATACTCCTCGAAGGGACCCCGAGCCGGCTCGACATAGACGCCGTGGAAAAATCCATATGCTCCTACGACGGGGTGATAAGCGTCCACGATCTACATGCATGGACCCTGACGCAGGGGCACGAAGCCCTGAGCGCGCACCTCGTCATTTCGGACATGCAATCTGGCGAGGCGGTCATAGCCGAGATAAAAGCTCTCCTCCTCGAAAAGTTCCGGATAAGCCACGTCACTCTGCAGATAGAAACGCAGGAATGCGACGAGGCCCAAAGCCCCTGCTACGGGAACTCCGACGCCGGAAAGGCGTAGCCCTGCCGGACGGGCATGAGCTAATCCGAAAAGCTTTCGAGCAAGCCAGCACGTTAAAAACCTGCAATTGATACGAAAAAGAAAGGCCCCGACGGAATGCCGGGGCCCCTGGGTTATTGTCTGATAATTTAAGGGTTACTTCGCGCTCAGTATCTCGGACGCCTTCTTCGTGGCTGCTCCGAAATCGAACTTGTAGCCGAGACCGTTAAGCACGCTCTCTATCGCGGCGACGGCCGTTATGGTGTCCGTGACGTCGATGTCGCCGATGTGGGATATGCGGAAGATAACGCCCTTTGCCTGGTCCTGGCCGTTTGCGACCGTGATGCCGAACTCGCTCGCAAGCGCCTTGATAACCGGGCCCGATCCGATCTCGGGCGGGGCAATGATTGTCGTAAGCGCCGGGCTCGGAACGCTCTTTACGTAAGGCTCGAGTCCTATAGCCTTCATGGCCTCCCTCATCGCGAAGGCAAGCTTCTCGTGGCGCTTCTGCATGGCCTCCCTGCCCTCTGCCCTGAATCTCCTCAGCACTGCGGCGAGGCCGAGAACGAGCGTAACGGCCGGGGTGTACGGGGTCGTGTTATTCTCGGCGTTCTTGAGCGCCGGCTTTAAGTCGAAATAGAACTTCGGAAGGTTAGAGGATTCGTAGAACTTCCACGCCTTCTTGCTGAGCGCTATGAAGGAAAGCCCCGGGGGAAGCATGAACGCCTTCTGCGAGCCGCCGACGAGAACGTCGATGCCCCATTCGTCGAACTCGAGCGGGAAAACGCCGACGCCCGTGATGCCGTCTACGATGGATATGACGCCGTCGCGTTTCCGGGTTATCGCGGCTATCTCCTTTGTCGGATGAAGAACGCCGGTCGAGGTTTCGCTCGCCTGAAAGAGAACGGCCTTTATGGAAGGATCGGCGTCTAAAGCCTTTTCGACCTCGGCCGGGTCGGCAGAGTATCCCCACTCGACTTTCATCTCGACGACGTCGAGCCCGTAGGCGCGGGCTATCTTGCCCCACCTTTCGCCGAACTTTCCGCCGTTTATAACGAGGACCTTGTCCCCGCCGGAAAGCGTGTTTACCACGGCGGCCTCCATGGCCCCCGTGCCGGAGGCGGCGAGTACGAATACCTCCTCCTTCGTGTCGAATATATACTTCAGCCCCTCTCTCACCTCGGCGAAAATGGCCTCGAATTCTTTAGTCCTGTGGTGGATGATCGGCTTCGCCATTTCCAAGAGAACTTCGCTCGGAACGGCTACAGGCCCTGGTGTGAACACGTAATTTTTCACTGTTGGAATCTCCTCCGTATGTACGGTGTTGGAATAGTTCCGCAAATTACTTGCGGGTTGTTGTCATATTCTGAAAGCACTTTCTCGAAACGACCTCTTGCCCGTGTACAAAGATGCGACAACTTATTCAGTAATGGCGATTGATTACGTTGCCGACAGGACAGAAACCATAAAAATCTACCCAAATTTTACGATAACTCAAATGCAGGGGCGGGGAATTCCTTCATATTTTTTGGATGCCGATGCCCGGCCGCGCCCGTGCGGCCGCCCGCCCGAGCCGGATCGAATCCGCCCGTATTCTTGCAATTGAATCTCCGGCCCTTATATTATCCCCATATTCATATACCGAATTACATTCATGCAGGGAGAAAACGATGACCGGAGAAAACAAGGAAAGGATTCAGGATCTCAAGAAGAGGCTGGCTACGCTCGGAGACTTTCTTTGACCTGCCCGGCAAAAACGCACGTCTTAAAGAGCTAGAAGAGATAACCGGCAAGTCCGGCTTCTGGGACGACGCCTCAAGCGCCCAGGGGATACTCAGGGAACAGTCCCTCATCAAGAACACGATAGAAAGCTGGGAGAAGCTCTCTGGCGAGCTCGAAGACGTCGAGGTGCTGGAGGAGCTCTCGCTCGAGGAAGAGGACGAGGAAGCATCCAAAGAGGCCGGCGAGAAGCTCTCGGAGATCGAAAACGGCGTCGAGGAGCTCGAATTCAAGCGTATACTCGGCGAGCCCGACGACGCCCGGAACGCCATCGTGTCCATAAACGCCGGCGCGGGCGGCACGGAAGCCCAGGACTGGGCCGAGATACTCCTCCGGATGTATCTCCGATACGCCGAGCTAAACGATTACAAAACCGAGATGGTCGAGTACCAGGAAGGGGACGAAGCTGGTATAAAAAGCGCGACGTTCCTCGTACAGGGCGAGTACGCCTTCGGGTACTTGAAGGGCGAGAGCGGCGTGCACAGGCTCGTGAGGATTTCCCCGTTCGATTCGAACAAGAGGCGGCACACGTCGTTCGCGTCAGTCTTCGTTTCGCCGGAAATAGACGAGGACATAGAGGTCGATATCAACGAGAAGGACCTCCGCGTCGATACGTACAGGGCCAGCGGCGCGGGCGGCCAGCACGTCAACAAGACAGACTCCGCCATACGCATAACGCACATCCCGACCGGGATAGTCGTCAGCTGCCAGAACGAGCGCTCGCAGCACCAGAACAGGGCGACCGCCATGAAGATATTGAAGGCACGCCTCTACGAGCTTGAAAAGGAAAGGCAGAAGGAAAAATTCGACGAGCTGCAATCGACGAAAAAGGAGATAGGCTGGGGGAGCCAGATACGCTCCTACGTCCTCCACCCGTACCGGATGATAAAGGACCACAGGACGAACTTCGAAACGGGCAACGTGGACCCGGTCCTCGACGGCGACCTGGGCGAGTTCATAAAGAACTATCTACTCATGAGCTCGGGGCAGAAAGAGTCCTAGGAGAGATGCGCCGCCCCGCCGGCGCGAGCCCTTTGATTACTCATCAAGGGTGGTATATTTATGCCCGGAAACGGCTTCCGCAAGACTCGCCGAATCCGGGGCGTCGAGCCTCTCCGGAGGGGAGCATATTTGAAAATCGGCATAATCGGTAAAACGAATATAGAAAAGACCTTCGAGCTCGTTTCCGCACTAAGCAAATGGCTCGTGGACAGGGGCGTCGAAGTCTACCTCGACAAGCCCCTCGCCAAACGCTCCCCGGCCGGGAAAGCGGCCGCGGCCGAAAAGATCCCCGCCCTCGTGGACATCATCCTCGTTTTCGGCGGCGACGGCACATTCCTCGGCGTCGCGCGCCTCGCATCCAAACACGGAACACCCATCCTCGGCATAAACCTCGGCGGGCTCGGCTTTCTGACCGAAGTGACCGTGGACGAAATACACCCGATGATGGAGCGCATACTCGCAGGCGATTACGAGGTCGAGGACCGCCACATGCTCCTTACGACCATACGCAGGGGCCGGAAGAAGATCGGGAAGCACGAGGTCTTAAACGACGTCGTCATAAACAAGCAGGCAATGGCCCGGATAATAGACCTCGCCATATACATAGACGGCTCGCACGTGACGACATATAAGGCCGACGGACTCATACTTTCAACGCCGACGGGCTCGACGGCCTATTCGCTTTCCGCAGGCGGCCCCATCGTCCACCCTACCCTGCCCGTCACGATACTCACGCCCATCTGCCCGCATACGCTGACCAACAGGCCGCTCGTCGTGTCCAGCAGCATGAAGGTCGAGATAGCGATAACGACGCAGGAGCCCGACACGTACCTCACGCTCGACGGCCAGATAGGGATACAGCTGAGCACCGGCGACGTGGTCGAGGCGATACAGTCGAATACGATCGTGAAATTGATAAAATCCCCTTACAGGGATTTCTTCACCATACTCAAAACCAAACTAATGTGGGGGGAGAGATATGGCAAGGTCAACGGATGAGCAGTTCCTTCACGACTGGGTGATCAGGAAAATAAAGGAAAAGTACGGACGCCTCTACAGCGAGGTCCAAACGAACCCCGGTGACGAAAAGACCCACGAGTACAAGGGCAAGTACCCGGACGCGATACTCGTCAATTACGGCCAGGTCGTGCAGATAGTCGAGGTCGAAACTGCCGAGACCATAGAGCCCGGCAGAGTCACCAAGTGGAAGGAGCTCTCGGAGCTCGGAGTCAAGCTAACGCTCCTCGTGCCGAAAGAACAGCAGAACGCCGCGAGGGACATCTGCTGGAAGAACGGCCTTGCGGCAAAGGTCAACCTCGGGAGCTTCGAGGTCAACCTCAACATCTGACGCGGGGCCATATCCGCCGTCCGGCGCTTTAACACCCTGTAATCTTTACAATATTTCTGCTTCCACAAATCCCGCACGTATACATACTATTAAATGCACGAGGCGTCGTCTCCCCCTCCGGCGGGTATAATAACCGTATCGTATAGCTCCGGGGCGGGGCCTTCGCTTCCTTGCCACGGGGCGCAAATTTGTATAGGCTTTTCCCGCATCCAAGGAGGCGAATAGATGTCGATACTCGAACAAGCGGACCCGGAAATATATGCGGCCATCATGGCCGAAACAGAGCGGCAGGAATACAAGCTCGAGCTCATAGCGTCTGAAAATTACGTAAGCGAAGCGGTTCTCGAAGCGCTCGGCTCGGTGCTCACCAACAAATACGCCGAAGGGCTCCCGGGCAAAAGATACTACGGCGGCTGCGAATTCGTGGACGTGGCCGAAGACCTCGCCCGCGACAGGGCAAAGGAGCTCTTCGGATGCGACGCCGTGAACGTCCAGCCCCATTCGGGCGCCCAGGCCAACATGGCCGTTTACTTCTCGGTCGTCGAGCCGGGCGACACGGTGCTCGGCATGAGCCTCGCGCACGGCGGGCACCTCACCCACGGAAGCCCCGTGAACTTTTCGGGGCGGCTCTATAACATCGTCGCCTACGGCGTCACGGAAGACACGAACCTGATAGATTACGACGAAGTGAAGAGGCTCGCGCTCGAACACAGGCCGAAGCTGATTATCGCCGGATGGAGCGCATACCCGAGGGACATCGACTTCGCCAAGTTCAGGGAGATAGCCGACGAAGCCGGCGCGCTTTTAATGGCCGACATAGCGCACCCCGCCGGGCTGGTGGTCGCGGGGCTCTACAGTAACCCCGTCCCGTACTGCGACTTCGTCACGACGACGACGCACAAGACCCTACGCGGACCGAGGGGCGGAATGACAATGATGAAGGAAGAGCACGCGAAGAAGGTCAACAGCCGCGTGTTCCCCGGCGTACAGGGCGGCCCGCTCATGCACGTTATCGCGGCCAAGGCGGTCGCGTTCAAGGAGGCGCTCCAGCCATCGTTCAAGGAATACCAGAAGCAGATTCTGGCGAATTCGAAACGCCTCGGCGGGAAGCTGATGGAATCGGGCTTCAGGCTCGTCTCCGGCGGAACCGACACGCACCTTAATCTTATCGACTTAAGGGGAACGGAGCTTACGGGGAAGATCGCCGAGGATACGCTTGAGCAGGCCGGGATCACGGTGAACAAGAACGCCATACCGTACGACCCGCTGCCGCCGGCCGTGACGAGCGGAATAAGAATAGGCACCCCCGCGATCACGACGAGGGGAATGAAAGAAAAGGAAATGGACATCATCGCCGGGTTCATCAAAGAGGCCTTCAACAACCCCGGCAACGAAAAGGTGCTTTCAAGAATAAAAGACGACGTAAGGGAGCTGTGCTCGCAATTCCCGATGTACAGCAGCAGGCTAACGTAAATGAAATGCCCCTACTGCTCCAGCCTCGAAAGCAAGGTCATCGACTCGCGCCTCGCGAAGGAAGAAACGTCCATACGCAGGCGGAGGGAGTGCCTCGACTGCAAGAGCCGCTTCACGACGTACGAAAGGGTCGAGGAAGTCGAGCTGCTCGTGGTCAAGAAGGGGGGAGTGAGGGAGCCCTTCGACAGGAGCAAGATAATCGCGGGGATGATAAAGGCCTGCGAGAAGCGGCCGATCAGCATGGAAGACATCGAATCCTTCGTCTCCGGCTACGAAAGGGAGCTCCAGGAGAGGGGCGAAAGAGAGGTAGACAGCAGCGAGATCGGCGAGAGGGTGATAAGCAAGCTCTACGAAATAGACGAAGTCGCGTACGTGAGATTCGCCTCCGTCTACAGGTCTTTTAAAGATGTGAACCAGTTCATGAACGAGCTCAAAGAGCTACTCAAGGAAAAGGGCGGAAAGGGGCTCGGCGACGCGAAAGACGCCGTCCATCCGCTCACGCTCATACAGGAAAAGAAAGAAAAATAATGCTAACAGACACGCACGCCCACCTCGACTCCCTCGAAGACCCGGAGGGCGCGGTAGAACGGGCACGCTCGAACGGGGTCGAAAGGATAATCTCGATCTCCTCCGGGCTCGAATCCTCGAAGAAGACCCTCGCGTTTGCCCAAAAGCACGACCGGATTTATGTAGCCGTCGGCGTACACCCGCACGCAGCGGCCTCGGCCGACCCCGAGACGCTTTCGGCGATCGAAGAGCTCGCGGGCTCGCCCGGCGTCGTCGCCATCGGCGAGACGGGGCTCGACTATTTCTACATGAACTCTGACAAGGAAACGCAGATACGCTCGTTCACGGGCCAGATAGCCATCGCCCGGAGGCGCGCTCTCCCGATAGTCATACACGTAAGGGACGCGGACGAGGACCTCGTCGGTATACTTAAATCAGAGGACGTCTCCGAGAAGAGAGGCGTCATTCACTGCTTTACGGGAAATTACGAGACGGCAAAAAGGTACCTCGACCTCGGGTTCTACATATCGTTTTCGGGCATAGTCACGTTCAAGAGGTCGGACGAGCTGAGGGCGGCGGCGGCCAGGGTGCCCGCCGACAGGATACTTATCGAAACGGACTCGCCCTACCTCGCCCCGGTGCCGTTCAGGGGCAAGCCGAACGAGCCCGCCTACGTCAGGCACACGGCGGAAACGGTGGCCGAAGTCAGGGGGCTCGGGGCTGAAGAGCTCGCGCGCCTTACGTCCGAGAACGCGTCCAGGCTGTTCGGACTCGACGGCTGAAGCGGTGTCGGCCGGCCCACGAAACACCCCCGGAGACATACTACTCATGGATAGAAGACCTGTTATAGGAATTACGATGGGCGACCCGAACGGCATAGGCCCCGAGGTCGTCGTAAAGGCGCTCGCCAAGGGCGGGGCCGAATATGACGCGGTGGTATTCGGGAGCCGCGACGTTCTATACGCCGCGTCCGGGCTCGCGGGGGCTTTCCCAGAATATAAGCTCGTGGAGGTATACGAGCTCGGCATGAGCGGCGTCACGCCCGGCAAGGTGGACAGGGCGGCCGGGGAGGCCAGCCTCTCTTATATAAAGGCAGCCGTCGCTGCGGCCATGGCGGGGGAGATAGACGCCGTCGTCACCGCGCCGATAAGTAAGGAATCGACCCACCTTGCGGGCTCGCCCTACCCCGGGCACACCGAAATGCTGAAGGACCTCACCGGCGCCGAAAACGCCGTGATGATGTTCGAGGGCGGGAAGTTCCGTGTCGTGCTCGTTACTATCCACACGGCGCTCGCGAACGTTCCGGGGCTTATCACGAAGGAGCGCGTCCTCTCGACGATCGAGATCACGCACGAATCGCTTCGTAACCTGTTCGGAATAGATTCTCCGAAAATCGCCGTCTGCGGCCTTAACCCCCATGCGGGGGAATCGGGCGCGTTCGGGAACGAAGAGATAGTCCACATAACGCCGGCGGTGCTCGAAGCGAGGAAGTCGGGCATAGACGCCGAGGGCCCCTACCCTGCCGACACGCTTTTTTATCATGCAAACAAGGGAAAGTGGGACGCCGTCATCGCCATGTATCACGACCAGGGCCTGATTCCGTTCAAGATGCTCTCTTTCGAAAAGGGCGTGAACATGACTGCGGGGCTGCCGATCATAAGGACGTCCCCCGACCACGGGACTGCGTACGACATCGCGTGGAAAGGAATCGCCGACCCGTCCAGCATGAAGGCCGCAATCGACGTGGCCGTAAGGCTGGCGCAGGTACGCATAGCCAAGCAGGCGAAGTAAATCCCCCGGGCGAGGGCCGCGCCGCTTGGCCGTGGAAAGTTATTTCCGGCCGCCGAATATCGCTATCGCGAAAACCTTGAANNTCGTGCAGATGATCGGTGTAGAACTCCTCGAACAGGCGCTCCACCTCGGGCGTCCGGGATTTTACGTGCTCCAGGTTGAGGAAAACGCCGCCTTCGGACAGAAGGCCGTGTATCTCGGAATAGAGCTCCTTCTTTCTATCGTCGTGGAGGTGATGAATGGCGAAGCCCGAGACTACGGCGTCGAAGGGCGCGTATTGCCTTACGCTCCCGGCCCACTCAGGCGACGAGAAATCCGCCTTCAGCAGCCTGTGTCCGTCGCCGAGTTTCTCGCGCGCCGCTTCGAGCATGGGCTCCGAGAAATCGGCGAAGACGCACTCCACACCGGGAAAAGCGCCGAGGAGATAACGCCCGAGGACGCCGTCTCCGCATCCGAGGTCGAGCACACGTTCGGGTGTCCCTACCCATTCGCGTATCACGCATTCGATGACGGACATCTGGAGCCCCGCCCCGGGGACCGCCCCCCTCTCGTCCCGGAGGAACGCCTCGGCGTTCTCCTTTTTCTGCCATATGCTCTCTTTTGCTGTTTCGGCCATGACTTCTCCTCGATAATAACGTCCGGAATCCTGCCCGGCATAGAGCGTCAGCTCCGGACGGAAAGATTTTGAGGGAGTTAAATATACCCGGCCCTGAACAGGCCGCCCGTGTCAGGAATTACGATTCAGCTATACGCCACGCGGGGCGTGTAGAGAAGGGGAAGTATCTCGCCTGATTTTCCGAGTATGGTTATATCGAACAGGGACGAATTCGGCGTATGCTCCAGGTTGATTTCGATGACCGTCTTCCCGGCCTGCTTCGCGACGAGGCCCATCGACGCCGCCGGCTCCACGACGCCGGACGTTCCGATGATGAGCATGACGTCGCTTTCCTCTATCGCCTTAAGCGTCCTGTCTATGACCTCCATCGGAATGAGCTCGCCGAACCAGACGACGTTCGGCCTCCCCATCCCGCCGCAGGAGGGGCACGTGGGCGGCAGCTCTTCGAGCGGGACCCTGTAGTCCTTCGCCACGAGCCCGCACTTCGTACACTTTACCTCCCACAGGTTCCCGTGCATCTCGAGGACGTTCCTGCTGCCGGCCATCTGGTGAAGCCCGTCTACGTTCTGTGTCACGAGAGTGAATTTCCTCTTCTGGTTTTCGAGCTCTGCCAGCGCGAAATGCCCCGGATTGGGCTTTGCGTCCTTTATGGCGGAGCGCCGCCAGTCGTACCACTCCCAGACGAGCCTGGGATTTTCCCAGAAGGCCTCGGGCGTAGCGAGGTTCTCGGACCTGAAATTGCGCCACAGGCCGTCCGTCCCCCTGAACGTCGGCACGCCGCTCTCGGCGGATATACCCGCGCCGGACAGCGCCACCACGGACGAGGCATTTTCCAGTATCTCCCTTGCCTCGGATAAATCCTTCTCTTCCGTGTCTACAGTATCACCCATACCCATAAGTTTACAGCACATATCAGAAATTAAACCGCGCCGGGTAGATGAGCCTCACGGACGCGGGAGATTCCGGATAGACGACGACCTTCCCGCCGCCTTGCCACTGTACGGTAACCATCTCGTGCCCCGTCTGGGTGCCGCGTGCGTCGGTCTTGAAGCGTCCGTAGAACGTGCGGAAATCTATCTCCCTCGCGATGTCCCTCAGAGTTCGTCTGTCGAGCACGCCGGCCCGCCCGATGCACTCTTCGATCACGACGCCTATGTTGTATCCCTGTGCGGCGACGAAATCCGGGGCGCGCCCGTAAGCGGCCTTGTATCTCTCGAAGAACTCCTCGGACGCAGGCCCGGCGTCGGGACCGTTGCCCATTCCCCTTTCCCACTGCGCCGAGGACATGAATCCCTCGGCCAGGCCGCCGAAGGTCTCCCCGAAAAGCCCTATCGATGCCGCCGCCAGCGCGGCAGCCTTGGGCCTTGCCCCCGTATCTATCATCCGCCCGGTGAGTAGGAGGTCGTCGTTCAGCCTGCCCATGCCGATCACGAGGTCGGGCTCCCAGTCCATCGCCTCGGGCAGGAGCCCCGAAAAATCCTCCCTCCCCGTCCTGAACTCGAACCTCTTCACCTCGAACCCGTATTCAGCGCCGTATTTGTCCACGCCGCGCGCTATGTTACGCGAAAACCCGCTGTCGAAGGCGCTGAAGGCCGCTATCTTCCGCGCGCCGGGATCAGCCTTCCTCACGAGTGCGATTATACCGCGCGAATACATGCTCGCCGGAGTTATGGCGCTGACGAGGCACGTGAACCCGCGCTCGTCCATCTCGTCCGTCGAGCCCCCGTGGTTCCAGAGTGTGACGCCTCTCGCTTCGGCCTCTTCCGCCGCGGCCAGGGCGAGCGAGCTCGAATACGGGCCGAGTAGTATGTCCACCTGTTCTTGTGAGAGGAGCTTTTCGACGTTACTCCGGCACTTGTCCACGTCGCTCTCGTCGTCGAGGTGAACGAGATCGACCGGGATCTTGCGCTCGAGCTGGGCGACGTGGATGCCGCCCCTCTCGTTTACGTCCGAGACGTAGAGCGAAAGCCCCCGGAAGCTCTGGGCGCCCTGCACAGAGTAGCTCCCCGTGAGCGAGATCGATATGCCGAGCTTTATCTTTATCATGACCCGCCTCGGCGGGGCGGCAAAAAAAAGGCCCCGCACATGCATTTAGGATAATGCATTTACGGAGCCGTTTGTATTCGAATTNNAGCCTTGCCGTTAAAGGATTTCCCGTAGCATGCAGAGACGTTCGGGAACGCGTAGAACGCCCCCTTGGGGCTTACGCACTTTATCCCCGGAATCGAGTTCAGCCTGTCTACTATGTAGTTCTTTCTCTTTTCGAACTCGGCCGTTCTTTGGGTGATGAGGTCCTGCGGGCTCGCATAGGCGCTCACCGCCGCCCACTGCGCTATCGACGTCGGGTTCGACGTTGACTGCCCCTGGATATTCGCCATCGCCTTGATGACGTCCTTGTCACCGGCGGCGAAACCTATTCTCCACCCGGTCATGGCATACGTCTTCGAGGCGCCGTTTACGAGTATGGTCGCCTTCTTCACGTCCTCGCCGAGGGACGCCACGGGGGTGTGCTTCGACCCGTCGTAGATTATCTTGTCGTATATTTCGTCCGAGATTATCGTTATCCCCGCCGCCATGGCGACGTCCACGATGGCCCTGAGCTCGGCCTCGCTGTACGTTACGCCCGTCGGGTTCGAGGGGTAGTTGAGGACGAGCGCCTTCGTCTTCGGGGTGATGAGCTTTTTGAGCTCGTCCGGGTCGATCTTAAAACCGTCCTCTTCGCGGGTTTCTAGAATCACCGGCGTCCCCTCGGCGAACGTGACCTGCTCGGGGTAGGAGACCCAGTACGGCGCCGGGATTATGACCTCGTCGCCCGCCTCTATTATCGCCTGGGTGAGGTTAAACAGCGTGTGTTTCGCGCCGCAGGATACAACGAGCTCGGCCTTTTCGTATCCGAAGCCGTAATCTTGCTTCATCCTTTCTATTATTGCGTCCTTGAGCTGGTCTATGCCGCCCACGGGAGTGTATTTGGTGTAGCCCTTCTTTATGGCCTCTACAGCGGCCTCCTTCACGTAATCCGGGCTGTCGAAATCGGGCTCTCCGGCGCCGAATCCGACCACGTCCACGCCCTGGGCTTTGAGGGCCTTCTCCTTTGCGGTTATTGCCAGCGTTGCCGACGGCTGAATCCTGTTAGCACGGGCAGAAAGCTTCATCTGGGCTTCGTCCTCCTAGCGTTTAAGTAACTTTTCCTTGAGTTTTTTTTCTACTATTTCGGGCACCATCTTCTCGGCCGAGCCCCCGAGGGAGACGACCTCTCTTATGACGGACGAGCTTATGTGAGAGAACTCGCTGTCCGTAACCATGAACACGGTTTCGAGCTCCTGGCTGAGTGACTTGTTCGCGAGCGCCATCTGAAGCTCGTATTCGAAATCGGACACCGTCCTCATTCCCCGAAGGACGATGTTGGTGCCCCTCTTCTTTACGTAATCGACGAGAAGACCCTCGAAATAATCGATCTTGACGTCTTCACGATCGCCGAATATCTCGTTCAGAATTTCGACGCGCTCTTCGAGGGTGAAGATCGTTTTCTTCGACGTGTTGTGGGCCACCGCGACGACGACGGTGTCGAACACCTTAACGCCGCGCTCTATCACGTTTCTGTGCCCGTTGGTCAACGGATCGAACGAACCGGGATATATGGCTACCTTCTTCATCACTCCTCACCGCTCCTTCTGAAATAGCTTACGTGTGTTCCGCCGAAGGGCTTGGTCGTCCTCTCAAAGCCCGGGGGCGTATCCTCTATCTTGTGGTCGTGCTCTATTATCATGATCCCCGACTCTGAAAGCACGGCGGCCGCCGCGAGTATAAAATCCTTCACCTCGTGCGTAGCATAAAGCGGATACGGCGGGTCTATGAAAATAATATCGAATATTTCCCCTTTCGCCGAAAGCGCTTTTATCGCCTGGGCGTAATCCGAGCACATTGCAGTCGCCTTGTCCAGAAAGCCGCACGTGGTGAGGTTCTGGCAAAGTATCTTGAACACTGCAGTGTCCTTCTCTATAAATGTTACGTGTGCGGCGTCGCGGCTGAGCGACTCGATACCGAGACCGCCCGTGCCGGCGAATATGTCGAGCACGCGGCAGTCCGAAATATCTCCCAGGCTGTCGAAGATGGACTTCTTCACCCTGCTCGTCGTCGGGCGTATGGTCCTGCCTTTCGGAACCTTCAGCTTCCTTCCTTTCTGCGTTCCTGTTAGCACCTGCAACATAAGGGTTGATATACTACCACAGGCTCTTTGTTTGGCAAAAACGTGTTTTTTGAGTCGCAGGCGAGCCGCCCCTGTGTCGTATTACACAGTTTAAAGTGTACGTTTTTATACGAATTTACGTGCTTTCCGCAAAAGCCCGGAGAGATAACCTTCCCAAAAAACTCGTAATTGCATATACATGGTTTGTGGCCTGACAATTGCGTACTATCCACCAAACAACAACCAGCGGCTGGCCCGGCCCTGAATCCAAAGGGAGGATGTATACATGAAAAAACTCATGACTCTGGTTTTACTACCGGCTATGATTGTCGCGGCATCGTTTTTCTTCATCGGCTGTGACGGGGGTGGAGGTGGAGGAGGCAACCAGAACGGACAGACCACCGTTATCAACGGACGGGTTTCTGACGTCGTCGCGATGAACGGAGCGGAGGATAAATCCTTCAAATTCGCAGAGCTCATCGAGATGCTGAGCATTGTTAAGGACGCGAAGGCGCAGAGCGGGATCGTAGTTACCGCGTTCGTGGACGGGGTGGTTCTGGATACGACCGTCACCGATCCCGACGGCAGCTTCTCTTTAAGCTTCAACCTCGAATCGGCGCAGAACATCCTCCTCGAATTCGACATAGACGGCACCATCGTATCCATAAGCATCACCGTCCAGGCCGGATCGGTGATCGATATTGTCGTAACCATAGACCTCAACGCGCCTCCCGGTGAAGAAGTAGAGATAGTCGAGACGGAAGGCCCCATACGCTGCCAGAACGGCACGCTCGAAATCATCAAGAATCCCGGCGAGGACATCGTGATCGACGGCGGCGGCGAGGACTGCATAAGGACCGAAGGGAACTGTAACCTCATTATCGACCCCGAGAACATAATACTCACCAACTGCGAAAAGTGCGTCGACGCGCGCGGCACCTCTCAGGTGACGCTTGCAACGACGGACGGCGATATTTTCTGCGACGCGTCCGGGGACGGCATCAGGGCGCGCGGCGATGCGAGCGTAGTGCTGGACGTATTCGGCAACGTAGATATCGCGGCCGCTGAAAACGGAGCGAAGGCCGACGGGAATGCGTTCATTGGATTCACCGCCGACGCATGTATATTCGATGCGGGGGAAAGCACTTTCGACGTGGTCGGAAACGCAGTCATAGACGCGGACGGATGCGGGGAGATAATAGAAGGCCCGGTCCCTGTTCCGAGCCCGGTCCCCAGTCCCGAGCCAAGCCCCGAACCGAGCCCGGAGCCCAGCGCAAGTCCCAGCCCGAGTCCGAGTCCGGCACCGAGCCCCGAGCCAAGCCCGGAACCGACCTAGGGCCGGGTGCCGGAACACGGGTTGCCCGTATTAATAACGCAGAGGGGGTAAGCGCCGGGGAAACGGCCTTACCCCCTCCGAGGCCGAACCCGGCCGGGCCCAGGAAATAAAGAATTTCTTTGTCCGGCGGTTTTATACGATAAAATAATAAATTCCGGATTTGAATTATGCACAAAGGAGGATTGACGTTGATTTTAGCAAGACAGGGATTTCACTTCTCTATTCTGGTTTTAATACTCGCGACATTCACCCCGGTTTCGCTCATCACGCCCGGAGCCCGCGCGGCGACCGCCGAATCGAAGATGATGACCGGCAGCAACGACCCCACCGCAAGGGAAATCAACGAGCTCAAGGTAAAAAGGGCTCTCGAAAACAAAATAGTGGCGAACAAGCTCATGGGCCACGGGCTCACGCCGGACGAAGTCTCGCAAAAGCTGGGCTCGATGTCCGACGAGCAGGTACACCAGATGGCCTCCCTCGCCGACAGAATACCGGCGGGCGGAGATTCGGGCCTCGGGATAGTAATCGCGATTCTGGTGATCGCCGCACTCGTCCTCTTGATCATCTACCTGTTCAAGAGGGTGTAGCACCGCCCGATAGGGTGAATCCGAAATGCTCAAAATCATAACGCTATTCGCCGCGGCGGCCATTCTCACCGCGGCCACAGCGGCAGCGTCCGAGTCGCGCCCCGGCGGCGCGCCCCCCGCACCGGGGAGGGCAATAATAGACGGCGTGCCGTTCGTGAAACAAAAGGACAAGTACTGCGGGCCGGCGGCCATGGCGTCGGTCATGCAGTTCTACGGACGCCGCGTCGGGCAGGACGAGATAGCCGAGGCGGTTTACACGCCCGGCCTCGACGGCGCGCTCATATCCGACATGGAGAATTACGCCAGGGCCGAGGGCTACCGGACCGAGGCCGTAAACGGGAGCGAAGAGTCTCTCACTGCGCTAATCGACGAAGGCGTCCCGGCGATTCTCCTCGTCGATAAAGGAAAATGGAAGGTCAGCGTCCCCCACTACTACGTCGTCTACGGCTACGACGCCGCGAAGGGGACCTTCATACTCCACGCGGGGGACAAGGGCGGGCAGGAAATCGCGTTCGACAAGCTCGACGGCGAATGGAAGAAGATGAACAGGCTCATGCTGGTAATAAGGAAATGAACCCCGCCGTAAAACTCGCGCTCGCTCTCATCGTTCTCGTGATCCCGCTCGGCGGATGCGCCGCGCTCTACAGCTCGCTCTATACGGACGACCCTTTGACGGCCGGGGAGCACAACGACCTCGGCGTCATCTACGAGAGGGAGGGAAAGCACGACCTCGCCATAAGGGAGTACAAGCGGGCTANNAAGGGCTCGACATTCTCCTCGCCGCCTCGCCTCGCGGCGACATGCCGGCCTACGCGCTCGATACGCTCGGGATGCTGTACCTCGGGCTCGGCGAAACCGGCGAGGCCGCAGTGGCGCTCAGGGAGGCATGCGCGAAGGCGGCAGGCGACGAGGCGCTCAGGGCCGGGATATCGGCCAACCTCGTAAAGGCCGGCGCAGCCGGGGGATGCGACTGACGGATTTATTTACGCGCCGAGGATAGCGCCCTCGGGTATCTTTCTCCCGGCCAGAAACGCCGCCGTTTCGAGCCTCTTACCGCCCTCTATCTGGAGCTCGAGCACGTCGAGTACCCCCTCGCCCGTAGCCACGCGGAGGATTCCCCCGCCCGACCTTATAACCTCGCCGGGCTTCCCGCGCCCTTCGGAAACGGCGGCCCCGAATACCTTGAGCATCTTTCCGCCGAGTGACGTGTAAGCCCCCGGCCACGGGAGCATCCCCCTTACGAGGTTCCTTATATTGCGGGCAGGTTTCGACCAGTCGATGATACCGTCCTCTTTTTTTATTATCGGGGCGTAGGTCGCAAGCGTCTCGTCCTGTTTTTCGGGGCTGAGCCGGCCCTCTTCGAGGAGCGCCAGCGTCTCGACGAGGAGATCCCCGCCGACAATAGAGAGTTTCCGAGAGAGCGTCTCGCCCGTGTCGCCGTCTTCAATCGCAACCTCTCGCTTGAGTAACATGTCCCCGGTATCCATCCCCTCGTCCATGAGCATTGTCGTAACGCCCGTCACGCTCTCGCCCCTCACGATTGCCCAGTTTATCGGGGCCGCGCCCCTCAACTTCGGAAGGAGCGACGCGTGGGCGTTCACGCATCCGTGCCGGGGCAGGTCGAGGATGGATTTGGGCAGTATCCGCCCGTAAGCCGTTACGCATATGAGATCGGGCGAGTAAGACGAGAGCTCGGCGAAAAACTCCTCCGTCCGGATCCTGGCCGGCTGAAGGACGGGTATGCCCGCGGCCTCGGCCGCGGTTTTCACAGGCGGCGGCGTTAACACCTTACCCCTCCCGCTCGGCCTGTCCGGCTGCGTTACGACGGCTGCGATCTCGTACCCCGCGCCTATGAGCGCGCTGAGCGAAGGGACCGCGAATTCCGGGGTTCCCATGAAGACGATTTTCATAGCTTGGGATTATATTCGGTTAAGGTGTGGTGTTCAAACGCGCTGTGCGGCGGAGAACCGCCTGCGGGGAATTTCGGTGAAAGGTTTTTCGGGGTTCGGACCGGCGCTCGGTCCGCGGGGAAATTACTGCGCCTCTTCTTCGGGCTTTTCGGTGACGGCCTTCGTGAATAGGTCCGTCACCCACTTCTTTATGGCGTCCTGCGAGCCCTTGCCGATCTCCTTTTTGACCCTGGAGAGCGGTATGACGGCCTTGGCCGCGGACCTGTGCCCGCCGGCGCTGCCGATGTCCTTGAAGAGCTCCCTCACGAGCCTTCCGGCGCTCTTCACGTATCCGACGTTCCTGACGGAAATAATCAGGTGCTTGTTATCGAGGATGCCGAACGCTATGGACCATTCGACGTCTTTGACCTGTATGCCGAAGTCGGCCATCTTGGGTATCAGATACTCGCGGTCCACCCTGCCCACGCTCACGAAAAATATGCCGCTGGCTATCCAGTGGTCGGCGAGCGCCTTGCCGAGCGACTTTATTTCGTCCGGCGGGACCTCGGCGCGCTCGATGCGCCTTAGAAGCCCGAGGTTGGCGAGCGGGTAGAGGAACGTGAACGCCTCGATGTCGTCCGGGTTGGCGTCCCTGTTGAGTATCACGGTGTCCGTCTTGATGCCGTAGAGGAGGGCAGTAGCCAGCCTCTCGGATATGTCCGTCTGCGACGCGCGAAGGTACTTCGTCAGGATCGTCGAAGTCGCCCCTTCCTCGGCCCTTACTTCCTTGAACCGTGCGTCGTAGGAGCCAACGAGCGGGTGATGGTCGATGACGGTATCCACCGGCGGCAGATCGGGGCCGAAAAACGGCGGCTGAACGTCCACGAGCGCAATGGAGTCGAAATCCTTGAGCTGCTTCATTTCGAGCTCCTGAAGGTCTATTTCGAGGAGCTCTATCATGGCGACGTTCTCGGGGCGGGATATCCTGTCGCCGAGGTGGCCTATGATCGCAGTCTGCTTGTTACGTTTCAGAAGCGCCCTCAGCGCGAGCGCGCCGGCGATGGAGTCCGGGTCGGGATGGTCGTGGAGAAGAATAAGCATCTTCTTGCCGTTGGCGTGCGTGCGCCTTAGCTCTTCCACCCTTAGCTCCGTCCTCGCGAGCCTTTCCTCGCGCGCTATTTCGTCCGTAAGGAGCTTGTGAAACGCGACGAACCTGACCGAAGGAGGGGGCTCCTCCATTGGCTCGCCGTTGCTTACGATAAGCGGGGTCTGCGGGTAATGCGTCGAGAGCTCGTTCGTGAGCTCCGGCGTAAAGTACCGCTTGTCTATCATGATGACCGAAAAGTTCCCGGTCTGGTTTAACGCCTCTTCGAGGGAGCTCACCCATATTACCTCGCCCCGTTTCGAGAAAATCCCGAGGAGAAAGGAATCGAAGTCCCCGACGAAGAGATATCTTCTAAGCTCTTTTTGCATCAGCTTTTCGCCTTTCCGGGAGCCGCGCCGTTATTCCTGCCGCAGGCCGCGCTGAGGCCGCCAACGAATCCCGAAAGCTCGTTGAGAAGCTTTTCCTTCTCGCTCCCGTACTGGTCTATAATTCTCACAATTGCGCTCCCGACGATAACAGCGTCGGCGTAGCCCGATAGCCCCTTCACCTGCTCGGGGGAAGAAATTCCGAACCCTATCCCCACGGGCAATCCCGTAGTCCGCCTTATCTCGTCAGTAAGCCCTTCGAGGGAATAATTCATCTCGGGCCTCTCGCCCGTAACGCCCGTGACCGATACGAGGTAAACGAACCCGCTCGCGTTTTCGGCGACGAGGCCTATCCTATCGGACGTGCTCGTCGGCGCGAGGAGGAACACTATATCCATCCCTGCCTTATCGGTATGCGCTTTGAACTCGCCCGCCTCTTCGGGCGGAAGGTCAACTATCAAAAAGCCGTCCGCGCCGGCTTCGGCCGCGTCCTTTACGATTCGTTCGAGGCCGTACTTGAAGAACGGGTTGTAATACCCGAAGAGGATTATCGGGACAGCGGACTTCTCACGTATCTTCCTGACCGTGTCGAGTACGCCCGCGAGCGTAGCGCCGCCGGCGAGCGCCCTTTCCGAAGCCAACTGTATGACCGGGCCGTCCGCCATCGGGTCCGAAAACGGCACCCCGAGCTCGATTATGTCGGCCCCGCTCTCTTCGAGCTTGACGGCGATTTCGGCCGTCGTATCCAGAGACGGATCCCCCGCGGTTATATAGCTCACGAGTGCGATCCTGTTCCTCTGCCTAAGCTCATTGAACTTTTCTGATATTCTGCTCATTTGTATTTGAAGTTTCCGCGAATCGGGCGAAGAAAATTGGGAAGCATTTGTACCGAACCCTGAATTTCAGCAGATTGCACCGCTTATTTTTACTTCTTATCTTTTTAAGTCAGGAAACCCGGCCCCTTTTGTATCGGAAAAAACTCTAACACTTCTGCATGCAAAGTCAAGATTTTTCGCCTGCCCCCTCTCCCCGTTGGGTTAACAAATATTGTGTTTCTGCAGTGGATTACGTCACAAACGGTCACTGCTTTTGCCCGCCGGACAGCATATCCGCCACGGAATGCATGTCCTTGTCCCCGCGCCCCGAGAGGCAGATCACCAGTATCGAATCCGGGGACATCGCCGGCGCCGCCTTCATGGCATGCGCTATGGCGTGCGAGGATTCGAGCGCCGGTATTATGCCCTCCGTCTGCGAGAGAAGCTTGAACCCTTCGAGCGCCTCCGAATCCGTAACATTAGTATAGCTGACGCGGCCCGTATCGCTGAAATAGGAGTGCTCGGGTCCGACGCCCGGGTAATCCAGCCCCGGCGCGAGTGAATGCGTCGGCTTCACCTGACCGTCATCGTCCTGGAGGAGATAGGTCTTGCTCCCGTGGAGGACGCCTACCGTCCCGGCGGAGATGCTCGCCGCGTGTACGCCCGTTTCGATGCCTCCGCCCGCGGCCTCTACGCCCGTCATGGCGACGCCCTCGTCATCGACGAAGGGGTAGAAGAGCCCCATGGCGTTCGANNCTGACGTTCGTTATCCAGTCCCTCATCGCCTCGTTCATGGCGTCCTTAAGGGTCTGTGTGCCCTGGGTGACCTCCCTAACCTTAGCGCCGAGGAGCTTCATCCTCATGACGTTAAGGGCCTGCCGACGTGTGTCTTCGAGGCCCATGAATATCTCGCACTCCATGTCGAGGAGAGCCGCCACCGTAGCCGTCGCGACCCCGTGCTGGCCCGCGCCCGTCTCGGCGATTATGCGCTTCTTGCCCATCCGCGCCGCCAGGAGGGCCTGGCCTATCGTGTTGTTTATCTTGTGAGCGCCGGTGTGCGCGAGGTCCTCGCGCTTTAAGTAAATCTTCGCCCCCCCGAGTTTCTTCGTCAGCTGCTCGGCGAAATAAAGCGGCGTCGGCCTGCCGACGTACTCCGAGAGATAATAATCGAGCTCCTTCTTGAAGGCGGGGTCGTTCTTCACCTCCTCGTACGCCTTTTCGAGCTGAAGCACGGCCGGCATGAGCGTCTCCGAGACGTACTTGCCGCCGAATATACCGAAATGACCCGAAGCGTCGGGGAGCGTGGGTTTAACCGCCATTTCTCACCGCCTGTATGAATTGTCTTAGTTTCAAGTGATTTTTCCTGCCCGGAGAATCCTCGACGCCCGAGCTCACGTCCACGGCGTAGGGCCTTACGACGCCTATGGCCCCGGCCACGTTTTCCGGCGTAAGCCCGCCCGATAGGATGACCTTCTTTCCGGTATCGAGGCCCCGGAGAATCGACCAGTCAAAGCTCTTTCCGGTGCCGCCGTACATGTTGTCCGAGCGTTTATCGAAGAGGATAGCCTGAACGGGATAAAGTTCAACCTCGGCCCGGTCGAGGCTGTCCCCTACCCTTATAGCCTTTATCACGGGGAACGGCACGCGGGACGCCTGCTCCGGCGTCTCGTCGCCGTGGAGCTGAACGACGCCTGTGCCGGATTCCCGGACCACCGCCGATATCTCCTCGGGAGAGGCGTTTACGAACACCCCGACCGTCACGACGAACGGCGGGAGCGAAGCGGTTATTTTCCGCGCCTCGGCGGGCGGGATATACCTCTTGCTCCCCTCGTAGAAGACGAATCCGAGGGCGTCAGCGCCGGCTTCTACGGCCGCGCGCGCGTCTTCGATAGACGTTATTCCGCAGACCTTTATCCTTACCATAAAGAAGGAGAATTATAGAACCGGGGCCGCTCTCTGTAAACCCGTCAGGTGCGGCGAGGGGGCGTTATCGGGCGCTTTCGAGGTAGGCGTTTATCGTCTCGGCGATTATGCGGTAGCCGCTGCCGTTCGTGTGGCCGCCGAAGTTTGCGGGGTAGATCTGCACGCTCCCGGCCTTTTGGCCGAGTGCGCCGAGTACGTCCACGTACGCTATGCCGTGGGCGTCGAAATACTCCTTCACCTCGGCGTTGACCTCCCTTTCGTTGGCTATGAGACGGTCGAGCTTTTCCGAGGCCTGAAGGGACTTGTCGCCCTCTATGTATTCGGCGTAGACGCTCTCCTTCGTCGGGATTATGACGACCAGGAGCTTCGTGTCCGTCCCTTCGAGGAGCATGTTCATGCGGCCGAAGAATTCGAGGCTGAGCCTGAGGCCCTCTTTCACCTCGGGGTCTTCGAGGTCGAGCCCGCGGAGCCTCCTTTCCGGAGTGAACCCGGTCTTTATGCCCGTGGCGGAATTCTCGAACATGACGATCTCTTCGCCCCGCTTGAGCCGCCTCATCTGCCGGAGGTTGTCGCCGATAAAGGACGAGCTGATGAGCCTGTAAAAGACGCTGTGCCCGGCGAGCCATTCCCCGAGCCCCGCGCCCGAGCCCCCCGGGGCGTCGTCATCGTCCGCTTCCTTTACGGAAAACCCGGGAGCACGCATGCGCTCCCAGAGCCCGACGGAGTAGACGGCGTTGAAAGAATCCCTGAGGTCGTTCCCGAGATAAAACCCGACTATGACGTATCCGGGCGCGAGCCGGACGGCCTTGTCGGCCATGAGGTAGAAATACTCGGCGGGCCCGTAGCCGCCGAGCGCCATGTTATAGACCGTCCCGCCCCTTAATTTCGCGAGCGCCGAGGGCCAGGAGTCTTCGGCCGTCGCGCTTATGCCGTACGTGTGCGAATCGCCCACGGCCACGATGTCGGCCTTTACGGGGACCGACTTGTTCCGGAACCCCCACTTGTCGTGGGCCCCCGTGCCGGGTTCTATCGAATACCGGAGAGCCGGGTCGTATACGCGGGTCGGCTTAAGGAAATCTATAGGGTCCAGGAACAGGCGCGAAAGCCCCTCGGCCGCCGCGAGCGACACGATTACGGACCCGAGGACCACGAGAACGATTTTAATAAATTTCTTCAAATCCGCCTTTTCCTTGTGTGGAGCGATTCGACCGCCACTCAGGTAATATAAACGAGGCCGAAGGGACGGACAACATAGAAAACGCAGCTGCTTTGCCCCGCATATAATATGAGGCGTATGATATAATATTCATTGAACATCTACTCCAAGCCTATGAAACTTTTCACCCCGCCGGAGCACGCACGTAACATCCTGTAGAAGGTACCGAGATACATGACAGCACCCGCGCAAAAACCCCGGTTCGGAAAATTTACACTCGTACTCATCAGCATACTTTTCACGCTATTCGTCCTCGAAATCGGGACGCGGATTTGGCTGGCGTTCATACTCCCGGACGAGGAGAGCCTCCAGTATTCCGTCTACTCGTACCTGAGCCCCGACGACCAGCGCTACGTCCGGCATCACTACTTGAACTATTACCCGAACCCGCATTTTAAAAGGGGGAAGGCGCACCACAACTCGCTCGGATACAGGAACGACGAGTTCCCGCGCGAAAAGCCCGAGGGCGTATTCAGGATCGCAGTCCTCGGCGGCTCGACGACGTACAACATAGGCATTAACGACAACGACAAGACGTTCACAGCCGTGATGGAGCGCGAGCTCAGGGACAAGTACGGCTACGAAAACGTCGAAGTGATAAACGCGGGCGTCGGCGGATACAACTCGTGGGAGACGCTCATTAACCTCGAATTCAGGGTGCTCGACATCGACCCCGACCTCGTCATCGAATACGAGGGCACGAACGACGTCCACGCGAGATTCGTGGACCCGGCATCGTACAAATCCGACGACTCGGGGAGGCGTAAGCAATGGGACTCGCCCCCCGTGCCGATTCTGGAGCACAGCGCGCTCTTCAGGGTTATTCTCAGGAAGACGGGCGTCACGAAGCAGGTCGGCATCGGCAACTTCGTTACGCCCGACACCGCATACGGCCCCTATTCCGTCAAGAAGCATGACCCGATGGAGCTGCTGGACAAGAACCCGCCGGTATTCTTCGAGCGGAACCTCCGCAACATGATCGCGATAACGAAGGCCAGCGGCGTCGACATGGTCTTCGTCACGTGGGCCTGGTCGCCGCACCTGGACGATTACGCCTCGACCCCCCACTACCAGAGGGCCTTTAAGGAAATGAACGAGGTCCTCGAAAAGGTCGCCGCCGAGAACGGCGTGCCGCTCTTCGACTTCGAGGCCGTAATGCCGGACGACAAAAAGTACTGGGGCGACGGACGTCACGAGAACGAGCTCGGCGCCGAGATCAAGGGCGAGCTCTTCGCGAAGTTCCTCCACGATAACGGGCTGATAAAGAAATCATCCGGCTCCGGGGAGAAAGCTCCTCAGGCGGAATAGCCCTAGCCGTGGTCCTTCTTTATGTAATATCCGAATATGCCGTAGGCCATTGTCGACTTAATCACGGCGAAGCCTAAAAAGGCGAGCGCCGCGCCTTCGTAGGAATAAGGCGGGACGAGAACCAGCATGAGCCCCAGGTAGACGACGGTCGTGAATATCGAGAATACGGTCCTCACGCCAGACCGGCCCATGGCCAGGAGCCCCGGGCTTATCCAGTACGTAAAGCGCGATATCAGCACCGCCACCGCAAGGATGCGGAGCGTGTTCACGGCGGGCAGGTATTCCTCGCCGAATATGTATTTGACTATCGGCCCCGAGAGGGCGACTATGACGACCGTCACGGGCACGATGATCTTAAGGAGGTTTTTCGTCGAGGCCTTGATGTACTTTTTAAACTCCGAAATCGCGCTTGCGCTCGTGAACCTCACGAGCTCGGGGAATATGGCCTCGTTGAGCGTATCGACTATGCGGTTCACAATCCCCGACGCGGAGTTGGCGACCCTGTAAAGACCTACCGCCTCGTTACCGGCGAAATATCCGAGGAGCATCATGCCGAGGTACTTGTCGCTCCCCGTCTTTAGCGTGGCCATGAGGCTCGTGTTCCCGAGGAACCAGCCTATCTCCCTCCATTCGCCGCGTATCAGGCGGAGGTCCGACATGAGCCAGCTCCTGAGCCCCTTCTCTTTGAGCGTCCGGTCGACGAGCGTGAGCCTTATGAATACCGTTATGAACTTCGAGATAACGAGCCCGTAGAGCACCCCCATTATCCCCTTCCCGAGGAGGAGGAACGCGCTCACGAGTATAAGCTGGACGAAGTTTTCGAGCGTGTTCACGACGGCGATGACCCTGAACTTGTCGAACACGCGGAGTATGGCGTCCGAAGTGAGCTTCGCGGTCTCGATGAACAGGCTGAGCGCGAACACCCATATGTAGACGTAGGCGCCCGGCTCGTGTAGGACGTAGTCGCTTATGAGCTTCGCCGTGAGCACCGCGATCACGAACGATACGGCCCCGCTCGCGACGTCGAGAAGGTAGGAGAGCTTTATCATGGCGCGCGTCTTGTCCGCGTCGCCCGCGCCCCAGTAGGTCCCGATGTACTTGACCGCCGTCTCCCACACGCGGACGTCGAAGAGCTGGTTCATCATCGCGATGTACGCGATGACGAGCTGGAGAAGCCCGAAGTCGGCGACGCCGAGTATCCTGGCCATTATGACCGTCTGGAGCGCGGCGAACCCGCCGGCTGCGGCCTTCCCGCCGAAGAGATAGGTGGCGTTTAAAAAGAGCTTCCTCTGACTGCCCGAAGGTTTAGTCATCCCGCGACGCTCCCCCGCTTTCGACCGCGCCCCTGATAGCCGAGGCGTAATTCTCCATCATCCCCTTCATGGTGTGACGCCCCGAAACGCGCGCCCTGCCCTTCTCGCCCATCTCGCGCGCGAGCACTGGGTCCCTGAGGAGTTTTAGCACGGCCTCCGACACGGCGCTTACGCTTTCGGGGTCTACGAGGAACCCGGTGACGCCGTCCTCCACGGCTTCGACGGACCCGCCGTGATCCCCGGCGATTACGGGCTTACCACGCGCCGAGGCTTCGAGCAGCACGTTCGGGAGCCCCTCTATCTTGTTGTTCCAGTACCTGTTCGGCATTATGAACGCGTCCGAAAGATCGAAGTAGTCGATAACGTCCGCATGCCCCACGCCGCCCGTGAAAATCACCCTCTCGGAAACCCCCGTGCTTTCGGCGAGCGCCTTGAATTTTTGAACGTACCTGCCGTCGCCGACGATCATGTAATACGTATCCGGGAATTCGGCAAGAACGGCGGGGAGCGCCTTTATCACGGTATCCTGCCCCTTTCGCGGGAGAACCCTCGCTACGGTGATGAGCACCTTCGCCCCGGGGGGTATCCCGTACCTTTGGCGGAGGGCTTCGACCTTCGCTGCGCCTGGGGCTTTACCAAGCATCTCGTCCTCGACGCCGTTATATATCACCTTTATCTTTTCGGATGGGACGCCCACATCGCGAAGGAGCCCCTTCGTACTTTCGCTCACCGCTATGACGAGCGGCGAGCTCCTGTAGAGCCTCGCCATGGGACGGCGCATGAGGCGCTTCAAGGGATTACTGCCGAGAAAGCACGTCGTTATCCCCGACCCCGCGACCCTCGCTATGGGAACGAATGGATAGGAGGATAATAGACCGCCTGCCGCTTCAGCTTCTTCGGTTATGAAAAGCACTGCGTCCGGTTTTTCAGCGGCGACGGCGCGCGCGAGATGCACGCGTCCGAGAAGAATGTCGGCGTAGGGGACAGCCTTCGCGAGCCCCGCGCCGAGCGAGGGAATCCTCGTAACCCTGACGCCGAGGCCGCCGTCGCCCTCGTGGGCGCTCTTTCCGTATCCCGGCGCGAGCACCGAGACCTCGAGCCCCGAGGCCAGAAGCCCGCCGGCGAGCTTTAACGACGTCGTCGCGAGACCGCCCAGAAAGGGCGGGAATTCGTGCGTGTATATAAGGACCTTCATGCGTTGGAGCCGCGTCTCGGGCGCCGCTGTCCCGCCGTCCTCCCCCGGCTGCCCGGATTGCGCTTCACTCTATAATACACTATATTCATAGCTGAATTTCACGGCCGATTCCGATACCCTTTAACGCCCGGACAAGGTAACAGACATCCGCGATTCGGTTCGCCGGACACGGAGGTCGGGAGAGACAGATGAACGAGCTCGAAATGGAACTCTTGAAGCAGATGTGCACCGGCGGAGCGGGCCAGGGGAATACGAACACCGAAAAGCTCACGCGTAAGGTCATCGAGTCGAACCCCGGCCTCGACCATACGGAGACTAAGATAAAGGTAGTCGAAACCCTTAAAGACCTTCACGACAAGGGGCACATCCAGATAATTACCATCAACTGGGAGCTCGGGGACGAATTCCTCTACATCTGCACGAACATTATCGAATGAGCGCCGCGCGGCTTCGGGCCCGGATCTGACCGTTTGTAAATCAGTTAATCTTTTTGAGCAATATTTATGAACGCACTCGATTACATCAGGATCATAGAGCTATCGGATGTGGAGCCCGACAACAAGGGCGTTCTCGAAGTTACCTTCGCCATCGAATTTTCGGACGACAGGGAGTTCAGCGAGTCGAAGTCGGGCATAATCACGTTTAAAATGTCGGACGTCATCGACACCTCGGGGCTCGGGCACGAGGACGTACGCAGGATCGCGGTCGGCCTGGTCAGCGAGATATTCGTCAGGGAAAAGGACGAGGACGGCTTTATAGACATTTATCACATCGAGGGCCTCCCGCTCGCCGAATGGCTCCTCGCCAATACCCCCTATTTAAATCAGTAGGCTTAACCGCTCACTTTCCGGACCGGCCGGGAAAGCGGTTAAAAGCCCCCCCGACGGGGCCTTGAAATACCCCTCCGATTTCTTTAAGAATATCCCGCAACCCACCGGAATGCGTCTCTTTTATAAATTTCAGGATAGCACTTAATCCCTCTTTAATATCCAAACGCATTCGTGTATAATCAGTTCGAGTGGTTTAAGTAATTTACTTAGTTCTTTGACAACCAGAACCTAGAAGCACATCCGGTCTACCGGTGACCGGTCGGCATGGACCAGCCCGGTATGGATCAAAACAGTTTTTGTCTCTCTAGGAGGTAAAAGGCATGGCGATTAGGTATTCCCTGTTGGTTCTTTTTGTATTTCTCCTTCCCGTAACTGCTTTCACAGCGAGCAAATACACCGTAAAAAAAGGAGACAACCTTTACGACCTGGCATTAAAATTCGGCGTAACCGTACAAGACCTGAAATCCGTCAATGATTTGAAAAATAACAGATTGGATATAGGCGATGTTTTGACTGTCCCTAATTCGGGCGGCCCGGCCGAAACGAGAAGCAATGCAGAGGATGGCAGCACTAATAAAGAGTACGCAGTAAAGAAGGGCGACACCCTGGGCGAAATAGCCGAAAAGCACGGCGTATCGACAGCGGCTTTACAGAATGAAAACGGATTAAGCGGCACCAAACTACAAATCGGGCAAAAACTTTCAATCCCCTCCGGAAACAATCGAAGCGTAAAAAGCGTCAAGGCAGAGCCGTCGACGGGCGAAGTGTCTCAGGAGCCCGTAAAGGCCCCGGCCGCTGCAGTCCCTTCGACCCACACGGTCAGAAGCGGCGACACGCTCGGCCACATAGCGGCGAAATACGGAATGTCGAGCCGCGA
>JRYD01002888.1_pt1 | contig 31943 bp, 41 predicted proteins | sample 235311 | NCBI WGS metagenome assembly JRYD01 (sample SAMN03074213, study PRJNA261472) | activated sludge metagenome | biome: Common Effluent Treatment Plant; feature: Wastewater; material: Activated sludge; isolation source: activated biomass in a lab-scale reactor treating industrial wastewater at... | reverse complement strand
TTCAGAAAAGAAAACCGCCTTTGACCGAAATCTTCGGCTTCGAGCACGAGTGCGGCTCAATCTATACCAATGAAATTATGAAGCGAGTATCGACAGTAAAAGAGTTCAACATGTGGAGGTCAAAGGTCGGCATGGAGAACGAACCGATTTACTTCAAGGGCGAATTAATTGAAAGGGAATAAAGTGTATATCACAAGACGAAAGCTTATCACTATAGCATTAATCGACTGCGTAATCTGGTTTGCAATCGGGTTCGCAGTCGCCAAACTAATCTAATGGAACCTTACATCAACCCCTACATACCAGCCGATAAACAACGCTGGGATGAGGTTCCTCCAGAGGAAGACGAAAATGAAAACACAAACCAAGAGGAAGATGGAGAAAGCAATTAAGGACTTTCTCTTAATGGCACTGTTTACCGCAGTAGCCTTGGGAGTGTTCTGGCTAATCCTGAACTCTCCCAATGTAAGACGGTCTGAGTATCGCCACTGCATGATAACCTCAACTGACAAGGCCATTTGTGAATCCTTAAAACCATAATTGACATATCCCATACAAAGGTATACCATATAATCAGTAACTATCATTAATCCACAAGGACATGAAATACCTAATAATTCTCATCCTTTTGGCCTCATTGTTGGCTCCAGTTGGTGTCCATGCCAAACATAAAAAAGGCAAGAAAACATCTTGCGGATGGACAATGACTACCAGCCACATGCTGCCGAGAGGATGTGCGGTAGCATAATTAAGAAAGGACAAACTTATGGCACGAAAGCCAGCAACCAAGAAAGAGCAAATAATCAAGGCTTGGAACAAGACCAAGCAAGTCCACCCTTCCTATGCGGAAGTAGCCAAGACAACAGAGTCAAACAAAACTTATGTCTTCAAGGTTATCCAGGACTATAAACGAATCAACAACATTAAGGTTTAATTTAATCAGTTTAACTCACAACAATGACAAACTCGATAGAAAAATTAGTGACAATTATCGGCTCAAGAGAAGCCGAAGAAATCCTTTGGGCACATGTCCACAAGAACTTTAAGAAAGGCCACTCAAAGCCGCAGGAATCAGAAAAGAAACGCAAGCGTAAACTCCCTCTCGGAGCACGAAAGTGGTCTCGTGAAGAAGAATACCGCTTGAGCCAACGAGTCGATGAACTCCGCAGCCAGAATATCCCATGGAAGCAGGTGCTTCGTACTATGGCCGTTGAGTTCAACCGCACCCCAAGTGCCATCTTTAATCGTGTCTTTAATCGTGTCGGAAAATTAGCTAAGGCCAACTAATATGGACGAACTAAAAACACAATTAGAGACCATGGACTCGTTCCAGAACTTCCCAACCGATGACCCGCATCTCTACCGTGTGGTCAACCGTGAGGGTGACTGGACTCACTACTTCCAGGATGAAATCAAGCGGTACATACCAGCAGTCAACCACATCATCGCTTTGGGTTTCCCAAAAGGACAGGGGTTGCTAACCTGGTTGAAGAACATGACTGCCGAGGAATCGGAAAAGGTATTGAACTCCGCAGCCGAGCGTGGTGCTAAAATCCACGAGGCTATCCGTGAACTCATCAACGGCCAACGCCTGGACATCGCAAAGCCTTACCAGGACGAAAAAGGCAACTCCTCCCTGCTCTCTTATGGCGAGTGGGAAGCGGTCATCTCCTGGGTGGAATGGGTAAAGCTGTTCCAGCCGAAAGTCCTGACTCACGAGTCTGCCGTCTGGAGTCCGAAATACCTATACGCAGGAACCACTGATTTCGTAGGTACGATTGAGCTGCCGAAAGGCTGTAAGGTCTACATAGACGACAAGCAAGTCACAATTAAGGAATCAAAGAGGGTCTCAGCACTGCTCGACTGGAAGTCTGGCGGCACATACGATGACCACAAGCTCCAAGTCGCCGCATACGCTGGCTGCTTGAAGCAGAAGCCGAAGGGCGAGTTCTACACTGGCATCGTAAGAGTTGGAACCAAACACGCCAATGGCGGGTTCGAGGTCAAGCTCTGGAGCCGTGAGAAGACCAAGTATCACTTCGCCCGTTTCCTGGAAGCCCGTAATCAATATCACTTCATTACTGGGAAGGAAGAATGGGAACCAACCATAACCAAAATCCCGTTGTCTCTGCAGGTTGAAGTGCCGCAGATAAAGACAACCAAGAAAGGTAAATCAAGTGTTCGGAAGAAATCATAAAAGCTTTGACTTTGGAGAAGTCGGAGTGATGGCGATGTTTACCATCGCCGCTAACATGGCAAGAAAATTAAACATTCCCGCAGAGGAATTTATGAAAATGATGAATGATGTGGATGGTGCTCACAAGTACCTCCCCGACATCATTGAAAAGGAATAACTATGGCAATCTACCAAAAACAAGTTTCAATGGGAGGCACTTGGCTCAAGGCTTCCGAACTAAAGAACGGAACCAAGGCTAAAATCGTCTCAGAGACCCAAGCCCAGCCTTCGACCTTCCTGGACGAGCAGGGGCAGCCAAAGACCAAGGATGTGGCCAAAATCCGTATCCAGGGGCACGATGAGCCATATAATGTGGCCATCAACCGAGCCTCAATCAACGCCCTCGTGGACGCTTTCGGCGAAGACTCCAAGAACTGGATGAACAAGGTGCTAACCATCGAGACCGAGAAAGTCCGTGTCGCAGGGAAATCCGTAACCGCCCTGTACCTCCTCCCAGAAGGTTACGCTAAATTTGACGATGAAAATGGTTATGCCGTAATCGCTAAGAAGGAAGATGTGCCAACCCAAGAAGTCGCAACCGATGACGGCTTTGATGAAGGTGCACCTGAAATCTCAGACGAAGACATTCCGTTTTAATCGGAACCAACTAATAATGGCCACTGTATAAACCAGAACAAAAAAGATAGATGAAGATAAAACTACGACCCACTGACACACAATTCAGCAACTACATACGAGAACGGGACGACTGGACATGTCAGCGTTGTAGGAAAAAGTACGACAAGTATTCAACCGAAGACCGACAAGGACTGCACTGCAGCCACTATTGGGGGCGGGGGCGAGAAGGAACCAGGTTTGAGCCTGATAACTGCATCGCCCTCTGCTACGGTTGCCACCGCCTTTGGGGTCACGGCGACCAACGAGACCAATACAAGGACTTCATGATTAAGAAGCTCGGAGAGCGAAGGTTCAAGACCCTCGAAATCCAAGCCAACACCTACAAGCGGAGGGATGACAAGATGGACAAGATAATAATTAAAGCACTACAAGATGATTGGGAAAAACAAAACCGAAAAGGAACTCCCAAAAACTTTTAACAGGAAAACCTTTGACCCTGAACATAATGACATCGACTTAGCTATCCTTTATAAACTACGGAATAAAGGATGGACTCGGCGAGTGGCGTTAAGACAGGCTATTGATAATGGATTTAAGGGTTTTCCTCAAAGGGACTGGACAAGGTTCCATAAATTACAATCGACAGCTCTTTGGTATCTGCGTTTGATGACAGAACCCTGGCAAGGAGAAAGAGTAGAGCCTAACTACAAAGGAAAGGTTTTCGCAGACTTTGGTTGTGGTCAAAGCCCAGACGGATTAATCGCCATACAACTCGGATTCAAAAAATCCATAATGATTGATTTGTTTAAGGTGAGGACAAACTGGGAACCAGGATTAGAGTTTATCCAAGCAGATATTTGTGAAAAACTTCCAATCAAGGAAGCTTCTATAGACCACGCCATTAGTCAAGCTGTTATTGATTTAATTGAACCTGCTGCCAGACCTGCGTTTTACAAGAATGTATACAAAGCACTAAAACCAGGAGGATATTTCGCTGTTTATATTATCAATCTCCATGTCGGACACGGTTTTAATGTTTTAAGGGAAATAGAAAACTGCATGGATGTTGGTTTCCATTTAGAAAGAAAATTTAATGACGGATTTGTAATGCAAAAATAATATGTTAAGAGTCCCAAGCACAATCCAAAAAGTTAGCACCCTGGCAGACGGCGGCCTGACGCTGACCGTTCACACCCAGGAACTCGACCCCGCTGATGAAGCTGAAGTCATGCAGCTCAAGAGGAAGCTCGGCTACTTCGTGTTTGCCGTGCAGGAAAGCATCACGGTAGAAGACATTCCGACCGAACAGCTTGAGTTCGCTGGAGAAAAATCCCCAGGGCAACGGCTCCGTGCAGTACTGTATCGCCTCTGGGAACAAGATAAACTTGGCTACAAGGAGTTTGAACTCTTTTACCAAGCCAAAATGAACCGTATTATCGATTCATTAAAGGAGAAATTAATATAATGGGAGAAATAGCGGAAATGATGCTTGGAGGGGTGATGTGTGCAATGTGCGGAGAGTACCTGGAGTGTGATGACTGTGAAGACATGGGCATCCCGATGTACTGTTCACTACAGTGTGCAAAAGACCAAGGAGCTGATAAGGCTCAGGTTTGCAATCATCGTAACTCTCATGATTACACCCCACGAGTTCTAAATTACATTGACTGGATGACTGTACTTGTTGAGCGATTGAAACCTTATAATGTAGAAATTAAAAAAATTACCGAATGGCAGTATCGGATTAATGGAACACTTGATTTATACCCAGTTAATAGACGCTGGCACGACATCAAGAAAAATAAGCGAGGGAGTTACCGAGACTTTGTAAGCTTCACCATTAAATACTTCAAACTAAAAAAATGAAACTATACGAACTCCGCAAGGGAGAAAAAATCAAAGTGAAGGCGTTCAACGAACAGGACGAGCCTTACGACCAAACCATAATGGCCTCCATTGCACATTCATTTGACCTCCTTTTATTTTCCTGAAAGTTTTTCAGTTGCTCTGTCAATTGTTCCAACAATCACAGAACCACCAAACCAAACTCCAACAGCAACTGATAGACCTTGAATCCATAAGTTATTTGGAAGTGGAATTTGTAATCCAGCAATTAGTCCAACAAAGAACAATTGCCAGAATCTTGGTGAGTCAATAATGAGTTTGAATTTTTCTAACATATCTTTAGTAGTTAATTATTTTGTAACCTGTAATACGTTTATCATTCTTGTTTATTTCTCTAATAGCTCCCTTTTGTTTCCAATCTCCATTACTATCAAAGTAAATAACCTTGTCTTGATAAACATCAATTACAATGCCAACGTGTCCTGCCCATGACATATTCTTGAAAATGATGACCGAGCCTACTTTTGGCGTTTGTGTATTCGGTTTAGTATTCTTTGCCAAACCTTGAACTTCATTTTTTGGAACGCTGTAATACTTCCGTATAGCAAGTACACATTGTCCTGTCCTTTTGCCAATGAGCGTCTCAGAGTATGAAGTGAGTTCAATACTCCATTCTCTTTCTTCAAGGTATGCTTTGTACGCTTGTTGTAAGTCATTGGTCTTATAACTATCATCAGCTATTGCTGACTTTGTGCTTATTGGGATAGCCAGCACAATTAGGGCTAATAATGTAAGAATTAGTTTCAAACACTTCCCAATCTCTGATTTCAGTCACTTCTACCCTCAATACCCTCCTACTTAATCAGTTAATTATCTTATATTGGCTAAGATAAGGTCGAATTTATCTGACTTAGCCCACGAATGGATACCAATAGTCTTATGAATACGTTGTTATTTATTAGAAGTAATAACACCACTAACCATATTTTCCACCCTATCCCAGTCAAGAGTTTTGTCCTCTTTAAGAGGTGGCTCAATACCCCTGTTACGCATATTTGAGATAAGTGCATCTGGAGATGTGACTGGGTCAAAGAATCCATATTCCCAAGTATCCCCGACTTGTCTTTTAGCTAAAATTGAGTTTGCCATTGTTGTTTCCCTTTTAGGAATTAAGCACCAGCCATTAAATGTATTACCTGACGCAAAATAATCCTCGTTAATGTAATGAATATGATGACTACCACTGCACCAGCTAGACTTGCAAATGATAGTTCTCTTGTTGTTTTTTATCGTGTAGCCAAAAGCGTAAATACAGTGTTGCCAAGTACCCTCTCCTGCCTGTGGTGGTCGTGGGTTTGTTTTGTCACGCCAGCCCTCGTTACTACCCACTACTCCGATAATAGCTCCCTTATAATCCCTTATCGCCTGTGCTACTGCATCTATGGAGTTTTGCTTAATAACAAAGTAATTCATTTCCTTGCCATCACTGCCACCATTAGGATTTGTGGCTTTTTCTCTCATCTGTGCTTCTGTTGGGTAGTTTTTATCCTTGCACTCGTCTTGATTGCGATTTCCTATATCACAAATGAGCTTAACCACATCACGCAGGTATGCTCCACCACTTCCTGGTATATATATTTGTGAGTATAAATCTCGTCTTGACCAATCCTCGCTAGGATTTACCTGCCAATGCAAATTCCTACCACCACACCCAACACAAGAGTTTGACGAGCCTTGATTGAAGTTTACAGGCTCTGGCAAGATAACCTCTTTTGACCAGTCAATTGGCTCTCCTGCTCCCAAAATAACATCAGCAGTATAGTCTCTGTGGTCTGGGGTATCAGGAAATGCTCCCTTGCCCAAGTTTTCTATATCGTCCATATAATTATTGTTTTAATTTTTCTAAAATAAGAAGTTGTCGTTGATTTATCCCAATTTGCTCTTTCTTTAATTCAATTATATCTTCTTTCTGCTCTTGTAACTCTCTCTCAATACTTTCTATGTGAGTTAAATGATTTTGTTTAATAAGAGCAATGTCTAGTTTTATAGAATAAAGGAATCCCATCACACCGATAACTACACTAACAACACCAACCAAGCGAATTGCTTCATTGTGGAGTATTTTAACGACAAAGTTTTCTTCTCCTGCTTTATCCATTGTTCTTATTCCTCTCGCTAATTACTCCTAATGTTAGGGGTGCAGCTGCAAAAGCTTCTATTGGGGAGTTATATACTTTTTCTTGATAACCACTTATTGGACCCCTTATATTTCCATCTAAAGTTATATTTTCATATCTTGCATCATTCAGATTTTTTGTTTTTAAAGGAAGTAATTCACCTTTAACCTTATCAGCAAACTCTTGAACATTGACTTTGTCATCAGGCATAGTAGCAAGAACATCACGAATTATATCTCTTGTTTCCATCTTAAAAGGCGGTTTTCTTTAAGTTTTTATTTGGGATAACCCGAATCCAAGTGATAGGGTTCCCGTAATTATCTTCTTCCCTGACATACTCGACCTGGATGTCAGTCCGTTTCTGAATTTCCTTTAGGTTCTTTTGTAATTCGTAGTAATTATCCAAAACGCCCATCTCGGTAGAGGAGAAGGTTTTCTGGGCTTCTGCCTTGCTGCGGTCAATCGTCTCTGGGTCAAAGTCATACGGCGTGTCGTAGTTGTCTGGAGTGTCAAAGACCTCTGTGTGTGACCCGTCTTCTACCACATAAATCTTGCTGCTGTAGCGGCCAGTCTCATTACTAAACACATTGTCCCTGCCGTATATGTCTTCCAGGTAACTAAAGTCCAGCCCCTCAGAAATACTTTGACGGACTTCATCTTTAGCATTTTCAGGGGACATATCATCAGCAATTTTGCGTAAGTATGATTCGGTGTCCCAATAATCGAGTCCAAAACCATTGTTTTTGTCTTCATGGGCAGCCAAAATTCTCTGGGCAACCACTGGATTTTCTGGGTCTCCGTAATCCTTTTTGAGGGTCTCAAGCTCACTTTCAACCTCACCCCATTTGTAATCCACTTCTTCATCCACCCAGTCATCGAAGTCAAAAGAACTAACCTTATCTTCAGGGGCGACACGAATAGAGCTTCCTTCGGATTCAACCACAACCATCCTTTCACCGCCGTAATCAATAACATCGCCGTGACGGAGGTCGTCTGCATCTCCGCTAATGATTTCATAAGGCATGATGTTGTCGCCAGACCCCTTACCCCACTCAACACGGGCTACTGTAGATGGGGTTGGAAGGTTAATCTCCTCGTAACCTTCATCACGAAGATTCACTAAAGTCTCCTCAAGCATACGCTTGCGGTATTTGTTGTCCTTTTCAAAAGACTTGAACTGCCGCACCATCGGGTCAGAAGATGGCTTTCTATTTATTTGAGCAGTTGCTTGAGCTAAATTCTGTCTGGCGTTTTCCAGGTCACGCTGATAAGCAGATAGGTAATCAGCAATCCTCTCTGGGTCAGTGCTTTCTCTCTGTGCTATACCAGTATTGGTTTCTAAGGCTCTTTCTGTGTCTCGAACCTTGTTGACCGCCCTAATGAAATTCTCTACATCTTGGTCAACGAACTCCTGCCCTTGCTGCAGTCTTCGTTCAAGAAGCTGTATTGGCACTACATTATCCTGGAGTTGTTTTTTATAGCCATCAATTTCCGCCTGTAAACGCTGAGTTTCTTCTGGTGTAAATGCTCGTGCTGGCCTGTCTCCTTGAGGAGCCAATCTATTGCCTTGGAGATTCTCCTCCAACTTGGCAATACGAGCTTCAATCTCTGCCTTGCTGCCTAATTGTTCGTCCAGCAGTTCCTTTAATGGCCTCATCCGAAGGCCACGCTGGAAGGCATCTGCCTGGATTTCAGCGACATAAACTTTCTTGTCGGAAACATGGCGGCCTTTGGAAGGAGAGTAATTTTCTTTTTCGAACACTCGAATGTGCCCAAAATCATCCTCAACGCCAAAGTGCCCGCCCACCCCGTGTTTCACTGGAGTGCGTAGGACGATGGTGCGTGGATTCTCATACCGCATTTCAAGATTGCTCATTCCGTAGTCAGCCCACTTATCAAAGTCTTCTGGCTTGGTATTGAGCAGGTTCTTGCGGATAAGGTATTCCAAATCTTTCGTTTTGATTGTGTCTTTTTGTTTCGCCAATATCGAAGACACCAGTTCACGCTCGGCGGCTGGTATGTCTTGTGACTTCAAAAGTTGTTCAACCTGTGCTTTGGAGACCCGTTCTTTTAGAGGGAGCCTGTCGAGGACTTTGGAGGTAAGACTCCTTTGGGCTTTTGTGCCTCTGGGCTTGAAGTCTGGGTTTTGTTTACGAAACTCACTTTGTACTTGTTTGTAGGAGATTGGGGCATTTCCCGCATCGGAACCGATATGCCTCGTTTCCGCCACTCCGACTTGAGCGTCTGAAAGAAGCCCTTTCCTGTTAAGGGTTTCTGCGAAGTCGCTGATGCTTTTATTGAAGGTTTCATAGTCTTTATTATAATGAGAAAGATTAATAATGTCAATCGTTCGACCGTTATCCTTGAACGACCCTCCGAAGATGCCACTTTGTGCCATCAGCTCGTTTAATTCCCTAACTTCAGCCACGGTTGCGGGTTTAGAAAGGGTTAATCGGATAATAGGTTCATTGTAAATCTGCCGTCCCTCATCCACCAACCCCAAAGGGGAATTAGTGGGAGCCGACCTGTAAGAGATGGTAGATTTTTGGTTGAAATTCTCGTCTGCAATCTGTGCAAGTTTAGCGTGGAACAAATCTTCCTTGCCTTTTGGTACGGTGACTTCCAAGTCGATGTTCGGTTCAACACTGCCTTCAAACACTCCGAATCCTGGTTTGGCTTTCACCTTAATACCAGTGTCGACAAACGCATCCTTGACTTTATTAACCCCGAAGTTGACTGCCTCATTATACTTGAGCTGTGCTTCAGCGAATTTTCCAGCGTCATATAAAGCTTTCGCTTCCTGCATGATGACATCAGACTGCGTTGCTCCCCGACCAGCCACATTAGTCAGCCCAACGCTGAAACCCTGGGTTTCGAAGGGCTGTGATAGTTGTCCTGGGATTCCGCCCCTACCTTTTAACGGTGAGAGAGTTCCTGAAACATCCTCAACGGTCAACCCTATTGGGACTTTCTTGAGGGTTTCAATCATTTCCTGGATGATGCTGCGTTCAGATGGCTTGAGTGTTTTGGCGGTAATCTGTAGAAACTTGAGTAACGCTTGCTGTGCCATCTCGGTCGTGATGATTCTCTTGCCTACTCGGTAAGACCCGTAAGTCAGGAGTGCAGTCAAAATCATCGGTGAAGAAATCATGCCTAAGATACCGCCAGCACCAAGTCCAAAAGCGGAAGCGGAGGTGGCGATTGGGTGGTCTTGGATAACCTTTAGAGCCTTGCGGAAGATGCCCTTGTTCACATTGGAAGCTTCCAGTGCTGCGATACGGTCGATAGCATCGTACATCAGAGACTGTTTGCGAAGAAGTTCCTTAAATGGATGGTCTTTCGGCAGCTTGGAGGCAATGAAATCATTGGCTGCACGGCGGACATCCAGCACGGCATTGCGGCGAACCACATCACCAGCAGGGTTAGAAAGCAATCCTGGGAATTTGTTCTCTATAATAGTGTCGAAGTTCTTGCGAGCCTGGAGAGCACCATCTAAGGTGTTTTTTTCTTTTTTCAGCTCCTTCATGAACAGGTCAACCACCGCATCATACTGACGCTCGATGGTTTTTTCAGAGCCAAACAAAACCCTGGAGCCTTCCTTAGCCTTATTAAGGAAAGACTTTATCTGGTTATTGTTAAATGGGATAGCAAGTTCCTTTAAGCCAGTCTGTAATTGTTCGCCGATAGTAGCAATTCCTTGCCTGACAGCAGCGATATTATCAACCGCACTCTTAGCCTTTGAAATAAGACCTTCAACTGCTTGAGCAATCTGGGTATCTTTCAAAGAGGTCTTGATAGTGGTTTTCCCAAGCCCAAACAGTGATTTTTCTCCAAGCCCCTTGGCTAAGGCTTCTTCTGTCTCACGGATGGTGAGTTTCGGTGCGGTTAGTTCAAGAGCTTCCTTCAGGCCACGCTGTGCGATATTCTTTTCGAGCTGGACAGCACCACGCTCTGCAATCTCGGCAACTGGAGCCGCACCAAGCTTGGCCACCTTGCCAACTGGAATAAGAGAACCGATATTAAGTCCAGCTTCAAGGTTTTTAGCTCCAACAGGATGATTAGCCTTAAATTCTGCATATTTACCAGCCAAATCTTGAACAGGCTGGCTGCCGAATATCTGGTCGCCCTTATTGGCGACCCAGTCTTCCACGCTGCGGGGAGCAACTGTCCTATAAGCAGAGGTAAGCCCTTCACCTAAAATGTCGCCCACACCGCCAGCTAACTGACCCGCTACCTGGAAAGCAAAACTGCGATTTCCTTGTTTCCCCTCATCAACCAAGCGGCTTGATTCCTGCAAGTTTTGGTAACGCTGTTTGAAATCATCGCCAAGTCGTCCGAAGAAGCCCTTGCTGCGGTCTGCTACTTCAGGAGTCTCTTGGGTGGTCTGCTGCATCTGATTCTGTTCTATGTATTTCTCGACAACGGTTTTTTTCTGCTCTGGAGTTAGTTGCCGTTCATCTATGCGGCGGATTAAATCAACCAATTCACGCTTGTGGTTATCATCCAGCATTGAGGCATTTAATTGCCGTGGGGCTGGAGCAACCCCTGGCTGCGGGGACACGGCCAAGTTAGGCTGCCTCACTGGTGGGGCAACCGAAATGGATTGTTGCTGCATTGGAGGAGCAACAGAGATGCGTGGCTGAACCTGCGGCGGGGCAATCGAAATTGGAGTGTTGGCATTAAGTGGTTGCCCCATCGGGATTAAGCTATTTTGTTTTGGAGGTTGTATTGCCATAGTTATACATAAATTTGTTTAAGCATTTGGGCTATTTTCGATGGCGGGATGTAGTTTCCATTTCTGTCTTTAGCAGTAAGGTCAAGATGAGAGCCATCTCCGCCCTTCCCTGGGATAGTGTTGCCTGAGTTCCCTCCAAGAGCGATGACTGCACCTTTTGTGATTTTCTGCCCTACTTTTACCAAACCTTTTGCTAAGTGAGAGAACCAGTATTCAGTCCCGTCAGGAGCCCTGATTTTCACCTGGTTGCCGAAGCCGCCGTTTGGAGCCACCGCTATCACCTGGCCTGAGACTGGAGTCTTAACTGGCTGGTTTATCTTGAGGTCGATGTCGAGTCCCCATTTCCAGAGCGGTGAGCCGTTAAGTCCTGTTATCGAACCGAGAGTGTTGAGGTATGGGGTTCGACCAGTGGAAGCTGAGGTATTTCCAACCGAGTTAAAACCCAGTGCCCCGTTTATAATATCGTCCAGGGTTTGGCCTCCTTGCTGCTGATACCCAGGAGTAAACCCTCCTATGTAAGCATCCCAGACGGAGCCAAGTCCGAAGACATCAGCCTGACTTCTGAATGATTGAGCTTTTTGTTTGGCTGCCGAGTCAATCGTGTTAAGGATGTTCTGTGCCGCATTAGCGATGTTCATAGCCACTTCAGGGCGAACAATTTGGCCATTTTGAATCTTCTGGACATCACCTTGTAATTGACCAATCTTAGAGTCAATCGAATTTACCAAGCCAAGTTCACCTTCACGAACCGCAGATTGGTAAGTATCAAGTGCCTGGATGTAAGCGTAGACCAGATTGAGTTGCAAGGTTCCGTCATTTGGCTTGTTCTTCACCGCTTGGATTGCGTTCTCAAGGATTGCTGCCCTGTCTGCGGCCATTACGAGGGGAGAAGCATTGTACTTGTTGATGATTCCATTAAGCAGGTTCTGCTGCCCTGAAGTCAGGTTGAAGTTACCGAAGGTGTTGGAAGTGTCAGGGGCGAAAGTCTTCTGGTTCTTGATTACGAACTGGCCTGAAACTGGGTCATAGACCGCTTCACCTTCCCCTAATGTCATGAGCTTCGGCTGCTTGGCTGCAATCGCACTCTGAAGCATTGAGTTCACCTGGTCGATTGATACTCCAAGTTCTGCCGCCTTGCTTCGAACATACGCATCACGCTGCTGCGGTGTCTTGTAAGTTTCAAGTTCAGCTAATAGAGCTGGGGCGGTTTGGGCTAATATATTTGCCCCGTACTGCTGCTGGTATCGTTCAGCTTCACGCTCGGCTTCAAAGACCGTAGCACCAGCCGCCAACATCTGGTTATAAATGTCAGTAGCGTAGCCTTTAGCAAGAGCCAAGTCAGCGAGAGATTTATTAGAAAGACGAGCATTTTCTGATAATGAGTAATTAAGTCCTGATTCCACCTGCCCAATTTCGTTCTTGCGGATTCTGTCTTCATTTTCCCGTGCCCGCAGAAGTTCCTCGTTGGTTCGCTTGTTTAACTCCATGACATTCTTGGCTGCAGCCTCAGTGTCCTTGGAGGTAAATTGCTTACGCAAAAACTCCAGATAAGCACTCTGTGGTTTTGAGGCCGCAGGAGTTGAAGGAGGGGTTGCTGGAGCAGAAATTTGCTGAGTCTGTTGCTGTGGCTGGAACTGGAATGGCTGATAAGCGGTGTCGAATTTTAGTTGGCTCCAGTTTGGGTTAGAAATACCAGAAGAGGCCTTGAACTGGTCAAGAGACAATCCAGTATTAGTGGACTTGTCGTAAACCGTCCCGCCTGAGAGTCCATACCGAGAACTCAGGTCGTTGATGTACGACTGGGCGGACGGGGTTTTCGTCACGCTCGAAGTCGCAGACGGCGAAGCAGCCTTCGGAGCTACCGTAGGTTGCTGTGGCTGCAGGTTCGGGGACGAGCCTTGGAGGTAAGGAGAGCCTCCTTGGAGGTTCGCTGTCCCGCCCTGCAGATAATCGATGTATTGATTTGAGCCTTGTAACATAGTTTTTTAATTATGGGTTAAACCCTGATGCTTGTTGGTATGGGAAGTAATAAGGAGCTTGCATGATTGTCGCCGAGTTGCCGCCGAACGGTGGGATGTAGGAACCCTCCTCTGTTTCCCCCTCGTTGGCAAGCATCTGGCCTATCACGCCGCCGTACTCCTTCGAGAAGCCCGCTTCATTGCCGCCGTCATAGAGCCTCCAGAAGTGATTGGCCTTCTCGTTACTTCCTTTATCACGCCAATACAGTGCTGCCGACCTGTACACCACTGAGATGTCGTATGCTTCGGGAATCGGGGACATCTGCCCGATAGTAAATGCTGCTGACCCTGCCGATATTGCTGTTCCTGTGTATGGTTTAGTAAGTGCGATGACTGTTGCTGAAATGTATTCACCGATTTCATACCAGAATCCATCTCCCCCATTAGCTGCTGTCGTCTCGGTAATTCGGATGTAACGGCCAACCATATCTTGGGTAAAAGCAGTTCCCGAAGCGGTTAATATAGAGCCGCCTTCTTCTGTTCCAACCGTTGTGGAGGCTGTGGCTGCTTCGGTTACGGCATCATCCCAAGTACAAGTCGTGGCTGCGTTAGTAAGGGTGACTAATCGCTGTTCTCCTGAGTCAAAGAACATGGTGTAAACCCCTGTAGGCAAGTCCCAGACTGCGTTCAAGGTCGCTGAGGTGTCCCCCGCAGAGACAACCGCAGTCAGGGTTACTGCCTTCGGGACAGAGGTAACAGTTCCCGTAGAGTAATCTTCAATCGACAAGTCCCTCACATTCAATCGTCCCCGCAAGGTAATCGTGTTGTCGTTGCTGGAAGGAATCGGCTGGAAGCGGATTTCCTGGTTTTGTACATAAGCAAAGTAAGGGTAATCGTTCGTGCCGAGCTTGTAGGCCAGGATGAGCTTCCACTTGGTTGGGTCAAAGACCATCTCAGGCATATAAATAGTATTAGTGTTTGAGTCAGTGTCGCCTACGGTCACATACACATCCATAACTTTGCGGAACTTGTTTGGGATTTGGTAGGCTTCACGATTCGCCACGGTTTTCAGTTCCATAGTGCGTTCAAGGAAGCGTAATTTGCCGCCCTGAAGATTGCAGACAGTCCGAATAGAGTCATTGATATAGGTTCCAATGATTGTCTCGTTTGCGGCCGATGAATCAGTAATGTTCATCGTGTCAGTTTTGAAAGTTGTCCAACTTCTCATAATTTTTTATCTATCTTTCGCTGGCAAGCGGAACACATTGTCCACGAGCAGCTCAATTATTTTAATACCCACTCCCCTCAGTTCGACCTTGAGTTGAAGGAACTCACCAGCTAACCCCAAATGCTCCGCCAAGAAATGCTGTTCAGCGTTGGAGTCACCGTATTCAATGGTCTTAAACTTCGTCCAGTTTCGAAACACAACTACCGAGTCATCTCCCGTGGTGTAATCGGGGTATGCTTCATCAAGAGTTATCGTATAAACTCCAGCATTTTCAGAAATTGTGGAGATATGGGCTAACATTCCCCCTGCTGCACCAGTCAAGACTTCTACTTCATCGCCCACTTGAGCCTGTTCCCAGACTGTGGTGGTTGGAGTAACTGTAAAAGTGGTAGTTGAAGTCCAAGCAGCCTGCCAGTCATTACTGGTAATGTCTATAAAATTCCTCATATCATCTGAAGTACGATATTTGATAATAATTTTATCGGTTGAGTCTACAAACGGAAGGAATTTCAAGGTAAGCAGGTCGTAGTTGTCGGTCACATCACGAGACATAATTTTGGGAGTAATAAAGTAACCACGGGTAGACAAACCATCTGAGGCTGTCATTAAGGTTCCATAATCGCTGTTAGTGTCTCTACGAGGAACTTCTGTCCCCCATAAAACATCCACTCCGTACTGCTTTTGCTCTGTAGGAATGTCAATGTTTAACACTGCAGTAGGTCTACCCGCATAAAATTGACCAAAATCAATGTTTGGGAAAAACAAAATATCCTGGAAGTTGCTACCTGTTCCTGTCAAATCAATAGGGACTGGGGGAGTAGCAGTCGCATTTTGATAGGTCGTAGCAAGCTGGATATGGGTAGCGTCAATCTTAATAACAAAGTATTTTTGTCCATCAATCAATCCTCCGATGGGAGTGCCCCCACCGTCTTCGTAATAACACTCTGTCCCTGAAACAGGAGCTGCTGTCACTGTGATTTGATTAGTGGTGGTGTCCACATTGGCAGTAGATATATTTAACTGATAAACAGGAGTGTCAATCGTATTCGAGTAGCGATGATAGAGACCAATATTCTCGTCATACGCCCAAACCCCGTCAGGCTGACAAGTCAAAGAGTTTCGGAGATTGTTGGTATTAGAAAAATTAATGAATAACACATTGTCGTTTGACCGCATGATGTCTTTATACAATTCCGTATTGAGATAATCGGTTAAAGACTGGTCAGAATAATACATTGGGAAAGCTGCTGCTAAGGAGAAAGCTCCTCCAGTAAATTTCATTAAAGCACCATTCCCAAGCAACGCATAGATGGCATCCTTATGAACACAAAGGCTGAAGATTATATTGGAATTAACCTTATAAACCTGCTGGGCAGCAGTCCCTTGGCCGTTCCAGACATACATGGCAGCAAGCCCACCAACTACATTTTGCGTTCCGATATAGAGGTTCTGGTTAAAATAAATCATCTTAGTGATTTCAAAATCAGTAGGGATGGTCAGTGTAGTGATAAGGCTTGGGGTTGCCGTTATTGGATTAGCATACAACCCAACAGTATTAACATTGGCGATTGCCAAAGCATTTAAGGACAAGATGTTGGCAATATCATGCTGACCATCATTTGTAAGGGTAATATCAGTGTCAGTCCAAGTATTGGAAGTAGCGTTGTAATAAGCAACACTAGTTCGGTCAGAAACCACCATTAAAGAACCGAGATAATCAACCCCATTTTGAATATCTCCTCCGATAACTCCACCAGTGTTGATTTCTGATGGGGCTACAGAAAGAGGGACATCATCAACTGTCCATAAGGTGTCCCAAGTAGCAACGAAGTAGTCATAATCTCGGTTATGAATCATCGCTGCCACATTGTCAAAGTTATTAGTGGCTTCAGTAATAACCGCACGGGGAGAGTGAGACAAGGCCGCATAACCCCTCTGGTCAAAAGTTAAATTCTTGGTCACGAACAAATTCCCAAACAAATCCGAGGTGTTTGGTTGGTTCCATATTCTTGTGTCTTGGTTGGGAATGTTTATCATTTTAGTTTAATTTAGTAGATGTACCACCCTTGTCACGCCAGTATAGGTCTCCTGCGGCATCCATATAAAGAAGTCCGTTTTGGCTATTATTGGTTGACCCTGCTCCGAATCTAACTCCCCCTACAGAGGAACCTTCTTCTACATAGAGTCTTCGCCAAATTGCTTGGGTTCTACCCAGGAAAACAGGCACATAAATATCAAAAGTAGCTGGATTAGTAGAGGCAAGCCATGTCCCCGCAATCGTGATTACAGTGGATGTGTTAGAAACTATTTGCTGTGTTTCGATAAGCAGGGTATTGCTGTCATAGATGTTGATATATGCTCCCGCAAGTTTGTCTGTGGCGAAATTATAGCCCGCAATAGTAACAGTATTCCCTCCAAGTGTGGTAGAAATGGTTTTGTTTGCATACGACCCAACCAGAGGACTGCGGGTCGCTGTCACATAAGAAAACTTAGAAGCAGAATTTGGAACATGGGTCAAAAGCATCTGCATGTTGGGAGACTCGGCAACATAAGCGTTCCTCATGTCTTCCCCGTCAACGATTGCACCAAAATAGTTCACGCCATCAGTAGGGTTAAACGCCGTTAAGGTAATGGCTTGCAAGCAGCCGACAACCATAGACTGGTCTTGGTCAAGAATAATGTTCTTCCGAAGATGGTAAGTGCCATCCACATCATCATGTTGATGAACTGTATATTTTTGCTTAAAAGACTCAAACTCTTGCTGGAGATTGAATAGCTGTGTTTGAAGTTGTTGGTTAGTTAGTTCTGGCATATTATGAAGCTTTAGCCCCCTCTAGAATTGCGAATGAGCCAGCACCAAAGCCAGGTGAATCTGGGGCGTAAAGCTCTATCTGAGTAATGAGCGAACTCGTATTATCCCAAGAAAAGTTGATAATATCGTTTAGTACAGATGACCCAGATGACGAACTAATAGAAGATGATTCGGTTGTTCCTCCCGCTCTAAGTGAAGTGAGAGGTTTGCCAAAACTTGTTATTCCAAATACCACTCCGTTCGTATTTGTATTTGCAGTAGCTAAATCAATACGAGTACTTAAGGTTTGATTACTACCTGAAACTGTGGTATTCGGGTTTTTGATATATGTGTAGTTATAGTTAGTAGAAGTATCACCATTAAGACGTAGGTGTGGTTGTGTCATCGTAGCCATTACAACGTGCCAAGTCAGACGGAAGAATAGATAATTTGATAGACCTGACACATTTATTAGCGTAGTTGAGCTAGCTCCAAGTTGGACTTTAGAAATGGTTTCCCAACCCCCTCCTCCACTAGACGGAGTGCTCCACTCTGGAGCGGTAGCACCAGCATTCATCGTTAGGACTTGTCCTGCTGTTCCTTTGGCAAGCCTGACATTGTCTGTTCCATTATGATAAATTGTATCACCCTGTGTTGTTGTTGGTGCTAATGCATCAAAAGCACTTGTTTGAGAGGTTTGTCCTGTTCCACCACTAGAAATAGCAAGTGTTCCTGTGTGAAAACCAGCGTCATATATAGCGTTTTTAGTTGGGACTTCTGTGCTTCCATTCCATCCAGCTCCGTATGCTTCGTCTGGTACATTTACAGGGTCTGAAAAGGTAAACTCTGGTGTTGTTCCAACAAGGTCAAATGTAGCACTGCCTGTTGAGTTTACTGTTGTTGAAAAGTAGTTAGAAGCATCGTAACCCAAGCGTTGTTGCTCTGTTGTTTTAATAGCCTTAAATTGTCCATTGGATAGGTTGATGTCTCCAACATCGTAAGTTAGTTTGCCAGGTGAGAATATCAGCTGTGAGCCATCATATGGACTAGTTATTGCCCCAATAGTAAGAGTGCCCTGACTACCATCTCCAGCTACCCAATACAAAGCACCAGAAGCTGTTTGGGAGAGAACTGTAGTAAATCCATTTCCAGTATCTATAAGGCTTAAACCCTTATCTTTATATCCAGTTGGATAATAATACTTGAATTGATACTGGGCGACATTATCACTAGCAACATAATCGTGTCCAAAGACTAGATTGTAAGAGCTGTCTAGTGCTATTTCTGCATTTTCTGTGCCATTGAGAAGTTTGATATGTGTTCCTGAACTAGTTACTGCAAGTGTGTTAGCTGTTTTATCCCAAGTCAGCCCACTATCTCCACCAAAACTACCACTATCATTAAATTGAATTTGGGTATCACTACCACCAGGACTTCCACCACCACCAGAGCTTGTTATTGTAATTGTATCTGTACTAGCATTAGTTGTCAGTGTTATTCCAGAGCCAGCTACTAGTGTTAAGGTATCAGCTGGACTATCGGCTACTACATCACTTTGTCCTGCAATTGATATAGTCTTAAAACTACTATCAGAATAATCAGTCCCAGCAGTAGCTGCACTAATCGCCGTCCCGTTTCCTTTAACAATCCCAGTCACTGTAGTGGTTAGGGTTATTGCAGGAGTAGAGGTTGAATTTGCAACAGTCCCTGCAAAACCATTAGCAGTAACTACCGATACATCGGTTACTGTTCCAGTCCCAGCCCCACCTGTAGCCGTTACTAATAAACGCCCAGTCGCTGGGTCAATTCTAAACATGCGAATTTCTTCATTCGCATCGTCAGTAATTCCTGCTAATACTGTTACAAAATTTTGGTCTCTCGAAATTATTTCGTCTGCCATATTTTTATGTTATTAAAATATCTATTAAAACATACCCATTTTCATCAGTTCTGATAGGGATGGGAGTAACCCCATCATCCGATGACACCCCGTACATAGTCGGCACAAAGTTCTGGTCTCTCTTGTCTGCAGTAGCCACGGTTGGAGTCAAAGAATCAAACTGCATTAAGACCGTCATATAATTAGTCGCTGGGTCGACTTTAAGCGGCAAAACGGTGGTTGTTGAATTGTCGTCTGCCCCACCACCGACTGTCACATGATTTTGGTCTCTTTTTAGGTCTGCCATTGGTTTATTTTTCTATTACCACCAAGATTCCGTTGGCGGAAGCTTGGATAAAATTAACTGCTGTCGTGCCACTTGGAATTGGGTACAAGCGGGTAGTGTTTGGAGAGATATATTCATCAAAAGCCGAGGTCGATGCGTCACCTGCCCCCCATCGGAGGAACATTCCTGCTGCTATGGCCGAGACTTCTATGTAAGTAGTGCCAACATTGAGCGTAATCTCGGTGGAGCCGCTAACGGTAGCGTCATAAGTGACCGCCAAAGTAGGGGCTTTCGGGTTAGTGAACGATAATTGGTTAAGTTCCATTGTTTTTTCTCTTTAATGTGTCCAAAGCGGACTTAATTTGCTGCTGTCGACTGGAGATAAGGGCTTTCTGCCTCTCTATTTCAGCAGTTTGCTGTTTAATATACGCTTTATCTTTCTCAATGCCAGTACGCTCGATAGCCAGAAGCTTTCGCTCTTGCTCGACTTCCTTAATCTTACGGATAAGTTCGATTTCAACCGCTTCCGAGGTGAGCTTGAAGTCCTGGAAGACTTCTTCAAGGGCGTTTTGGCCTTCTTTGATGTAGGCCGAGAAGGATTTGAGGGTCTCATAAAATTCATGGATTAATGAATAATTAGATTTCGTCTCCTCAAGCATCTGTTGGCTGTCTTTGAGGAGCTGGTCAACGAGTCCCATCACTTCATTCTCACGGTCTTTGAGGAAGTCTTCCTTTTCACCCTGAAGCTTGGCCAGTTCAGCCTTCATACCAGCGACCATGAGGTTCATTTCTGAGACCTCTTGCATCGCTTTCATCTTCATTTGGTCAAGTTCTTGGGTTTCCATAGGGACTTATTTTAATAATTTCTCTAAGGCTGCTTTACTTGCCCGTTTGTCATATTTCAGACCACGCTTCTCAAGCTCGGCAATAACCTCTTGCTTGTCATGGTAGGTTTTCGTGACTGTTTCTGGAGCCACAATTTCCTGAACCGACTTCGTTTCGGAAGGCTTTTCGTCCTTCTTCATCAACTTTTCGAGTTCGGCCACCTTTGCCATCAGTATGTCGGTTTGAGACTGAGCAATAGGCTTTTCCTCTGTGTAAAGCTCGGTCAAGAACGATTCCTTGATTGCTTTGAGCTTCTCATCCCCCCAGAGTGGGGTTCCCGTTGGGTTAGCTGCGTTCGGGTCATGCAGTGGAGCACCCTTCACGAGGACTGCTTTGGCTAAATTGGTAGCCAATCGGTGTCCTACATGGTAAGGGAACTGCCGTCTTTCGCCTGAGCCAACAAAGAGGGGGCGACCATCGTACATCGCACCTAACTCAGGAGTGAAATCAAAGTCAGTTGAGTTGTGAAACTCCACAACCTTGAAGTCATTTGGGTCGGAGATTTTTCCGTTGTCCATTTTAATGAGCTTTCTATTACTTGCAGGGCTTTGACATTCCCTGACGGCAATAATAATTACCGTGTCCCGCCCCTAGGCGAGAGAACCCAGGAGCAAAGACGATAATTATTATCGGACGAAGTAGCGAACCAGGACACCCTGGTCAGCACCTGCGTTAGCGACAATACAATATCCAAGATTCTGTTCATCGAACGCACCCTTAGAAGTGGTAGCCTTGATGACTTGGCCAACGGTATCGTCTCCAGTTACGAAGCCTTTACCGACAACCAATACTTCACCAGCGACAGCACGGCCGTCCCCATCGGTCAGAATCCAACCGTAGTCGGATTGAGCCAAGGAAACCTGCGGAGCACCTTGAGCCATTTGAACCGTAGAGGTAATAGCTGCAGGGTCACACTCACTCATTGTCATGATAGTTACATCTGAGTCAGCTACAGCGAGTGCAGTGGTCAGAGCAGTTTCAGGATAAAGAGTAAGAGTGGTTGCACTGTTGGTGCGGATTTTGAAGGTCTGACCTACGCCAGTACCGTCATCAACTACACCGATACCATCTTCAAACTGACCAACGGTGAAGCTGGAACCAGAGTCAGTCAAGTAAACAATGCGGTCTTGGTTATCCGTAGAGGAAGACCAAGTGTCGGCAGAAGCAACGCCGTTCGGTACAGCGATTAAGCTGTTAGCGATTGCGGTGTTAGCTTTGATGTACTGCCATTCACGGCCATCAGGAGTCATAGCTCGTTCGCCGAGTTTGAACTGGCCACGAGCAGTGGTTGTCTGATAAACCGATTGGAATGAAATTTGATTCATATATTTTCTTTCAGATTAGGGAGTCTGCGTCCCTAATCAATTCTGGGTCATCGACCCATTAATTGATTAGGCAGCAGCTCTGAGGATGGAATAATCAACCGTTGTTCCTGCACCTGGGTCGGCGGAGAAATGTACAGTTAATGTATTTGTCGTCAGAACAGCTTTAGTAATACTCACGGCGTTTGTGCTTGCACGAATCACGGCGGTTGCAACATCTGTTGCAGCAGCACCTGTGACAGTGATAGCGGTTGAAGTTCCACCACCGCCATACGCAGAGCTGGTTCCTGCGAACTTGACTACATGGCTTGGGGTAATCCCTGAAGCCAGTTTTGCTAAGGTAACGGCAGAATCAGCGATATTCGCTGTTGCCACACCTGAATCATCCAGCTCATCAGAGGCAAGCTTATTGCCGTACTTGATGGCGGGAATCCATTGTTTAAGGGACATATAGTTTCCTTTTTGTTTTTCCCTCTCGTGTAGTCATTAACTCACGGTAAAGGGCGAAACGATTATTTTATTCTGCGGATTCAGCAGGAGCTTCAGGAGCAGCTTCTGGAGCCACTTCTTCTGCAACAGCTTCTTCAGCAGGGGCAGCTACTTCTTCAGCAGCTACTTCTTCAACTTTTTCTTCTTCCATGTTGTAAACCCTTTCTTTTTATTAGGAAGCACCAGCCAACTGACCTTGCAAGCGAGGTTCGGTTGCAACGAAGTTACCTGCGTAGAGCAAATAGCCAACTTTGGTCAACTGGTCGACTGGAGACATCATCTTACGGAATTGGAAGCCACGAGTGGACTTCACATTGCCAGGAACACCACTTGGCACTGCGTCAGAGGTCTGACGGAAGTTAGCGGTCATGATGTTTTCGTCCTTGTAATCAAAACCAACGAAGCCGAAGCCCTTGGTGTTGGTTACGAAGAACTTACCTGAAGGAACCTGTTCGTCCTTGGCGATTGGGCAGCCACGGAAGGACAAGTAAACGAACCCTTGGTCAGCTCCCAAACCTGAGTTGGCAGGAACGCCGCCCCAAGCGTTCATCCGAGGATAGCCGCTTGTGGTGTAGTTTGCACGAACTGCAGGAGTCAAAAGCGATTCGTAAGTGCTCCAGATTGCCTTTGTGGTTAAGCAAAGGTCTGGGGCATCAACGCCGATGGTTACAGCATCAAATGCGGTAGCCAATTTAGCCAAGGTCAAAGCACCTGCGGATGCCAAGTAGTAGCCTTCCCAAGATGGGTAGGTGCTGCGAGACAAGTCACCGTAGGTAGCAAAGAGAGTGGAGTCTGCGGCTGCATTAGCCAAAGAATCCCAGTCGTTGCCAGTACCGTTGCCAGTGTAGAGGTTCTGGGCAAGGTTGTTCATCAGGGACTGTGCCTGAGAATCAAATTCGGTGTCGAGCAAGTCAACGATTTGTTCATCACCCATGTTAGCTGTAGTTTCAGCGATTGCTACAACTACAGGCTTATAAGTGGCTTTCAAATTGAAGTTAGCTTGTACACGAACATTCTGACGGTCGGTATCAAGACGGTCAGCCACGCCGATGTTGCCACCGTTGGTTGTGTCTTGGTACTTTATCAATGTGTTACTCCGCTATTTGCGGGGAAAAACCACTTCAGGTTTTTCTCTTACACTTTAAATTTGTGTAAGGTCAGACTATCGTATCCCATTACGGGTCAACTCACTTAGTCGTTGCACCTGCACCTTTCATATTTACATTTGAACAATCTTTATATATTTTCTTTAATCTTTTCATTTCCATAAAAAAGCTATCTCGTATCCTTATCTCATGTTCAGATAACTTTTGTCCCCGAACCCCCCGCTTGTGGATTCTTCCCATAAATCGTATTCCCAGCTCGGCTTGTGGTCTTTTGTACCTTAGAAAAGGTAGTATTTCTTTAAGGAAAGAAGATGCTTTATTGTTTTGGATATACCAATAAAAACTTCCATCCCTTTTAACTGGTAGTACTCCGCCACCGAAGTTACCAACAATCCAGTCCATTATAGCTCCATCATTTTGACCGATTGATACATATAAGCTGTGTCTTACACTAAATCGTTTCTGTTTGATACGATTTATCCTTATACAACCCTCGCCGTCAAAAAATCCTGCCATATAAGCTAATTTAATAGCCCGTTCTTTTTTCATAATTCTCCTTGTAGAGATTGTTCAAATTGTGAAAGTGCTTGGTAAGGGTTAGCAATTTCAGCCTTCCCTTTATCAGAGTTGATTTTAATTCGCCATAAGGTATACCAAACCTATGCTCTAGCGAACTTGTAGGAAGTACCAGTCTTCCATTCTTTCGGCTTCTGCAAGAAAGTCATCAAACCAGGAGTACCAGTGGTAACTTGGTCGAAAACTTTAGGCAGAATGAACTCACGAGTAGTCGTGGTTACTGCGGAATTAAATATCATAGTTTTCTCTTGTCAGAGAAAGCTGTGTTACGAACCCTTGATGGCGTTCAAGTAATCCCTTGCGGACGCAAAGTTCTGCGGACTTGGACGGGTTCCTGACGGCTGTGAGGATTTACTCACTGGGTCAGCCCGCTTGGTTAAGTTTTTGGCAGTGTTAGTCTGCACGGTCTTCACCAAGTGTGCCATGTCCTGCATATTTTTGTGTGCAGCAGACAGATTACTGAACCCATACTTGACTGCGTGGGCAAAGAGTTGGTCGGTGTTGAGGTTCGGGTCGAGCTTCTTGAGTTCGGCAACTTCAGCCGCAACCTGCGACTCGATTTGCTGCCTGGTCTCAATCTGCTGGCGTTCCCTGGCTTCAATTCGTTCAACAGCTCTCTGCTCGGCGGCCGCAATTATCTCCTCATAAGTTTGAGGCACATAATTAGGGTCGGCGTAAGGGCTTTTCTCTGGTTCTGAATTATTAGATTGTGGAGCGTTTCGTATAGCCGCAAGCTCCTGAGACTTTCGAGTGTATTCTGGATAGAAATTTTCCTTCCATTCTTTCTGCAAAGTCTCTGCGTCAACTTTCCTACCATCGGGAAGCTCAAATAACTGGGCTTCTGCTGGTTCAGCAGGTTGAGCTGGTTCCACTGCAGGGGGAACATCCTGAGCCTGTGGCTCTGCGGGTGTTTGCTCACTTGGTGCATCTAATGGGATATTCCCATTGTCCTCACTGGGAGCGACATCCATAGTTTCTTCTTCCATATATTCCTATGACTGATGTTACACGGCTTGGTCTCATCGAGACTGCTTATAACAACTTGGTCGTTAATGATATGCGACAGTTTAACGACTTATCGAGGTCAAAAGATTTTTAAGGTTGTGCGTTTCGGGAGGCGTGGTTTCCAGTCCTGCGTTCCTTGGCGTAGCTGTACGCTACGGCCACGGCTTGCTTGTTGGAGACTTTCTTGCCACGGATGCCGTCTTCGTGGATTTTCTTTATCTTGTTTTCGATAAACTTGTCTCTGGCTGTTTTCATGGCATTGGCATCCCTTGCGGCATCCTAGGGGCTGTTTCCATTGGTTGTCCCATTGGAGCACCTGCACCGCTTAATATGGCTTCCATTTGGTCTGGCTGGAACTCACCAGGCTGTGCTGGTAAAGGGATTTTGTCTGGGGCAAGACCTACCGCTTCGGCTGGATTTTGTTTGTAAAGGACATTGTTTTTTGCGATTTCCTTCGGGTCATCGTATTGAGCAATGCGGACATAATCAACTGGAGAGATAAGGCCAGCCATTACATCATTTTGGGCTTGCTCAAACTTGAACTCATCATCCTTTGGTAAGGACTTGCCCGCAATAACAGTCACTTCCTGTCCAGTCTCGAAATCATCTTGCATGATTTCAATGACTTCCTGTGCGTCTTCGCTTCCCATCCATTTAGCGTAGTGAGGTTCGGTGTAACGAGTCTTGGCCAACTGCAGTGCCCATTCAAAACATTCCTTGGAAACATAATCAACGACCTGGACTAATTCATTTAAGCGAAGGTAGGATTGCTGGATAAGGGCGAGGCGTCCTGCTTTGGTCTCCTGGCCTTCACGCTCACCCTTAAAGGCGGAGGTAGCAGCCATGATGTTGTCGATTTCATTGCGAGAGTCCTGCATATCATTAAAGACCATCTGCGGAAGTGGTGCACCGACTTCACGGGTCACGCCATCTTTAACGCCTTTACCCCAAATAATGCCCTTGGTCTCAAATCGGATGCGTTGTGCGTCCGATTTGCCCATAACTTCAGCATCAACCTTGAGCATCCCGTTGACCATTTCGCAGTTCTCATCGATGTCCATTTTGCGTTTGTCGATACCACGCTGCAGGTCAGTAGAGAGGGTAATCATGTCGGTGCGGCCTATTGGAGAGTTTTCGTTGTTGAATACGGTGGCAAAGATGTACGGCTTGCGTGGCCCATCGAAGTAGTTGAAGTAATAAGACTTAAACTCACGCTTCTGCGGCCTCATCTGCTGCATCATTCCTGCCAAATCACCTTCTGGTGAGGTCTNNGAAAACCGTTGCAAAAATGTATGGCTTGCGTGGCACATCAAAATAATTGAAGTAGTATGGCTTAAACTCACGAGGAACTGGTTTTGCTATTGTTTCCATCAAGTCATCGCCTTCAGGAGAAGTTTCCCCTAATTCAGGCTGCTCGTAAGCCATGGCTTGCTCGGCCAAACGGTTCTCCTGGTCAAGTTTAATCGGCAACAAGATTTCTTTTCGCTTCTCGGTCGGTGCAGCATCAAGAGCTTCGGCTTCTTCTTGGGTAATCAAGACCCCATCCCAGTCCCAGTAAGGGTTCGGGATGCAGTCCAAAATGATGTTGTCTAATTTGAAAATTACATAATCCTGAATCCAGGCTTCCTTGTACTTCACATCAGGATTTTTGATGTACATTTCGTTCTCTCCATCTTCATCAGGGGAGAAACCGAACTTCTTCATCAGCTCATTCTTCTTTNNGCGATGCGAACCCTGCGTGGGTCGACAGAACGGAAGGCAAAGTCGTTGGTTTCGCTGTCCCAATATGGCTTTATAACTAAAAGCCGCCCGAAATACAGGTTCCTAAGACCCATTCGGAGCGTTTCTTTGAAGTTCAAGTCCTGGAACTTCTTGCGAAAGTAGTTTTCAAGCTTAGAGGCAAACTCTTGGTACTCGACACCCTCACGGGCAGGAAGCAAGTTGATGCCAGCAGGGTTGGCGATAAGTGAATTGATGACCGCTTCCATGTTGACGAAGATGCGGTTGGCTTGCACCTGCCATGGCTTACGCTTGTAGGGGATATTATCAAGCCACGCACCCTTGTTTGCGTAAACGGCAGTATTGGACTTATACACACGCTCAATTTTGTCCCAAACGGTAGAACTCGAAGTCCACCTGTTATCCACAAACTGACACTTCTGTTCTTCTGATAGTTTTTCGAAGTCGATTTTGGCCATAAATGCAAAGAAAACAGCCTTTTTTGGGCTGCTTTCTCGTGTTTTGAGGTTAAGCTAAGTGATGGTTTTTCTGAAAACCTTATGATGGTTAAATTATGACAATAAATATCCAAAAAGTAAAGTCAAGTTGGGGAAATTAATTCAAATTTTGGAAGTTTGACCTATGGTCATACAGCACATCTGCCCTGGTGACATTACGGAGCACTCCCAATTTGTCGAAATGCAGGGTGATAGCCGCCCCTTTCTGCTCAAAGACCCTGGCATTGAGTAGTTTCTCGATGGTTGGGTAGTGTTTTTGGAACTCAACGAACATGGCCGCCTCTGGTTCGTTCAAATAGACGGTCACTTCTTGTACTGCGATGACTTCTGGTGTTTGTTTTTTATTGTCCATAGTTGTTTTCATTAAAAGCCTTGACTACATCATAGTTGTTGTCAGCATCAATCACTGGGGTCTTGTTCAAATCGCTGGCCTCACTGAAGAATTGACCTGCTCCTTCACCTTGCATAGCCAGCCAGTAATACAGGGTTGCAAACACAAAGTGGTCTTCCTTGGTGGTAGAGTCCCAAATGTAGCGTTCAATTCCCTTAGCATTGGTTTCCTTGATGCGGCGGAGGGTTTCAAAATGCTTAATGTACAAAAGCAGCATCTTGTCGGACGGGACGGCAATTAAAAACTTGGCTTCAACCATGTCAGCAATCATACGGTCAAGCACACGGTCTCGGTGCGAGTAAACAATTCCCTTTTTATCATTTTCTCCCCACCAAACAATAGTCTGAGGATTGGCCGTATTCTCCTGGAAGAACGACATTTTCATGGCTGGATAGTTGTCGACATAATACTTGCTCATCGTGTTGTCTGGCATAGCATCAATCACGCCAGCTTTCGGCTTGTAAAAAGTAAGTATGTCATCCAACTCCTGCCACTTGTCGAACCTGCCGACCTGGATGATACCCTTCTCGGAGCCAAGCACATAATGCTTGATGTTGCCCACATCCACGCCCAGGTAGTAGTTGCCAGTAACGAGAGATTTCGGTGTCCAGATGTCCAGGATGGTCGAGCGTCCCACGCTCAGGTCGCCTGGGTTGTATGGTTCGCCCAGCACGAAGTTATTGAAATACTCCTGGTCGCCTTCAGAGTCCTCGATGATTTCTGCGGCACTGATGCGGGGAGCTATAAGATGGGAGATGTGGTAGCCAGATATGCTTGAGCCTGGGTTTTGGGCAACCCACCTGCCAACCCTGCGTGTCTTGTCGCTCATCGGCTTCTTGCACATGCGGCAGATGAACTGCTTGGCCTCCTTGTCGATGGAGTCAGGCCAGACCAAAAAATGCTCAACCTTGCACTCTGGGCAAGTTACGCACCACTCCTTCTGGTCGCTCTTTTGCCACTCCTGGTCGAGTAAGTCTCGTTCAGTAGTCGGGTTACTAAAGAGCCATCGCCCCTTGTAATCAGAAGCTTTAAGGCGGCTTTTATATGTCTCAAGAGTCGACTGGTTGCTTCGAGAGGCTTCATCGTGGACGAGGAGGTCTGCCGTATTCGAAATCGCTGCCGTCTTGCTGACCGTTCCCTTAAAGAAGACGAATCTGTCATTAATTTCCTTTCGTTCGATAGAGTCGGTGTCCATCCCGCCAAACTCATGCGAGTTAGCTTGTAAGATTTTATTAACCTTGGATGAGACGAACTCACGCACATCGTCATCGGTCGGGAAAGTGTAGATGATATTGAACCGCAGGTACTTAATGGCAAACAAAGTCTTGAGCGTGAAAGTGATTGACTTGCCCACCTGGGCACACGCTTTCACGACCAGGTTCGGAGACCAGTCGGTAAGGATGTCCAGCAGGAAAAGATGGTCTTTGAAGTCCAACGGTTCACCCTTCTCGTTGACGATTCCCCGTTCCGTCAGCCAGACCAGTATTGAGTAAAATTCTCTGTTGTCATCTTTCATCTTTCAAGTCTTTAACCTGTTGCTTTAATTTCAAATCTTGGTGCGTTTCGTGACGCATCTTCCTGTTGCCTCCCCATCTCTTATACGACTTGCATAGGCCGCAAGCCGTAGACCACTTAGGTCTCTTTCGTTTGTGATTCAATGGTTTCCATCTCCTTATGCCCGCAAGCGGTGCACCGCAAGTGAACGAAGCCAGCGTACTTGGAGAACAACGGCTTCTTAAAGATTTCCCTGTCCACTTCCTGCATGTCACGCTCACCCTTCAACGGCTTGCAGAACTGCTTCGGCTTAACCTTGTGAATCTTGCGTGGAATATGGTTGGTCTGGTACTCCTTGGGACTATTCCAAGTTATTTCCTTTTTTCCCATTTTTTTTGGTTTGTTTGTTAATAAGTGCCATCAAGTCATTAACAAAGTTAATGCCAAGAGAAGGCAGATTACAAATAATTGAAAAGACTTGATGCCCGTCTTGCTCAATCTTAAAGCTATAATTCTTAGTTTCTTTTTCCATTTTATTGTTGGGTTAATGGTTCAATGTTCACGATAGCGGTCTCAGTAGTGATTAGATTCAAAGCCACGGCAACTGCAGACTCCAAAGCCAACCTCGTGACTTTGAATGGGTCGATAATGCCAGAGGCCACCATGTCCACGACTTCCTTGGTTCTGAAGTTGATGCCGAAGCCTTCGTCAATGTTCCAGTAGGAGCCTTGCAGCATCTCCTCAAGACCTGCGTTCTTCATCATCTGCTTAAACGGTGCTTTCAGTGTGGCCTTGAACATCGGGTCTTCCACCTTGTCGACAATGGACAGTAAAGCAATGCCTCCGCCAGGGAGGATGCCTTCAGCTAATGCAGCTTGCGTAGCGTTGATGGCGTTCTCGAACTTCAGTTTCTTTGCGTTGAACTCGGTGTCAGTGTAAGCTCCAACCCTGATAACGCCAATACCAGTAGTTAGGGAAGCCAGTCTTTCCTGCAGCATCTTCTTCTCGTATTCGGATGTGGTCTCAGCAATCTTCTTCTCGATTGAGGCGATGCGTTCAAGCAACGCTGGGCTGCTCTTGCCGCCGATAATCGTGCAGGTGTCCTTGGTGATGACGACCTTCTCGGCCGTGCCAGTCTGTTCGACAGTCGCCTCATTAAGCTTCATGCCCGCCTCCTCGGAAATGACAGTCCCGCCAGTTAAGGCAGCCAGGTCATGCAAAAAGTCCTTTGCACGGGTCGAGGTGTACGGGTTCTTCACGCAAGCCACCTGGAATGTGCCCCGTTGCTGGTTGATGATAAGGGAAGCCAAGGCCAGCGACTCAATGTCATCTGCAATCCAAAGCACGGACAGGTTGCCTGACTTGCCGATTGAGTTCATAACTGAGGTAATCTGCTCGTTTAAGGAAACCTTTCGGTCGACAAGCACAATGGCTGGGTTTTCCAGCACGGCCTGTTCACGCTCATGGTCGGTGATGAAATACGGGCTTATAAGGCCAGACTCAAATCGCATCCCTTTCACCACTTCCTTCTCGTAGCCGAGCTTCGCACTCTTTTCGACCGTCACCACGCCATTGATGCCGACATCGGAAATGGTCTCGGCGATGAGCTTGGCCACCTCGTCATCGAGTGAGGAAATCTTGGCGATGGACTCAATCTCGTCAGGCTTCACTTCCCGCTTGATAATTTGGAGGCGTGACAGGACTTCATCACGGCCATCGATAAGTCGCTGCCTGACTTCCTGTATTTTGGAGGAGTCCTGGGATATTGCATCAAAAGCCTCGTTGACCAACGCTCTTGTCAGCACGGTCGTTGTCGCCGTTCCATCGCCACCCTCAACTGAGGTTCGGACTGCACCTTTCCTGAGCATCTTCAACCCCATGTTCTGGTAGCGGTCGGAGAACTCCAAGTTCTTGAGGATGGTCACGCCATCATCAGAGACGATTGGGTCTAAGCCTTCCCAGTCAATCAGTGCGGCCATGCCGATTGCACCTAATGTCGGGGCAACCGCATCAGCAGCCTTGTCGATTCCTTGCTTTATAAGTTGTCGGGCTTCAGCCCCAAGTCTAATCTCTTTCATTGTCCTGGTATTCCTTTAGTTTTTTACGGTTTATGTTGTTGTTCAACCTCTTGACCTTCACATTATTTGCACTCATCAATCTTCCTTTCCAGGCAAGCGATGGTCTTCCAATAATCCTTCTCGGCATCAAGAACCACGGCTGCGTTATAGTTCTGGTAATTGCGTGGAATCATAAAGCCCACGGTAAGAACCAGGCCAGTAAGGAAGGCCAGGATTATCCATCGTATCTTCATAGCTTTGCCAGGATGTCCCTCGTGTTAATGAACTTGAGCTTTCGACCTTCATGCTCAATCTCGTGCGTATCAGGTGAATACTTGGCAAATAAAATAACATCCCCTACGGCCAGTGGCGTGTTGCCCATGTAAACAGGCTGTTCAGGGATGTACGTGATGACTCCCTTAAACAGGGAGCTGTCTGTAATCTCTACTGTCTGGAAGCCTTCTTGCTTTGGTTCTTCCAGCTTGTCGACTGCGATGTAATTGTTTGAAATTTGCATTTGTTGTTTGTTAGTGCGTTTCGTCCCAGCACTTGGGACAGATTTGTTTTTCTTCGTAACCTTGGAGGATGTAGCTCACTCCGTGCTTCAGGCACAATCCCTTCCAGAAGTTGTCCCATTGTCGGAACCACTCGATGAACCAGTTCTTAA
>JRYD01001631.1_pt1 | contig 31975 bp, 27 predicted proteins | sample 235311 | NCBI WGS metagenome assembly JRYD01 (sample SAMN03074213, study PRJNA261472) | activated sludge metagenome | biome: Common Effluent Treatment Plant; feature: Wastewater; material: Activated sludge; isolation source: activated biomass in a lab-scale reactor treating industrial wastewater at... | reverse complement strand
GATCGGCGGGGCCCAAAGATTTAGAAGTCGTCGATCGAAGGAACGCGACTCGCCGGAGTCGTCTGCGACCTGACTCAGGCCTTCTTCTTCGACGTGAAATAGTTCCCGGAATACTTCTTCTGGAACTTCTCGACGCGGCCTGCCGCATCCACGAACGTCTGCTTGCCCGTGAAGAATGGATGCGACCCCGACCACACTTCGACATGCATCTCGGGAACCGTCGCGCCGACCGTCATCACGACCTGACCGTTGTGGTAGATCTTGCAGTTCGGATAATATTTGGGGTGAACGCCGTCCTTCATCGCAGTACTCCAGACCACGCCGGCCGTCTGGCCAAAACGGGGCCACGATCATACCCGACTTCCCGGCGGCTTTCCTATCCAGGTGCCACTCGGGATCACTCCCCGGTCCGTAGTGGCCGATGACCTCGATCCAGCCTCCGGGAACTCCTGTCAGACCCGACAACAGTTCGACAACGGGGGCCTCGGAACGCGATTTTTCTCTCGAGGACGCTATATTACCGTTCATCCGGATGAATGGATGAAAGGATTCCATGCCCAGCCCATTGCTTGCCCATCTTGCCCGCCGCCCGATCGTCTTCGACGGGGCCATGGGCACGGCCACCCACGACGCCGAACTCGACGTCCAACGCGACTATCAGGGCCACGAGAACTGCCCCGAGATTCTCGTCGCCAGCCGCCCGGACCTTATCCAATCTATACACGAGTCCTTTCTCGCCGTCGGCGCGGACATCGTTGAAACCGACACCTTCGGCGGCATGCCCCACGTCCTCGCCGAGTTCGGGCTGCAGGATCGCGCCCACGAACTCAACAAGGCCGCCGCCGAACTCGCCCGGGCCGCGTGCGCAAAGTTCTCGACCACCGACAAGCCGCGATTCGTCGCCGGCAGCATGGGCCCCGGCACCAAACTCATCACCCTCGGCAACATCGACTGGGACGCGATGTTCCACAGTTACCGCGCCCAAGCGCTCGGCCTGCTCGCGGGCGACGTCGACTGCTTCGTCATCGAGACGTGCCAGGACCTCCTCCAGGTCAAGTGCGTCATCAACGCCATCGTGAGCGCCCTCGAATCCAAGGGGCTCACCCCCGCCGACAAGCCCATCATGGCCTCGGTCACAATCGAGACCACGGGCACGATGCTGCTCGGGACCGAGATCGCCGCCGCCGCCCACGCGCTCGCCGGATATCCGATCTGCTCGCTGGGCCTCAACTGCGCCACGGGCCCGACCGAAATGCGCGACCACGTCCACTGGCTCGCGAGAAACTGGCCCCAGATGGGCACGATCCCCGGGTCTCATTCGCCCCGCCTCGTCTCCGTCATGCCCAACGCCGGCCTCCCCGTCCTCGTCGAGGGGCGCACCGAGTTCCCGCTCACGCCCGAGCCGTTCGCAGAGGCCATGGAGCGCTTCCTCGCCGAGGATTCCGTCGGCATCGTCGGCGGCTGCTGCGGCACACGCCCCGCCCACATCGAGACCCTCGTCAAGGCCAGCGAGTCCATCGCCCGCTCATGCCGCACGGCTCGCCTCTCCCTCCCGCGCTCGATCCCCGATCCCGCGCCCCTCGAACCAAGCGTCACCTCGCTCTACAGCCCGCAGGAATACCGCCAGGACCAGTCGATCCTCATCGTTGGCGAGCGCATGAACGCCTCGGGAAGCCGCGCCTTCAAGCGACTCCTCGAAGCCGAGGACTTCGATGGCATCGTCTCCCTCGCCCGAGAGCAGGTCCGCCACGACGGCGCCCACGTGCTCGACCTGAACGTGGACTACGCCGGCCGTGACAACGCCCGGGACATGGCCGAAATCGTCTCGCGCGTCGTGCGGCAGGTGAACGTCCCGCTCATGCTCGACTCCACGCAGGTCAAGACCATCGAGGCGGGCCTCCGTCACGCCGCCGGAAAATGCATCATCAACTCCGCCAACTTCGAGGATGGTGACGAGAAGTTCGACGAGATCTGCCGTCTCGCCAAGGCCTTCGGCTCGGCCCTCGTCATCGGCTCCATCGACGAGGACAAAGAAGCCTCGATGGCGCGCACGGCCGACCGAAAACTGAGCATCGCCGGCCGCGCCTTCGAGCGCGCCACAAAGCTCCACGGCCTCGCCCCCGCCGACATCCTCTTCGACCCGCTTGTGCTCCCCGTCTCGACGGGCCTGGAGAGCGATCGCCGCAGCGCGCTCGAGACCATCGAGGGCGTCCGCGCCATCGCCCGCGCCTTCCCCGAGTCCCAGACCACCGTCGGTCTCTCCAACGTCTCCTTCGGCCTCAAGCCCGCCGCACGCGTCGTTCTCAACAGCGTCTTCCTCCACGAACTCCAGGAGGCCGGTCTCACCAGCGCCATCCTGCACTTCTCCAAGATCCTTCCTCGCACCAAGATCGCCGACGACCACTGGAACGCCGCGATCGAACTCATCTACGACCGACGACGCGAGGGCTTCGACCCGCTCCAGGCCTTCGTCGAGATGTTCAACGACGAGTCCTCGGCCTCCACAACCAAGCGCGAGGCCCGCACGCTCACCCTCGAAGAGCGCCTCCGCGCCCACATCATCGATGGCGAGAAGGAAGGCCTCACCACAGCCCTCGACGAGGCGATGCAAAGGTACTCGCCCCTCGACATCATCAATGACCACCTCCTCGACGGCATGAAAACAGTGGGGGAACTCTTCGGCAGCGGGCAGATGCAGTTGCCCTTCGTCCTCCAGTCCGCCGAGGTCATGAAGATTGCCGTCGCCCACCTCGAGCCGCACATGGAACGAGCCGCGGGCACCACCAAGGGCACCATCGTCCTCGCCACCGTCAAAGGCGACGTCCACGACATCGGCAAGAACCTCGTCGACATCATCCTCACCAACAACGGCTTCAAGGTCGTCAACCTCGGCATCAAGCAGCCCATCGACGCCATCGTCGCCGCCTGGCAGGAGCACAAGGCCGACGCCATCGGGATGTCCGGCCTCCTCGTCAAGTCCGTCAACGTGATGGAAGAGAACCTCAAGGAACTCAACACACGAGGAGTGAAGCCCCCCATCCTCCTCGGCGGCGCCGCCCTCACGAGGCACTACTGCGAGAGCCACCTCCGATCGACCTACCAGGGCCACTGCTACTACGGCAAGGACGCGTTCGACGGCCTGCGCACCATGGACCTCATCATGGGCGGAAAGCACGACACACTCCGCACCGAGATCGACGATCGCCTCGCCAAACGCTCCAAGGCCGAAGACGCCATCGTCCGCACCCGCGCCGAGAAACTCGCGAATGCGGCCGAATCCGCCGCGAACGCGTCACCAAACGCCACGAGCTCAGTCCGCTCCGACGTCGCCGCCAACGCCCCCGTCCCAACGCCTCCCTTCCTCGGCACTCGCGTTGTCGACTCCATCCCCCTCGACGATGTCTACCCCTTCATCAACCCCGTCGCCCTCTTCCGAGGCCAGTGGCAGGTCAAAAAGGGCGCTCTCTCCGACAACGAGTACGACGCCCTCATCGAGGACACCATCCTCCCCGTCTTCGAGCGACTCAAGGCCCAGTGCCTCCGCGAGAAACTCCTCACGCCCAAGGTCGTCTATGGCTACTTCCCGTGCAACAGCGACGGCGACGACCTCGTCGTCTGGGATCCCGACGCCCCCAGATCACGCGAACTCGAACGATTCACCTTCCCACGTCAACCCGACAAGCGTCGCCTCTGCATCTCCGATTTCTTCCGCCCCATCGACTCGGGCACACACGACATCCTCGGCCTCCACTGCGTCACCGTCGGCCACGAGGCCTCCAACGCCTCCCGAAAACTCTTCGAGTCCAACAACTACACCGAATACCTCTACCTCCACGGCCTCAGCGTCGAGACCGCCGAGGCTCTCGCCGAATACTGGCACAAACGAATGCGACAGGAACTGGGAATCGCCACCGACGACTCCGCGAAGATCAAAGACCTCTTCACCCAGAAGTACCGAGGCAGCCGCTACTCCTTCGGCTACCCCGCCTGCCCCAACATGGCCGACCAGGAGAAACTCTTCCGACTTCTCAAGCCCGAACGCATCGGCTGCACGCTCACCGAGAACTGGCAGATCGACCCGGAGCAGAGCACCAGCGCCATCATCGTCCACCACCCCGAGGCCAAGTACTTCAACGTGTGAATGGGACCCCTTGACCACGCACGTCCGGTGATCGGACGCCTGCCGGTTCGTCCGAGTAACTCGCGACACACGCCCACACACGCCGAAGGTTCTGGGAACGTCCACTAGTCTCCCGCATGAGGACACATAGAGCGACTTGAGAAAATCCATCCACCCTCGGCCCGGGAACCATGACGCCCTGCGCCGTCTGTGTCGGCGCACCCTGCACACACCGACGATCACACTCAATCTTCATCCACAACTGCCCCTCACGCTCCACACCCCGCGACTCCGCGTCGATGCGGATCTCTGTGGAGGAGATGGAGGTGGAGCGATGAATCTCGATCCCACGGGAGCCAACTACAGTGCCACGCCCGCCGCGAGTCTCGCCGGCGCCGACGCCGTCAAAAGAGTCCAGTCCACCGCCCGTGTGCAGCCGACGCGAGAGTCCCGCGAACGCCCGGGTGAACAGGATCATCAGGACGCCGCCAAGCACAACGCCGCCTCGAGCAAGGACGCCCTGAAGCCGACAGATTCCTCGTCTCGCCCGGCCCCAGATCAAACCCGCGACATCTTCGAGCAGCGGCGTGAACTCACAGACGCCGCCGCCGATCACCTCAAGGACGTCATCGATCCCGATCTCGTCGATGGCGAATGGCCCAAGCAGGACAATGACACCCCGCCCTCTCGCGATTCTCGTACGAGTTATCCGACCGCACCCGCCCCATCTCGTGAAAACCCGCCCTCGGCCCTCGACCTCTTCGCCTGACGATCACGCCCCGCCAACCCCTACGTCGACTTCGGCCCCGCGTCCTTCAAGTTCTTGATCTCATCGCGCAGGATCGCCGCCAACTCATAGTTCTCCTGCTCGAGCGCCCGCTGCAGACGCCGACGTAGCTCCGAACCCTGGCTCACCGGCAACTTCGGCACCAGCGCATCACGCATCCCCTTCAGCATCTCCGCCTCGCTCGAATGCTCGAACATCTGCGCCTGCCCGCGATCCGCGAAATGCTGCCGCAGCGCCGTCAGCCCCTCGTCCAGTGCGTGCACCGCCGCCCGTGGCTCGTTCTGCTTGATCGCCAGGCTCGCCATCGCTCGCGCGCGCATCATCGTCACATACGCCCGGAACTGCTCTAGACCCGTCCGGTCACCCTCGGTCTCCGCGTGGGCCGCGCACAACTCCATCACCCGCAGGTTCCGGGTCGTGTCACGCACAACGCCCTCGTACTCCTCCAGCACCATCAACGCCACGTACCGGTGGTAGTACTGCGCCGCCTCTTCACGAAGAAGCCGACAATCCTCAGGCCCCAGCGAAAACCCCTCGGCGACCTCCGCCCCGGCCTCGCCACCCTCGAACTCGCTCCGATCCAACTTCGACTCGTAGTACTCCAGGTAGCTCCCATAACCGTTCGGCCTTTGTCCGTCCGGTCTCCCCTCCATGGCCATCTGCAGAACACCCAGATCCAATCGGACCTGGATCTTCGGCTCGCCATCGTCCCCCTCAATGATCCTGGCCTTGATGTGCCCAGGCTCATAGGGCCAGTCCTTTAAGATGGAGAAGAGATCAAGGGACATACTGATTAAATCTCAAAGTACTTGTTCGGTCAGTGTTTGTGGAAACCGATCTGCTCACTCGTTCGTATGGTATTTTCGACCAGTGTCAGGGTGTGATGCGTGCAACGATACGAAGATTTCTAAGTTTTTTTCCGAACTTTCCTTGCATTTCGCCAAAACCGTTGCACGTTCAGAGTGAGAGATAGGGCGCTTCGCCGGGGGCTTGAGAGTCTCCGCAATCGGGTCGATCAAGAGAGACGACCCGAACCCTCCCTTCAGCAGGTGGTGGTGATATACTCAATCACCGCACTGCCTCGGGTGGACTGGCGAAGCCAGGAGAAGGGCAGGTAGAGAGTGGCAACCAAGGAACACAACAACCTTCGACGCAGGCGCGACGTGGACTCTGGGGTCGCCCAGAGCCTCACTGTCTACATGCGCGAGATCGCCGGCTATCCATTGCTTACGATGGAGGAAGAGCGAGAACTCGGCTGGGCCATCATCAACGACAACTGCCCGATTTCTCGGGACAAAATGATCCGGTCCAACCTCAAACTGGTTGTGGCCATCGCCAAGCAATACCTGAACCGAGGACTCAGCCTCTCCGACCTCATCGAGGAGGGCAACATCGGCCTCCTCCGCGCCGTCGAGGGCTTCGATCCAGCCCAGGGCACTCGCTTTAGCACCTACGCCTCCTGGTGGATCAAGCAGTGCATCAAGCGGGCCCTCGCCACCGCCAGCCAGCCCGTCCACGTTCCGGCCTATATGGTCGAACTCATCGCCAAGTGGCGCCTCGCCGCTCGAAAACTCGAGGCCGAGCTCGGCTATCCCCCCTCCATGAACGAACTCGCTCGCGCCATGGACCTCCCGGTCCGCAAGGTCCGGATCATCAAGCGTGCCGTCAAGGCCATCCAGACCGCCACCCAGGCCGGAAGCAACGGCAAGGGCGATGTCCTCACGCTCGCCGAGATCCTCGCCGACGAAAAGACCCAGACGCCCGAGCAGAACTGCCTCGAGCGCGAGGAACTCACCACCCTTCGCAAACTCCTCAACACCATCGACGAGCGAGAGGCCATCGTCCTCCGCATGCGCTTCGGCCTCGACGGGTGCGAACCCGCGACGCTCAAGACCATCTCCGACATGATGGGCCTCAGCCGCGAGCGAGTCCGCCAGATCAGTGATGAGGCCATGACCAAACTCAACGCCCGTCTCACCGAGGCCATGGACACCAAGGACGAGGCCGCCGAGCCCGAGCCGGCCATCGCCCGCTGATCCATCACCCGACACACATCGCAACTCTCCATCGCCCCGCCCGTATGCGGGGCGATGTCGTTCTCTGAAAGCCCGGTCTTTTCGCCCGCGGGCTACGATGGAGCCATGATCTATCCAACACGAATCGTTCGGGCCGCGCAAACCCTCACCCTCGCGTTCACTGCGGCCTTCGTCGCGCCCCTCGCCTTCGCCCAGAACACCGAACTCGAGCAGGTCAACAACGCCTACCAGGCCCTCGACCGTCGCCCCGAACTCCGCAGCGATCTCGTACTCCTCCCGCTGCTCGCCAAACTCGACGCCGGTCCGGACATCCTCGCGGATCCGATGAGCGTCTGCGAGATCCCCGCCGACTCCTCCCAATGGCAGGCCCTCGAATCCTGGGCCATGGGAAAGCCGCAACGCGACGCCCTCGCCGCACTCGACAAGGTCACCTCTGTCCAGACCTGGCGCGACGCCTACGGCTTCGGCCAGCGCTACGGCACCGAGGGCATCGACTTCGAGATCCTCCGTGCCGGCCTCTACACCGACCTGGGCGACCCCCCGATGCTCTCCGCCGCACGATTCCAGTGTCTCCCGGCGCTCAGCAAACTCATGAGCCTCGCCCACATCGAGGCCACTCGCCTCCTCGCCCAGGACAAGCCCGCCGAGGCCGGCAAGATCATCATCTCTGTCGTCTATTTTGGCCGCCAGATGGTCGATCGCATCTTCGCCCAGGAAGCCGGGTGGGGGTACGACACGATGGCTCTGGGCCTCGAACGCCTCCGCGACATCCTCTACCAGGATCGCGTTGGCAAGAAACTCCTCTCCGACGCCGAACTCCGCGAGATGCTGGGCCGCCTCAACATCGAGGACGATCCCACCGCCTATGTCTCCGTCGAGCGTGCCAAGTTCCCCGACGGCAACGCCACCGCCGGACGCCAACTCCTCTCGCTCGTCTACGACGGCAGCGGCACAATGAACGCCGACATCCTCGCCCGCAACATGGGCCGCCTCGTCATCTCGAACCACCCGCTCCGGATCTTCTCCGAGGGCGCCTACTGGCGTGAGCAGGCCCGCACCATCGCCAACAAGAAGGAGAGCCTCGCCGCGGTCGATGCCAGTGAGAACGACTGGGAGCGTCGCTGGGGCCTGAAGATCTGGGACCGTCACTTCAACGCCGCCTGGGCCTTCGAACGCCTCGACCCCCAGAAGGACTCCATCGTCATTGCCGGTGTCGGTGACCGCGGCCAGATCTTCGGCAAGCGCAACCGTGTCCGAGTCGAACTCGGCGGCACACGCGTCTGCATCGCCCTCGTCGGCGCCTGGCGCTCGCGCGAACTCCCGCCACCGGTCATCACGGCCATCCGTCCCTCATGGATCGTGGACATCGACTCCGATCCCTACAACTGGAACGACCGCGAACTCTTCTCCAAACCCCCCTTCAAGTACAAGCCCGCCCGCAAACGAGAGGATGAACTCTCCATCGCCATCGTGAACCACTTCGGCCCGAACTTCGAGGCCAAGATCCCCCCGGAGTTCTTCGTCCTCTACTCCCTCGGTAGCGACGCCACCGACCAGGGATGTCAGCGCGCCCAGAACACCACCGAACTGGTCCAGGGCGCCGACTACCTCCTCTGGCCCCCGGTCCTCTCGCTCTCGCGCGAGTATAAAAAATCCGTCGGCCTCCTGAAGTAATCTCCAAGAACGCCCGGCATCCAAACTGGATCATGCTCAAAGGACCATGATGCCCTCACACGCCCACAAAGTTGTGATCATCGGTTCAGGCCCCGCCGGCTGGACCGCCGCTATCTACGCCGCGAGAGCACAACTCGAGCCCGTCCTCTTCTCAGGCGTCCCCAAGCAGGACCCAGGACCCGTCCTCCCCGGCGGCCAACTCATGCTCACCACCGAGGTCGAGAACTACCCCGGCTTCGAGCATGGAATCAACGGCCCCGAGATGATGGACACCTTCCGCAAGCAGGCCGAACGATTCGGGACCAAGGTCATCGAGGAAGACATCGAACGCTGCGATTTCTCCACGCGACCCTTCACCCTCCACGTCGAGGGCGGAATGCCCGTCCTCGCCCACACCGTCATCATCGCCACCGGCGCCACCGCCAACTGGCTCGGCCTCGACAACGAGATGCGACTCGCCCGCAGCGGTGGGGGGGTCTCCGCTTGCGCCGTCTGCGATGGAGCCCTCCCGGCCTTCCGCAACCAGCCCCTCGCCGTCATCGGCGGCGGCGACACCGCCATGGAAGAGGCCACCTACCTCACCAAGTTCGCCAGCACCGTCTACATCATTCACCGCCGGGACGAGTTCCGCGCCAGCAAGATCATGCAGAAGCGATTCCTCGACCGACCCAACGCCAAGGTCATCTGGAACAGCCAGGTCGTCGACGTGCTCGGCCAGGACAAGATCGAGGGCGTCATGCTCGAGAACACCCAGACCGGCGAACGCTCCCGCCTCGATGTCAAGGGCCTCTTCATCGCCATCGGCCACACCCCGGCAACCAAGTTCCTCAAGGGCTCGGGCATCACCCTCACCGACAAGGGCTACGTCGAACTCACCCGGCGAAACTCACACACCAATATCCCCGGCGTCTTCGCCGCGGGTGACGTCGCCGACGCCGACTATCGCCAGGCCGTCACCGCCGCGGGCATGGGGTGCCAAGCCGCCCTCGACGCCGAGCGTTGGCTCGCCGCCGAAGGTGTCCACTAAGGTTTCTCTTCTGATCAAACGATGGCGACCAACTCACGACCCGCGATATTGCGGCAGGTCGTTCTCCCCCAGCAACCGAAACTCGATCTTCCGCAGTAGTTGCCCCGCCAGCGTCATGTCGTCCACCGCGAGCGCGATCACCGGACCGCGATCCATCGCCGTCAGCAGCGGATACGCGAAGTGAATCGACAACTCCGCCGAGAGCAGCGCCAGACACACCTTCGCCAGGTTCTGATTCGGCCCGATCTCCACGAGCAGGACCTCCCGCTCCGAGAACGGCAGCCCCTGAGTCTTCAGCCGATCCCGTGCCGCCTTCGCGTTGTTGGGAACGATCCGCACAACCGCGTGATCGCTCGCTTCGTGCACCGACAACGCGCAGATGCGGCACGTCTCCGTGTCCAGTCGCTCAACGAGATCAAGGAGCCTTCCAACCTTGTTCGCCAGGAAGACGCTGAACTGCGTCGCCGAGGGCGGCATGAAACTCTGCGTCGTGCCGAGCGGAACCGGTGATTGCGTCATGGGGCGTCGTCCCTGCCGAGAATGTGCGATGGAAACACCGCGCGTGCCCCTCCCACCTCATCTGATCCTAACACCGGTTCGGTTCCGCCGCAAGCCGCGAACGAAGAACAAACGCTCTGGAAACGACGCCGATACAGGCTCGGATTGGCATGCCTGGCGATCCGTTTCCCCGACACCTTCAATGACAAATCCCCGCCTGCCCTGGCGAACTGCGCGGATCGATGTGTTGCCGTGCGATCGACTCAGGCCTGGAAACTCGACCCGCAGCCGCACGTGCTCGTCGCGTTGGGATTGTCGAAGACAAACCCGCGACCCATGATCTCGTCGCGGAAGTTGATCGTCACGCCGTTGAGATACAAGAGGCTCTTAGGGTCCACGATGATCTTCACGCCGTGCTGCTCGAAGACCTCGTCGGTCTCCTTGTGCGTCTCGGTGAGGTCGAGGATGTACGAGAACCCCGAGCACCCGCCCCCCTTCACGCCCACGCGAAGGCGGACCTTCTCCGCGTCGAGTTCCTGCTCGACGATGATCCGCTTGATCTCCTTCGCGGCCACCTCGGTGAGGATCACGCCCTGGGTCTCGGTGCTCGGTGTGGTCGTTGTCGTGCTCATGATGAATCCTCTCGGCAATCTCGATCGTTCGGTTCGGCGACTCGCGCCATTCTCGTTCAACTACGCTCCGGCGTGCGCGCCCTCCGCGGCCTTCACGCCATTCTTCGTCTTGTAATCCGCGATCGCCGCCCGGATCGCGTCCTCCGCCAGAACCGAGCAGTGGATCTTCACCGGCGGCAGGCTCAACTCCTCCACGATCTGCGTGTTCTTGATCGCCAGGCCCTCGTCGAGTGTCTTGCCCTTCAGCCACTCCGTCGCGAGCGACGACGACGCGATCGCCGAGCCGCACCCGAAGCACTTGAACTTCGCGTCCTCGATGATGCCCGTCTCCTGGTTGACCTTGATCTGGAGTTGCATCACGTCGCCGCACTCGGGCGCGCCGACAAGCCCCACGCCGACGTCCTTGCGCGTCTTCACCTCGGCCTGCGTGCCGAAGTTCCCCACGTTCCGCGGGTGCTCGTAGTGATCGATGATCTTTGGGCCGTACGCCATTCGAATCCTCCTAGTGGTGCGCCCACTCGACCTTGGAGAGGTCGATCCCCTCCCGGTGCATGTCATACAACGGACTCAGCGAGCGAAGCTTGGTGACATTCTCCGCGATCTTCTCGATCGCATAGTCCACTTCTTCCGCCGTCGTCCCCTTCCCAAGGCTCAGCCGCAACGAGCTGTGCGCCAACTCATCCCCGACGCCAAGCCCCTTGAGCACGTAACTCGGCTCCAGGCTCGCGCTCGTGCACGCGCTCCCGCTCGAGCACGCGATCTCCTTCACCGCCATCATCAGGCTCTCGCCCTCCACAAACCCGAACGAGATGTTCGTCAGGTGGGGCAAGCGCTTGTCCTTGTGCCCGTTCACCGCGCAACTGTCCAATCGCTTCGTCAACTCGGTCTCGATCTTCGATCGCAGTTTGAAGAGCCGCTCCGCGTCCGCGTGCATCTCGGCCTTGGCGATCTCCGCCGCCTTCCCGAGCCCCACGATCCCCGTCACGTTCAGCGTCCCCGAGCGGAACCCACGCTCCTGCCCGCCCCCGTCGACCAGCGACTGGAGGCGAATCCGGGGCCGGCGCCGACGCACGTACAACCCGCCCACACCCTTGGGCCCATAGATCTTGTGCCCGCTGAACGACATCAGATCGACATTGTCCTTCTCGACGTCCGTCGGCATCTTCCCGACCCACTGCGTCGCGTCCGTGTGGAACACGATCTCACGCTCGTGGCAGAGCGCTCCGATCTCGCGGATCTCGCTGATCGTCCCGATCTCGTTGTTCGCCCACATCAGGCTCACAAGGATCGTGTCCTCCCGCAACGCGTCTTTCACCATCGACGCCGTGATGATCCCGTCCGCCGGTGGCTCCAGAAAGGTGACGTCAAACCCTTCCTTCAAGAGTCGCTTCGCAGGGTCGAGCACCGCCTTGTGCTCGATGATGCTCGTGACGATGTGCCCTCGCTTCGACGAGCCCGCGGGCGACTTCTCGTACATGTACGCCGCGCCCTTGATCGCCAGGTTGTTGCTCTCGGTCGCGCCCGACGTGAAGATGATCTCCTTGTCGTTCGCCCCGATCAGGGCCGCGACCTGCTCCCGAGCCTGGTCCACCGCCGCCTCCGCCTCCCAACCAAATCGATGGTTCCGGCTCCCCGGGTTCCCGAACACCTTCGTGAAATACGGCAGCATCGCCTCCACCACGCGAGGGTCGCACGGCGTCGTCGCGGCATGATCCATGTAGATGGGCAGTTTCAGAGCCATTCGAGTCTCCATGGGATCGCCCGACAGAACTCTGCCGACCTTCCCAGTTGATCTTTAGAATCATTCTAGCAGCCAAAGGTTTCGCGGAATCGGTCGCGAATCCCCCTTGATCGCCCCTATTTCCGGACGAATCGCATCGTCAGCCGGTTCCCCGCGGGGTTGTGCGAGACCTCGGCCATGTACGCCCGGATGAGCATCAGCCCCCGCCCGGACGTGTTCTCGAGGTTCTCGTCGAGCGTCGGGTCGGGGATCGAATCGGGGTCAAAGCCCGGACCCTGGTCGATCACCGTGAACGTCGCGTGCGTGGGCGTGACCTCATACTCGATCGTCACGGGCGTGGTCTCGGGCATGCCCTTGTGCCCGTGCACGATCGCGTTGGTGATCGCCTCGTGCAAGGCCAGCCTCATCGCGAAGACGCCGGCCTTGGTATAGCCATGCTCCTCGATCGCCGACACAAGCCGAACGAGCGCCGGCTCGATCCCCGCCTTCCCCTCGCGGACCAGGATCGTGCCCCTCGAGGGCGTGGGCTTCGCGGGATCGTGTGTGGGCGCGGGAGAACTCAATCGGGCTCCACTTATCTCTTCGTCATTGTGGGAACACCATCGGGGCGTGTGCGCAAGGCCTCCGACGCCGGAATCACGCGAAACTCTTGGTCGCGTCGTCCGTGGTCTCGAAGATCTGAAACAACTTGTTCAGCCGCGTGATCACGAACACCTCGTAGATCTGCGGGTCGATGTTCGAGAGACGCAACTGCCCGTTCTTGTGCCGGACGCGGTTGTTGATCGTGATAAGCGTCCCCAAGGCCGCCGACGACAGGTGATCGACGTTCGAGAAACTGATCAGCATCTTCGGCGAGGCCTCGGCATCGATCAGCGTCGCGATCTCGTCCCCGATCGCCTGGATGTTCGCCTCGTCGAGAATGTTGCGGTCAACAAACTCCACGACCGTGATGTCGTTCTGACGCTTGACGCGTAGGCGGGATTCCTGGGTCATGCCGGACCTCCGTGAAAAGTCGAGAGCCGAAGAAGTGGCGACGGACGGTCGAATGCGGTTCTCGGACCGCCCGACGCTTGGGGGACAGTGTAGCGCGGCCCATCGCCCGACAGGCCCTCCAGGGCTTGCCAGACGACCGCGCCCCATCAATGTCGGCCGTTACACACGCGGCCTTCGGCTTTGAGCCGGGAGAGCCCTGCCGAACGTCCGACCTGTGAGGGTTCCAACACGCATCGCCGAACCCCAAAATGCCGCCATCACTCGATCACGCCATTATGAAAACACCCCGCCAGGTGCCCGGCGGGGCGATCACACTCATCGATTGCTCGGCCCCATTGGTCGTCGAGCGTCTTAGCCGCCGAACCCGGCCCGGATGCTCTCGCCGATCCCCGGGAACGAGCCTTCTTCCTGCTCGTTCTGGATGAGGACCGTCGGCTTGATCAGGATGAGCAGCGTCTGCTCCTCGCGCGACGAGATCCGGTTCGAGAAGAGCCGGTTCAGGATCGGGAGTTTCGACAGCACGGGCACGCCCGTCTCGACCTCCGAGTCCGTCACCAGACGCTGCCCGCCGAGCAGGATCGTCCCCTGATCGGGCACGGTCACCGTCGTGCTCACACGCGTCACCGTCACCGTCGGCAACTGGATGAACGACCCGGCGACATCGCCCGAGCCGACAATCCGGTTCCCCGCCGTCGCGTTCACTTCCTGCTGCGCAAACCCGTCGATCTTCGAGATGCTCGTCGAGACGTCGAGCGTGACATACCGCCGATCCGCCGAGATCGTCCCGTTCACGATCAGCACCACGCCCTCGTTCACGACGCCCACCGTCGGATCGAAACCGACCGCACCCTCGGCCGTCACCGGCTGCAGGTCCGACACGAACGCCCGCTGCGTCGCGACGATCAGGTTCGACGTCTGACCGTTGGTGAACGTCAGTCGAGGAGCCGTCAGCGTCACCGTCCGCCGATCGGCCTGCGTCGCCTTGATGAGGAAGTCCACCTGGATGTCGTCCAGGAACTGACCGGCAATACCCAACGCCGGAGCCTCGGGACCGACCAGACCGGCAAACCCGCCCTGGATCAACTGCTCCGCCAATCCCAACGACCCCTGCCCAGCGCCCACGACCGACATCGGTGAGGGATTCGCCACATTCTGCACCGCGTTGTTCACCGTCGGATCCGTTCCCGTGGCGGGCGTGATGCTCCCATCCGGGGCATACTGCTGCGAGTCGAGCACGCGACGCAGCCCACCCCGCTGGAAGTCGAAGAAGTCGCTCGCCTGGATGTTCCGATCCGTAGCCCGGGCAGTCCGAACCTGGTTGTTCTTCGCGTTGAAGTACACGTCGATGTCAACGCCGACCTCCTCGAAGAATCCCGTCGACACGAGAAGGAACCTCGCCTCGACGTTGATCTGCATCGCGCGGAACTCGCGCAACTTCGAGAGCAGGCCGTGGATCTCCCGGTGATTCCGCGGCGTGTTGTTGACGATCAGGTTCCCCTGGAACTTATCGATCGACCCGATGTCGCCGCCGTTGTTCGACCACCCGTTGGGGTCGACATGGGCCGTGATGATCCGGATCAGATCGTCCGTCCGCTCGTCGATCGTCGGGCGATCCTCATCGTTCTGTCCGGCTCCACCCGTGTCACGGAACGGCGACCGCGCCTGCGACGCGCCACGCCCGCCCGTGCCTTGCAGCACCGTGTTCAGGTCGAACTCCGGCGCGTTCGTGTAGTTCGGCACCTCGATCAACAGGTCCTTGATGTCATAGATCACCAGGGCCTTGTTGCGGTTGATCTGCTTCTTCGAGCCGAAGAGCACCACGCCATCGCTGATCGTCCAACTCGCCCCCGTGGACGTGTCGTACGGATCGATGCTCACCTTCTCCGACACGCGATCCAGGATCGTCCGGATCGACACGTTCGACAGGTTCAGCGTGACGGGAGTGTCCTTGTCGATCCCCTCGGCCTCGAGCGACGCCCAGTCCGGATCGATCTGCGTGTTGCTGATCTGCGCGATGTACCCGATCACGTCCGACAGCGAGTTGTCCTCGAACCTCGCCGGCGCACTCTTCCCCAACGACGCCAGCGTTCGCCGGTTCTCCTCCGTGTCCGCGAACGCGAGCGGCGTCCCGCGGATGCGGCTGATATTCGGCCAATCCGGCGGATAGTTGATGATCCCGCGGGGCAGGATCGTCGCCTCAACCGTCTCCGCCGAGTGGTTCGCCACGCTCTTCTGGATCTGGTCGCGGGCGTTCGAGTCACGCTGATACGCCAGCATGTCCGTCAGCACGTCGCGGAGCAGCAAACCCGTCGGATTACGCGGATCGATGAGCAGGAGCGCGTCCACCTGCTGCAGCGCGTCGCCATAGTTCTGCTCGACCTGCAACGCCCGGATCCGCTTGATCGACTCGTCGATCCGCTGACGCTTGGTCTGCTCCAGCGTCGCCTCCGCCTCGCGGCGCGCGATCGCCAACTCGTTCGCCGTCTTCACGGCCTCCGCCGCTCGTGCACGATCAGCCTCGATCGAGATCTGTGCCAGAAGGTCCTTCTGCTGCTGCAGGAGAGACTCATATTCCCCTGCCGAGAGGAAGTTCTTCGCCTGCCCAAGACGCAGCAACGCGCTCGCCGCCATGTTGCGGGCCGCCTCATAGTCCCCAGACGCGAGCGCCGCCCGTGATTGCTCCATGTAGTTCGAGAACTCGGCACGAGCGTTCTGCACGATCGCTTGCTGGGTCTGGATCGACTGCTCAAGGATGTTTTGCGTGCCGACGTCCGTGTTCATCCGCGCCCGCGCCTCGGCCATCCGCGAATCAACCATCCGGATCTGGTCGCCGCTCAGATACTGCGAGCCCGTCGAACGCACCTGCTGATACTTCGACAACGCGTCGTTGTACCGCCCGGCGTTGAACGCCTGATCCGCCTCCGCCATCAACTGCTGCATCTGCATCCGCATCGCCTGCTCGATCGGGTCCGCCGTCGGCGCGGGGGCCGGAGCCGGCTCGGGCGCCGGCGTCACCACCACTGGCTCGGGCGCAGGCGTCACGACCTCAGGCTTCGGAGCCGGGGCCGGTGCGGGCTCTGGTGTCGGTTCTGCGGTCGGCTCGGGTTTCGGCTCGGGTGCCGGCTCGGGAGTCGGCTCGGGAGTCGGTTCAGGCGGGTTCTCGCGAGGATTCCGTGGCCTGACCACGCCCGGCTGCAGCAACCCAGCCGACGGCGACGACGCGTTGTGAAGGTCGAACATCGCCAACTGAAGCCGCGACAACCGATCGGCGTTTCCCCCGTCGAGCGTCACGCCAGACTTTGACAGCGTCTCAACCAGCGTCTTGCAGGTGCCCAGGTCGCCCGAGTCGAGGGCGGCCGTCGCCCGGTCCAGCATCGCCGGTGCCGTTCCCGCGATCTCCGCACGACGCTCGCCGATCGTCTCAAGGATCTTCCGCGCCCGCATCGCCATGCCGTTGCTCGCCTGCGGGTCCTTCACGACCGCCTCGGCATGACGCTCCGCGCCCACCAGGTCGCCCGCGTGGAGCGAGAACTCGGCCGTGAGCACGCTGCGGTCGGTCGGGGCGAGCGACTTGATCTTCCGGTTCGTCGCCGCCAGAAGGTCCGAGGCCTCGACACGCTGCGTGTCGGTCAGCCCCAGCATCCCGTGGTCGGTCGTCAGCGAGACGAGAATCTCGCGGGCCTCGAAGAGCCGCCCGTTCGCCTCGTGGTCCTTCGCCAGGTCCAGTGACGCGCCCGCGTCACGCGTCGTGTCCGTCGTGGGAGCCGTCTCCAGAGGAAGCGGGTTCTCCGCGAGGGCCAGCGAGTGCGCGCTCACCAGGAGACCAGCCGCGGCGAGAAGGGTGCGGACCGACTGCGAGTTGCGAACGTTCATGGTTCTCTCCAAATCCACTTCGTGACTGCACGGGCTTCCTGCCCGATCGATTGTCGTACCTCAAGGTTGGCGTCGCGGTCGCACGCGCGTGCAACCCGACTCGTGTGCCGCGTGCGGTGCGCCACGGCTGGCGTCGTTCCAAGCCCCGTCCGCGATTCGCGAACGGTTCCAAGGACGACCCATCCCGACTCGACGACGCGTGCCTCCGGCACCAAGGCCAAAGTATTGGCATGGTGCCGTGTGCCTGTCGCAAGGGATCGTGGTTTCTCGCCAGGCCTTGCCCCGTGAGGAGATGCCAGCAAGCACCCGATCCATCCGACGCAGTCCCAACCGAATGCTCACGCACGGGAAGGACGCGTACCGGGTTCGAGAATCGGATCCGCATCCGACCCGCTCCGGTTCCGGCACCACACCAAGATACTGCCCTTTCTCGCCGCACGCAAACTCGCCCACGCTTTCCCGGAAGGGCTTTGGACGGTATCACGCCCGTCAATCTCGTTCCAATCGCGCAAGTGCCGCATTCACAAGTCGATGCGATCCGAGAGCTGTGGCGTGTCATCGATCCACCGCGCCACGATCACCCCCTCCTCGTGGATCGTTCCCTCCTCCTCGACGCCCGCCCCGGCGTCCCCCAAGGACTCGCGGAGCGTCTCCACCCCGATCCGGTCCGCCGTCGCGATGTCGTAATCCACAGGCTTGGGCGCCAACTCCAGGACCGCATCCGCCGCGATCTCTTCCGCACGCCGCAGCGAGCCGGCATACAGCAGCACCTCGGCATAACGCAACGGCTCCGCCGAGATGTCCACCTCGCATCGCGCGATCACCCGCCAACTCGTCACGCCCAACTCCCGACCCTGCTCGTCCACGTTTCCCTCGGGGTCGACGTTGAGGAGCAACTCCCAGTCGTCGCGAAGCCGCTCCACGATCTCGTCTGTCGAGAGCAAGTCCGGCTTGTCTGGCGGCGCGAGCAGAACCGACCGATGCTCGTGCGACGCCGAGTCCGCCCCCGCCGGGATCACGTCGCCGCTCGCGGGCTCCAGATCAAAGGTCTCGAGCAACCGGTCCAGACGCTCCTTCATGGACGGCTCGACGCGAACCGTGATGATCTTGTGCTCATCGACAAACAGATAGACAAACGGCTGCTCGCTCATCGCGCCGAAACCGCACAGCCCGTCCTCAAAGAAGAAGTCGTGGTACCGCCGGAGCGTGTCGAGGAATCGGTCCAGCCCGATGAGGTCGTACGAGATGTACGGATCGATCTCGCGATACGCGTCGTGCCCCAGCACGTCGAGGATCGGATAGATCCGCCCCGGGAGCAGCGAGAACAAGCGATGGCACAACGCCTCCAGCCGGTGCGCCGAGATCACGATATCGTACACGTACCGATCCGGCCACTCCTCCCAGTCCCCCTCCTCGTCGTCGCCATCCGCGGGCTCAAACTCCACCGTGTACCCAGGCGACGGCGTCATCGTCTCCACCGGATACACCCCCAGCGGAAATGTGAACGAGTCCACCACCACACGCTCGATCGACGGATCGGCCTTGCAGGTCGCCATAAACCAACTCTACGGCACACCACGCCAATCACGCGGCCACGAAACCCTTCCGAAACTACCCATTCTCGTGGCGCAGGCGTCACACCTGTGCCCGCTTCTCATAGTCCAACCTCCTGTCCAACTCCAAAGGAACCAACCGCCGTACGCTCGACCATGACCGACACGCCCGATGACCTCTCCGCCGTGCTCGCCATCCACGTGGGCAACTCACGCACCCGCCTCGGCATGCTCCGCGGCACCAGCGTCGAGGCCGCCGAGTCCTTCGACAACGCCGATATCAAGCCCATCGTCGCTCGCGCCGCCGAGTGGTCGTCGCAGGATCCAGACGCCGTCGTCGCCCTGGCGAGCGTGAATCGCAAGGTCGCCGACGCGCTCGCCGCCGAACTCCGCGCCTCGCTCGGCATCGAGGTCTATCGCCTCGGCATCGACCTCCCCATCGCCATTCCCAACGCCCTCGACGACGACTCGACCGTCGGCCAGGACCGGCTCCTCGCCGCCCTCGGCGCGTTCACGCGTGTCTCCTCGGCGTGCGTCGTCATCGACGCCGGCACCGCCGTCACCGTGGACTTCGTCGATGGCGAGGGCGTCTTCCAGGGCGGCGCCATCGCCCCCGGCGTCCGCATGATGCTCCGCGCCCTCCACGAGCACACCAGCGCGCTCCCAAAACTCGAGTTCCAGCCCCAGGACCCGCATCGCGGCGTCTTCGGCAAGGACACCGCCCACGCCATGCAACTCGGCGTCGCCGCCGGCGTCCGCGGGCTCGCACGCCAACTCATCGAGCAGTACGCCGAGGCCTACGGCGCCTACCCGCCCGTGCTCGTGACCGGCGGCGATGCCGTCGCCCTCTTCGACGGCGACCCCATCATCGATCGCCTCGACCTCGACCTCCAACTCGTCGGCATCGCGCGCTCGTGCCAACTCGCCCTCGACGACGCCGACGACGAGGACGACTTGTGATCCACGCCACAAGGAGGCTGCACACGCCGTCCCACGCCGCCGGTGCCGTGGCGATCGTGCAGATCCTGGGCGACATCGAATCCGTCCTGCTCGCGCTGGGCGTGCGTGACGTGCCCGTCGGACAGATCGCGCTGCGATCGATCGCCGGCGTGGACACGGCGCTCGTGGCGCGACTCGCCGAGTCGAGCGCGCAGATCATGCCCCACGGCGGCGTCGCCGTGATCGCCGCCCTCACGGGCGCGCTCGAGCACGCGGGTGTTCCACGTGGAACCGCCGACGCGACCGAGATGTATCCCGAGGCGCGCACGGCGCTGGAAGCGCGGATGCTCGACGCGCTGTCGCGGTGCGTGAGTCCGCTGGGGGTTGATTTGCTCTTGGAGCAGCCGCGGCGGCATGGAGTGTTTCACGTGGAACACGGGGTTTGGACGGAGGACGATCGTCGACGCGCGCGCGTGCTTGGTCGATTGGTGGAGCCGGCGCTGGTGGCGATTGTGGGGGCGGCGAACATCGGGAAATCGACGTTGCTGAATGCGATGGCACGCCGGACGGTTTCGGTGGTGGCGGACGAGCCGGGGACGACGCTCGATCACGTGGGGGTGATGGTCGAGTGCGATGGTGTCGTCGTGCGGATGGTGGATACGGCGGGGATCCGCGAGCGTGGCGACGCGGGGGAGCGTGAGGCGCGCGCGCGGGCGCGGGACCTGGTGCGTGCGGCGGACCTGGTGTTGTCGTGCGGGGATGCGACGGCGCGGCCCGTGGCGATCGAGACGGCGGGTGAGACCGTGACGCTGGCGCTGCGGGCGGACGCGGGGCCGGCGGCGTTTGCTCACGACCTTGCGGTATCGGGGAGGACGGGCGCGGGCGTGGATCGGCTCTCGGCATTGATTCGGGAGCGATTGGTGCCCAGGGTGGAGTTGGAGTCTGAACGGGCGTGGTTGTTCTGGGACGAGGGGGGCGTGACCGGGTGATGCGCCGGGTGGGGTCTAGACTTGTGGTTCCCGCGGCGGTTTCGACGTGGGGAGCCTGGTATTGATGAAACTCTGTAGAAGGATGGGGCCTCCATGGCGATTGATAAACGGCACACCCAGATCAAGGAAGGGGCGGGGCTTGAGGAGTCGCGGCTCAATCAGGAGTTCATTGATTTCCTGCAGAAGTACAGCACGCCGGTGCTCTTGGTGCTGGCGGTGATCGCGCTGGGGTTTGTGGGATTGCGGAAGTACCGCGAGCACCAGGAGGCGGAACTGGATCGCGGGTTCTCGGAGTTGACGCTGGCGACCGAGAGCGGGACGCCCAGCCCGGAGTCGCTGCAGGCGATCGCTCGGGAGTTTGAGGGCGAGAGCGCGGTGGCGATCCTGGCGGAGTTGACGGCGGCGGACACTCGGCTTCAGGCGCTGGTTCGCGGGATCCAGCCCGGGGCCGAGGTTGAGGCCGATGGCACGCTCAAGGATCCGAGCATGATTCTCAAGGCCGAGGATCGGGAGGGGCTTCTGACGCAGATCGAGCGGTCGTACACGAAGGTGGACAAGGAGTTGGACGGGGTGAAGGGGCGTGAGTTGCTCCGGCTGCGCGCGATCTTCGGGTTGGCGGCGGTGGCAGAGAGCCGAGGGGCTGCGGATCAGGCGAAGAGCGAGTATGAGCGGGCGAAGGCATTGGCGAAGTCGTCTGGGTTTGACTATGCGGTGGCCTTGGCGGAGTCGCGGGAATCGAGCATTGGCAGTGTGATCGACTCGCCGGCGTTGTTGACCGAGTCGGACTTGCCGAAGAAGGAGACGGGGGCGGTGCTGGATCTGCAGCCTGGTGCGGGAGCGGCGGCGCCCGTGGGGCCGATGCCTGTTCCGGTTGAGGCTCCGGCGAATCCTGGGGCGCCGGCGCCGGAGGTTGTGCCGCAGGGTGCGCCGTAGGGGTAGGTATTTAGGAGAGGAAGAGAGAAGTAGGCACAGGCGGGACGCCTGTGCCACGAGGGCGTGTAGAAGTTGGAAGAGGCAGGCGGGCCGCCCCCCCTCGCTGCCCGCACGAGATTCAGTCGAGGATGGGATGCCGGACTCTGTATCTCAGGACGGCGATGAGCGTGTGCGTGTCGGGGCGGGGGCATCGTACATCATGCGTGGCGGGAAGGTGGACCCGGAGGCGATCCGGCGGGCGCTGGAGGAGCAGACCCCACGCGGCGAGGGTGGCGAGGATGGCGGAGGCGAGGACGACAGCGAGATCCGGCGCGTCGTGTTCGAGATCCGGCGTGATCTGAAGAAGCGGTTGGACAAGTATCTGACGGATCGCATCACGTTCATGTCGCGGAGCCGATTGCAGCGGCTGATCGACGAGGGCGGGGTGCTGGTGAACGAGAAGATGCCGAAGGCCTCGACGGTGTTGCGCGCTGGGGACGTGGTGGAGGTGGTGGTGCCGCCGCCGCCGGAGCGGAACATTGTTCCGGAGTCGATCCCTCTGGATGTGCTGTATGAGGATGAGGCGCTGATCGTGGTGAACAAGCAGGCGGACATCATCGTGCATCCGGCGCGGAGCCATCTGCGTGGGACGATGCTTGGCGCGCTGGCGTATCACCTGATGCACGGATCGGGGAGCGGCGGGGCGTTGTCGAGCGTGGGGAAGGACATCGCCCGGCCTGGCGTGGTGCATCGGTTGGATCGGCACACGACGGGGGTGATCGTCTTTGCGAAGCAGGACGAGGCACACTGGAAACTGGGGCACCAGTTCGAGCATCGTCGCGTGGACAAGCGGTACCTGGCGCTGGTGCACGGTCGGGTGGAGCCGGATGTGGATGTGATCGAGTTGCCGATCGGGCCTCACCCTTCGAAGGAGAAGGGGTATCGCGAGAAGTATGTGGTTCGGCACGATGAGTTGGGGAAGCCGTCCACGACGGTGGCGCGGGTGCGTGAGCGGTACACGATTTCCAGGATCGAGGGGCTGGCGACGTCGGAGTACACGCTGGTGGAGTTGGAGTTGCGGACGGGTCGGACGCACCAGATCCGGGTGCATCTGTCGCACGAGGGCTGGCCGATCGTTGGGGATGACATGTACGGCGGGCGGGCGTTGGGGCTAAGGGGTGTGCGAGGGGATGAGGTGCTTGTCGGATGGAACGCGAACGGGATGGGGCCCGATGCGTCGGCGCCGCCGAAGGGCGTGGAGGGTCTGATGAATCGGCAGGCGCTGCACGCGTGCATGCTGGCATTCCAGCATCCGGTGAGCGGGGTGTCGATGCGGTTCGAGGCGCCGTTTCGAGGGGACATGGCTCGGCTGGTGCACGCGTTGCGGCGAATGTCCGGGGGTGGTGTCCGGGTTGAGGCTCAAGGAGCGACGCTTGATGTGGAGCGAGTGATCGGGGAGGATCCGGAGGTTTCGCCATCGGGTTTGGATGCTCAATGAAGAGTGAGACCGATGGGGTGGTGGGGCATCGAAGTGTGACTGGACCTGGTTGATCATGATCGCGAAGTGGTGTTCGATGTGTGAAGGGGTAGACACGGGCGGGACGCCTGTGCCACGAGAATGTGTAGAGGAGTAGACACAGGCGGGACGCCCCCCTTTCTATGGCACGAGATTGTGTAGGTGGCGGAGTAGAAGGAGTAGAGGCAGGCGGGCCGCCTGCCCCACGGGATTGAGAAGGGCGAAAGGAGCGGGTCATGAGTAGGGCTGGTGGATTCGTGGTGGCGGTGCTCCTTCTGGCCTTGGTCGCGGGGACGGCGTACTTCGCGTCGATCTCGGGTGGGAAGGGATCGCTGTCGCGGGCGATGGCGTCGATCGAGACGGAGGCATCAACGGGAGACGATGAGATGGCGCCGGAACTCACGCCGAATCTGGGATGGTTGAACACGAGCGTGCCGCTTCGATTCAGCGAAGAACTCAAGGGTCATGTGGTGATCCTGGATTTCTGGACGTACTGCTGCATCAACTGCATGCACATCCTGCCGGATCTGGAGTACATCGAGGAGAAGTACAAGGACCAGCCGGTGGTGGTGGTGGGCGTGCACAGCGCGAAGTTTGACAACGAGGGGCAGCGGGCGAGCGTGGAGCGGGCGGTGAAGCGGTACTCGATCCATCATCCGGTGGTAATCGATGACGGGATGGGGATCTGGCAGCGCTATGGCGTGCACTCGTGGCCGACGTTTGTGGTGATCGATTCGCGCGGGGTCGTGGTGGGGAGCGAGTCGGGGGTGGGGAATCGGGAGCTTCTCGACCAGTTGGTGGGGGCGCTGCTGGAGAAAGGGAAGAAGGAAGGGACTCTGGCGGCGAAGGCGTGGCGCGATCCGAAGTCGGGAAGCGAAGCGAACGCGAAGGCTGGGGTGAAGGCCGAGGATGTCCTTACTTTGAGTTTCCCGGGGAAGGTGCTCGCGACTCGGGGCGACGGCGGGTGGTTGTTTGTGAGCGATTCGACGGGTAATCGGGTGGTCGCGGCGCGGCTGCCTGATGAGGACGGCGTGGCGAGGGTTGAGCGGGTGATCGGGAAGGGGTGGTCGGTGCCGCCGGAGCGGACGTTGTTGGATGGGGCGGCGGATGAGGCCGTGTTCCATGATCCACAGGGGTTGGCGTTTGACGGGACGCGGACGTTGTATGTTGCGGATCGGGAGAATCATGCGATACGGACGGTGGACACGACGACGTGGCGTGTGGGAACGCTGGTGGGGACGGGGAAGCAGGGGTATGACCGGCGTGGCGGGCGTTCTGGGATAGCGCAGCCGCTCGCGTCGCCGTGGGATGTGGCGCTCTCGGCGGATGGGAAGACGTTGTTTGTTGCGATGGCTGGGACGCACCAGTTGTGGAGCGTGGATGTGGCGTCGGGTGAGGCGAGGGCGCTCGCGGGGTCGGGGCGGGAGTCGATCGTCGATGGGGCGGCACGGGAGGCGGCGCTCGCGCAGCCATCTGGCGTGTCGTTGTCAGGTGACGGCGGGACGCTGTACTTCGCGGACTCGGAGACGTCGGCGATTCGGGCGATGGATTTGGGAAAAGGGACGGTGCGGACGATCATCGGGCGCGGGTTGTTCGAGTTTGGGGATGTGGATGGGACGTATCCGGAAGCTCGGTTGCAGCACTGCCTTGGGGTGAGCGTGATTCCGGGTGATGCGGGGAAGTTGCTGGTGGCGGACACGTACAACCATCGATTGAAGATTGTGGACGCAGGGGCGCGGTCATCGCGGGCGTTTGTGGGGATGGGGACGCGTGCGGATGGGGCGCTTGGTGAGATGAAGGACTTGTATCTTGATGAGCCCGGGGGTGTGAGCGTGATCGCGGGAGCGAAGGAGGGTGAGGCGGCGGTTGCGTATGTGGCGGATACGAACAATCAGCGGATCATCGAGGTGAACCTTGAGACGAAGGGGTGGCGGGTGATTGTGTTGAAGAAGTGAGTGTGTTGACTCGATCGCCTAAGTTGGATTGGTGGTGTTTTGGGAGTAGGTAGACACAGGCGGGACGCCTGTGCTACGAGTTGGGGTCGACAAGACATCGCTCTGGAGAGCAGTGACACCTCGGTCTGCGAATCAGTCGTGGCGGAGGGCGACGATGGGGTCCTGGGCGGCGGCGCGCTTGGCGGGGTACATGCCGAAGATGAGGCCGGTGAGCGTGGCGACGGCGAAGGCGAGGACGATTGAACCCGGGGTGATGCTGGTGGGGAGGTTGAGGTCGCGTGGGAATAGCGTGCCGATGACGGGGGCGGTGGGGAGTCGTTTGACGGCCCATCGGACGAAGAGGCTGCCGCCGACGCCGAGGAGGACCCCGACGACGCCACCCATGGCGGTGAGGACGCCGGTCTCGACGAGGAACTGCCAGAGGATCTGATCTCGTGTGGCGCCGATGGCTCTGCGGATGCCGATCTCGCGGGTGCGTTCGGTGACGCTGGCGAGCATGATGTTCATGATGCCGATGCCTCCGACGAGGAGGGAGATGCCGGCGATGGCGCCGAAGACGAGGTTGAAGGTCATGGCGGTCTTCTTGGCGTTCTCGAGGAGTTCGTAGGGGACATGGACGACGACGTCGTGTGTGGCGGCGTGTCGGACTTCGAGGATTCGTCGGGCGCGCTGGGCGTCGGGCATGACGCGTTCGCGGGTGGGGCTGGCGATGTAGACCTCGGCGACCTCGGTCTCGGTGTTCTCGAAACTTCCGGAGCCGCCGCGGCTGACGGTGTCGCCGAAGGCGGCGCGGGCGGTGGTGATGGGGATGTGGACGTCGAGGTTGAGGTCTCGTCCGACGAGTGAGGCTCCTCGTCCGGCGGCGATGCCGATCTCGCCGAGGACGCCGATGACTCGGAAGGCGCGGTCATCGATGCGGATGGTCTTTTCGAGTGGGTTCTCGAGTGGGAAGAACTCGCGGGCGACGCCGGCGCCGAGGACGGCGACGGCATCCTTCTGGTCGAGGTCGCTCTGGTTCAGGTATCGACCCCGGGCGAGGTGGAGATTGGCAACGGTGAGGAACTCGGGGGTGGTGCCGAAGGCCTGGCTGGTCTTTCGTTTGTCGTCGCGGATGACCTGGCTTCCGACTTCCTTCAGGGGGACGATGGCCTCGGCGTCCTTGAAGTTCTCGGCGAGGACGTTGAAGGTGGCGCGGGTGATTCCGAAGCGGCTGACGAAACTGCGTTGCTGCTGGCCCTGATTCTGGCTCTCGGGTGGGCGCTGGGAGCGGACGATAATGTTTCGGGCGCCGAGGCGTTCGAGTTGGCTGAGGGCCTCTCGTTTGGAGCCTTCGCCGAGGCTGCTCATGATGATGACGGCGGCGACGCCGAGGATGATGCCGAGAGCGGTGAGGATGGATCTCAGGAGGTGGAGCCTGAGATTGGCCAAACCCAGACGTATCGTCTCGAGGATGAACATGGTTCAGTGAATGTGGTCGCGGATTGGGTCGGCGAGCGTCCGAGTACACGAAGTTTGGAAGTCTGGTGAAGAGCGTAGGTCGAGATGCCCGAGAGATTGGGGCGGCCGGCGCGTGTTTGGGGGATTACGAAGGGAGTAGCCGGTCGGCGGGTCCTGGATGTCCGTGGTCTTGCGGGCCCGAGTCTGCGTGGCACGAAGACACAGGGGAGACGCCTGTAGCACGAGTGTGGGTCGGTTGATTGTGTGACGATTTTGGGAAGGTGACGCATGCCCCTGGCGAGAGTGCAACGCATCGAGATCCTCGACGAGTGCGACACGCCGCGCGGGTGGGTGTATCGGCTCGAGGTGCACTTCGAGGACGGGGCGGCGACGCAGCACGAGGCGTCGATGAGTTGGGTCGATCACGAGTACTGGACGTCGGGTCGGATTGCGCCGTCGCGGGTGATCGAGGCGGTGGTCCGGTTCGTGCTGGAGCACGAGTGCGTGCTCCCGCAGAAGTTCGACGCGGCGACGGCTCGTCGGTGGTGCCGGGATATCGACCGGGATCTGCCGGCGATGATTGAGCCGTGAGACGACTCAACAAGAAGATGTAGAAGAAGAAGGCACAGGCGGGACGCCTGTGCCACGAGGTTGAGTAGAGCCTTAGCGCCTGTGGCCTGGGTAGCCTTGGGCCCATGTCGGGTCTGCCGCACCATTCTGTCGCGTCCAAGTTGCTGGCCGAGGGTGGGGACGTTCTGCCTTGTCATCGCTGGGACGGGGGCGATCTTGTTCGACGCGGCGTCGAATGGGGGGCAGGGGGGGCGATCACGCACGTGGGCGTGGCGATGGTGTTTGGGCTGGTCGTGCTGGCGTTGATCCTGGCGCTTGGTCGGGTGTCGGGGGCGCACATCAATCCGGCGGTGACGATCGCGTTTGTGCTGCGGCGGGCGATCGGCGTGCGACTGGCCGTGGCGTATGTGATCGCGCAGATCACCGGGGCGTTGGCGGCGAGCGCGGTGCTGCGCGTGCTCGTGGATCATGATGCGACGCTACTCGACACGACACATCTGGGCGCGACGCTCCCCAGCGGCGAGGCGTGGCTCAGCCTGGTGCTTGAGGGCGTCCTCACGTTCATTCAGATGCTGGTGATTCTGGGGTCGGGGTCGCGTGGGGCGCCGCTGTTGAACGTGGCGATCGCGGTGGGGGCGACGGTGGGGCTGGAGGCGCTCTTTGCCGGGCCGATCTGCGGGGCGTCGATGAATCCGGCGCGGTCGATCGGGCCGGCGGTGGTGGGCGGGCACCTGGAGCACTTGTGGATGTACGTTGTCGCGCCGGTCGTGGGTTCGATCGGTGCGGTTGGTGTGTGGCATGTGATCGAGCCAAGGAGCGAGACACACGCGTAGTTGTTCGTGCGAGCGCGGTGCGTGTATCAGTTGGCGGCGATCTGGGCGTGGGGCCAGAGCCAGCCGAAGACACCGGCGGTGAGGAGGGCGTAGACGACGCCATCGATGAGTTTGCCGGGGAGATGGGACCAGGGGGCTCCCATCCAGATGCAGGAGGGGAGGGCTCCGCCGGCGTGGGCGAGGAGGGCGGTGGCGCCGGCGACGCGGAAGACTTTGAGGTAGTCGGAGCCGCTCACGAGACCGGCGTGGGAGGTGACGTAGGCGATGAAAACGGCGACGATGAGCAGGTGGACGAACCACAGGCCGAGGTTCTTGCCCATGTTGGGTTGGCCACCCTGGACGGTGAGCATGGCCCATGGTCCTGCTTTGAGTTTGGCTTGATTGGCCGGGTCTTTCCAGTCCTTGCCGCCGCACCACGGGACGTAGTAGACGCCGGGATCGAGTTTGTGGTCGCGGAGGAGGTCGAGGATCGGGCCTTCCTTATTGCCCGGATCTTTGTAGTCGTGCTTGTGGAGAGGAAGGGCCATCCAGATGATGGCGCTGGCGATGAAGCAGATGACGGTGCTGACGAGGATGGGCAGCCAAAGGTCCATGAGGTTCACCATGAATGTCTCCTTGTGTGGCGGGCGGAGGGTGGGAGACTGGTAGTCTACCGAGAGTGTGCGTGCGCCTGCAAACACGCCCGGATGTGGTGGTCCGGGCGTGGGAGGAAGGCTGAGTTGTTTCGATGGCGGGCTTAGTTTGTGGACTCTCCGACCTGCCAGCGGAGGAAGCCGACGATGCTGGCCTTGGGTCCGACGATGTCCTTGACCTTCTTGGTCGGGTCCATGACGAAGGGCTGCTCGAGGAGGGCGATCTCCTCGAAGAACTTGCGCATGCCGCCCTCGACCATCTTTTCGGCGATTTCCTTGGGCTTGCCGGATTCCATGGCCTGCTCGACGCGGAAGCGACGCTCCTTCTCGACGATGTGGGCGGGGACGTCGTTGGCCGAGACGCCCTGGGGACGCGGGTGGGCGGCGGTGATGTGCATGCAGATCTGTCGGAGGGTCTCGTCGGAGATGGAGCCCTCGGCCTGGACGAGGACGCCGGTCTTGCCGTCGTGGTGGACGTAGGACCCGAAGGCGCCCGTGCCGGGATCCTGGGTGAGTTTGTGGGCTCTGGCGATGGAGATGTTCTCGCCTGTGGAGATGCGGAGGTCGTCGATGGCGGCGGCCATGGCGGCGGAAGGCTTGAGTTCGCCCGAGGTCTCGTTGATGGCGAGGTCGGCGCACTTCTGGGCGGCGGCGACGAACTTCTCGTTCTTGGCGGTGAAGTCGGTCTCGGCGCGGACCTCGACGATGGTGGCGGCCTCATCGGTGCGTGAGATGGCGATGCGACCCTCGCCGGCGGCGCGGTCGGTCTTGGTCTCCATCTTGCCCTTGAGTTGCTTGCGGAGGAGTTCCTCGGCCTTTTCGATGTCGCCGTGGGTTTCCAGCAGGGCTGCCTTGCAGGCCATCATGGGGAGGCCCGTTTTGTTGCGGAGGGCCATCACGTCTTTCGCGTTCAACTCGGTCATTTCACGTGCTCCAAAGGCTCGCGGCGCGAAGGGTCTCCTCCTGGCCGGTATTCGGTGTGTGCCAATCGTGCGAGTCGGTGTGAGTAGCGAGGCGTCCGGTTCTTAGACCTTGGAGGCTTCGGGGCGGGATGGTGAAGAGGCCGGGGCGGGACCCTCGCCGGACTCGCCCTCGGCGTCGGCGGCTCGGAACTGGGCCCTGCGGCTGCGACGGGGCTGGCCGGCCTCGCCGGTCGACTCGCCCGAGGTCGCTCCGGCGTCTTTGGTCATGTCTCGCTGCTGTCGGCCTTCGCTGATGGCGAGGCAGAGTTCGCGGATGACGACGTCGATGGATCGCATGCTGTCGTCGTTGCCGGGGATGGCGATGTCGGCCGCGTCGGGGTCGCCGTCGGTGTCGATGAGGCAGATGGTTGGGATGCCGAGTTTGCGGGCTTCCTTGAGGGCGGTGTGCTCCTTGCGGACGTCGAGGACGACGAGGACGCCGGGGAGTTTCTCCATGTGTCGGATGCCCTCGAGGTTGCGGGAGATCTTGCGTTTCTCTCGCTTGAGTTGGCTCTCCATCTTTTTGGAGTACTTGGTGAAGCCGTCGGCGCCGGCATCGATGCCCTCGAGTTCTTCGAGGCGCTTGAGTCGGGTGCGGATGGTGCGGAAGTTGGTGAGTGTGCCGCCGAGCCAGCGTTCGGTGACGTAGTGCATCTTGACGTCGGGGACTCGGGCCTCAAGGACGCTCTTGGCCTGTCGCTTGGTGCCGACGAAGCAGACGTCCTTTCCGTCGGCGACGGTTTTGGCGATGAATCGTTTGGCGAGGAGGAGGCCCTTGACGGTCTCCTTGATGTCGATGATGTGGATCCCGTTGCGCTTGCCGTAGATGAACGGCTGCATCTTGGGGTTCCAGCCGCTGGCGCGCTGGCCGAAGTGGATGCCGGCTTCGATGAGATCCTGAACGAGTTGATTGGCCATGACGAATCTCCTGCAGCGACACCGGCGGGCCGAGATCGAGGCGTGGGAGGGGGCGACATCGCCACCGACCCGCGTCGGCCGCGCCCAAGGGCGCTTCAAAGTCGGGGTCCGAAACCTCGGCCCCGCGGTTGCTTTCAAGTGACCTGAGGCGGTCCACCACCAAAGAACATGCGTCCCGCCACGGTCGGCACTCGATCATGCCGAACGCGGAGAGTATAGGGGGAGTTTCGGGATTGGCGAGTGCAGACGGCGTAGTTTGGACAGTGCAGAGCCACCCGGGTCGAGGGATGGCGAGGAAACGGTGGAAAGTGGGTGTCTTGGATCGCCGATAAAACGGTACGGTATCCGTTTGTAGAAATTCGAGGATCTGGGCTCCATGCGCATTGGGTTGATCAGCCAGAGTCGTCGGGTGCGTTCGTTGCGACTGGCCGCCAGTTTGGGCGGGCGGGCTGGTGTGGTCTTGGGGATCGGAGTTCTGGCGTTTGGGATTGTGTCGAGCCGTCGGGAGTTGTCGCGGCTCGAGGATGCGGGGGCGTTTGCGCCGAGTGTGGTCGAGTATGCGCGGGAGCAGATGGCTCGGCACCAGGGTTTGATCGAGCCGACGAATGCGCTCTCGCGGTCGGTGCGGGATCTTCGGTCGCTGGACGCGACGCGGGTGGACTGGGAGGCGGTGATGGCGGAGGTATCGCGTGCGACGCCAGCGGGGCTGGTGATCACGTCGATCTCGAGCGAGTCGAGGGGCGGGGTGATGCGGGTTCGGATCGAGGGGCATGTGCGTGCTGGGGTGGGTGTCGAGGTGATCGATCGGTTCGTCTCGGCGATGCGAGGATCGGCGCTGGTGCGTGGGGTCGAGGTGCGCACGGCGGCGAGTGAGACGAGTCTGCTCGCGACCACGTTTGTGCTCGAAGGGGTCGCGAGGGCGATGGTGACCCGTGCGGCGGAGGCGGGGACATGACCCGTGTCAGTGTGGGTGTGCAACCACGNNGGTGGTGCGCGTGACGCTGGCTGGTGCGTTGCTTGGCGTGTTGTGGAATCTGATCGCGAGGCCACTCGAGGATCAGGTGGCGTCGGCGCGGGACCGCGTGGCGATCGAGCAGTCGCTCGTCCACAACGCGACGAGCGGGGCGATCTCGCGTGCGTCATTGCAAGGGCACGCGGATCACCTGGAGGCGACGCGGGCGGCGCTGGCGGGCGTGCTTTCGCTGGCGCCGAGTGTGGAGAGCATGCCGTCGGCGATCAGGGCGAAGGCGACAGGGGCGGGTGTCGAGGTTCGCACGATCGATGTATTGGGCGTGGGGGAGTTCACGGCGCGTGTGGAGGGGCCGTTCTCGAAGGTATCGGGCTTTCTGGCGTCGATGTCGCGCGGGTGGGACCCGGT
>JRYD01001164.1_pt1 | contig 33626 bp, 30 predicted proteins | sample 235311 | NCBI WGS metagenome assembly JRYD01 (sample SAMN03074213, study PRJNA261472) | activated sludge metagenome | biome: Common Effluent Treatment Plant; feature: Wastewater; material: Activated sludge; isolation source: activated biomass in a lab-scale reactor treating industrial wastewater at... | reverse complement strand
AATCAACGGTTCATGTGCTGTGATAAGTAACGTTGCTGTTTTAGATGTCATCAACAATCCTGCTCCGGTAATTACGCCAGCAAGTGCAACAATATGTAATGGAGCCGCACAGGTATTTACAGCAAATAATTTTACAGGGGTAACCTACCAATGGTACAGAAACAGTGTATTGATTCCGGGTGCAACAGCACAAACTTATTCTGCAACATTAGCAGGACAATACAAAGTAATTGAAACTGCTAACAGTTGTTCTAAGTCAAAATCGGCACAGCTGAGTATGGTGTCTTGTCGTGAAGGCGAAGTGAGTATGGCTGAAAAACAAAAAGAAATGACGGTGGCTCCAAATCCGTTTACAGAACAGTTCAGCATTTATATCCCCTCTGAAAAAGAAGGTAGCACTAATATGGTTGTTACAGATGTGATTGGTAAAATTGTATATAATGTTGCTATCAAACTGAACCAGACTACCGATATAAATCTGGAGATTCCGGCAGGAATTTATTTTCTTTCGGTTTATGTTGATGGAAAGTATCTGGTACAGAAAGTGGTGAAAGCACAGTAAATAAAATGAGCAAATAAAAAAGAGGCTGTCTCAAAAGTGGGCAGCCTCTTTTTTATGCAATGTTTACTTGTAAATAGAGTATTGCATTTCCAAACTCAAATTTGTTTTTTTTACAATGATAAATAGGGAAAACTAACTTGAAAATTACCATTAAAAATCAATTGTTTTACACTTAAATAAACTTAATCTTCCTTGCAGCAAAAAAACACATGCGAAGTAAAATAACACCATGTTTAAAGCGTGAAATGTTGGTGCTGCCATAAGTGCGTTCGCGGTAACGGATAGGTAGTTCTTGTATTTTAAGATTGAGTTTGTAGGCGCCAAATATTAAGTCGAAATCACCAAAGGGATCAAAGTCGCCAAAAAATTTTCTATTGGTAACTAATCGGTCGTAATCCTCTCTGAAAATCACTTTTGTACCGCAAAGTGTGTCTTTAAACGGCTGTTCTAAGAGCCAGGTAAATGCCTGACTGAAAAATTTATTTCCCAGCATGTTTAAAAATCGCATGGCTTCTTTTTCCATAGGATAAATTAGACGACAACCATTAATAAAATCACCTTTGTTGCTGGCAATTGCTTCATAAAATTTAGGCAAATCTTCCGGAGGCATAGTAAGGTCGGCATCAAGAATCATCAGTATGTCGCCTTCAGCTTTAGCAAAGCCTTTTCGTACTGCATCGTTTTTTCCTTTGCCTTGCTGTTTGTCAATTTTGATTTTATGAGTAGCCGAATATTTATTGGCTACTTCGTTAATCCTGTCCCAGGTGTCATCGGTACTGTTGCCTTCAATAAAAATAATTTCCTGCCATTTGCCAAATTTGGGTATTCTCAGTAGTCCGTTTTCAATATTGCCGCTTTCATTGCGTGCAGGGATGACAATACTTACTGAATATTTTTCATTAATATCTTCAGTTGCATTTGCCAAAGGCTTTGCAATAGAGTAGGTGTTGATGCACATTAACCTGAATAAAGGCAGCTTGGCAATAAACTTATTTACCAATGGTGAAAGAAGTGGAATGTTTATTGGTAACAACATGCGCCTCGACTCACGATAACAATCAAAGCCTGCAAGAAATAGGAGATTGCGCACATCCATTCTGGTGAGCCAGTTCAGTTGTGGTGTCTTGGTTTTCAGCCCAAGGTTTTCAGATAAGCGTAAAAATGGTTCCCAAAGATGGTTGTGATAAGATACAATGATTTTAGTTCGCTCATGGCAAACTTTTTTCAATTGTTCGAGTACCGCCTGTACATCTTCAAGGTAGCCGGTCAGATTTGAAAGTATTATTAAATCATATTTTGTATCGAGTGAAATGTTTTCTGCCGCCATTACCTGAAAGTCAATCTGCGGAAATTGCTTTTTAGCTTCTGCAATCATTGTAGGGCTGTAATCAATGCCTGTTTTTCGGGCAGCACGGATGTTGTTTAATAACTCACCGGTGCCACAACCAACTTCAAGTACAGAAAATGTTTCATGCGAAAAATAATTGCAATAAAAAGTTATATCGTTCCAGTAATAACGATGCTTATGCCTGTCACGAATTCTTTTCTCCGCAATTTTTTCAAAATGATCGAGGTATCTCATCAATGCCGCAGGTTATTCTATCACCATTTCAGGGATATCGCCTTCAACGATAAGTTTACCGGCAGTAGCTTTTTTAATTTCTTCAACAGAAACACCCGGGGCGCGTTCAAGTAGTTTAAAGCCCTGAGGAGTAACATCAAGAACGGCAAGCTCAGTAACAATTCTTTTTATACATTTAATTCCAGTCAGAGGCAAAGTACATTTAGGTAAAAGTTTCGACTCTCCGGCTTTGTTAACATGCTGCATGGCCACAATGATATTTTTCGCTGATGCTACTAAGTCCATAGCACCACCCATACCTTTAACCATCTTGCCTGGTATTTTCCAGTTGGCAATATCTCCTTCTTCACTCACTTCCATTGCACCTAGAATTGTTAAATCAACTTTCTGAGCGCGAATCATCCCAAAACTCATTGCTGAATCAAAGATTACGGAACCAGGAAGTAATGTAACAGTTTGTTTACCGGCATTTATCAAGTCTGCATCTTCTTCACCTTCAAAAGGGAATGGACCCATGCCAAGAATTCCGTTTTCTGATTGTAGCGTTACATTTATTCCCTTGGGAATATAATTGGCTACTAATGTGGGAATGCCAATGCCAAGGTTTACGTACATGCCGTCTTTAACTTCGCGGGCTATGCGTTTTGCTATTGAATTTTTGTCTAACATTTTATTAATTTGAAAATTTGAAAATGTGTCAATTTGAAAATGCTTTTTGAAGGGGATAATTCTTTAGTTAATTTTTAGAATGATTTTTGGCAGAGGAAATTATTCTAGATGAAATTTTAATTACTGATTCAATGTCTGTCAATAAAGTGCCGGGTGAAGGATATGATTTTGATTTATCACAGAGTAGTAGCCAAAACAAAGTTTCATCCGCTTCTTTTGCGGCAATTTTCATCTTATGTATGAAATCATTTTTACTTTCTGCATTTTGTGCTTCCCTCACGTTTGCACCTATTGAAGTACCTGAACGGAATAATTGATTGGCAAGATTGTATTTTTTCTTTGATTCTAATAATTCGGTATATTCAATTATTACCAAAGCAAAATTAAAGGTTAAATCAATTATAATATTTTTTTTGTCATTCCTCATAATACAATTTATATACGAAGGTATTTTGTGAATGAAAAAACATTTTCAAATCTTCAAATTGATACATTTTCAAATAGAAATTATTTTTTTCTAACCGTTCTCTGTTCTATTCTTTTCTCATACTTCTCACCCTGAAAAATACGATGTACATAAATTCCCGGTGTGTGAATTTGATCGGGGTCAAGTGTTCCTGCAGGGACTAATTCTTCTACTTCTGCAATGGTAATTTTTCCTGCCATAGCCATCATTGGATTAAAATTTCGCGCTGTTGAACGGTAAACAAGATTGCCTTCTGTGTCACCTCTCCAGGCTTTTACCAATGCAGCATCAGAATCAAATGCATACTCCATCAGATAATCTTTTTCAACGCCATTGTAACTGAAACGTCTTACTTCTTTCCCTTGTGCAACTTCTGTACCTACACCGGCAGGTGTAAAAATTGCCGGCATGCCATAGCCTGCTGCCAGACATCGGGTGGCAAGAGTTCCCTGCGGAATTAATTCAACCTCCATTTCTCCTGTTAGCATCAGTCTTTCAAACTCTGCATTTTCTCCAACATAACTTGCAATCATTTTTTTGATCTGCTTTTGTTGCAAGAGTAATCCCAGACCAAAATCATCAACACCTGCATTGTTAGAAATACAGGTTAGTCCTTTAATTCCTTTACGAACTAAGGCTGCAATACAGTTTTCAGGAATGCCGCAAAGTCCAAAGCCACCTACCATCAGTGTCATGCCATCACGAAAATCTTTTAAAGCCTCGTCAACATTTTTTACAACTTTATTCATATTATTTAAAAATTTATTAATTCGAAATTTAAGTTATTGATTTGTTGGTCTAAATTAAAAATGCTTTTAAACTGACTCCTACAAAGTAAAGTTTAGAATAATAAAATTTCAAATTTAAATATAATCAACAAGACTTTACTATTTACCATGAAATCATTGCATTACTCAGATATTCTTTCCTTACTTTTAAATCTTTAAAACATCCAAACATTTCAACTTTAAAACTTTCAGATTGATTACTTTCTTACGCCACGTTCTTTAGCCATTTTTTCTAATCGCTCCTGAAACTTTGATTTTTTAACAGGCTTCTTTTTATTCTCTTGAATTTTTGCATGAATTGCTTTTTCATCAACAAAAGATTTAAAGAGGTATTGTTGCCCGAAGGTAATCATGTTAGCCAGAAAGTAATAATAACTCAATCCGGAAGAATAGTTGTTGAAAATTCCAAGAAACATGATCGGCATCAGGTACATCACATATTTCATTGAAGGGTTTGTAGCAGCAGTCATTTGCATGTTCATGCGTGTATAGATGAGTGTTGATACAGTCATGAGAATTGTAAATAAACTCACATGGTCGCCATAAAAAGGAATGTTGAAAGGTAAATCAAGTATAGAATCATAAGTACTTAAATCTTTCGCCCATAAAAAACCTTCCTGCCGTAACTCAATTGATGCAGGAAAGAAACGGAACATGGCAATTAATATTGGCATTTGCAACAACATTGGTAAGCAACCGCCTAAAGGACTAACTCCGGCTTTTCGGTAAAGAGTCATGGTCTCTTGTTGCAACTTCATTGGGTCAGATTTGAACTTAGCTTGTATCTCCGACATTTCCGGTTGCAACACTTTCATTTTTGCAGTACTGATGTATGACTTATAGGTTAAAGGCAACAACACCACTTTGATTAGTATTGTTAAAATTAGTATGATGATACCATAGTTAATATCAAAACTGTTGAGAAAGTTAAACACAGGAATAACAGCAAAACGATTTACCCAACCAAAAATTCCCCATCCTAACGGAACAAGTTTCTCCAGCCCGATGTTGTATTTTTTTAGTGTTTGATAGTGATTAGGACCATAATAAAAACTCATGCCTGTGCTTTCATTATTCTGATGACTGAATGGAATAGTGAAATTGGCATGCATCATTCTCACAGCACCCTCATTAGCAATTACAGTACTGTTAATTCTTGTCGGACTCTCAAAAGCCTGGTCAGCAATCAATACACTTGAAAAATATTGTTGCTTAAATCCTACCCATTGAACCTTTGTTTTTAATTCTGTTCCATCATCTTTGGTTTCGCTCAAATGGTCAACTTCTTCGTCAGTATAGCGATAGTAAATTGTTGAAACAGCACTTTCATTTTGATGGCTTTTTTCTTGTTGCAGTAGTTTCTGTTTCCAGTTTAACTCCATATATCCTGCATTGGAAGCCACCAATGAGCCCATGTTAACGAAGTTGATTTTAAAGCCAACACGATAATCATCACCTTTTAATGAATAAACATATTCAATATAGCGACCTTCTCCGGCATTTAACTTAATAGAAACAGACTGAGAGTCTTTTCCGGTCACAGTGATTCCTTTTGCAGGTAATTCAAAATACAAATCTCCCGTAGAAATCATTTTATTTTCTGAAAAGAAGCTAAGGTTGAACTGAGAGCTATCTCCATTGTTCAGCACCAAAGGTTTTCCTTCACCGGTTTTATATTTTTTTAATTCTACATAGTCAATCTGTCCACCTTTACTATTGAGCTTTAATTTTAACAAATCGCTTTCCAGAGTAATACTTTTGTGTTCACCTTGTGCTGCTAAGGCAAACGCTCCAAAATTGTCTGTAAGTTTTGTTTGAGCAAGTGAGTCATTGTTTAGTGTGTCGCTAACTGCTACTGTATCGGCCTTCAGTGCAGCTACGGGTTTGGTAACAAGTTTTAAACTGTCCTGATACTTTTTTTCAACCAATGCAAGAGAGTCCTGCTTTCGTTTTGCTGCTTCCTGCTCTTCTTTTGAAGGTTGATTGAATATTGAAAAGCCAATCAACACAGCCATAATTAACACTACTCCTAAAATCGAATTTCTATCCATATTTTTAAAAAACACGGCAAAGATAATAAATGAAGCATAGGAGTAGGCTTTGTAAAATTCAGAATTATACTGTAACTCAGAGTGATATAAAACTGTGAAGATTCATGTATTTTTACAACCACAACTTATATAATCATATTTTTGTTGTTGCCAAAAGAATTTCTGGAATCGTTGCCTCTTTCTGAAACAGAAAAAGAGCTATTTGTGCAGTCATTACAAAAACCTGTACCGGTGTCTGTGAGGATAAATCCCAAAAAGCATACTGAACATATTTCAGTTAGTTCTGTGCCATGGTGCAGGCAAGGTTATTTTCTGGAGCAGCGCCCTGTTTTTACTTTAGACCCTTTGTTTCATGCAGGGGCGTATTATGTACAAGAGGCATCAAGCATGTTCTTAGAGCAGGTAATTTTGCAACTTAATCTCAGTAAAACACCGATAAATGTTCTTGATGCCTGTGCAGCACCTGGAGGAAAAACTACACATTTATTGTCGTTATTGCATCCTGAGTCTCTTGTTGTGGCAAATGAAGTTATTGCACCCCGGGCACCTGTTCTTGTAGAGAATGCTATACGGTGGGGCTATTCAAATTTAGTTGTCACACGTGGAGATGTTGGACTTTTCAAGCGACTGGTAAATTTTTTTGATGTTGTTGTTTGCGATGCACCTTGTTCAGGAGAAGGGTTGTTCAGAAAAGATGTGGATGCTATTAGGGAATGGAGTCTGCAAAATGTTGAACACTGTTCTTTGCGTCAGCAACGAATTGTAAATGATTTATGGGATGCCTTAAAACCGGGAGGTTACTTTATTTACTCAACCTGCACATCAAATTTACAGGAGAATGAAATCAATGTTCAGCATTTTATTGATAAGTATAATGCTGAAAGTATAAAACTTAATATCAAAAATTTTTCCGGATTAGAAGAATTTCAAAAACAAGATGTTGTTATGTACCGCTTTTTTCCACATAAAACCGGAACAGAAATCTTTTCAATAGCAGTATTAAAAAAGCCTGATTTGAATGACTTAGATTCTGAAAGAGTAGCTGCAAAATCTCTGAAGTTTGCTGATAAAGTACAGACAGATTTTGTGAAAAAACATATTGACAGGGGAGAGGAGATGTTTTATTTTATACATGATAATCATGTCAGGTTTATGCCTAAGCATTTAAAAAATGAATTGGGTCAGTTGTTAAATCTGCCGGTAATTCATGCAGGTACATCAGCATTTGAAATAAAGGGTAAAAATTTAGTGCCATCATTTGAACTTGCCTTATCAACAGAAATTAGTCAAGAAAAATTCAGTAAGGTAGAAGTTGAGAAAACTGCTATGTTAAAACTGCTCAAAGGTGAAACGCGTTTAATGAACTCTTTACCAATAGGCCAGCATTTACTAACATATCAAAACATACCATTGATGTTTTTAAAGAAAATAGAAGGGCGTGTTAATGTTAACTACCCTCGTTCATGGTTTATAAGAATGAACATTGAATAGGTTGAAAAGTGCTTTGTAAATAGCGCTGTATTTTTTGTAATTTCACTTTACTTTGTTTCAAACATCACGTGATGAAAAAAAAGACAACGGTTGCAAAACAGGAAAGTCAGTTAAAAGCACAGTCCGGCATTAAGTTATCACAGTTAAATAAATATCTTGGTTTGTTGCTTGCTGCAATAGCATTTATCCTCTATGCCAATACACTCAATCACGATTACACTGTTGATGATGGCACTGTGATGCAAAACAATAAAATAGTGAAGAAGGGTGTAAGTGCTATTCCTGAAATCTTTACAACTGCATACCGAAAGGGTTTTTGGGATAGAAATGAAAGTTTGTATCGCCCATTATCGGTTGCAATGTTTGCTGTTGAATGGCAGTTAGCTCCTGAAAATCCTGCTGTTGGTCATTGGGTTAATGTGTTGCTCTATGTGCTCACAGCATGGTTGTTGTTTCGTTTTCTGGTTAATCTTTTTAAAGACGACTGGCTGTTTGCTTTTGTCACCACTCTAATTTATGTCATTCATCCCATTCATACAGAAGTCGTAGCCAATATAAAAAGCAGAGATGAAATTCTGTGTTTCTTATTTCTGATTCTTTCATTCAATAGCTTTTTAAATTTACTGGATAAAGCAAAACCTGTTTATGCATTAGGCGTTTTATTTTGTTTTATTTTATCACTACTCTCAAAAGAAAGTTCTGTCACAGCAATAATCATATTTCCATTGATTGCATATTTTTTCAGACAGCATACAGTAGGTAGCAGCATTAAATTGTCGTGGTCACCGGCAATTGCTATTGTAGTCTATCTGTCATTGCGTTTTGTTGTTCTTAAAGGAATCTCAAACTTTAATGAGATATTGCCTATCAACAATTCAATTGTTGATGCACAAAATTATTTTCAGCAATTGGCAACAGCAGTTATGATTGCCGGAAAGTATTTGTATTTACTCATCATTCCATATCCGCTGTCATTTGATTATTCCTATAACACTTTTCCTATTGTAGATTTTTCTAATATGAAGGCATTTTTTTCGTTGGCAGTCTATGTCTTTTTACTGATTATGGCTATTAAAGGATTTAAGTCGCGCAGCAGGTTTTCATTTGGTATTTTTTATTTTCTGCTTACCATGAGTATTGTTAGCAATGTGTTTTTTTTGATTGAGTCTGTAATGGCAGAGCGTTTTACCTATCTTCCTTCTTTAGGCATTTGTATTGCATTAACATCAGTTCTTTTTACTTTATTTAAAGTCAGTAGTATTGTCAAGGAGAAAATTGATATTAATAAAATTATATCAACAAATAGAATGTTTTTTGGACTGATATTAATTGTTTTTGTTGTTTATGGCGGCATGACAGTTGCAAGAAATGCAAAATGGAAAAACAATCTGACCTTGCTGGCAACTGATGTAAAGACATGTCCTGAAAGTGCACGAATAAGATATGCTTATGGCAGTGCCATTCTTATTGAACAGGCTTTGAAAGAAAAAGATCATTCAAAAAAGATGAATCTTCTTGATAAGAGTATTGAGCAGTTAGAAAAGGGAGTTGCTATTTTACCAACGTATTCTGAGGCATATTATCATCTTGGACTTGCATATAAGGAGCGAGAAAATTATGATAAGGCTATTGAAAGTTTTGAGAAGGCATCTAAGAGTAAAACATTTACCGATCCACAGTTTTTTATTTCATGGGGTGTAGCATGCGGAAAAGCAAAACGATATCAGGAAAGTATAAAGGCATTGAACCATGCCATAGATCTTGACCCGGCAGCTAAGGAGGCATATCTTAATTTGGGTGTGTTTTATGATGAAATGCAGGAGTCAGATAAAGCCGAAACGTCTTTGATGAAAGCAATTAAACTGGATTCGCTTTCTGACGGAGCTTATTATAATTTGGGAAATGTTTTTGCCCACAGAAATAATTTCGTTAAGGCAATTCAGAATTATAAAAAAGCATTGGAAATTAACCCCGCAAATGAGGATGCAGTAAATAATACAGGAAACAGTTATGCTGCTATGCAGGATTATGAAAATGCAATAATTTATTTCAGAAAGGCAATTGAATTGAATCCTGCTAATGCAAGAGCATTAAATAATTTGGGTGTTACACTGATGTTGACCGGCAAGAAAGAAGAAGGTGAGCAGTATATTGCAAAGGCCAGGGCGATTGGGAATTAAACGGTTGTGTTTGTAGAGGAGTACCAATGTTTAGTACATATTGCATAGTGTGGCAACAGATGTTTGTATTTGAGAAATCCAAGCAGTACTTGAGTGAATTCTGCCCCACCCACGTGTTTTCTTAAAAAAGTGAAAGTAATATTAATAGTAAGTACAGGTATATTTTAATAATTACTTGTTGGACCTGCTAATCTAATCTATATGTGAATCGCTAAGTATGTGAAACGTACGCCCACTCGATTAGCTGCATACCTTTTTTTTATCAACCTTAGAATTGTTGCGGTATATTATAATCAATCTTTTTTACTTTGAACTTGGCGTAACTGTAATCTCCTTCCTCTAATTTCCAACTACCCTCAATAGCTGTGGGTATTATTATTCCGTTTACTTCTTTGTATTCAGATAGTTTGCCTATCCATGTTTCTAAGTTTTCTTCGCCCATGTATCGTTTTGTTTCAAGCTGTGTAATCTCTCCAAGTTCATTGAAGGTTACAATGTAAAATACAGTTAAATTATTGTAAGTAAAAGTGAGTTTCGCAGTTGTACTATCAATTGCCGTCCATTGTAAATTTTCGTTTGGTAAAAGATTTGTTGGGAACCAAACGCTTTCTCCAAGCCAACGAAGCAACTCGCCTTGATTAAACTTTTCACCTTTACCATCAACAATATTATACACAGAGAAAAGTGAAACAATAAGCCTTCCTTTGTCAGCGATATACATGTCACGAGCTGTGAACATAGAGGTTTTGCCCTTCCATATAAATCCTGGCTTCTCTGTAGTAAAGTATTGTTCTCCTTCAATTTTTACCCAATCATTGTTCTGATTTGTTTTAAACTGTCCATTATGGGTGAGTCTGGCGTAACTAATAAAAGGTTGTCCGTTTTTTAAAACATGCGTAAAGTAGCGTTTAACAGGCTCGGGTAACTCCAAGAGCATTTCGTAGTTAAAAGTCTTGTCCGATATTTTTTCTGATTGGGTAAATAGTTCTTTAACCTCTTTGCTGAATTGATTAGATAAGTTAATCTTACCTACAATTAAAATCACCGCAATAAGTCCAATAAGAGTGAGAATAATTATCATGTATCGTTTCAGTTTCATTTAAGTGATATGTCCATTTGCGGTTGCAGGTAATGTTTTGGGAGTTTTTCGAGGGCTGGGAAATAGAAGTAATAAAGTTCAATTTAGTACTACTGCTGAATAGAAGTACAAATGTTGAATTTTGCATTTCATCCCAGTTCTTGCACAACTGCTTGTTATCGGCTGTTAATATTGATTTCCGCTGTACATTCCTCCGTCAAAATAAGTTGAGTTTTCGTTCATAATAAACAAAACCAATTCTGAGTTTTCAGTTGCTTGAATTTTCAAATCCTCATCTTTAAACACAATAGATTCTCCTTTTTTTAAACTTAAATGCTCATTTGTTGTTATTTCTCCTTGAAAAACATACAATAAACCTGTCATTTTTTCCTTGTCAAAATCAGGAAGATTGATTTCTTTTGTTTGGCTTAATGAAAGGTCATAAATCCAAGTTTCACTTGTGAATTTTAATTGGCTGTCTGTATTTGGTGAAGCTAATAATCTCCATTTATCAACGCTATCCGTTTCTTCTAAATCACGAAAACTAACTTCAGGAACATCATCTTTCACCTTTGGGCGTATGAAAATCTGCAAACCTTCCAAAGGTTCAGGCATATGCTCCTCGTGATGAAATATTTTACCTGCTTTCATCAGCATCAATTTGTTTCGAGAAACTTTTGCTTGATACCCTTCAGAATCGATGTGCATAGCGTAACCAGTTCTAAAATAGGAAAGAATATCATCATTGATATGTGGGTGCATTTTTATGGTTACATTTCCTCCAATTTGAGCATGGTCAATTCTTCCAATCGTTCCCAAACCTGTGTCGGTGTCACTATTCAAAGCCTTTCCAGGATAAAGAATTTTTATGTGGTCGTTGCCAACTTTCAGTTCATTTGTGATTTTATGTATCATATCTTTGTAGCTAACAAATCCTTATTTTGTTTTGTCTGCACTATAAGTTTTAATGCCGTTTACATATAATGAAGAATCTTTTGGGTCATACTTGTATGCTCCATTTTCGTAAATCGCTTTGTTTGTAGTTTTTAAAATTGAAGTACTTTCGGTGCTTGGTAAAAACAATTCAACTTCTGACTTGTCGTCATTAAATAAAACAAAAGCACTAATTACAGCTTCTCCATCTTTTGTTTCAATTGGATTTAATCGTTGTCCAACGGAGAAAATTTGAATACAATTTTGTTTAAGTTGGCTCCAAGTTTCTCCAGCTGAAGTTAAACAACCGTGTTCGTCTTTTTCACCGCCTACTTTGGTCGTTTCTTCGGTTTTAGCTTGTTCGTTGTCAGTTTTAGAAGTGTCGTTTTTAGCACTGTTACAAGCTGTTAATGCAAATGCACTCATTAGAATAAATACTGTTTTTCTCATTTATCTGTTGTTTAATTGTTTATGTTCGATTTTTTTAATAGCCGCTAACTTACTTATATCTACCACAAAACATCATTTTGTTTCGCTTATGTGCTCAAATTTAGCGGATAAGTGTATTTTGCTTTTCGCATTATTTTTCAAAAATAAAAATATAAATTTCAATTTCATACTTTTATTCAACGATTAAAAAACTTTCAAATGGGCTATACCTATTTTCTGTTGTTTGTGTAAGCCTATTTCAGGACAATACACACCAACTTTACAACTCTTTGCCCATTTGCATCTGTTTGTTATTTTTGTGCGATAACACATATACATTATACAATGAAGAAAATAGGCGTTTTGTTCGGGCAGGAGAACAGTTTTCCACCGGCAGTTGTAGAGCGGATTAACTCTAAAAATATTAGTGGCATTATGGCCGAGTCCGTGCAGGTGGATAAGGTGGTGCAGGGAATGCCTATGGACTATGCTGTGATTGTTGACAGAATATCACACGATGTGCCTTTTTATCGTGGTATGTTGAAGAATGCTGCCATCTGCGGAACAGCAGTGCTGAACAACCCGTTTTGGAACAGTGCCGATGAGAAATTTTTTAATAACTGTCTTGCTACAAAAATTGGTGTGCCGGTGCCAAAGACGGTTCTGCTGCCAAGTAATGTTCATCCACCCGATACAAATGAAAATTCTTTCAGAAACCTGAAGATGCCTTTGGATTGGGATAATATTTTTAAGTACATAGGTTTTCCGGCCTATATGAAACCTTTTGCAGGTGGCGGATGGAAAAATGTGTATAAATGCAATGACGCTGCCGATTTTTATAATAAACATCAGGAGACAGGTCAGTTGGTGATGCTACTGCAGGAAGAGATTGTGTTTGATCAGTACTTCCGCTGTTATTGTATAGGCGGCAAGCGCATAAAAATTATGCGTTATGAGCCACGCAACCCGCACCACCTGCGTTATGTGGTTGACGGACCCGCACCTGAGCAACGTATTCTTGATGTTGTTGAAGAATATACTTTTAAACTTTGCAATGCTTTGGGTTATGACATCAATACGGTTGAGTTTGCCATTCGTGATGGTGTGCCCTATGCCATAGACTTCTGCAATCCCGCACCCGATGCCGACCGCCATAGTGTAGGTGAAGAGAATTTTAATTGGGTTATTGAAGCCGTTGCCGATATGTGTATTGAGAAGGCACTTGCACACCGCGAAGGGCAAGATAATTTGACATGGGGTGCTTTTGTTAAACATGCTGCACAAGGGCAGATTGTGAACAAGCTNNTGCAAAGACGTTTCGGAAGCAAGAAAAGAAGTTACCTATCTGCGGCAGATGGTTGCAAAGCTGGCGCATAAACAAGGATTGGTGATTGCTGCTGCTGGCACACATCCGTTTTCGCGCTGGCAGGATCAGCTGATTACCGACCACCCACGCTATGAAGAAATTATACGCGAGATGCAGGATGCTGCAAGAAGCAACCTTATTTTTGGATTGCATGTGCATGTTGGCATTGATGATAGAGAAATAGGTATTAGACTGATGAATCAGGCACGTTATTTTTTGCCTCACATTTTTGCGCTCTCAACCAATTCTCCTTTTTGGGAAGGTAGAAATACAGGTTTTAAATCTTTTAGAACTAAGGTGTTTGATAAATTTCCGAGAACAGGTATTCCTGACGAGTTTTCAAGTGCTGCCGAATATGATGCCTACATTCAATTGTTGGTAAAGACCAACTGCATGGACAATGCAAAGAAAGTGTGGTGGGATATCAGATTGCATCCTTTTTTCAATACTATTGAATTCAGAATTTGCGATATTCCTATGCGTATTGAAGAAACTATTACGCTGGCTGCTATCATGCAAGGCATCATTGCCAAGTTGTATTTGCTCATGCAGTTTAACCTGAGTTTCAGAACCTACTCCAGAGCATTAATTAATGAAAATAAATGGCGTGCTGCACGATATGGTATTGATGACAAACTGATTGATTTTGGCAAAGAGAAAGAGGTGGAAACAAAAGTTCTGATTGAAGAAATTACAGAGTTTATTGATGATGTTGTGGGTGATTTAGGCTCACGCAAGGAGGTAAACCACGTTTTTAATATGATGAAAAAAGGTACGGGTGCCGACAGACAGTTGGCAGTTTTTGAGAAAACCGGTGACCTGAAAAAAGTGGTAGATTACATAATTAGTGAAACAAATATTGATATTCCCGTAAAAAAGGAAAAAAAGTAATGACAAATTTTATTCTTGTGCGCGTTGCAGTGCTCGACTTGTATAATGGTGAACCCAATGAAGGCATGCGCAGCATCCGCACCATTCTTGACCGATTCAGTAAATTTATTGAATGTAGCTTTTTTGATGTCAGACAACATAATGAAGTGCCTGACCTTGGCTACGACATTTATATTTCTTCAGGTGGACCCGGCTGCCCATTGCCTGCAGGCGAAGCTTGGGAAGAACCCTTTTACGCACTTTGGGATAAACTTATAGAGCACAATGCCATTGCTGAAAATAAAAAGAAGTATGCTTTTCTGATATGTCATTCATTTCAGATGATGGCACATCACTTAGGCTTTGGCGTAGTGAGTGAAAGACATTCGCCATCATTCGGAATTTTCCCTATACATAAAACTGAAGATGGCAATAATGACAGAATTATTGGCCGTCTTCCTGAACCGTTTTTTGCTGTTGACTCCAGAGAATGGCAGGTGACAACACCTGACATTGATAAAATTGTGCGCAGTGGCGGCAAACTTCTTTGTCTTGAAAAAATAAGACCTCATGTTCCCTATGAGCGTGCTATCATGGGATTGCGATTCAGTGATGAAATATTGGGTGTGCAGTTCCACCCCGAGGCTGATGCAGAGGGTATGTATCGTTATTTTGATCGCCCTGATAAAAAAGAAAAAATTATTGAACATTACGGCAGTGAAAAATATTATGACATGATTGAATCGCTCAGTGATCCGAATAAAATTGAGCTGACGCACCATGCCATTATTCCTTGTTTCTTGGCAGATGCCATAGAACATTTGAATCCACAATTAAGAATGCAAAAGGCAACCGTTTAATTAGCGGGTTAGCTTTAAAGTATTTTACGCCTTCCGGAATTTTTATTGTGAATTTTTAGATGTCAATGTAATTTGATTTTTTACAATTAAGATCAAATGCTATTTTTGCCACACGATGACACATTTAATTCTTGCGGGCAAACAGTTAGATATTACCATAGAGCGCCTTTGTCATCAGTTAATAGAAAACCACGGAAATTTTAAAGATACCTGCATCATAGGCCTTCAGTCAAAAGGAGTTCCGTTGTCAAGACGCATCTGCAAAAGGCTTTCAGAGTTTTTGCCGGAGAGTAATATTCTTCATGGTGCTTTGGATATTACATTTTTCAGAGACGATTATCGCAGAAATGAAAAGCTGTTAGTGCCGTCACGAACAGAGATAGATTTTATTGTTGAAGGTAAGAAGGTGGTTTTGGTTGATGATGTATTGTTTACCGGACGAACCATAAGAGCAGCAATGGATGCACTCATGGCCTTTGGCCGCCCTGCCAAGGTTGAGCTATTGGTTTTAATTGACAGAAGATTCAGCAGACAATTTCCAATAGAACCTGATTATACGGGACAGGCAATTGATACAACTGTTAACGATAAAGTGCAGGTAGAGTGGAAGGAGAGTGGCAGCAAAGATGGCGTTTGGTTAGTTTCTGAAATCAAATCAAAAACGAATGGGAAAGCTAAGCGTTAAACATCTTATTGGAATTAAAAATCTGAATCCTGAAGATATCAACCTTATTCTTGATACGGCACAAACTTTTAAAGAAGTCATCAACCGGCCCATTAAGAAAGTGCCTTCCATGCGTGATGTTACCGTAGTGAATTTATTTTTTGAAAACTCTACACGTACACGTCTGTCATTCGAGCTGGCAGAGAAAAGGCTCTCTGCCGATGTGCTCAATTTTACTGCATCATCATCGTCAGTCAGCAAAGGCGAAACATTGATTGATACGGTAAATAATATTCTTGCCATGAAGGTTGATATGGTGGTGATGCGTCATCCAAAACCCGGTGCAGCTTTGTTTTTATCGCAAAAAGTAAATTCAGTTATTGTCAATGCAGGTGATGGTACGCATGAACACCCTACACAAGCATTGCTCGATGCATTTTCTATCCGTCAAAAATTAGGAACACTAAAAGGTAAAAAAGTAGTTATCGTAGGCGATATTTTACATTCCAGAGTAGCGTTGTCGAATATATATTGTCTGCAAAAATCGGGTGCAGAAGTGATGGTCTGCGGCCCTGCTACTTTGATTCCGAAATATATTGAACAGTTAGGTGTGAAGGTTGAAACCAACCTCATTAATGCATTGAACTGGTGCGATGTAGCAAATGTATTGCGTATTCAACTTGAAAGGCAGGATATTAAATATTTCCCATCCTTAAGGGAATATATTATGCAATATGGAATCACACTCGACATACTGAAAAAATTACAGAAAAAAATTGTCATCATGCATCCCGGGCCAATCAACCGTGGTGTCGAAATCACTACTGAAGTAGCTGATTCAGATCAATCTATAATATTAGATCAGGTCGAAAATGGTGTTGCAGTGCGCATGGCAGTTTTATATTTACTAGCTGGTCAGCCTGTAGGTTGATTTTATAAGTCGTAAAGCTGATTTGTTTTTTATTAAAATATCTTTTTTATATTTGTTTGCAACAATTTTACAACCAACTATTATGCATTATACCTTAGACAAGAAAGAAAAATACGCAGTGCTAAAGCTTCACGAACAAAAGCTTAATACACTTATTTCTGCTGAACTAAAGTCAGAATTGTTGATACTCAACAGTCAGGGCTACATTCATATTGTTCTCGACCTTTCCGACACACAATATTGTGACTCTTCAGGACTGAGTGCTATTTTAGTAGGCAACAGAATTTGCCGCAATGCCAATGGTAATTTCATTGTAACCGAAATCAGCGATCCGGTAAAAAAACTAATCAACATTTCTCAACTTGATTCAGTATTAACAATTGTTCCAAAAATTGATGAAGCATTGGCCCAAATCAATAAAGTCACTACTGTAAGTTGAATATAAAATTCAGAAATATGATAAAAAAGCTACTCTTCTCATTGATGTTTATCTCTATGTCAGGCATTGCAGTTTCGCAGTGCACTCCTGACCCAACAATAATTGATCCCGGTGTTTATCCCGACAGTGCTACAGGCTTGAGCAATGGCATGGTGGGTGTAGCCTACAATCAGGTTATTCAGGTAAGAACATTTTTTGATACAACGGCAACTATCAATATTGGCGGTGTCCCCTTCAATGCAAATTTTGAGTTGGACTCAATTACCATTTTAGGCGTTTCTGGGTTACCTCCCGGACTGACCTATGCATGCAACCCGGGCACTTGTCAGTTTTTAGCAAGTAGCAACGGTTGTCTTCTACTTTCAGGTACGCCAGTAACTGCAGGTGTATATCCAATTACGGTTGATATCATTGCCAGAGGCAAAATTACTAACCTTGGAAATATATCTTATGGCCAACCCATGTCGGTGACCTATTATACCATTACCATTGACACCAATTCAGGAGTAATAGAGTTGCTGCCTAAAGATAAGTTAAGCATGTCGCAAAACCTGCCGAATCCTTTTAAAAACAAGTCAGTTATTTATTTTAATTCACCGGTTAACACCAAAATAGATTTTAAGATTTATAACATTCTAGGCAAAAATATTTTCAGTGAAACAATTTCTGCAAAAAGAGGCGTAAATACTTATACTATCAATGCCGAAAATCTTTCGGCAGGAATTTATATGTATTCTATCAACTCAGGCACAGCTAACATCACAAGAAGGATGGTTATTTCCAAGTAATGAATTTTGAAGTAACGATCTTAGGCAGTAGCTCGGCAACGCCAATTCATCAAGGTCATCCCACCGCTCAGGTTCTTAATATCCGAGAGCGGTTTTTTTTGATTGATTGTGGAGAAGGCACACAAGGCCAGTTTCTCAAATATAAGTTTAAGCTCAATAAACTTTCGCATATTTTTATTTCACACCTGCATGGCGACCATTATTTGGGTCTTGTAGGGTTGCTTTCAACTATGCATCTGCAGGGGCGTACTACCGAAATTCACATCTACGGTCAGCCTGAGTTAATGGATGTTATTGAACTTCAATTGCGATTGTCGCAAACACGATTGCGATATCAGTTAATTTTTCATCCTGTACAGCATTATGCACCTTCAATAATCTATGAGGATGATGATATGCTTATCAAATCAATTATTCTGAATCACCGTATTCCTTGTACGGGATATCATTTTTCTGAAAAGCCAAAACCAAGAAAGTTAATTATTGGAAAGCTACAGCAGCATAATATTCCATTTTCATTCTATGGCCGACTAAAAGACGGTTTTGATTATGAGGACGATGAAGGGAAAATAATTCCCAACGCAGAGCTCACCATTTCGTCAACAGCGCCACGCTCTTACGCTTTTTGCAGCGACACTTGTTATGATGAATCAATTATTGATGAAATAAAAGGAGTAAACCTGCTTTATCATGAAGCTACATTTATGAATGACTTGGCAGAGCGGGCAAAAACAACGTTTCATTCAACAAGTCTGCAGGCTGCAACTATTGCAAAAAAAGCAGGTGTTGACAAACTTATTGTAGGCCATTTTTCTGCACGCTACCGCGACTTAAAACCATTATTAGATGAAGCCAGAACGGTATTTAAAAATACAGAACTTGCCATTGAAGGGCACAAATTCAGTGTTGAGTAAATTTAGAAATTATCGTAACGGTCGTTTTTCTTCGTCAACTTCAAATCCTGAAGTACACTTGATTTAACATTGATTTGAAAATAATAATTTGCCTGATATCCAAAAGGAACCCAGTTAAGACGCATTTCCCAGCAATGTAAATCGCGATAAAAACCCAAGGATGTATAGGACTGCTTTTTGGTTTGAAAATCATAACCAGAGTTGAATGTTATCTTCCAATGTTCAGTCAGTGAAATGTCTCCATTAAAACCAACTATCTGCGATAGATTTCCTTTTTCATTTGTAGGTCGTGAATAGGCAATACTGTAATTGACCGATAAATTATAGGGAACAGAAAAGTCAACATAATCGTCAGGATGATCATTAATTTCTTTTACCTGTTCAACAGTTCCTTTTAAGCTTTTCTTATTTCCTTTCTGACGATTCAGATTAAAGCCAACACTTCCACTTGCTGAGGTAAGGCGAGCAATTTTTCCATTCTCTGCAAGTGAATATTTTGCAATTCGTATTCCCTGATCGTTCATCAGATAAGGGTCAAATGTTCCTGATGCCGTTAAATTGACCATATCAAAAAGTGTTGTGCGGGCACTCATGCCAATAGGCGAAAGGTTAAATGAATCTGCTGACAGGTTGTAGGATGCTGACAGGCCAAAACTTTCTAAGATTTTTATTTTTTTAATGTTCACTGCCGTATCGGTGTATTGTCTGGTTTTCATTTCCAGATTATTGTCTAGACTAAAACTAAGCACATTTGACTTTCCTAGTGATGGTCCACCATAAAGTGTGTTTTCGTAGATTGAATAGCGTCTGCTGTTGCCAAGGCTGTCTGTTTGTACGGTTTTGTAATAACCATATTTATTTTCACCAAAATCCGGTCTGTACATATAACTTAATGTTGGCGAAAGCACATGTCTTATTGCAGCTATTTTTCCTTTCTTGAATTGCTTCATACCATAAATTCTTGTGTTAAGACTTAACGAGCCGTTGTATTCATGCGCAGCGTTGAATCCTTTAACAGTATCGGTAATAATTCTGTTGCTGTCGGCATTAAATCGTTGTTTGTAGGTTTCAATATACCAACGTTCATTAAAATTGATAGCCGGAGTAAGATTAAAATATTTCATCACTTTAAATGATGCACTGATTGGAATGTTATGTTGCATTCCGTTTTTCATCTGTTGCAGTGTAGCGTTTTTGAAGAATAAACTGTCGGGATTCTGTAATTGATTTTGCAATGTACTGCTGTAGCCAACACTGATTTTTTCATACCATGCAAGTGTGCCCTCTTGCTCTTTTTTGCGGAAAGGATACAATGTATTCATGCTAAGGTTTATGCTTGGTGCAGTTAAATACACAATTCTGGTTTGCGTGTTTTGCGAATGGGTGATGGCAGATGAGAAGTTGAGTTGTTTGTTGAAAAAAGAACGCGAATAAGAAATTGATGAGTTGAAAGTATTTGTCAGGTAGTTTGATGCGTTTGAAATATTTCTTGTGTAATAATCGTTAGAGCCGGCACGGACAGAAGCGGAGAAAATTCCGTTGGGTCTTGCTTTTGGGTCTTGCAGGTGACTCCAGTTTATGAAAAACTCTTTGCTACGGCTATAGTCGGGTAAATCTTTCTCACTTACTTTTATGATAGAGTAGAGGAAAGATAAATTTCCATTATAATGATAGCGGTTATTGTATCGTGAAGTTGCTTTTACTGCCCAACTACCTAACGTGTAGATGTCTGCTGTAAGTTGCAGGTCAACATGATCGCTGATTCCAAAATAATATCCTCCATTTTTAAAGAAAAATCCAAGTGCATTACTTTCACCGTATGCCGGGAATAATATTCCTGAACTACGACCTTTTGTATTGGGAAATAATCCGAATGGAATGGCTGCCGGTGCAGGAACATCTCCAATTATCAGATAAGCGGGCCCTGTAATTATTTTATTGTTAGGAATTACTTTGAGTTTATTCGCTGCAATGTAATAGTGTGGGGTGTCTAAACTACAGGTAGTGTATTTTCCATAGCGTATATAACTGCTTTCTTCCACTTTTTTAACTATAGCACCATGAATAAAGCCATCGCCTTGCTGTGTTACAACATGATAAACCTTGCCTTTCTTTGTGTCGAAATTATAACGCATCGTATCGGCTTTAAATTCATCATCGCCCTCTTTAAAAACAGGCATTCCATAGAGTTTTCCTGTTGAATCGCGAAGTCCTGCCGAAAAAACATTTTTAGTATTCCAGTCCACTTCAATATAGGCAGCTTTCAGTTCAATATTTTCATAATTAACCTGTGCCTTTTCATACATAAAAACCTTTTCATGTTCAACATCAAATTCAATGGTATCATCAGCTACATAATGCACTTTTGATTTTATGTCATTACTGACACCGGTTTTAAGGGTGTCTTTAACAAGGGTATCTGTGGATAATGAGTCTTTTGGAAGCGTTTGTGCATGAATATTTTCAGTTGAAAATACAATGACCGCCAGGCACCACAATATTGCAATCGTTAATAAGTTTTTAAAAACGGTCATTTACAAAAAAAGGAGATGGAGTTAAAAACGATATTTTTGGAGCCGCAAAGGTAATTGAACAGAATTTAACACCATCCAAAGAAACGCAGAATCATGTTGTTTATTTATAAGAAGATAAAAATACGAGTCTTTTTTACACTTTCACTGTTGTTTTTAATCTGTTTGTCAGCGTCTAATGGAACATATAAGGAGCCATATCGCATTAAGACCATTGTTATTGACCCCGGTCATGGCGGACATGATTCAGGCTGTTTGGGCGCATCTTCCAAAGAAAAACAGATTGCACTTGAAGTGGCACTTAAATTGGGTGAAATGATTACCCAAAAATATCCTGATGTAAAGGTTATTTATACCAGAAAAACAGATGAATTTGTTGAATTGCATGAGCGTGCAGCTATTGCCAACCGCAATCATGCAGAGCTTTTCATTTGCATTCACTGCAACTCTGGCAGCCCTGCAGCCTTCGGTGCAGAAACCTATGTTATGGGTTTGCATAAATCAGAAGATAATCTTAATGTGGCCAAGCGCGAAAATGCCGCTGTGCTGTTTGAAAAAGACTATAAACAAAAGTATGATGGCTTTGATCCCAATTCTCCCGAAGCCAATATTGTTTTTACTTTATATCAGAATGCCTACCTGACACAAAGCCTCAAGTTTGCTTCTGCCGTGCAACAGCAGTTTGAAGTATATGCAGGACGTTATAACCGTGGCGTTAAGCAGGCTGGATTTTTAGTGCTCTATAAAACTGCTATGCCATCAGTTTTAATTGAAACCGGATTTTTAACCAACAGAACAGAAGAGAAATATTTACTAACAGAGAAAGGCCAAAATGCTATTGCTACAAGTATATTCAGGGCTTTTATGGAGTATAAATTAGATATGGAAACTCCGGGAGCTAAAATTCCTCAGGGAGGTGCAGAGAATGACTTGAATAAAAATGTGATTGAAGTAAAAAACAACGACAACCAACCGGATAAGGAAACTACTCAGCCACAAAAAAAGGTGGCAGAGAACGAAAGTAATACTACTATTCCAAATAGCAATAAAGAAAATCAGGACGTAAAAAAGGATGCTAACAAAAGTAATACAGACAATCTCGTTAAACATAAAGAGACGCAGACGAAAGAAAATAACAAAACAGAAACTCCGGCTAAGCCCGTTGCTCCTGATGAAATAGGCGTTCCTGCAGAGGTGAAGAAAAAAGCCGTTAATTCAGATAAACTACCTGACTTTTTTTATACCGTTCAACTTGCAGCATTGCCTGATGCATCAAAAGAAGAATTAAAACGATTTGAAGACCTGACAGACATCAATACTTTTAAAGCAGAGAATGGAATGATCAGAGTGTGTCAGGGTGTTTATACAACACATGCCAAAGCGTTGACAGCACAGTCACAGGTGCGGGCAAAAGGATATAAAGATGCATTTGTCACTCCATATTATAAAGGCAAACGAATTTCAAATAAAGAGGCAGAAGCAATTAAAAAATAAATTCAGATCACGTGAAAATATCAAACGAAGTAAAAGTAGGCATAGCATTTACACTTACCATAGCCGGTTTTTTCTGGGGTATGAACTTTTTAAAGGGAACAGATTTGTTTTCTACGTCAAATAAATATTATGTTGTTTATGACGATGTAAATGGAATTGTAAAATCAAATCCGGTTATAATGAACGGATTTAAAATCGGTCAGGTTGATAAAATTGTTTATGCCGAAGATAAAAGCGGGCGTCTTATTGTAACACTAAGAGTAGATGATAATGTGTTTATCCCAAAATCATCAAATGCAGCTATTGTTTCAAGCGATTTGTTGGGCTCAAAAGCCATAGAACTTGAAATGAGTGAAGATAAAACACCTGCTAAAAATGGCGATACACTTGTGGGTAATGTACAGTCAGGATTAACAGATCAGATTAAGCCATTAAAAAATAAAGCCGAAGGATTGGTTACATCACTTGATTCATTATCGTATGCATTAACACAGCTCATCAACGAAAGATCACGCAACAGCTTGAATAATATTTTTGCCAATCTTGAGAGTACTACTGATGGCTTGAATAAAATGGTGAACAATTCTAACAGTAAACTAAACAGTGCGCTTTCAAATATTGATGGTGTGGCCGGTAATCTCAATAACAAGCAAACTGACATCAACGGTATTCTGAAAAATGTTAATTCACTGAGTGATTCATTAAGCAGATTGCAACTGAATCTTACTATTGAAAAACTCAATAAAACAATTGCAGAACTAAATAGTGTGTTAGGTAAGATTGATAATTCGCAAGGCAGTTTGGGTAAACTGGTCAATGACGACAGTCTTTACAACAACCTCAACAATGCATCTGCTAATCTTGATAAACTTCTGATAGACTTAAAAGCAAATCCCGGGAGGTATGTTAATATTTCTGTGTTTGGTAGGAAAAACAAGTAGAAAAACGCTCTTGCGTTAGACAGTTTTTTCTTTATAAAAGTTTACTTTTTTCTTCTCGTTAACTCATCTCTGATTTTAGAAGCAGCTTCATAATCTTCATTGTCAATAGCATTAATCAATGCCTCGTTCAATTCTTCTGTAGAAAGGTGAGAGAAATCGTTACTGCCAATTGATTTTGTCCGTTTTCTGGGTGTGGGAGCAGGCTTTTCTATTTTAGGCATTTCGCTACTTGTTGCTGGTGTGCCTAAGTCCTCATCCATTTCAACACCGGCTTGCGCAAGTATAAAATCAAAAGTATAAATAGGACAATTGAACCGAACTGCCAATGCAATGGCATCACTGGTGCGGGCATCTATTTCAAGTTGTTTTTCGCCATTGTTGCAAACAATCTTTGAATAAAATACACCTTCTTTAAGGTTATATATCGTTACCTCATCAATATGAATACCAAAAGAGATAGAGAAATTTTTAAAAAGGTCATGTGTCAAAGGGCGGCTGGGTGTCATATTTTCCAACTCAACAGCTATAGCCTGAGCCTCATAGCCTCCAATTATTATAGGTAGCCTGCGTGTGCCGCCTTGCTCATTCAATACCAAGGCGTATGCACCACTTTGTGCCTGACTATAAGACAAACCGAAAATATCGAGTCTTATTTTTTTCATCAAGGTTTAAAAGTAAACAAACTTTTAATATAATCAGCCATTAGCTGCTTTAAATTTTTTAACCTCTTCAATAAGCTTTGGTACTACTTCAAAAGCATCACCAACAATACCATAGTCAGCAGCTTTAAAAAATGGTGCTTCCGGATCTTTATTGATAACAACAATGGTTTTTGATGAACTTACACCGGCAAGATGTTGTATTGCACCGGATATGCCTATGGCAATATATAAATTAGGACTGATGGCCAATCCTGTCTGACCAACGTGTTCGCTATGAGGACGCCAGTGTGCATCACTAACAGGCTTTGAACATGCTGTTGCAGCACCTAATAATGTTGCAAGTTCCTCTATCATTCCCCAGTTTTCAGGTCCTTTTAAACCACGACCTGCAGAAACCACTATCTCGGCCTCAGGTAAAGAAATTTTGTCAGAAGCTTTTACTATCTCTTTTACCATTGCTGTGAAATCACTGTCAGCAACAGATGCATTAAATGCTTCTGCTGTTCCTGCTGATTGATTTTCTTCTGCTTTAAAACTGTTTGGAGCAACAGTAATTACTTTTATGGCAGATGTCAACTCAATGTCAGCGAATGCTTTGCCCGAAAAAGCAGATGTTCGCACTTTAAAACCATTACTTAAATCAGGCAAACCAACTGCACCATCAACCATACCTGCTTTAAGTTTAATGGCAACACGTGGCGCCATAGCCTTGCCATTAAATGTGTTTGAAATTATTACAACAGATGCATTGCTCTGTTTTGCTGCTTCTGCTACTACTGAAGCGTATGCCTGATTTATAAACTGCTTTAATTTATCATTAGTAACATGTAAAACTTTGTCAGCACCAAAGCGGCCTGCTTTGCCTAGCTCATCAGTTGTTAAATCACCAATAGCAAGAGCAGTTAATGTGTCACCTGAATTTTTAGCAATTACTTTACCATAGCTCAAAACTTCTGTTGCCGATTTTTTTAATTTTCCTTCTGCAGTTTCTATATATACAAGAACATTCATATCTTAATTCTCAAATTTTATTATTAAATAACTTTAGCTTCTGTGTGTAATGCATCAACAAGTGCTTTTACATTTGATGCATCAATTAATTTTACCTGTGTACGTGGTACGGGTTTGTCATAACCTGCCAATTGCTGATATGTTTCTGTAGCTATAGCTGCCACAACCTGCAAAGGCTTTGTACGAGCACTCATAATACCTCTCATGTTGGGAATGCGTGGTTCAGCCATTCCTTCTGTTGCACTTGCAACAAGTGGAGTAGGGCATGAAATTACTTCTTTTCCTCCTTCAATTTCGCGCTCAAGGGTGACAGTTTTATCAGCTACTTCAAGCGATTTTACAATACTTACAGAAGGGATGTTTAATAGTTCACCAACCATAGCTGCTACCTGTGACCCATTGTAATCAATAGATTCACGACCGGTAAGTATTAAATCAAAACTATTCTTCGATGCATAGTCTGCAATTTGTGTTGCAACAAAAGCAGCATTGGCCGGATTGGCATCAATACGCACTGCATCTGTTGCACCAATAGCTAATGCTTTGCGCAAGGTAGCATCAGTACTTGGATCACCAACATTAATTACAGTAACAGTTCCGCCTGATTTCTCAGTAAGTTCCAATGCACGGGTAAGTGCAATTTCATCATAAGGATTGATAATGTATTGTATGCCTGATGTAGCAATAGATTTATTATCGGCAGTAAAACTTATTTTTGTTGTCGTGTCGGGTACGTGACTGATACAAACTAAAATTTTCATATTTAAAATGATTAACTACTTTTTTCGGAATGCAAAAATAGGTATTATTGTACTTCATTGATATAAATGTGAATGAAATGTCAACAGACAGACTTCAGCAACTTGAGGCAATGTATGCCGATAATCCACAGGAATTGTTTGTTTTATATGCCCTTGCACTTGAATATGTTAAGTTGGGAAATGAGAAGCAATCGGTAAAATATTTTGAGCAGATTTTATCTGTAAACAGAAGTTATTTACCTGTTTTTTATCAGTATGCAAGTTTCTTGCAGGATAAAGATATCTTGAAAGCTAAATTATTATGTCTGGAAGGTATTTTGCTGGCAGAAAATCAAAACAAACTAAAAACCAAGAAAGAACTGCTTTCACTGTTAGAACAATTGAATGATGGTGACTGAACAATTACCCTCAAAATGTGTTTTGCTAAAATATTCATCAATAAACTGTAAAGGGTGATTATCTTTGTAGAATAATTATTAAAAATAAAACGCTATGTCTAACGGTTCAAAAATTTTAGGCGCATTGCTGATAGGTGCTGCTGCCGGTGCTATCCTTGGAGTATTATTTGCCCCCGATAAAGGTGAAGAGACACGCAGAAAAATCAGAAAAAAAGGAGAAGATATCCTTGATGATATCAAACGAAAAATCAATGAAGCGAATGATGAGCTTGACAATCTTTCCAAGGAAATGGAGGATGGCAACCCATCGGCAAACAGATATTGAACGTAATTTAAAATATGCCCCCGGAAAAAGATACGCTAAAGGCACTTTACGAAGATGCACGGGAATATGTTGAGGTAAAACTAGAACTGACATATCTTAATTTTCAGCAAAAACTTTCTGAAATTGTTTCGTCACTCACAGTTGTATTTGTCATTGCCATACTTGCATTGGTTGTTTTTGCATTTTTAAGTGTTGGATTGGCATTATTGATTGGGCAATATCTAAATAGCATATATGCAGGCTTTTTTATTATCGCATTATTCTTTCTTATTGTATTGGTTTGTATAGCTGTGTTTTCACAAAGACTGATTAAAGAACCGTTAACTGATTTTATTATCAGACGACTAAATGGTTCCGAAAAAAATGCTGCTGATGAATAAGACAAAAATTACAAACTACAAAGAGTTGCTGGCAGCAAAAGAAGTCTTGCAAAAACGCAGTTTAGATTTAGAAGAAAAACTAACTGCCAACATCAATACATTAAAAAGTGAGTTGACACCTGCCAATATTCTGAATAAAACATTTAAAGCATTATTGTTTGAAAACAAGGCAGGTATTACGGGTAGTGCATTAAGGCTTGGTGCAGAATATTTAATTGGCAGAAGCGCACAACGTAAAAGTGGTTCAGCATTGTATGGTACGTTAGGATATGTAGCTGCAAAATCACTGGTCAACTACACTCTTGAAAACAAAAAGTATTTGCTCAATACATTAAGTAGATTGCTAAATAAAATTGACTTGAAAAAAAATGAGCCGAACAATATTTTCGATCAATCAACGGCTGATGATCATTTCTGATTCACTCTTAAAGCTTTTCTTTTTCAATCACAATCTTATAGTTTTCTTTTCTCTTTTTGGATGTAAAACTTAACAGACCTGCAAGTACAGAAGTTTTAAATAATACCAATCCAACGAGACTGATTGTTTTATCTGCCCACTGCGTAATAAATATGTATAAAAGCTGTTTCATCCACCTTAAAATTCTGACTACAAAAGTCCATCAATTAGCCCATTAAACGGATTAAACAGAAAAATGTTTTTAACATTATGTTGTGTAGTTAATCTGCAATTCATTTTAAAGTACTGAATCACAAAGCAGTTATAATGTAATAAATGGTGCAATTTTGCTGAAAAATGATTGTGAATATGAAGTATATTTGCAGCCTGAATAAAATCAAACAAAAATGCAAACAACAGCAACAAAAGATGTAAACTACGAACAGGATCTGAACGAATGGATTAAGGCCGAAAAAGCTGCCATTGAGTTGATTCATGTTACAGGATCTTTATGGTTCGATAAATCTGTAGAATTGGTTATGTTTCGCAATCAGATGATTGATCGCAGTAGCAGCCAGTTATTGAACCTGATTCAGTACTCTAAAGAAATTGTAAAAAAGCCGATTAATATTTTTGATGCTTTAGCTATTGCCAAAGAATTGAATGTTATTGATCTTGCACCATCGCGTCTCGATTTAGGACGTTTGGCGCATGAATGGCTCGTTGAAAAAGAGAAATACAAAACAGTAAATAAGTTTATTGCTGATAAACTAAAAGATTTTATCGGTAAGGGCAAAAAGACATTAACACCTAAGGATGTTGTTCTTTATGGTTTTGGTCGGATTGGCAGGTTACTGGCTCGCGAATTAACCATCATGGCCGGAAAGGGCGAACAACTTCGTTTGCGTGCAATCGTAACCCGCGATAAAAGCGATGAAGATATAATCAAACGCGCAGATTTATTACGCACTGATAGTGTACACGGGCCATTCCCCGGTACTGTAATTGAAGATCTTCAAAACCGTGCTCTCATTATCAATGGACACTCTGTTCACATGATTTCTGCAAAGAACCCCGAGGATATTGATTACACAAAGTATGGTATTAGCAATGCACTTCTTGTTGATAATACCGGTGTTGCCCGCGACCGTGAAGGTTTGGGTAAACATTTACTTTCAAAAGGAATTGATAAAGTATTGTTAACAGCTCCCGGCAAAGGCGATATTCCTAATGTTGTTTATGGTGTCAACCAAACACAGCATGATGCTAATGAGAAAATATATTCTGCAGCATCGTGTACAACGAATGCAATAGTTCCCGTATTAGCGGTTATTGATAGAACATTTGGTATTGAACGTGGACATATTGAAACCATTCACTCCTATACAAACGATCAGAACCTGCTCGACAACTATCATAAAAAATACCGTAGAGGCCGCTCTGCTGCATTAAATATGGTTATTACTGAAACAGGTGCTGATAAGGCAGTGTCAAAAGCTTTACCTCAATTGGCAGGTAAAATTACAGGTAATGCTGTTAGGGTTCCTACTCCTGATGTATCATTAGCAATTCTGAATTTGACCTTAGGTAAAAATTCAGATAAAGATGCTATCAACGAAATTCTGAAGGAAGCAGCACTTAAAGGCGATTTGGTTGAGCAGATTCAATATTCTTATGGAAATGAATTGGTAAGTACAGACCTTGTTGGTAATCCATGTGCAAGTATTGTTGATAGTCCTGCTACCATTGTAAGTAAAGATGGAAAAACAGCAGTACTTTATGTTTGGTACGATAATGAATATGGCTACAGCCGTCAGGTGATTCGATTTGCAAAATACCTTGCAGACGTTATCAGATTGACATACTACTAAGCATTAAAATATATAGTAAACAAAGGGCTTTCTCAAAACGGGGAAGCCTTTTTTATACTGTTTGAATATGTAACTTCTTTATTTATGCTGTTAGTATATGGGAATTATTGTTTTTGTACAAGAAACCTCTTTGTTGTAAAATAATTCTTTGAAGAAAGTTTTAAAGCATAAATACCAGATGGCAATGATAAATTTAGATTTTGCAACGTACTCCATTGAGGTAAATACTGATTATATATTACTCTCCCGTTAATATCAATTACCTCTAACCTTCCATTAGCATTTTGTGGCAATAAGTATGAAACATTAAAATTACCGTTATTAGGATTTGGAAATATTTTAAAATTAAAATCATGCTGCTCCATTTCATTAACACCTGTGGTTAAACACGGGCAGGTGGTTTGTGTGGTATCGCAGCCAAGGTAGTAGTTGGGGTGGTTGGGGACAGCACGAAAACTCCACACACCTAAATTGATGGCATGCTGCTGCAAATCGCAAGCTATGCCTGCACTATCTGGATAATTCATTTCATGTATGTGTTGAACACTGCTACCGCTAGTTATATAAATTTTTCCGTTAGCAGCTAAGTACATATCTAAAAATGATGTAGCACAACACCATGTATATGGTGAATAAAATCCGTCATAAACTGCAACGGTATCCACCGTCAATGAGTTTAAATTAAATTGAAAAACTCGTAAGGTACTTGCCGCATAAGCTAAATTAGAATTATTAGAAAATGCAAACCCCCAAAGAGAAGAAGTATTAACGAAAGCAACTCTTTTATTGCTAAACTGTCCTGAACATCTATCAAAGTCAAAAACGCAAATAAACCCACTATCGGGTTGATATGGCACATAAGTAGTGTATCCAAATTTAGTTCCGTCAGGTGAAAAAGTTGGTTGAGTTACATTACCCCATGCTAACGGAACATTTAATTTTTGAGATGTAACACTTGCCAATCCGTTATTGGTAAATAACATTTTGAAAGCTATATCGCTGGAATCTTTAATAGCTAATATCCACCAATCCCTTCCATTTGCATGGCGGCAAGCTGCTAGCCCCCAATTTAATGTATCCTGAAATGCAATAACATTTTTTTGTGTTGAATCCACTCCACCTAATCCGCCATTTTGTGTCATGTCAATAACGCTGTAAAAAACTTCATAGGTTGGATTATATGTTCCGTTCCATGTTGCTGTATGATGAAACAAAACATATTTGGTTGTATTATCAGGATATGGCAAAATAATATTAGCATTAGGTAATAATAAACCATTAGGGTTTGAGGCAGTCATTTGACTTGGATTAAGGCTATCCCCATTCATCATGATGTTTCCTGTTGAGTCAGCTATCCATATTCCGTTACTGCTCATTAAAAAATTTCCGTTTTTATCACTTATTGTTGCCTCTGTTCCTACAAATCCCATTTGGCGACTTTCCTGTGTTAAGATATAATTTGCAGAGTCAAAAACCATTCTTGCACGAACAGCCCAATTACCGTATCCTATTAAAAACGGATTATTCATCTGCCCCTGTGTTAGCAGGGGCAGATAAAATAAAACCGCAAATAACTTTTTCATTTCAAAATAATTAATTTACTGTTTTTATTAATACTTCCATTAATGATAACCTGAACCTGATAAACACCGCTTTGAAGCGTTGATGTTTCTATTCGGTATTTCTTTTTTGAACAATCAAAGTTTTGTTCTAAAAGTATTCGGGAAGAGGCATCAATTAATTTTACTTTACAAATTCCTGAATAGTCATCAGGGATAATAACATCAGCAAAAGTGTAAGCAGGGTTTGGAATTATTTTTATTTCATTATTTTTAATTATCTCATTTACCTTTTCATTTTGTTGTAATCTGAAATTTACATTTTGCGTGCAATTATCCTCATACTCTAATGTATCATTCAGTAGAGACATTAACGCCCTTGCTACATATACTGCTTTACCACCTGTAAGCGGGCATTGTGTAGCAACCGAAAAGATTTGTGAAGAATATGCACTCAGCGTGTCTTTACCTTGCAACAGATAGTGAAAATAAATTTCATTCACAACCTTTTTATTATAATCGGGTAATTCATTAGCCGAAACAAGTGAATTAAACACTACAGCTTGATTTATTTTTGAAACATTGTCAGGCTGAACTTGATTTATTATATTCTCTTTTATTATTATTTGAGATTGGATGTTGTTCATTAATAATTCCCTTGCTTGCAGATTGTCAACCGTACTATCATTTGCAGCTATACTATCTAATGTTTGAACTTCATTCAAATACACATACATGATGCTATCCGCCAAATGTAATGTTGATTGTTGTTGTAATGAATAACTACCTACTTCCTTCAATTTTTCATTTGTTTTATACAAATAACCAATGGAATTGTTTTCTTTATCTGAAACAAAATTTTCAAAAACAGTTTTTGAACTTCTTAAAACGCTGTCCTCTTTCAACTCTTTAAACAAATCCATTTGCGCTATCATTTTTGATTCTGGAACAAAGGCAGAAGATACTGCACTGTCGGAAGCAATGGCTTCTTTTATTTCCACTGAGCCATCACTGCGTTTAGCAGGATTGTCAGTACAAAGAAGTAAGCCATCACATTCAAAAGTATGTCCTAATGTATCATAGAAAAACCAACCCAAATCATTTGGTACTCCTAATGGGACAGAAGGGTTATATGTAGCACCTAAACTTGGGTTAGTAATAAATAAGGATAAAAACAAATTCGAGTTAGGTTGCCAATTATCATTCCAAGCACCGTAGCCGCTGGTGTAAATACTTGTCCAAATATTACCTGCATGAGCCTGTGTGTCTATTACTGCCGAACTGTCCAATACTAAACCAATGTTATGTCTTTTTATTTCATTGCCTCTGAATTTAGTACCTGAATTACTTCCACTAAAAAATACGCCTGTTCGTGTACTGTCAGTAAAATTACAACCAAAATAACATTCGTTGTTAAATCGGCTATAAATTCCCTTGTTCTGATAAGTCTGTGCAGGATAACGTCCGCTTATAACATTACAACTCACTGTTGAAGTGTCGCAACCTGTCAGTTCAATACCATTTTTGGTGTTGCCTGACAGTTTAACAAAGTTATTAATCACATTAACATTCTTTGCATTGTTGGCAACTATACCGCTTCCATTTACGGCTTCAATAGATGGATTGTTCATTATCTGATAGTTGCCAAAGTTAGTGGTTGTCGAGATAATGTTTATGCCCACAGAGCTACCACCAGCGGTAACTTTTATGGCATTGCCCGCAGCAATCATGGTTCCTCTTTCGCTGTTTTGAAAAGTGATGCCAGCCTTGCCTGCCGTTATGTTGCAATTGTTTACCGTAGTACTCATGCCTGTGCTGTTGCAATAAAGATGATAGCTTCCTACGGCAGAAACATGTGCTGCATTGATGCTGTAAACTCTTGCTGTTGTCCATTCTGTATAGGTGCCATAAACACAACTGTCAATGCTGCTGTTTGTAAAAGTAATCATTCCTGCTGTGGCGGCTGTTTTACTCTCTGCAACCACTGCTGTGCCTTTATGTGTTGCTGTGCCATAGAGCGAGCCTGCTGCAACCATATTTCTGAAACGACATGTTTTAACTGTTAAATCAGAGCGCAGGCTATAAATGCCCCAGTTGCTGTTACGAAATTCATTGGTGTCTTTGTCACCAATAGTCATCACCACATCATTAAACTCCATGCAAGAGCGTGGCAAGGCGTGATGAGCATTTTGCCCTGCATAGTCAGGTTTAAAAGCTGTTGCATACAAGCCAAAT
>JRYD01003376.1_pt1 | contig 33934 bp, 22 predicted proteins | sample 235311 | NCBI WGS metagenome assembly JRYD01 (sample SAMN03074213, study PRJNA261472) | activated sludge metagenome | biome: Common Effluent Treatment Plant; feature: Wastewater; material: Activated sludge; isolation source: activated biomass in a lab-scale reactor treating industrial wastewater at... | reverse complement strand
GGAGCCGCCTACTCGATTATGGGGCGTTTTTATTTTATTCGTGTCGCTGTAAATGTGTCCTTTTTGCTTTTTATAGATTGATAAACAAATTTGTCATTTGTAAAGACGAGTATTTTAAATACTTTCTCACTTGTCCCAAATAATTTGTCCTTGTAAAGATTTAATTGGTCACCATCAATTTTCCATGTTCCCTTAGCGGTTTTTCCGTCTGCATATTGCATTTTGTAGTCGCCAGTCTCGAATAACCAGAATTCGCTATTCTCATCTTTCCAATGTCCAGTAAGCATTTCCTTTGTTGGATTTGATGATGTCGTTTCCTTTTTGGGCTCTTCTTTCTTTGGTTCTTCTTTTTTTGTTTCAGATAATTCTATTCCAATATTTTTAGAGCATAAGGTCAAAGTCGTTTCTCTTATTTTTTTAATCTCAATGTCGATTTTGCTCTGATAGTCCTTCTTTGTGTATTTCTTCGTAATCTCATCAAGATAGCAAAGGCTGATACTTTCCTTTTGTTCATTAGATAAATTCTGATATTTACCAATGTAACCCATACAGTCATTGTAAATATTGTTTCTGTCGTCTTTTGTCCATTCGTTTGACTGTGCAAACCCTTGAACTGCCAACAAAGATGTCAGCAAATAAAGTAGAATTGTTCTTTTCATATTATACTGTTTTAAATTGTTTATAATCTGTCACCCATTGATTAATTTTATTACTTCGTCAACACTCAATTTTGTAAGAATAGAATGTGCGTAAGAGTCGGGATTATACGATTCAATATTTATGCAAGTGACGGTTCCGTTATTTTCGGTCGTTGTCGTAATTGTCCTGATGTGGTCAGCATTAAAGATAATTTTTTGTTCCTTCTTGTCCGTGCTGTACCAACCGTTGAGTTGAATTATTTTTGCCATTGTTTTACTTTTTATTTCCTACTCGTCTGGCTTTTCGGTGTCGCCCCGTTTTATGAGTGGTCGCTGGTCTCCACTTTTTTTGTCAGTCCGCAATGATTGTCAAGAGTCGTCAAAGTTAAACAATCCGGTCTGTCCGCTATGTCGTCTTTTAAAATGCCCCATAACATTTATATATAAGAAGTTTTTCTACTGTTACTTTCTGCATATTTACTATATATTGAAATATTCGGAAGGTGGTAATTTGTCTAAAGGGCTTTGTATTTTACTTATATGCTTTTTGCTTACATGTGTGTAAATCATTGTAGTACGAAGGCTGTTATGACCCAACAAGTCTTTAATAGCCAGTATATCTGTGCCGCCTTCAAGCAAATGCGTGGCAAAACTGTGCCTTATTGCATGTATGCTTCCTTTTTTAGTTATACCTGCTTTCTTTTTGCAATGCTGCATTATCAGCCCAATACTTCTGGATGAATATTGTCCTCCTGCTTGTCCTTCAAACATATATTTTTTTGGACGATACATTTTATAATAAGTACGAAACATATTCAGCAAATTTTCGCTAAGCATGATAACCCTGTCTTTCATGCCTTTTGATTGCCTTATGTTTATTACCATGCGCTTGCTGTCAATATCTGTTATTTTAAGGTTCACAATCTCACTGATACGTAATCCACCGGCATAGGCCAGGCAAAGAATTGTTTTATGTTTCAGATTCGCAGCAGCATTTATTAATGCTGCAATTTCACGCTCATCAAAAACTGTAGGTAGCGTTTCCGGCTTTTGTGGTCGTGGCAAATTAAAAACAAGTGCCGGCTGCCGGCATACCTTTTCATAAAAGAATTTTATGGAGTTTATGAGTTGATTCTGTCCCGATGCACTCCATCCCGGGCGGTTGCGGTATTGCAATAAGAATTCCAGAATTTCACCTTTTGTAATTTTTGAAGGACGCTGGTTAGGAAAATATCTCAGAAATATGCCAAACCAACTGATGTAACTGGAAAATGTATTGGGGCTGTAATTCAACAGTCGTAGTTGATTCTGAAATGCTTTCATGGCAAATTGATGTATATCGCTATTTCTAACCACTTGCATGGTTTCTTTTGTTGCCGGTGTTGTAGTAGCTGTTTGTATCATAGAGGTCAGAATTTTTAAGCTTACAGTGGACTAAAGTGTTTTTAAACCTGCTAACATTTAGGGTAAAGATTAAATGATGTTGTAAAATTAAGAACTAATTTCTAAATATCAAGAAAAAGAAGATTTTTCCGGTTTGTTGTCCCCAAAGTTGTTTTAACCGGGCATAAGCAAAAAAAGCCGCCCTTTAGGGCAGCTTTTTACCAATGAGGAATAATTTTATTAAACAGACTCAGCTAAAACAACAACTTTGTTTTTAAGCATTTCTACCACTCCGCCTTTAACATTAAATTCAAGAGTTTCTTTAGCAGTTTTGACTTTTACCTTGCCTTTGCCCAATGTAGAAATAATTGGAGCGTGGTTGTTAAGCATTTGAAATTTACCGTCAGCACCGGGAACGGATACAGACGTTACTTCGCCTTCAAACACTTTTTTATCTGGAGTAATGATTTCTAAAAACATTTTTAATTTGATAATTAGTTAATCTGAAAATTTGAAAATGAAAAACAAATTTATTCTCATCTTTTCAAACTGATAATTTATTTCGCTTCTGCCAATAATTTCTTTCCTTTTTCAATAGCGTCATCTATTGTTCCCACAAGGTTGAATGCAGCTTCAGGATATTCGTCCACTTCGCCATTCATAATCATATTAAATCCTTTGATGGTCTCTTCAATTGGCACAAGTACACCTTTTAATCCGGTAAACTGCTCAGCCACGTGGAAAGGTTGTGATAAGAAACGCTGCACCCTTCTGGCACGGTGAACAGCCATTTTATCTTCATCACTCAACTCGTCCATACCTAAGATGGCAATAATATCTTGCAATTCTTTATAACGTTGCAATAGTTGTTTTACTTTTTGTGCAGTTTCATAATGTTCTTTACCCACAACTTCTTCAGTAAGAATTCTTGAAGTAGAATCCAATGGGTCAACAGCAGGGTAAATACCAAGCTCTGCAATTTTACGGCTCAATACCGTTGTAGCATCAAGGTGGGCAAATGTTGTAGCCGGAGCAGGGTCGGTCAAGTCATCAGCAGGTACATATACTGCCTGTACGGAGGTGATAGATCCACGCTTGGTAGAGGTAATACGCTCTTGCATCAGACCCATTTCTGTAGCCAATGTAGGCTGATAACCTACGGCCGAAGGCATACGTCCTAAAAGTGCAGATACCTCAGAGCCTGCCTGTGTGAAACGGAAAATGTTGTCAATAAAGAAAAGAATATCGCGGCCACTGCCTGTACCATCACCATCACGGAAGTGCTCTGCTACCGTTAATCCTGATAATGCAACACGTGCACGTGCTCCTGGAGGCTCATTCATCTGACCAAAAACTAAGGTTGCCTTTGAGTCGGTAAGTTTGTTATAATCTACCTTGCTCAAATCCCAGCCGCCTTGTTCCATGCTGTGTTTGAAATCATCACCATAGTTAATAACGCCCGATTCAATGAACTCACGTAACAAATCATTCCCTTCGCGTGTACGTTCACCAACACCGGCAAATACAGAAAGTCCGCTATAGGCTTTGGCAATGTTGTTTACCAATTCCATAATCAATACGGTTTTTCCTACACCGGCACCACCAAACAAACCAATTTTTCCACCTTTGCTGTAAGGCTCCAAAAGGTCAATTACTTTAATACCGGTAAACAATACTTCAGAGGCTGTAGAAAGGTCTTCAAACTTGGGTGCTTCGCGGTGAATAGGTAAGCCTTTATCTTTTGAAACCGCTTTCATACCGTCAACAGCATCGCCAACAACGTTAAACAAACGTCCTTTAATGGCATCACCCGTAGGCATTTTAATAGCATCGCCAGTGGCAACTACTTCCATTCCCCTTACTAAACCATCGGTGGCATCCATAGAGATGGCACGCACAGTGTCTTCGCCAATATGCTGCTGGCACTCTAAAATTACACTTGTTCCGTCTGGGCGTTTAATTTCCAAAGCCTCCATAATGTTTGGAAGTTTGGTGTTTTCCCCTTCAAATGATACGTCAACTACAGGTCCGATTACCTGAGTTATTTTACCTTTATTCATGAATTATACTTTTTATTCGTTCTGAAAACTGATTTTTCAAGGCGCGAAAGTAGCATTAATTTTAATTGCTTTGAAAAATATAAACGAATGTTGTCAACAACTGCCTAACATGTTGATGATGAATGGGTACGATAAAAAAGCGCAACCCTCTCAGCAGGGTTGCGCTGCAACTTGAATGTTACTAAATTGGACTCTTTTTTTATAATCAGCACAGATGTGCTTTCAGAATATCAGCAGTTTTTTTGTTTTTTAGTTTTTTTATGGCTTTGTCCTTGACCTGACGTACCCTTTCTCTGGTAATGTCAAGCCTGTCTGCAATTTGTTCTACAGAATATTGATCATCGCACTCAATACCAAAATACATTTTTACAACCTGACGTTCACGGGGTTTCAGTTGTTTCAAAGTTATCATTAAGTCGTGCTTTACCGACTCATTGCTCAGGTTAAAATCTACGGGTTGGTTAGAGGGGTCACTGTATAGTTCGTGCATGGAAGAGGATTCATCGTCATTACTAACCGGTGAATCTAATGAAACCGGAAACATATTTACCGTCATGGCTTCTTTTACTGCCTGCGGTGATGTTTTCATGGCTTCGGCCAACTCCAGCAAACTCATTTCACGACCATGGGTCTGTTCAAATTCACTCTGTAATTTTTTTATTCTCGAAAACTGTGAAACCTGATTGAAAGGAAGGCGAACCAAGCGCACTTTCTCTACCAAAGCAATCATGATAGTTTGGCGAATCCACCATACAGCATACGATATGAATTTAAATCCTTTGGTAGAATCAAAACGTTGTGCTGCTTTAATCAATCCGATGTTACCTTCATTAATAAGGTCTTCTAAAGTCAGCCCCTGATTTTGATATTGTTTGGCAACACTAACCACAAAACGAAGGTTGGATTTAATGAGTTTGTTCATGGCCTGCTGATCGCCTGTCTTTATGCGTCTTGCAAGTTGGTCCTCTTCGTTGGGAGTTAATAGGTTTTCCTGTGAAATTTCGTTCAGGTAACGTTTCAGACATTCGTTTTCGCGAATGGTAATCATGTTTGTAATCTTCAGCTGGCGCATTGCGAATTGGTTTTTAAATGTTATACTTGATTGGGTGATTTTATTGTAGGCAACAACCTTGCCAAATAATTCATGCAATCCACATCTCTGCTTATTTTAAGAAGGTGGTTTTATTCACAATTGGCAACCTGAATCGGAGCTTGATTTTTTATTTTCTCAATGATTCAGGAGTGTAGGTGAGTATTTAAAAACGGATTCAGCCAATTTGGATATTGGAAAAAAATAATGGAATTTTTTATTTCAGAAAAGTTCAAAAAAAAATGTAGTTTTGCACGCGTTTTATAAACGGCATTATTGAAAAATAAAAGCTGTAGATGAAATTTCCCAGCGCATGTGGCGTAATTGGTAGCCGCACCAGACTTAGGATCTGGCGGGGAAACCCGTGGGGGTTCGAGTCCCTCCATGCGCACGCAACTGATAAAGCTGAAGCTGTACAGCTTCAGCTTATTTTATGAAATAATATGTAATATGAATATCCAAAAGGAAGACGTAGCCCCGTTAAACTCACTCATCAGAATAAAACTGACACCCGAAGATTATAAAACGGATGTAGACAGTGCTATTAAAAAATTTAAAAAATCTGCTTCAATGCCGGGTTTCAGACCCGGACATGTTCCCGAAGGCATGATTAAGAAAATGTATGGCAAATCTTTTCTTGCCGATGAGATAAATAAAATCGTAAGTAAATCACTTTATCAGTTTTTTCGTGATAATAATATTGCCGTACTGGGCGAACCACTTCCTAAAGAAGTAGAGAACCAAAACAATTTTGAAAACCCAAGCGATTTTGAATTTTTGTTTGAAATAGGTCAGGCTCCTGTTATTAACCTCGATTTGCCTTCGCTGCCTGCTGTACATTATTATCAGATTGAAGTTGATGAAAAACGCGTTGATACCTATATAGAAGATCTGCAACGCAAGCATGGAAATTTTTCAAATCCCGAAACATCTGAAGAAAGCTCCATTCTATATGGTGAGTTTATTGAGCTGAATGAGAACGAAGAGGAAAAGGAAAATGGCATTCGCAGTACAACCACATTGGCTATTAATCTTGTTAAAGACGAAACGTCAAAGGCAAAACTTATTGGTCTGAAGAAAGAGGATGAAGTGACACTTGACCTGATGAAAGCCATGCAGGATGTAACGGAAGTTGCTTATATGTTACGCGTTGAAAAAGAAACAGCACAACAAATTACATCTCTGTTTAAATACAAGATTGCATCAATAAATAAAGTTGAAAAAATAGAAGTAGGACAGGAGCTTTTTGATAAAGTTTTTGGAGAAAATGCAGTCACCTCAGTTGATGATTTCCGCAGTAAAGTAAAAGAAGATATTGCAGCAATGTTTGCACGCGAGTCAATGCATAAATTTAACCATGATGTTGAAGATGCACTGCTGCACCATTTAAATATTTCATTGCCTGACGACTTTTTGAAGCGCTGGATAATGGAAGTAAATGAGAAGCCTCTCACTCCTGAGCAAATAGAACAGGATTACCCTGCATATTCGCGACAGATGAAGTGGAAGATGATAGAAGGTAAGTTGATTAACGACCTTCAGTTGACTGCCGATGAGCATGAAATGGCTGAGTATGCAACTGCTGTTATTATGCAACAGTTCGGACAGTATCAGCTAGGCCCGGATATGATTGCAGATTTTGCAAAGCGCTATCTTCAAACAGAAGAAAACAGAAATAAAGCTGATGAAGCAGTAAAAAGCAGAAAAGTTTTTGATTATCTGAACCAAAATGTCAGCAAAGACGTTAAAGTTGTAAGTTACGATGAGTTTGTTACTATCGTTAAAGAACATAAACATTAATAAATAATCAACCGGAGTCAATATGAATTTTAAAAACGAATTTTTTAAATATGCCACCAGGCATCATGGCATCAACAGTACGGCCGTAGGTCATTACATTGAATCTGCTGTTCGTGCAGAAGGATATATTTCACCAACAATCATTGAAGAGCGTCAGATGAATGTTGCCAGCATGGATGTTTTTTCAAGACTGATGATGGACAGAATCATTTTTTTGGGAGTGCCTATTAATGATTATGTTGCCAACATTGTACAGGCACAGTTGTTGTTTCTTGAATCAACAGATGCTAAAAAAGATATTCAGATTTATATGAATAGTCCCGGAGGCTCTGTTTATGCAGGTTTAGGAATTTACGATACGATGCAATATATAAATCCCGATGTAGCCACGATTTGTACCGGAATGGCAGCTTCTATGGCAGCCGTGTTGTTGTGTGCCGGTGCCAAAGGTAAACGTACTGCGCTCAAACATGCACGCGTGATGATTCATCAGCCAATGGGTGGCGCAGAAGGACAGGCATCAGATATTGAGATTACTGCTCGCGAAATTCAGAAATTGAAGAAAGAACTTTATGAAATTATAGCTTCTCACAGCGGTAAAGATTACGATACAGTATGGAAAGACTCTGATCGTGATTACTGGATGACAGCAGGAGAAGCAAAAGATTATGGTATGATTGATGAGGTGTTGGTAAGAAATAAGGCTACAGATAAGTAATAAAAAAAGAGTAAAGCAAGTTGAAAAAGCAAAACGAAGTAAAGTGTTCTTTTTGTGGCAGAGATAAAAGTGCTACACAGGTTCTCATTGCAGGACTTAACGGTCACATCTGTGATCAGTGTGTGACACAGGCTGTAGAAATAATTTCTCAGGAATCTGCAGATCAGCAGAAATCTAAAATCAGTTCTTCATTTACCTTGCTTAAGCCTACAGAGATCAAGAAGCACCTTGATGATTATGTTATTGGTCAGGATTATGCAAAGAAGGTGATGAGTGTTGCTGTTTACAATCACTTTAAGAGAATTTCCGGTGTAGGCAAAAAAGATAATGATGTGGAGATTGAAAAATCGAATATCATTATGGTGGGAGAAACCGGAACAGGAAAAACTTTGTTGGCACGCACCATTGCAAAAATTTTAAAAGTTCCGTTTTGTATTGCCGATGCTACAGTCTTAACAGAGGCAGGATACGTAGGTGAAGATGTAGAAAGCGTATTGACACGATTGCTGCAGGCAGCCGATTATAATGTTGCAGCTGCAGAGCATGGCATTGTGTATATTGACGAAATTGATAAAATATCACGCAAGAGCGACAACCCTTCCATTACACGTGATGTGAGTGGCGAAGGTGTACAGCAGGCTTTGCTCAAAATGCTGGAGAATACTATCATCAATGTTCCACCACAAGGTGGCCGCAAACATCCTGACCAGAAAATGATTCCGGTTAACACGCAGAATATTCTGTTTATCTGCGGAGGTGCCTTTGATGGTATTGAAAAAATTATTGAACGCAGACTGCAATCACAGTCTATCGGATATAGTGCACATCGCAATCAGGATACATTTGATAAAGGTAATCTTTACCAGTATGTTTCTCCTGCAGATTTCAAAAAGTATGGGCTTATTCCGGAACTGATTGGCCGACTTCCTGCAATTTCATATCTGCAACCATTAGACAGGGTAGCATTAAGAAGTATTCTCACCGAGCCTAAAAATGCACTGATAAAACAGTATCAGAAACTGTTTGAGCCCGAAGGTATTCAATTGAAATTTGATGACAACGTGTTGGATTTTATTGTGGACAAAGCCGTAGAGTTTAAGCTGGGTGCGCGTGGGCTACGCTCCATCTGCGAAACCATCATGCTTGACCTGATGTATGAATTGCCGCAGGTAAAGAATAAAAAAGAACATACCGTAACATTGGAATATGCCCGCGAAAAAATAGACAAATCAAACTTAGGGAATCTGAAAGTTGCCTGAGTAATAGTTGAAAACAGAATTTTGTTTGAATCCGGATTGAAAAAGAATTCGGATTTTTTGTTTTAAAGAAAAGGCGATTTGCTTTATTTGAAAAAAACTCAGGCTTCTGTCAATTCAAACTCATAAAACTCCATAATAGGATTGGAGAGGAGTTTTTTACAGGCTTCATCAACCTTTGCTTGTGCATCTTTTTTATCTGTAGCCTCAACTTCGCAGGTAATGTGCTTGCCAATTCTCACGTTGGTAATCATGGGTAAGTTAATGTTGTGCATACTGGCAGAAACGGTTTTTCCTTGTGGGTCTAATAATGCTTTATGTGGCATTACTTTGATGTGAGCTAAGAATTTCATTGCAATGAATTATGTAGTGGTACTGTTTTTTATTACCGACAAAAGTACGTACAAAATAACAATCAGTGGCAAGGCTCCGATTTTAAAAACCAACAATAAAATGGCAGCTGATGCAAGGAGCAGGTAAGGGAAAAAATTTTCTCTGAAACTAAAATTCTTGAATTTTAAAGAAAACAAGGGTATTTCGGCAATGAGCAGCCATGACATGGTTAAAATAAAAATAATATAAGCCACCGGATGTTGAAATAGCATGTAAACCGCCATTTCCATCCAATTGTTGTTTTGCGTAGTACTATTGACTAAATAATTTGAAATCAAGGTAGGAAAAGCTGCAATGGCAAGGGCGTTGGCCGGTGTAGGCAATCCGATAAAGCTGTTGGTTTGGCGCGTATCATTATTGAACTTGGCTAAACGCACTGCTGAAAAAACAGCCAGCAACAGAGGAAGCCAGGGTAAAATCAACTCCGGAAACGGCATTGCTGCATTGGTATGCTGCTGCGGGTTGACTACAATAAAAAGTTGCATCATCAGTATAGCAGGTAATACCCCAAAAGTGACTACATCAGCCAGCGAATCGAGGTCTTTGCCAATGGCAGAGTATGCTTTGAGGCTACGGGCAGCAAAACCATCTAAGAAATCGAATACTGCTGCCAGCAGTATCATCCACCCTGCACCGGTAATATGGCCGGTAAAACAAAATACAATGCCCACACATCCACTTAGCAAATTCAGACAAGTGATGAAGTTGGGAATATGTTGTTTAAGAGACATTATTTTTGTTGATGTTGATATGTTGGAAAATTACCATTTGATGTGCATTTATTTAATTGGATTGCTGTAAATTTGGGTGTAAATATTAAAAGGATTTTTATATTCAGTCATGCTTGACAAAGAAAGAAATAAATTTCGTCATTTGTCGTTGGAAATAAATATCCAAATCGTTAATTTATGAGAAAAATAGCCCTGTCATGGTTTTTTATAATAGCTTGTTTTGCATCTCTGGCACAGACAGCTCCAAAATACAGTAATGAGTTTTTAAACCTTGGCGTTGGTGGCAGGGCATTGGGCATGGGCGGGGCACAGGTTTCGCAGGTCAATGATGTAACAGCAGGTTATTGGAATCCTGCCGGGTTGGTACGTTCCCGTGGCGACATTCAGTTGGCATTTATGCATAATGAATATTTTGCAGGTATTGCCAAGTACGACTACTTAGCGTTGACAGCACCTATTGACACTATGCGACACATTGGATTCTCTGTCCTTCGTTTTGGTATTGACGATATTGCCAACACCATTGATCTGAAAGATAACGATGGAAATATTGATTACAATCGTGTTACAGGATTTTCTGCTGCCGACTATGCATTTTTAGTTTCTTATGCCAGTAAAAGCGCAATCAACGGATTAGATTACGGAGCTAATTTTAAAATCATACATCGCAAAGTAGGCGACTTCGCAAAGGCCTGGGGGTTTGGCCTCGATGCAGGCATTCAATATCAGGCAGGCAACTGGCGGACAGGTGCAATGTTGAAAGATGTTACTTCAACCTTTAATGCATGGAGCTATACGCTGAACGATCGTACCAAAGAAGTTTTTATTCAGACAGGTAATGAAATTCCTGAAAATGGATTGGAGCTAACGCTGCCACGATTAATTCTTGGTGTTTCACGTCAGCTAAATATCAGGAAGTTTACTATCACACCTGCATTAGATCTGGAGACAACCTTCGATGGTAAAAGAAACACCTTGGTTAAAACAAATTTTGCAAGCATAGACCCGAGAGTTGGTGTTGAAGGCGGCTATAATAATCTTGTTTATGTGCGTGCAGGCGTGAGCAACTTTCAACAGGTAACTAATATAGACGGAAAAAAGACAACTACTGTTCAACCGAATATTGGTGTTGGAATTAAATTGCGTAATCTGGCCATTGACTATGCACTAACAAATATTGGAAACAATAATTATCTTTATTCAAATGTATTTTCATTGCGATTGACGGTCAATAAACTGAAAAAGACATGAGAAAACTTTACGCAATAATTATTTTATTTCTTCTTCCTGTTTTAAGTTTCGCTCAATTTTCGAACAGTTGGATTAATTTTAACGGAGCATCACCTTATTCAGCACAGCAATATTTCAAAATTAAAGTCTGGAAACAGGGCATTTACCGTCTTGATTACAATTTGCTGCAACAGGCAGGTTTTCCTGTTGGAATGAACCCTAATCAGTTTCAGATTTTTAATAATGGTCATGAGCAGTATATTTATGTTGAAGGTGCTCAGGATAATTCATTTGATCCATCGGATTTTATTGAGTTTTATGGAAAGCCAAATAATGGTTCAGCAGATAAGGAACTGTATGATAATCCGGCTGACCAATTGAATCCCGACTATAGCTTGTTTTGCGACACAGCAGTTTATTTTCTTACTGCAGCTATTTTACCCGGCACACCGGTGAAAAGAATGATTATGGAGACCGATGTGAATTTTTCACTTTACCTACCTGAGAATTATATTACAAAAACTTTCAAAAGAAATTATACATCAAAGTATCTGAAAGGCGATTCGCAGGGAGATATAGACCCTTCGTATAATGGCCCTGAAGGATTTTCAGGTAATACCTTTGCCACTGCTGCACCTGCAGATAATTTTTCACTACCCAATGTTTCTACATTTGCTACTGCGCCAATCCCAAGTGCGGATGTTAGAATGGTTAATGCCAATTATGATGGCCATTTTCATACATTTAATGTTGAATTCAACGGTAACACTATTTTTACTGACAACACTATTTTTGGCTACGGACGGCATGATTATAGTTTTAATATCCCTATTGCATCTTTGCCGTTATCAAACAGTTTGGTGTTTAGTGGCCTGGCAAATTCCGGTGGAACAAACCTTATGTCTGTTACCTATTTTAAACTTCAGTATCCACATGCAAATTCCTTTAATGGTGAGTTGGAGCCTTTTCAGTTTTTTTCTGTCAGCAACGGTGGCAGCAAAGCAAGAGTAGATTTCACCGACTTTCTGAACAGCGACAATTCTACACGTTTCATTTATGTAATTTCAGGTGATACAGTTTCTAAAGTAACGACAGTAAGGACAGGAAATTTACTTCAGGCTTTAATTCCTGTTAATGGTGGAGAAAGGAATTGTTTACTTGCACCGGTATCCGCACATTATTCTTCTGTCGCAGATTTTTATTTGTCACCGGAAAACAGCGACCCCGATCCGCAGAAGTTTGCACGTTTTATAAACTACAGTTACAATCAGCCACAGTACGATTATTTAATTGTCTCACATAAAAAATTATGGAGCGAAGCAGAGAATTATCGCAACTTCAGAGCACAAACAGGATATAATCCATTGCTTGTTGATATTGATGAATTGTATGATCAGTTTGCTTTTGGAATTTACAAACATCCTTTGGCAATAAAAAACTTCTGTCGTTTTGCTATCACTGCATTTAATAATAAACCTGATTATCTGTTGTTGTTAGGTAAGGCTGTATATCCTGAAGAGGTTAGAGTAAATCCAACAGCCGATCAGCTATGTTTGGTCCCTACTTATGGCAACCCGCCATCAGATTTTATGTTCAGCAATAAAATTGTTGACACAACATTTGTTCCACGACTTGCAACAGGACGCATAGCAGCACAGAATGTTACTGATGTTACTAACTATCTTGAAAAGGCGCAGGCACATGAGGCTGCAAGACAAAACTGTCCTGACGATTGGTTAAAACATGTGTTGCATTTTATTGGAGGGAATAATGGTTTTGAACAACAAAGTATCAAAGCTTTTATGGATCAGAATGAAGCAGCCATTAGAGATACCTCAATGGGATGCACAGTTGCAAACTATTATAAAATATCTACTGACCCGATAGAGTATATTCAGGCAATAGAATTACAGGCACGAATAGATAGTGGTGTAAGCATTATGACATTTTTTGGCCATGCAGCAGGGTCAACTTTTGATATTGCAACAGATATTCCACAGAACTGGCACAACACCGGACGTTATCCTGTAGTGTTTGCTCAATCATGTAATGTGGGTGATATTTATTCGCCTTCAAGATTGCTGAACGAAGATTTTGTTCTGCTTCCGCAAAAAGGATCAGTAGGATTTTTAGCAAAGCCCCGACTGGGAAATATTCAGGAGTTGGGAGAATATTCTGTACAACTGTATCGCAATGTGGCATACAGAGATTATGATAAACCTATAGGTATGGCAATAAAACATGCATTGGATTCCATGATACAAACTTATTATGCGAATAATGGAATGGTTTATAAATCTACTGCATTAGGTATGTTGTGGCATGGTGATCCCGGATTGCGATTAGCACCTTCATTGCAACCCGACTATGCAGTTTCGCAGCCATCAATAACATTTCAACCTACAGAAGTTACTTCAGAACTTACCGATTTCAAAATGAATATTGCTATCAGCAATTTTGGTAAAGCCACTAAAGATTCTGTTTCAGTACATGTAGTGCGAAAATTTCCTGACAACAGCACAGTAGTTATTGATACATTGATTCCTTACATACCCTATAAAGACACCTTGCAACTCACAATGAATGTTGAAGTAAATAAAGGAACAGGACTGAATTATTTTGATGTGTTTGTTGATTATGCTGGCACTATTACCGAGTGTAATGAATTTAATAACAGAGTACTCAATGTGCCTTTGCAAATAATTTCTACTGATATCACTCCCGTGTATCCATTTAAATATGCTATTGTCCCTGACCCTTCAGTAATCTTAAAAGCAACAACAGACAATATTTATGCAGCACAGAAAACTTATCGTTTTGAGTTAGATACAACCGATGCTTTTAACTCTCCATTTTTAAGATTCAAAACGTTTACACAAACCGGAGGCATCGTTAAATGGCCATTACCATTTACATGCGACAGTGGAAGAGTTTATTATTGGCGTGTAAGTCTTGACCCATCACTTTATCCAACAACATTTAAATGGAAGGAGAGTTCATTTATTTATATTCCGCAGAAAACAGGTTGGAGTCAGGCACACTTTTTTCAGTTTAAGAATGACAGTTACACCAATATTGTTTATGATAAACCGCAACGTAAGTGGGAATATGAAAATACACAGGCAGAGTTGCGTGTTTCTGCATGGGATGTACCCGGACAGGGGATTACTTCTGATAATGTTCAACTTAACAATCAGCTGATTGCAACCGGTGGTTGTAACTATCGTGCTATTTACGCAGTGGTACTTGATTCTATTTCTTTACAAAACTGGAACACACTTGATTTAGCAGGGAAATTTGGTAACATCAATCAACCACCTTATTACGATTCTTGTCAGGCAACAGTAAATGGTAGTCAGGGCTTTTTTGCATTTGCCACAGACTCTGCTTATAGTGTTGGTGGCAATACCATATATCGGAATCTCGACAGCCTTGCGAATTTTATCAATCGTATCCCAACAGGAAACTATGTTGTGTTATATAGCGTGACTGAACATTTTATGAGTAAGTCATGGTCCGGACAGTTTCGCTTTGCCTTATCACAACAGGGGATAAATAGCGTTGATACCATTCCTGATACCAAGCATTTTATTTTCTTTTTCAAAAAAGGATTTCCCGGAACAGCACAAACAGTTGTTGCAGCTTCGGACAGTACAAAAAATATTACATTCACTACCATGCTCGGTGGAAATTGGTATAAAGGCTATATGATGTCGGAGATTATCGGCCCTGCTATTCAATGGAACAGTTTGCATTGGGCTAACAATAGTGTGGAGGCCATCAATACAGATACGCTTGCACTCGATATTGTTGGTGTAGATACATTGAATTCGGAACATGTTTTGTACAGTGCTATCCAACCTTCACAGATAGATTTTAACTTGAACATTAACCCATTTATATATCCGCGAATTTATTTGCGTGCATATATGGAAGATTCTGTTTATCGTACACCTCCGCAACTCAATCGCTGGCAAATATATTATCAGGAAGTTCCTGAAGCTGTGATAAATCCTGTGGGTTCTTCATTTCAATCGAGCAACGTTTCTCAAGGAGATACCATTCATTGGAAAATGCCGGTAGAAAATGTGAGTCTTTCTGATATGAGTGATTTGCTCGTAGATTACTATCTTTTTGATAAAGATAATGTAAGACGAAATATTACTTCTACACGCTTTCATGCTTTATTACATGGTGACACATTGAATGCTTCTGTACGGTTCAGTACTGCTGCTTATCCGGGACTCAACTCATTATGGATGGAGGTTAATCCGAGAAATGATCAACCGGAGCAATATCATTTCAACAATTATGCAAGAATAGATTTTAATGTTAACCGTGATGTTACCAACCCCATCCTCGATGTTACTTTTGATGGACAACATATTCTTAATGGCGACATTGTTTCTGCAAAGCCGCAAATCCTCATTAAGCTCAAGGATGAAAACAGGTATTTAGCTTTGAATGATACATCAAAGTTTAAGGTGTATGTAAAGAATCCTGATGGTGTAGAAAGTCAGATTTATTTTGAGACAACAGCCAATTCATCATTGTCAGAAAATTTATTGCGCTGGACACCCGCACAACTTCCTGATAATACATTTAAGATTGAGTATAATCCTGTTTTCAACGTTGACGGCATTTACGAACTTCGTGCTCAGGCAAGAGATGAAAGCGGTAACCTTAGCGGTAGTAACGATTTCCGAATTTCTTTTGAGGTAATTAATAAAAGCAGCATTACCAATGTTTTCAATTATCCAAATCCATTTACAACACGAACACAATTTGTGTTTACACTTACAGGGTCGGAAGTGCCTACATATTTTAAGATTCAGATATATAATATCAGTGGTAAAGTAGTGAAAGAAATAACACAACAGCAATTGGGTAACATTCATATTGGACGAAACATTACAGACTATGCCTGGGATGGAAAAGATGAGTTTGGTGATCAGTTGGCAAAAGGTGTTTATCTTTACCGGGTAATAACTCAACTTGATGGTGATGATATTGAGCATCGGAATACTACTGCTGACAAATACTTTAGAAGGGGATGGGGAAAAATGTATCTTTTGAAGTAAGGCAAATCTTTAATGGCCTATGAAAGCCCTTGCCGGTTATTTTTCACTATGGTTAAAGAAGAATACGTTTCTTCTTTGGGCTTTAACTGTTATTCACCTGATATTTTTTATACTGGCTTTACGAAATGGCAACATTGCTTTTTCTGTTGACAGTACCGAATATTTAAATCAGGCAGAAAATATTCGAGAACATGGTACATGGTATGCAGGAAATTCATCAGCACCACACGATGTCTTTTTGGAAAGCAGAAGGCCACCTTTGTATGGCTTCTTTATTTTTTTAGTGCATATTGTTTCATCAAATAATTTCTTTTTACTCGCATTGCAGAATTTGATGAGTATTGCAGTGCTCATCCTTACAGCCTTTATGTTTTGGTTGCTGACTGGAAAACGGATTGCCAACCAATGGTTAGTGGTTTTACCCTTATTGCTATTTCCGACACAATTTATTTATGCCAACATGATAATGGCTGATGTCTTGTTTCAGTTTTTAATTATTAGTGGATTTTTGTTTTTTATTCAGTCGGTAAGAAAACCCAATTCGTTTTTGTACTTCTGTATTTTTATGTCGTTGGCTATTTTAACCAAGCCTGTTTTTTATGCTTTCTGTCTGATAGTTCCAATTATAGCCTTGTTGTTTTATACTAAAGGCATTTATAAGTTGCAGAATGTCTGGATATCACTGATTCCATTATTGACTGTAGCTTCAATATCAACAATTAACTATTCCAAAACAGGTTATTTTCATTACAGCAGTGTAAATGAAAAGTTCATCTCTGAATATGGTGCCTATCTTGCAGTGGGGGATAAAGGAAATGTAAATGCACAGCAAAAGATTGACTCATTGCTTAGTGAAGCCAAAAGGCAACCTGATTTTAAGAGCTATTGTAAGTATATTAATAAAGAAAGCTTGTATCTGATTAAAGAGAATAAAGCACGTTTTGTGATGATGCAATTAAAGGGTATGGCTAACTTTTTTATTGATCATGGCCGGTTCGACCTTATGGCTTTTTTTGTGCATCCTGATTATGTTCAGACGCAAGGGTGGAAGCAGAAATATGAGGAGCAGGGATGGCAAGGTGTGTTTAGCTATCTAAAAACATTTAATCTATTTTTATTACTGTTTCTGATTTTGGCCAGTATCTTTAACATAATTATGGTGGTAATATTAGTCAGGTTTTTATTTTCACATAAAATAGCAATTCTGTTTCGTTTACTTTTATTGATGTTTGTGATTTATATGGTAGTGTTCACAGGCGTTGTTGGCTGCAGTCGTTATCGAATGGCTATATTTCCCATAATCTGGATGGCATTTATGTGGTTTCTTGCCGAAAGGAAATCTGTACATCATAAAACATTAGTTTAAACCATGACGATGATATTTTTTAGACCTGACTTTTTGGGCTTACTTTAAAGCCTATAAATTGATATATATTAATTTCAGCGATTGCTTAATTTAGCCATCTGATTAGAAAATATTTTTGATGCAGAAAATTCAGTTAACAAGCAGCTACGAGGAATATAATTCATTAAACGAATTGCCGGCAGAATATAAAAGTTTGATGTTGGAAGCACATGATGCAGCAAAGACAGCTTATGCACCCTACTCTGCTTTTCATGTAGGAGCAGCAGTGTTGTTAGCAAATGGAAAAATCATAAAAGGCTCAAATCAGGAAAATGCTGCATATCCTTCCGGTTTGTGTGCAGAGAGAGTGGCTGTTTTTGCATCAAGTGTTCAGTATCCCGGAGTTAAAATTAAAGCAATTGCAGTAACAGCTATGCCGGGAAATATGGAGGTGCCTGTGATGGCAAGTCCTTGCGGAGCATGTCGTCAGGTAATGGTAGAGTATGAACACCTTTATCATCAGGATATTAAGTTTATCATGTATGGTTCAGTAAATAAGATTATTGTACTCGACAGTATAAAAGCCTTATTACCTTTTTCGTTTAATTCAGATCAGTTATCAGGTAAGTAAGCAAACAGTATTTAACTATTTTTGTAGCATTATAAAGAATATGGCTAAACAGAAATTTACAAAGGAGACCTATCTTTTTTGGTATGAGCAAATGTTGCTCATGCGAAGGTTCGAAGAACGCGCAGGACAATTGTATGGAATGCAAAAGATAAAGGGATTTTGTCATTTGTATATCGGACAGGAAGCTGTTGTTGCAGGAGCAATGTCAGTTATCAAACCTACCGACAATATGATTACTGCATATCGTGATCATGCCCATGCATTGGGTAAAGGAACTTCGGCCAGAGCAGTCATGGCTGAGCTGTTTGCTAAGGCTACCGGATGCAGTAAAGGCAAAGGTGGAAGTATGCACTTGTTTGATGCTGCTAATCGTTTTTTTGGCGGGCATGGTATTGTAGGCGGACAGATTCCATTAGGAGCAGGGATTGCATTTGCTGAGCAATATAAAGGTACAGACAGTGTTACTTTATGTTATATGGGTGATGGTGCAGTTCGTCAAGGTGCCTTTCATGAAGCATTGAATATGGCAATGACATGGAAACTACCGGTAGTTTTTATTATCGAGAATAATAATTATGCCATGGGCACTTCTGTAGAGCGAACAAGTAATGTTACCGACTTGTATAAATTAGGTACTGCATTTAATATGCCCAGTGAACCTGTTGATGGTATGATGGTAGAAACTGTGCACGAGGCTATGGAAAAAGCAGTAAATCATTGCAGAAAGGGGAACGGACCGTATCTTTTAGAGATGAATACGTATCGTTATAAAGGACACTCTATGAGTGATCCTGCAAAGTACAGAAGCAAAGAAGAGTTGGAAAAGTACAAAGCACAAGATCCAATTGAAGAAGTCCTGAAGGTAATTCAGAAAAATAAACTTGCCTCACAAGAAGAGATTGATGCAATTGATAAAAAAGTACATGATATTGTTGAAGACAGTGTAACATTTGCAGAAGAATCACCATTTCCTGATGCGGATGAACTGTATAAAGATGTGTATGAGCAATCCGATTATCCTTACATTATTGAAGATTAATTAACAAGCAATACAAGTAAAATCAAACATGGCAGAAATAGTAAGAATGCCCAAAATGAGCGACACCATGACAGAAGGTGTTGTTGCTAAATGGCATAAAAAAATTGGTGACCAGATAAAGTCAGGCGAATTGGTTGCAGAGATTGAAACCGATAAGGCCACTATGGAGTTTGAAAGTTATCAGAATGGTACATTACTTTATATAGGTGTTGAAGAAGGAAAGGCTGCACCTGTTGATAGTATATTGGCAATATTAGGTAAGCCTGGCGAAGATTTTAAACCATTGCTTGATGCAGAGTCAAAGGCAAAACCTGCAACAGCTGCTGCACCTGAAAAGACTGAGGCAAAACCTACAACAAAAGTTATTGCTGAAGTTCCTGCAAAACCTGTTGCTGCACCAAAAGCAGAATCAAAACCTGTTGCGCAAACTGTAGTAGCGTCAGCAACTGACGGCAGAGTAAAAGCATCACCATTAGCACGCTCACTTGCAGGACAGAAGGGACTTGATTTATCTATGATAAAAGGTAGTGGAGATAATGGCAGGATTGTGAAACGTGATGTGGAATGGTTTAAACAGGGCAACGTTGTTGCCGGAAGTTATACTTCGGCAATACACACACAGGAGTCGTTTGAAGAAACACCTGTTTCTCAAATGCGCAAAACAATTGCACGAAGGTTAAGTGAAAGTAAATTTACTGCACCACATTTTTATCTCACATTAGATATTGAGATGTCAAGATGTATGGATGCCCGCGAAGCTATTAATGCTGCCACAGGAAGTAAAGTTTCATTCAATGATTTTGTGATTAAAGCATGTGCTGCTGCATTGCAACAGCACCCTAAAGTAAACTCATCGTGGTTGGGTGAGACTATCAGAACAAATCATCACATCCATATAGGTGTTGCAGTAGCAGTTGATGAAGGTTTGCTTGTACCTGTTGTGCGTTTTGCAGATTCAAAAACACTATCACAGATTAATGCTGAAGTGAAGGTATATGCTCAGAAAGCAAAGGATAAGAAACTACAGCCTGCTGACTGGGAAGGAAATACTTTTACAATTTCTAATCTTGGAATGTTTGACATTGAAGAGTTCACAGCAATTATCAATCCACCTGATGCCTGCATACTTGCAGTCGGTGCAATCAAAGCTGTTTCGATTGTGAAAGATGGTAATGTTGTTGCTGGAAATGTGATGCGTGTTACGCTTAGCTGCGATCATCGTGTTGTTGATGGCGTTACAGGAGCTAAGTTCTTGCAGACTGTAAAAGGATTCCTTGAAAACCCTGTATTGCTTTTAGGGCAAGCGTCTATCTGATTAACGTAACCTGACCATTGTAGGTGTGATATATGCCAAACTGATCTTTGATTTTGGCAGTGTAAACATAAACACCTTGCGGACAAATTCTACCTGAAGTGTCAATGCCATTCCATTTGGCGGCAACAGATGGTGTTTCAAAAACTTTATTTCCCCAGCGATTAAATATCTGCATTGTCAGTTCGGTAATGCCGTAGCCGTTTGCAAAGAAATAGTCATTGCTACCATCATTGTTTGGCGTAAATGCATTGGGGATATAAACTGTAAAAGCACCTTCGACTATAGCTTCCTTTTTTGCAGTGTCACGACAACCAAATTCACTTTCAACAATTTGAATAACTGTAAACCTGCCGGTATCCTGATAGCTATGTGCAGGATTTTGCAACGTAGAAGTTTGCCCATCACCAAAATCATAAAACCAGATGGAGCCAAGCAAACTACTATCAGAAATATTTATTTCAGGATGTAAAATTGAAATACTTTCAGGACTAATGTTGAATGAGGCAACCGGCAACGGATAAACTTCAATTAGATTTGGCATAATCATGTTGCTTACACAATTATCAGGAGTTATTGCCTGAATGCTTACTGTGTAAATGCCGTCAACGTTGTATAGGTGTGTTGGTGTAATGGAGTCATTTGTTTGCCCATCACCAAAATTCCATGTAAATATTGTTCCCTGAGGATAAGTGGAGTTATTGAGGAATTGTACTTCTAAGGGCATACAGCCTTGTTCAGTCATTGGTGAAATATCAAGCGATGGTGTTTCATTTACCACAACCGGTATCATTGCTGTTGCCGGAATTTGAGTACAGTTGTCAGTAATACTGACAGTATATGTTGTTGTAACCGATGGTGACACATTTACAATAGAACTATCACTACCGTTTGACCAAAGATAAAAATATGGGCCGCCATTACCGCCATTAGCAATAGATGAAAGAACAGCAGACTGTCCTGCACAAATTGTATCATTGCCAGTTGCAGCAATTCCTAACGGAGGAAATACATTTACTAATATACTATCAGTTTTTGATGGGCAATTGTTGCTGTCTGTTACAGACACAAAATAGTTTGTCGTTACTGATGGCGTGACTAAAATTGTTGATGCAGCGGTTTGATTATTCCAAAGCCAGTTATAAGTTCCTGTTCCACCTGTTGCTATTGCATTGAGAGATGCCTGCTGACCTATACAGATGGTATCCACAGGATTTAATGAAAGTAAAATGGGTTGTGGCTCTGTAATGGTAAATGCTTTAACTCTGCTGCAGTTGTTTGCATCAGTAACTGTAATAACATAAATTCCTGCTGTAAGATTTGTGTTTAATGATTGTGTAGTTCCATTATTCCATTGATAACTATACGGAGCAACACCGCCCTGAACAGTTAGTATAACTGATGCATCGTTAAATCCATTACATGAAACATTGTTGATAGTTGAATTGGGTTTAATCTGTTGTGGTGAAGTAATTTGTTCTGTAAAAGAATTATCACAACCATTGGCATCTGTAATGGTCACTGTATAGCTGCCTACAGGTAGATTTTGGATAGTGTCATTTGTTTGCTGCTGATAACTCCACAAATAGCTGTAAGGTGCATTTCCTCCTAAAGCAGTTGTTGTTATCATTCCGTTACTTCCGCCATAACATGAAACATCACTCTTTGTAAATAGATTTGCGATAGGCGCAGGTGTAGAAATTTGAATTTGTTCAGTCAGTGTGCAGCCTTTTTTATCAGTAATATCCACTGTATATAAACCTGCGGGTAGCGCATTGGCGTAGTTAGTATTTCCTGCAATTGGTGACCAGTTGTATTGATAGGGCGGAGTACCACCTGTTACAAACACCATGGCAGAGCCATTTGCGCTTCCTGAACATGTTCCGTTTTGCGTAGTGTGATTTGCTGTTAAAGCTGTAGGGCTTGACAAATAAATGCTGTCAGATTTGCGGCAGTTATGTGCATCGGTAATGGTAAACGAATACTGACCTGATGCAATGCCTGAAAGACCGAAGCCTGTACTTCCTGACGACCACAAAATATTATATGGAGGTGTTCCGCCATTTGCTACTACATTGAGTGAGCCATTATTGTATCCGTAACAGGTAGGTTGTACTGAAGTAATATTGCTTTGTACTGAAGTAGGTTGACTTATAGAAAAGGAATGACTGCTTTTACAATTGTTAGTGTCACGTACATAAACAGTATAGTTACCCGGAAGTAAAGCATTAAAGAAAGTGTCTGCCTGTTGTGTAATAAAATTATTTGTTGAGAAACTTAAAATACCATTACCTCCTATTGTTGTAATTTGCACTTCACCATCTTGCAAACCATAGCATGAAACATTAGTGGTTGTCAGAGAAATAATTTGAGGACCTGTTAGATTAACAATATTAACCTGATTTAAAGTACGGCAGTTTTTAGAATCTTTCACTACGATGTAATAGTTGTTGTTTACTAACTGTGTAAATCCTGATGCATTAAAAAATGTTCGTCCACTGTCAGATGAAAATAAATAAGGTGATGTGCCTCCTGTTGATGAAACAGCAATACTTCCATTACCGGCTGAACATGTTTCAGGAGTAATATTTAATAACAGTTGTAATGAGTCAGGTTGTAATAACGTAATAATGGTGTCACTTCTGCAATTGTTCTGATCTATTACCGATGCAGAATATGTTCCGGCAGTTAAATTGCTAAACGTGTTTGATATTTGTGTGGTTATTCCATTGTCAATACTGTAAGTTAAAGAACCTGTTCCACCACTTGCCAGAATTTTTATTTCACCATCATTGGTGCCAAAACATTTAACTTGCTTTAAAACAGAGCCAATAAGTTTAGGAGCAAGAATATTACTTAGAGAAACTGCCCGCTGTACTTCACAATTATTAGCATCTTTAATTTTAATGCTATAACTTCCGGCATAAAGATTGGAATAATTTGTAATGTTGTTATAAGAAGATCCGTTTAAAGAAGTAAGTAACATACCGGTACCACCTGTTAATTGTAAATTAACAGAACCATTGTTTTGTCCACAAGCAGGATTAGAAACTGTTGGTGTGACCTGAATTGCTGATGGTGTTGTTAATTGTACAAGTCCTGACACTAAACATCCTGCACTGTCTGTCACCGATACTTGATAGGTGCCTGCAGCCAGGTGATTATAGTTGGCCGTATTTATAAAAGCTTGATTGTTTAAGCTGTAACTCAATACACCGGAGCCACCTGATGCCAGGATAGAAATTGTGCCGCTGTTTATTCCAAAACAATTTAAATTTTGTGTTATCACTGTATCTAATGTAGGGCCGTTAATGGTATTTATTTGTGCAGAAAAATTATTGTTGCACATCAAGGCATCCTTCACTTGCAATTGTTGTGTTCCTGCAGGTAGCGAGCCAAAATATGTCTGTTGACTGAACGGACCACCGTTTAGACTGAATAATAAAGTTCCGTTTCCACCTTGTGCATTAACTGTTATACTGCCATTGCTTTGTTGGCAGTTAGCATTGGTGATGTTTAATGTTGCTGTAATTTCATCAGGCGATGTCAGTTGTATTATGGTATCAGCCGTACAAAAATTCTGATCCGAAATTTTTATATGATAAGAACCGGCAGGAAGGTTGGTAAAGTTCGGCAATGCCTGATAGGTTACACCATTGTTAATACTATAATTCAATAATCCTGTACCACCACTAGCCGATAAAGAAATAAAACCGGTGCTGTCACCAAAACATGTAATATCACTTTTACTAAGATTGGTAAGTACGGGTGCCGCCTGATTAGGAACAGAAATTAATTTAGTTGCATAACATTGGTTGGCATCAGTAACATGTAGATGATAAATTCCTGCCGTAAGATTATTAAAAATGGTGCCGGGACTAAAGTTGATACTATCTAATGAAAGTTGAAGAGTTCCTGTGCCTCCATTCACAACAATTTGAAAAGAACCATTGTTCTGATTGCAAGTAGCTGCTGTAACTGCTTGTTGAATTATTATTGAATCAGGTTCATTTAATGTAATATTAGACGAAGTAATACAGCCAACACTATCAGTAAGAACGATGTTGTAGTTTCCTGCTGCAAGCATCGTAAAGTGATTACTCGAAACAGATGATTGTCCATTGTCAATACTATACGATAATGGACCGGTTCCTCCTGAAGCAGCAATTGTAATTTCACCTGTTTGCTGACCGTGGCATTTTATATCAACAGTAGCGATATTATTAATCACAGCACCATTAATAGTATTAATTGAAGCTACAAATGCAGTTTGACAATTGTTTGCATCCTGAATAATTATATTTTGATTTCCGGATGACAAATTGTTGAATATTGTTTGTGAGCTAAACGCGCCACCATTAAGCGAATAAGTTAAACTACCTGTGCCACCGGAAGCATTAACAGTTAAAGAGCCATTGCTTAGTGTACAATTTGATGAGGTGGTTTGTATGTTGGCAATAATTGCATTGGGCTCAGTCAATAATATGGTGGTGTCGGAGGTACAGCCATTAGTATCACGGATAGTAATTGTATAGCTTCCTGCTGATAGTTGATTAAATATGTTTGAGTTTTGGAAAATTATTCCATCAAGACTATATTGTAACGTTCCATTACCGGCTGCTGCAAGTTGAATGATACCATCGTTTGATTGATAGCAACTAAGATTTGAAGTAATGGCTTGATTGATTGTTGGCTTATCAAGATTATTTATCTGAAAGGCAGATTGTGTAGTGCAGCCATTAAAATCAGTTGTAATGATTGAGTAGTTGCCTGCACCTAACTGGGTAAAAAAGGTGTCAGTTGCAGTTGTGTTATTGCTTAGTTCAAAATAGTAGGCAGGTGTGCCACCACCTGCTAGAATTGAAACCATGCCATTTTGGTTACTGCAAGTTTCATTATTTACTAGGGTTTGTACTGTCAGTATTGGTGGTTGGGTAAGTATGACAGTATCTTTTACCTGGCAATAGTTAGAGTCTTCAACTGTCAAATAATATGCTCCTGCAATTAATTGATTAAAAGTTGAATTAGCAAAAAAGGTAGATCCGTTATCTATACTATAGGTTAGATTTCCATTCCCGCCTGATGCAGTTATCTGAATTGCTCCATCATTACTTCCAAAGCATATTGGATTGGTAATAGTATTATTATCAATCTGAGGCGAATGTAAAATGGGAATATTTAAGGCAAGAGTATCAGTACAAAGGTTGGCATCGCGAACAATCAAAGTACAACTTCCGCCATTGAGATTGTTTATGTTGTTTGCAATGCTGTAAGTTAGTCCGCTGTCAGCACTATAAAATAAAGTGCCTGTTCCACTTATTGCATTAATTGTAACTGTAGCATTTGCTGCATTATCACAAATTTGTGGCGTAAAATTATGCCCGGTTATTCTTGGTCCCGGTTCGTCAATTATGCTAACGGTGCTGGCCTCTTCGCAGTTGTTTGTATCACGTACTACAATTTTATAACTTCCCGGTATAAGATTGGTATTATTGTTATTCGCAGTAAAGGTAGCGCCTCCATCAACACTATAGGTATAAGGTGCTGTTCCTCCATTGCCTGTGATTACAATTGAACCATTTGGATAACTGCATATAGTATTGGTTACTGCAGAAGTAAATGACAAAGGAAAAGGCTGTGATAATTGTAACATTGTGTCAGCTCTACATCCTTTACTGTCTTTTAATGTCAAGTAATAATTTCCTGAAATCAGATTTTGAAATTGATTTGTTGCCTGAAAAGTTGCTCCACTGTCTATGCTATAAGTGATAGGAGGAATACCATCAATAGCGTTTAGTGTTATACTTCCTGTATTGGTGTTGAAACATTTTAATGATTGAACAGAAACATTATCAAAAGAAGGTGAGGTTGAAGCTGCAATCTGATAAGGTCTTGTTGATGTACATCCGTTTGCATCACGTACTGTAAAAGTGATAGTTCCGGGAGGTAGTTGCCCATAATAGTTAGTTGTTGACCATGTCAGACCACCATCAGTTGAATATTCTAAAGGTAAAACACCATTATCAGGATGCAGGTTGGCCGAGCCATTATTAAAACCGCAGCTAGTCGCAACTATATCGCCTCTGATGATTATAGGCGGAGGTTCTTTTACCGATGCTAATTGATATATTCTGCAATTGTTGTTGTCTTTAATTACAACTGTATATGTTTTCGCGGTTAGGGAATTGAAAGAGTTAGTTGCATAAAAAGTTGATCCATTATTGATGCTATATGATAAAGTGCCAACACCACCTGAACCAAAAATATTTATTGCTCCATTTTGTGAACGATAACAAGTTAAGGATTGAGTTTTTAAACTATCAATATTAGGTGCATTTATGGTATTTACAATGGCAGTGTCTTTAATCATGCAACCATTATTATCTTCCACTAATACATAATAAACTCCTGGGCTAAGGTTGCTGAATAAGTTTCCTGTCTGATAGTTTGTTCCATTGTCAATGCTATAAAGTAATGTTCCAGAAGAACTACTCGTAATCGTTAATTCAATTGTCCCATCATTGAGGTTACATCCTGAAGGAGTAATCACACTTACCATATTAATCTGTGGTGGTTGTGTTAAAATAACTGTGGTGTCTGATTTACATCCGTTTACATCTGTTACAGTTAACTGATAATTTCCTGCAGGAACATTTTGAATGATGTTTGAACTTTGTGAAAGTGTTAGACCACTCTTTTTTATTTCATAAACATAAGGGCTGATACCATTTGATGCCAGTACTGTAATTTCTCCGTCAGCGCCATTGTAACATGTGATGTTTTGCCAGGTAAAGCTGTTTATTACAGGCACTGTACTTGCATTTATAGTAGCTGGAACAGATACAGTACAGTTATGTGCATCTTTAATTGTAATATTATAATTTCCTGAACTTAAATTAGAAAATTGCGGACTTCCTTGAAAAGAAACACCATTATTAATACTATAGTTATATGGTGCTGTCCCTCCTGATGCAGTTACATTTATCGAGCCGTTAACTAATCCGCATTTTGTTGCTGAAACAGTTAAGGTGGCAGTAAGTGGTTGTGGTTGTGTCACTGCAAAGCTTACTGTACTTTGACAACCATTAACATCTTCTGTTATGAGTTGATAAGTTCCAGGATTCAGGTTGCTGATTAAGTCAATTCCATTTACAGGACCATTTTGCTGAATGATTACACCGGAAGAATTTTTCCAAATATAGGTCCATGGCCCCGAACCTTGTGCAGTTCCAATTGCAGAGCCTTGTGTGCCAAAACAAACAGGCTGCGTAATTGCCACCACCGGTGGAATGCAGCAAGCAAGGGTTGCATATAAATCGTGAACCGGATCATTAGCACAGGCAGCAGATGTCCAAGAGCCACTTTCCCCATCGGTGTAGGTTTCAATAAATACATTCAGGTTGGTGCCAAAGTTGCACAATGATTGTGGTAATGTATTTATCTTCCAGCAAAAATTGAGATTACAATTTTGTCCAAGGTTATCACCGAAATTGTTTCCCGGATTATTATCCTGAGTGTTGCTGCTGTTTCCTGCAGAAGTTTCATAAAAAAATCCCGGACCATATGGCTTGTTGTTGGCTGATGAAATAATTGGATTTGAATACCATGACCAGAATCCATTGTTGGAGCACGATGCCGGTGGCAATGCAATTATTGTTGTGGTGTCCCATCCCGGACCAAATTTAGGTACAATGCCATGCAGCCAGTTTGCAGAAGTAGGATTGAAATCTGTAACATTCAAACAAAATGTTACTTGTTGCCCTGAAAGATAAAATCCATTTGAAGGAGGAGGAGACACCGTCAATCCACTTTGCATCACACAACCACTACAGTCAAAATTGTTTTGAAGTGATAATGAAAAATTACACTGATCATTGATGCTGCCACCACTGACCTGAAGATAATAGGTTCCTGCTGCAAGACCACCAAAAGTTGTATGCAAATATCCGCCACCGCCAATAGCACAACCACGTGGAACTAAATTTCCGCATCCTGTTCCGGAATAAAGTCCAACCTGTGGTGTTATTAAACCATTGATTGTAATATCAAGTACAGGAGCTGTAAGGCTGAATTTGTACCATACATCGGTGGCAGGATTAGACATACTTCCGATAGGCTTACAGCCTTGAAGTGACTGGTATGGAATTTCTGCAGTTGCACAAAGGTTTGATGTATTTGTCAGACTAACTGCGCCAATGCCATTGGGGCATGCAGCAGGTAGTGGTAATAAGCCAAGATTCTGTGCACCTGAACATGCATCGTTTACAGGAGGAGCACCACCGTTGCATGTAGGGCAACCATTTACCGGACAATTTATACAGTTGATATATGCTTTCCATCCACCTCTGTTAACGGTGTAATCTGAAGAAAACCGAATTGTTAAACAACCTGATGTTGCTGTTATCGTTCCGGGGGAGTTGGTTCCTGTAAAAGTTCCTAAAAGCGGAGATGAAGTAGAGGGTCCATTATAGATAAAAAGAAAATCAAAATCTTTTTCAATTGCGAATGACTGAAAACTTAGCTGCACACATTTGCCGGGCTGATCACTGCAAATGGTATAAACATAGTTTTCATTGTTGCTGTAATTTGTCGAATCACCACCGCTGTCAAAAAAAGTTCCGCTGCAACCGCTCATTACACCGTTGGACATAAAAATATCCTGTGCCAGCGTAACGTTTGCAACAAAATACAATACGCAAAAAGCGATAATTCTTGGCAATTTGGAAATACCTTTTAAATGAAGCGTAAAGCTAATAAAAAATTGTTAATAACTTAGACCTGTGGGTACTTCAACAGCACTCATGTAATAAGTGACAATATAGAGTATTTACTACAATGTTTCAGGTGGATTTTTGCTTACTTCGATAAAGTATGTAACACGCTGATACTGTTATGATAACAGAGGCAATTACCATCCAAAATTCACCCTCTCTGATTCCTATTTTTTCCTCGTTAATATTAATTGCATTTTTTTGTTCATAATAACTGAGTAGCACTGCTGAACCATTGTTAATAAAGTGAGCCAGTATGGGTGCCCAGATAGAGCCTGTCCAAACCAATAGATAGCCTAAAAATACACCCAACATAAACCTGGGTAAGAACCCAAAAAACTGCATGTGAATAGCGCTGAAAATAAATCCTGTTATTATTACAGCCCAATGTTGGTTTTTTGTTGCTTGTTGGATGAGGTTTTGAAGTACGCCACGAAATAATAATTCTTCGCCAACAGCAGGCAGCAATGCAATCATCGAAAGGTTTATGATTAAATCAAAATTTGTATGCATTACTAAAAAAGATTCAGTCAGTTTTTCTGCTTCTGTTTCCATGTTGCGCATCATTTTTTCCATTGCCGCTAATGAAGCCGGTAATTGAAGATGACTATTCCAGTCAAGTAGTAAATTAATTAATGGTGATAGACATATTGTAACAACAACGATAACAGCAATTTGCAAGAAATTAATTTTTTTGAATTGAAAAAACAGACTAATATTATCTGAAAAAAGCCAGCCACATAGCCAGGCTGGAACGAGCATCAGTCCCAGTTGCGAAAATATCTGAATAAACTTCATGGCATTGATGTAAGTTGTATCACCACTGCTGAAGCCTGTCATCACTTCTGATAAACTTTTTCCGAAAAAGATCTTGACCAAAGGTATGTTTAGAACTGAAATCAGGCCAAAACATGTCATCACAATGCCGCAAAAAAGTAACATTTTCAATAAAGGATCACTATGTTGCCATTTACCTTTTATCATCTTTATTAATTTTGCACGAAAGTAAGCATCCTTACAATTGTTGCAGATCATACTATGGTGAAAATTGGTTCCGTTAAATTAGGTGAGTTTCCATTGTTACTTGCTCCTATGGAGGATGTGAGCGATCCGCCTTTTCGCTTTGTATGCAAACAACATGGTGCTGATTTAATGTACACAGAGTTTATCAGTTCCGAAGGACTTATCCGTCATGCAGCAAAGAGCACGCACAAGCTGGATATATTTGAATATGAAAGGCCAATCGGTATTCAGATTTTTGGCTCCGATGTGGAGTCAATGAAACAGGCTGCAATCATAGCAGAGCAGGCACATCCCGATTTAATTGATATCAATTACGGTTGTCCGGTAAAACAAGTTGCATGCAAAGGTGCAGGTGCTGCATTGCTGCAGGATATTCCAAAAATGGTGAGCATGACAAAGGCAATTGTTGATGCAGTAAAACTTCCTGTTACAGTAAAAACAAGATTGGGATGGGATGATAAAACAAAAAATATTCTTGAAGTTGCAGAACGTCTTCAGGATATAGGGATTAAAGCGCTAACTGTTCATGCACGAACACGATCACAAATGTATAAAGGCAGTGCCGATTGGAGTCTGGTTGGAGAGTTGAAGAATAATCCACGACTGACAATCCCTGTTTTTGGAAATGGTGATGTTGACTCGCCACAGAAAGCATTGGAAATGAAAAATCGTTATGGCGTTGATGGTATAATGATTGGCAGAGCCAGTATTGGTTATCCCTGGATTTTTAATCAGATAAAAGAATATCTTGCAGGTAACTGCGTAATTGCCGTACCCGGTATTGCCGAAAGAGTAGAGGTGTGCCGGACACATTTGATAAAGTCCGTTGAGTGGAAAGGCCCTATTGTAGGGATTCTTGAGATGAGAAGGCACTATACCAACTATTTTAAAGGAATGGATCACTTTCGTGAGTTTCGCGTTAAGTTAGTTACCTCCAATAGCCTTGATGAGTTGCTTGAAATTCTTGAGCAGATTAAAGAAAAGTATGAATTAGCAGCATGATTAAAACGCAGCAACCCATAGGAGTTTTTGACTCCGGAATAGGTGGACTCACAGTAGCTGCTGCCATCAGCAGGTTGTTGCCTCATGAGCAGCTGGTATATTTTGGAGATACTGCCCATGTTCCTTATGGTGACAAATCGGTTGAGTTAATTGGCAGCTATGCAGAAAGAATTACGGAGTTTTTGTTGGACGAACAAAAGTGTAAAGCTATAGTCATAGCCTGTAACACAGCATCGGCTGCAGCCTATTCCTTATTGCGCGATCGCTATAAAGGAAGTGTTCCGGTTATCAACGTCATTGACCCGATGATTGAGGCAGTTATTGCTGATGATGATATAAAAAGTGTAGGAATCATTGCAACCAAAACAACGATTGCATCAGGTATTTATCAGGAAAAATTTTCAAGACGTAAACCGCAGCTGCTTTTTCATCCATTAGCTACACCATTACTCGCTTCAATGATTGAAGAAGGATTTTATAATGATAATATTTCTTCTGCTGTATTGGAAGAGTATCTCTCGCACGAGTCATTTAAATCTATTGACGGATTGGTTCTTGCATGCACACATTACCCGCTCATTAAAAAGGAGATAGATCATTTTTTTAAATCAAAGGTTAAGCTTTTTGACTCTGCTGAAGTAGTTGCTTCAAAGTTGAAAAAAATACTCGAAGCAGAATCTTTAGTAAATTCTGAACGAAAAGATTCCAATAGATTTTATGTTTCAGATTTTACAGAATCGTTCGAACATAGCACTAAAATATTTTTTGGAAAACAGGTAAAACTGGAATTGATGAACCTTTGGAAATAGTATTTTCAGCAAATGAAAAAATTTACAATAGCAATTCATGGTGGTGCAGGCACTATCAGCCCCTCGACCATGACGCCACAAAAAGAGACTGCATACAAGCAAGCATTGCAAGCTGCATTAACAGCAGGATACAAGGTGCTTGAAGCAAAGGGCAGTGCTTTGGAGGCAGTTACTCATGCGGTAATTGAATTGGAGAACACTCCTTTGTTTAATGCCGGCAGAGGTAGTGTTTTTACCTATGATGGCAAGCATGAAATGGATGCATCCGTAATGAATGGTAAAAATGGACTTGCCGGTGCAGTGGCAGGAGTTCGAAATGTGAAAAATCCGGTTCTACTCGCCAATGCCGTGATGGAACATACTGACTTTGTTTTTTTACATGGCAGTGGTGCTGAAGAACTGGCAAGAGTACAACAGTTAGCATTTTGTGATGACCAATATTTTTTTGATGAATTTCGTTATCAGCAATGGCAGGAAGTGAAAGGGTCAGATACAACAAAACTTGATCACAGCAATGAAAAAAAATTCGGGACAGTAGGTGCTGTTGCAAAAGATATTGAAGGCAATCTTGCTGCAGCCACTTCTACAGGTGGCATGACTAACAAACGATATTCACGCATCGGTGATACCCCGGTTATTGGTGCCGGTACTTATGCTAATAACAGCACCTGTGCAGTAAGTTGTACCGGTCATGGAGAGTATTTTATTCGTGCAGTTGTGGCATACGATATTCATTGCCTGATGGAATATAATGGGCTTTCGCTAAAAGAAGCTTGTGAGAAAGTGGTACTTGATAAGTTAGTGAAATCCGGAGGAGAAGGAGGTATAATTGCTATAGACCAAACCGGAGTACCACAATTAATTTTTAATTCCGAAGGAATGTATCGCGGTTATTATTGCTGCAATGAACAACCGGTAACGGAAATATATCGTTAGAATAGGATTAGCTAGTTGCTTAGTTTGATGTTACTGTCTTTTTTTCGACAGCACAACAGGTAGTGTAAAAAGGTGTAACTTAGTATTCTCTAGAAGTGAGGAGCTATTTATTATAATATCAATTTCACTTGCAAATTCAATTTGAAATGTTTTCTAAATCAAGAAATAAATTAAAAATAATTTGGAAGTTTCAAAAGGATTCTCCACTTTTACTAATTGTAACATAAATGTATTTAAAATTGAATAAGATAAGATAAAGAAAATAAAAAAATAATAAGCGTTTTGCTTTAAGATTTCCTGTCATAGAAAAGTCGAAAATTTCAAGCACACAGGAGAGTAAAAGTGGAAACGCTCGTGTAAAACGCGGGCGTTCCTTTTGCTTCGTGTGCTGGGCTTCGACTCCCACTATGACGAGCAAGGGAATTAGCCCGCGTTATTCTTTTGTGACTCGGTACAATAAATTCAAATATTTTAGAAAACTTCCAAAAACAATTACAATGAAAAAATTATTACCAACACTTTATGTAGCAGCAGCACTGCTGTTGTGGAGTGCCGTAGCGCACTCTCAAACCATCAACCTTAGTGTGACACCTCCTGTGGTTCCTGCCGGTGCTTGCCGCCAAAATCTTTATACTGTAGCCTTTTCAGGTGCCCCATCAGGCACGCTACTACGAATAGTTCCATCG
>JRYD01001148.1_pt1 | contig 34076 bp, 36 predicted proteins | sample 235311 | NCBI WGS metagenome assembly JRYD01 (sample SAMN03074213, study PRJNA261472) | activated sludge metagenome | biome: Common Effluent Treatment Plant; feature: Wastewater; material: Activated sludge; isolation source: activated biomass in a lab-scale reactor treating industrial wastewater at... | reverse complement strand
TGCCGGGTGAGCTCGAGCTCGTCGAGCAGGCATTACCGAGCGAAGCAGTCTGGCAGCAGGCGAATCAGAGGTTGTCTGTTCTGTTTGGAGAGCCGCCGCGCGCGAGTTTGAACGCCACGAATATGGAGCGGCTCGATGAGTCGCTGCGACAGAAGATTGCCGCCGTGCGGCCTGCGATAGAGAGCCTTGCGAACGCGTTGCCAGGCGCGTTAGCGCAACACGCCAGCGAGCCGGGGAAGGCGCCGCGTTTGCAGACCGCGCGCTCAGCGAGAGAGCTGCTAAATGCCGTTGGCGACAAGACGGGTATTGCAGCGATAGAGGCATTCGCGTCTGCTTCCGTAGCGACTTCCGAAGCAGCCATGCAGCAAACGCTCGCGAAGGCACGCGAGTTGGATGAAACAGTTCGAAACCTTTCGAACATGTTCTCGCTGCTCAAAGGCATCACCGATGAACGGCGAAAGGACGCACAACAGATTCTGTCGTCGGTGGGCGAGGCGCTCGCGAGCGATGAGCATGCTGTTTCACTGCGGCCGAAGCTGAAGGAGCTGGAGCAGCGCGCGTTTGCGCTCGTCGAGCAGGCTGTTACGCGCGCTCCGACCGCGCAGCCCGCGATGCCATCACCGCCCGCGGGAACGCGTGTCGTAAAGGAAGGACGGGAGACCAACCTTGATCGTTCAGCGGCCGTGAAGGTCTTGCGGGGCATCGAATCGGAGCTCGATGAGCACAACCGCCTCAGTGTTACCTGGACGATTGTGCGGGAGGGCGGCTCCAAGTGACGCCCTCGGTTGCCGAAATCCGCGCGCAAATCAGCGCCATTCTCGCGCGCGACCAAGACGCGCGAATCGTGGCAATGCATGCAGCCCACAAAGCCGAGTGGCCTCCTAGTGTGGCGGTTGAGAATCGCACGTATCAGGTTGCATGGTGCGAGTCGCCGCTCGAACTCCGGCTGGCGTTGCGGCAAGCGCGCAAGATGTCTCAGCACGGACTCGTGCTCCTGACGCCGCTTGCGGAAAGTGACCTCGGAGCAGACGTAGTTGCGCGCCTGTCGCGCTCGAAGATCTTCCGCGTCCATCAATGGGAAATCGTTCGTAACGCATTCCGCGCCAAGGCGATCGACGGAAGGCTCAGTGCGTCGGGCTGGCTGGCCGACACCTTGATTGAGCGCATGCCGGCGCAAGGATATGCGCCCGTGCCGAGCGGCATCCTGGATGTCGATACGGCGTGGAGAGCGCTTCTTCAGATAACGCTCGGGATCGATTCTGCTCGCCCCGACATCGAGGACCTGCTGCGTTGGACTCTTCGCGCGGAGGCATCAGCGCAGTGGGCCGCACTTTCCGACTCGGCGCAGCACGGTCTCTCAAGGTGGCTTGCCCAGGTTTCCGGGAAGGCAGCAGAGCTCATCCTGAGTGTCGTCGACTCTGGGTACTGCGCAGACGCAGTTCCGCTCGGCCTAATTGCCGAAGTGTTGATCGCTGAAGATCCGCCCGGCTCTGAGCTTGCTGCGGCAGCAGCGCGCGCAGAGCGCTACATGGGTGGCCGGCGAATCGACGTGAACATGGGCGCGCGCTGGGCGGAAGCCGCAAAGCGCGTGCTGCGTGAACTTGGGTCTGAGCAGGCCCGATCCGTTCTCGGTCGCGCCGATCGCTTATTGGCCGATCTCTACTTGGCGGACTTCGCGGTTGTCAGTAGCGCCCTGCCGAGCGGCCTAGAAGCGCGTCTTGCCGCGTTCGCGGCTGGTCTCCAGCAGTGCCTGACCAACAAGGATGCTCAGTCACTCTCGGAGTTGCAGCGATTGGCTGACCACGTTCGAGAACACACGCTTGCGCCGCAGTCGCCCGGACGAGTCGACCGCGTCGAAATGGCCTCGCGTCTGGTGCGCTGGTGGATTGCCTCCAATGTCCCGGCAAGAGATTTCCAGAGCCTCGTTCAACAGTACGTTGCCGATGGCGCCTTCGTCGATCGGGCGCGGCTCTACTTATTGACCGGGGATCAACTGGGGCTGCTGGCAGCAGCATTCGACGCGCTCGCGAACCAAGTTCGGAAAACGCGCGAGCAGCATAACGACGCGTTTGCGAAAGCGCTCAAGGTTTGGAACGAGATGCGATCGACGACCGACGGCATCGTTCCCGTCGAGGAGATAATCGAGCAAGTCGTCGCACCGCTGTCCGATGCAGCGCCCGTGCTACTTCTGGTCTTGGATGGACTCAGCCTAGCCGTCTTTGCTGAGTTGTTCGACGATGTCGTGCGACTTGGCTGGGATCTCATGCGACCCGCGGAAGGACCATGGAACGGGGCTGCAATCGCGGCCCTTCCGACGGTGACCGATATTTCTCGCGCAAGCCTCTTCTGTGGCCGTTTGACTAAAGGTGGGCAGCAGGCCGAGAAGACGGGCTTCGCGCAGCATGGTTCAGTTGCCCGCAAGTCACGCAGCGCGCCTACGTTGTTTCACAAAGGTGAGTTGATAGATGGCGCAACGCTCGCGCCCAACGTGAGCGGGGCTTTGTCGTCAACTGGACCACGCGTGGTTGCCGTTGTCTACAACGCGATAGACGATCAGCTCGACGGCGCCAACCAGATCCACATGGGATGGACATTGGACCGACTGCGCATGTTAAGTCCGCTCCTATACGAAGCGCGCACGGCGGGAAGAGTGATCGTGCTCACCGCTGATCACGGTCACGTGCTCGATCACGACACGGTGCAAAGTCCAAAATCGGAAGGTGGGGATCGCTGGAGACTCAAGGATGGCACGTTGCGGGATGGAGAGATCACGCTCGAAGGAGGGCGAGTCCTTACTCCAACCGGCGAAACGCAAGTGACCGTCCCGTGGAGCGAACGGCTCCGCTACGGAACTCGAAAGAACGGCTATCACGGCGGTGCTTCACCTCAAGAAGTCCTTGTACCGCTGTGCGTGCTGGCGCCGAGCGTAACTCAACTACCCGGATGGACACCAACAGCGCTGGTGTATCCGGGCTGGTGGGATGCGACGCCGATGCAACTTGTTGCCGAGGCGCCGCCACCCGTGCGACGCACGGCCGCCCAAACAGTGCCCGCCAAGGCAGCACCGCAAGCGGACTGGTTGTCTTCGATTGACGTTGAGAAGGAGACCGAGCAGCAAGATTGGACCTTGGCGCTCATCGAATCCCCGACGTATCGCACGCAGAAGACTCTCGCTGCGCGCGTGGCTCCGCCAGACGACATGGTCAGAAGGCTCCTGCAGGCATTGGCAGAGAGGGGTGGAAAGCTATCGAAGGCCGCGTTATCGATGCGATTGTCGCTGTCCCCATCGCGCACTTCGGGTTTCATCAGCGCGGCGCAGCGAGTGCTGAATATCGATCAGGCCGCGGTACTCACGTTCGATGAGCGCAGCGGTGCTATCGAACTGAATCGCGAACTCCTCGAAACACAATTTGGTTTGCGGAAACGGTAGGGGCGTCAATGGTCAGTCCCCAAAGGCGAGCAGAGATCATCGATGCACTCCGACGAGGAACCGTTCCTCAATTTGGCCTGTACGCACTCGCGGTAGGTCTGGAGCGCTTTGAAAGCACGCTGGATGAGGAGCTGACGCGAGTCGCGGCTGGAGGCGGTGGACTCAAGGCCGTGCGGGGTGAGTACGGAAGCGGTAAGACGTTCTTTACGCGTTGGCTGCAGGAGCGTGCACGCGGGCGAGCGTTCGCATCGACAGAAGTGCAGATCTCGGAGACTGAGACGCCTCTACATCGAATGGAGACGGTGTATCGGCGTCTTATCGAGCGTATCTCGACCGCGCATGCCGGCGCGGGTGCGTTTCGCGCGATTATCGACGGCTGGTTCTTTGCGTTGGAGCAGGACGTGCTCGCAGAGAACTCGGTCGACGCGCAAGATGAGGAGAAACTGCTGGATCGAACGGAAGCATTGCTGGAAACGCGACTCGCTTCGGTGAGCCGCATTGCACCTGCTTATGCTGCGACGCTTCGCGCTTACCGTCGGGCACTGGTCAAAGACGAGCGAGATCTCGCCGAGGGTCTCATTGCATGGCTATCGGGACAGCCCAACGTTGCCGCACACATCAGGCGTGCGGCGGGCATCAAGGGCGATATCGATCACTTCGGCGCGTCGAACTTTCTCGCTGGGCTGCTCGTGATTCTCAGGGATTCAGGCTTCGCCGGCCTCGTTCTCACGCTCGACGAAGTCGAGACGCTGCAGCGGATGCGAGCTGATACGCGTGAGAAGGGATTGAATGCGTTGCGCCAGTGGTTCGACGAGATCGACGCCGGGCGCTTTCCTGGTCTGTATCTGCTCATTACGGGCACGCCCGCATTCTTCGAGGGTCCTCAAGGCGTGCAAAGACTCGCGCCACTCGCGCAACGATTGCACGTCGATTTCGCCACCGAGGCGCGGTTCGACAATCCTCGTGCGGTTCAGATTCGTCTTCCGGGATTCGGTCTCGATCAACTCGTTCAGGTGGGAAAACGTGTTCGCGACATCTACCTTGAGCAGTCGTCCTCGGCGGATCGCATCGCGCAGCACGTTGATGAGCCCTACATCCGTTCTCTGGCAGATGCAGTGACGGGACAGCTCGGCGGGCGAGTCGGCATTGCGCCGCGCGTGTTCCTGAAGAAGCTTGTCGCTGACGTTCTTGATCGGGTCGATCAGTTTCCCGACTTTGATCCTCGCCAGCACTACGCCCTCACCCTCAACGATGCAGAACTCAGCCGAACGGAGAGGGCGGCGCGGAAGCCGCAGTCGCTCGATGACATCGAGTTAGAGTTGTGAGTGCGTTCGATCAGCTCCATCCGGCGGTTCAGTACCACATCGTCAACAGTCTTGGCTGGAGCGAGTTGAGGCCGACCCAGCTGGAAGCGATCCAGCCGATCATTGCGGGTCACGACTGCTTGTTGCTCGCGCCAACTGCTGGCGGCAAGACCGAGGCAGCCCTCTTTCCCGTGATGTCGCGAATGGTGGCCGAGGACTGGCGTGGTCTGTCCGTTCTCTATCTCTGTCCTATCAAGGCGCTGCTCAACAATCTGGAGCATCGACTCAGCAAGTACCTGGGACTGCTAGGTCGACGAGTGGGCGTGTGGCACGGGGACATTGGGCAATCTGCCAAGGCGCGAATGCTTCGTGACCCACCCGATGTACTGCTCACAACGCCAGAATCGCTGGAGGGCATGCTCATCTCACGTAAGGTGGAACAAATTCCGCTACTCGGCGGCGTGAGGTCGATCATCGTTGACGAGCTCCACGCCTTCGCGGGCGACGATCGTGGCTGGCACATGCGAGCACTCTTGACGCGGCTACGCTCAATTGCTTCGGCCCGAGTGCAGATCATCGGCCTCACGGCGACCGTCGGAAATCCGCAGGAACTGATCTACTGGCTCACGATGGGCAGCGGTGGCAAGGTTGTCGGAACGGCGAGCCCCAGTGTAGATGCCGAAATCGAAGTGGACTTCGTCGGTTCCACGGTCAATGCGGCGTTGGTCATCTCTCTCCTCCATCAGGGAGAGAAGCGCTTAGTGTTCTGCGACAGCCGGTCGAGAGTGGAGGATCTCGCTCGGGAATTGCGGGCTCTCGGTATTAGAACATTCGTTTCCCATTCGTCGCTCAGCGCGGACGAGCGTCGTCAGGCCGAAGCGGCGTTCAGCGAGGCACGGGATTGCGTCATCGTTGCCACGAGCACGCTGGAACTTGGGATTGATGTCGGTGACCTGGACCGCGTCATTCAGATTGACGCACCAGGAAGCGTCTCGTCGTTCTTGCAGCGAATGGGCCGAACAGGGCGTCGTTCCGGTTCGAATCGCAACTGCCTGTTCCTGGCAACGAACGAAATGACTTTACTGACGACCCTTGCGATCGTCTCGTTGTGGAAATCCGGCTATGTGGAGCAGGTGCGGTCGCCGGCGGAGCCTTGGCATGTTGTCCTCCAGCAAATGCTGGCGTTGTTGCTCGAGCACGGCGCGCTGCCCGAGCATGAGCTCGTAAGCAAGACCTCTGTGTTGTTCTCGGAGCTACCCGTCCAAGGCATTCAGGACATCATCCGCTCGCTCTGCGAACGATCCATTCTCTGGAGCAACGAAGGCGTGGTTTGGTTCGGACCACAAGGCGAGAAGTTGTTTGGTCGCCGCAACTTCATGAGCGTGACCTCCGTCTTCGTCAGTCCACCTCAGTTCGTGATTCTGCACGGGCAGGCGGAAGTCGGTTTTGTAAGCCCAGTGGTGTTGCTGCCGAATCCGGATCAACCAACCTCCATTAGCCTCGCGGGCCGTGCATGGCATGTTGTCTCGATAGACTGGAAAGGAAAGCGCGCCTGGGTGGAGCCGACCGATTCGGCGCGGTCCACTCGATGGAATGGTGGTGCGCGGGGGATCAGCTTCGAAGTGGCGCAGCGCGCGAAGCAACTCTTGGCCAGTGATACGTCGTCAACCTCTCTAAGTCGAAGAGCCGCGGAGACACTTGAGGCGCTGCGCCAGAAATACGATTTCCTGCCGGTGGGTGACGGTACGGTTGTCTCTGCCGAGAGAGATCGGCTGAAGTGGTGGACCTTCGGCGGCTTGGCCGCAAATCGAGCACTGATGGAGGCACTGCGAGGCGGCGGAGTTGAGGTGCGCTCTGCGGATGATTTCATCGTGAGCTTGCCAATGCACTTGCAAAGAGAAGCGCTACTGCGGCGCGTGAGGAGTCTGTCGCTTGACAAAGAAGCAATGGGTATCTGGGATGACCCAGCGGACAGCATCAAGTTCGCAGAAGAGCTCCCCCAGCGGTACATGGCGGATGTTGTGGCCGCTCGGCTACTCGACATGGATCACGCACTAGCGCTTGCCGGACTGCCAATAGCATTCATGGAGGATCGAGTGTGAATGGCGTCGGCAATGACTCAAAGAACTCGAACCGGCGCCTGATCTTTATCAGCCATGCAACTCCTGATGACAATGAGATCACGNNGATCAGCTACGCGGCGGTGATCGGTTCTGGTCCGACATCCAAAGCGCGATTCGCAACGAGTCTGTCCGTTTCATATCGATTCTCTCTCGAACGTCGGTCGGTCGCAGTGGGGTTCTGGATGAGCTTGCCGAAGCCCGCGACGTCTCAGCCAGGCTGAAGGACCCGAAGTTCATCATTCCAATCAGAATCGACGATCTGCCTTGGAACGAATTTCCGATTCAGCTGAAACAGTTGAATGGTTTGGATTTCTCCAAGGACTGGGCCACGGGTTTGAATGCGCTTCTTGAAACGCTAAGAGANNCAGGGCTGTTGAACTGGCTAACCATTCGCTCTTTGCCGTTGAACATTCACTATTACCTGACATCGATGTCGGCAGGTGATTTGGCGGAAGCGCGATCACGAATTCGGCAGCCATGCGCGGCACATGATCGGTTGCTGATTACCTTCGCAGGGATTGATTCGATGCCGGCTGCCCTGCCGAACGACATCGAGGTCGAACCCCGCCATACACTCACACTTGAAGAATTCCTTTCAGGCGAACCTGAGCGCGGCCCCAGCGTAGACCGGCGTCAAGCGCATAACTATCTTTCCGACATACTGCGGCAGGCATTCGAGAACGAGCTGCGCAACAAAGGATTGGTGCAGTTCGATCGAAGATGGTTTGTTCCAAACAACTGGCGTGAAAAGAATCAAGGATGGTACGCGGGGGCGAAGGGTAAGGATCAGTATCGCGTCTTGGTAGGCAAGGCCAAGGAGCTAACTTGGCACTTCGCAGTTTCCGCGAAGATCCGTGCATGGCATCCACGGCGGATACACCTGATACCCCATGTTCTATTTTCACCGGATGGCGTCACGCCGCTCGTTGATCAGAAGCAGCTGCGACGACGGCATTGCAAGTTGTGGTGGAACGACAAGTGGCGAGATCTCATGTTCGCTTTCATCGGTGAGCTGATTGGCCGCGGCTGCGACCATTGGAAGGTCTGCCTCGGCGGTGGTGCCACGATGGAACTGAAAGCAACACTAATGCGGATTCGTATGCCAGTAAGCTATTCCGAGGATAGCGCGCATATCCCCGCCGATGATGAAGAGGAGGAGTCGGAATGGGACGATCAGGAAGAAGAGCCGCTCCAATAAGGAAACCCCGCACCATTCATGTTCCAGAGCCGATGCTGCGGTTCGGCCATGGACAGCGATGCGAGTACGTGAAGGATGGTCTGTTTTCTTTTGGTCCACTTGCACCTATTCCTAGTCGCGGGGCGCTGCGCTTCGGTGTTGTAGGAACAACGGAGGGTATGCGTCGATTCGACCGCTGGTCAGGAGCGATTCGCACAGGTATTCCGTGCGCGGATGACAAGGCCCATAAGATGTCCTGGCCAGGTTTCTCCGCCGTCTTCGAAATCGAATGGCCCAAAGAGCCGTTGGCGCGAGTGATGGTCGATCATGACTCGGTGCGCAACGCTATCCGTCGAGAGAATCGGCATGAGGCAGTGTATGAGGCGGTTGGCATCTTCGAAACAGCCATCCGCCGATACCTGGAGAAAGAAGAATCGCTCCCTGACTTCTGGTTTGTTGTTATCGACGAGGAAGTGTTCCGGTTAGGACGCCCAGAACAAATCGTACCTGTGGCAGTTCGCACCGAGTCTATGCTTCCGATGTCGAGTAGGAGTGCTCGCAAATCCCAAGCCGGCGGAACCGCTCTGCTGTTCCCGGAATGGCAGAAAGACGCCGAAGCGACATTGGCGGTGGAAGCCTATGAAGTGAACTTCCACAACCAGCTGAAAGCCCGGATGCTCCAACACCGCGCGGTGATCCAGATCCTCAGAGAGACAACAATCACGCCTGACGAGTTCGTTGATGCTCGGGGAAAGCCGAAGCGAAAAGTAGATGATCCCGCGACAGTTGCGTGGAACCTGTGCACGACGGCCTTTTTCAAAGCACAGGGAAAGCCGTGGCAGCTCGATGCTGTTCGTCCAGGTGTCTGTTACGTGGGTCTCGTTTACAAGCAGCTGCATGCACCAACGGCTAACGCGAATGCCTGTTGTGGGGCGCAGATGTTCCTGGACTCCGGAGACGGCGTTGTGTTCAAGGGAGTCGAGGGTAACTGGTACAAGGCCGACACAAAGGAGTGCCACATCTCGGAGGACAAGGCGGCTGAACTCATGTCCACGGTCGTTGCGTCGTATCGCGACAGGCATGGAGGTCCCCCTACCGAATTATTCATTCACGGCAAGGCGCGCTTTGACGAAGCTGAATGGAAGGGGTTTCGGTCCGCAGTGCCATCCGGCACTAAACTTGCTGGAGTCAGGATACGGCGTTCTTTAGATGATCGACTCTACCGAGGACAAGGCACCACGCCAGTATTGCGGGGCATCGCGGCAATCACCAGTAAGCATCGTGCGCTCTTGTGGTCGCGAGGATACGTTCCCCGCCTACGAACTTATCCCGGTTGGGAAGTACCGGCCCCGATCGATGTGGAGATATCGCAGGGGGAGGCAAACATCGACCAAGTGTTGACGGATGTGCTTGGACTCACGAAGTTGAACTATAACGCCTGCATATACGCGGACGGCATGCCTGTGACTTTGCGGTTTGCAAACGCTGTTGGAGAGATACTCACGGCGATACCAAGCAACGACTATCGACCTCTGCCATTCCGGTACTACATCTGAAGGGCCATCGACAGCGCTCTCGTGCAGCCTACGCGCGCAGGGCTGGGAGAGCTCGCGGCGATGGCCGCCGCGCGTCCACGGCCAATGAACGATGTCAGGGTGCTTAAGAGACGAGAACTCACGGTATCTGTTTTTCGTCACATCGAGATAGGGCCGATAACAGCGCAGCACGCATCTTTTGCGCCACGGGTGCGTACGCACGGTGTCCTGGCTTGAGACGAAAATATTCCGCTTCGTCTTGCGCCTTGAGACAGAAGATAGCTCGCTGTTGGAAGTTCTGGGCGAAATGAGGAAAGTTCAGCACCTCAATGCCTCGTCTCTGCAAAAAGCCCCTAATAGTCAAACCGTCTCGCTTCAGCGTATTCACGGACTCCCATCCCGGATCTCCAAAGATCACGACCCACCGCAATGTGGGAAATCGCAGGATCTCGGAGACAAAGCGATTCGTCACGCAGAACGTCGCTTCGGGGTTCGCTGCGATGTCGGGCGCCTTGTATTTGTAGCTCCCATCAACCATCAAACAGCATTTGACGAGCGAGGTGGTCAGTACGGCAGGGTTGTCGTTCAAGTCTCCCGTCAATTCGAGTCCAAGTCGTGCGGCGAAACCGTGCGCTTGCAGCAGCTCCTTGATTTGCGTTTGCCCCTTTGCAAAAGCCGCTTTCCTTGCCGCCACTTCGATAGGTTCGGTACGAAGCAATTCGGCAAACACTTCCGACTGACTACCTGGGGTGATTCCCACAAGTGCAAGCCTGGGCTCGAGCGGCGCATTCCCAAGAGGGGAGAAGCGCAGACTACTTCGGCCTCGACGTGTGATCTCCAGGCTGGCGAGGGTCAGTGAACGTCGGTCGACGCAGACATCTCCACCCTGACAACAGTAGTCCCCAAAACGAATAACTGGCACTCGTGTGTTCCTCCAGTGAGTGCGTCGCAGCGATCCCGTCGATCAGTTTGGCTGCAAACTGCTTTTTCTAGAATGCTGCCGTTTTCACTTGGTGCTGGACGCTGCGCAATGAAGGTGCATTTTCTCCGAACACTTCACCTGATGGTTGCGTCTATCGTTCTACGAGTGGGTGCTGCGGCACGGGGTGCGCAGGCCGCTTAGTTAGATCGCGTGAGCAAGTCACCTTCGGATCACTCGCCCGGTTACCTGATGAGTTGAGAGGTCCAGTCGAGGAGTTGTTTGCGGCTTGGCTCGCCAACGCATTCCACAGGAGTCGTTGGGAGCGCGGGTCCTGAAATGCTCGACGGAGCCTTGGTATCCCGATAGCTCAATTGTCACTGCGCAGCCGTGTCGCACGTTCCAAGGAGGGTCTTGGCATAGACTTCCGCCGCCGCCCGGACCCAGCTCTGCGTAACGATGCAAACCCAAAACATGAGCGCCGTCAGTCCAACGGTGAGCGCGAACAAAGTCGGTGTCGGGCTGAGCATCGGAGGCGCGAGCTCCTGACCCCATGCCGAGGTGATCGGCAAGGCGTTAAACACCCCGAATGCAATGACCACACAAGCAATCGCGACGCCCAGTGGCTTTGCACCGAACATGTTTCGCCGAAACCCATACGCTGCGTTCTCGATATGCACGAGCCTGTATGTGTGCTCCTCGCGACGATTGTTCCGCAACCACGAAACTGCCGACTCGATCTGTTCGTCCGCGCGCTGAGCGTCAGCGCGCTCTTCTGCTGGCGTTGGCATCGTGAGATTCCGGCCTCGCAGATAGGCGTGGTATCTCGCCTTCGTCGTCTCATCGAGCGTCGAATCACTCCACCGAAGCATGCGTGTCGTGGGTGGTCCACCCCAGCGCGCGAACAATTTCTCTTCTATGCGCTTTCCGAGCGTTCGCACGAGGTGAGTCAGCCCATAGCCGATCGCGACTAGCGCAGCGCTGGCCATCGATACGGTCGCAAGATTCTCGGCGAGGGCGTTGACAGCAGGTATAACAAGTAGCGGACAGAGAATGAGAACGGCTGGGTACAAGCGAGCTTGTCTTCCGTAGCGATCTAAGAGATTCATCACCTGCATCGCGCGAACCCTAGCGAGCCATGAGCCATTGTTGATGATCATCCGCCACGATCAGCATGAGCGCCGGCAATCCATCGTGCTGAAGGAGTGCGCCAAGGAAGAGGAGTTGACGAATATCGTCGACGCTTGGCCTTGCACTCGCGCCGACTGGATGCGAATGCCATTCGCCTAGATACGTGACTTGTCCGGCGCTGCGCCGATTCATGTCTTCGATCCGCGGGGCAAGGCCCTCGATGCCGCGCTTGAATCCATCGGGTGTGCCGATACTGTCTGCCGGAGCACTGATGGCGTCGACGACGTAGATCTTGTGCTCGTTAAAGTCGTGATAGCCGACGAGCACGCCGCCAGTTTCGGCGGGTAACGCTGCCGCTCGATAGGCGCGCAGTTTACGGAGAATCTCCTCGTCCCAAACCACCGTAATGTCATTGATGCACTCGTAGCGGACCGGTGCGACATCGACCGTGAACACCTCGACAGCACCACTGCGGTCGCGCCGCCAAATGCGTGCGCCGGCTGTCGCTGGCAGCTCCTGGATCGATTCCGCAAGCGTGGCCGCGTGCGCAACGATCTTGGAGTAGGACATGACATGGGACAGATCACGACAGCTTGCGCCTGAGCGAAACGTGGGCGGCAGTGCGCCGAAATGATTCTCTCCCCAAGGTTCACTGAGCAGCGCGCGATAGTACTGCGCCTCGACGGCATCGATGCGGTGCGTGCGCTGTGCATCTTCTGCCAAGAGCACTGCGTCTTCGCCGCTTGGCGTCAGAAAGCAACTGGCGACGCGCGCCAGCGCGTCGTGGGCTGCAAACCGCCGCGGCACGTCAACCGTGGTCGTCGCATCGACGATGAGCGTCGCAGCACGCAGCGGCGTAAGCACACGAGGGTTGTCGAGTGCGGCCGCGTCATCCACGACGTGTGCGATTGCGGGTTCTTCGTCTTGCCACAATTCGAGATCACTCAGCGCCACCGCTTCNNCCTTGGGACGTTGTGTGGACGCATGTGGTCCGGGTCAATGACCGTCCAGGCACCCCAACCGGATCGACGCCAGAGTTGAAGCATCGTGCTGCCCAATGCACCGGCGCCCGCGAGCACACCGACGGGACCTGATTGAGTCACGCCGGACACCTGCTGGGCCAGCTTGGGCGTCAGAGCTTCGAGAACGGTGAGCGGAGAGAGCGTGAATGACTTCCAGGTCTCCAATCCGCGGGCCGCTTCAGCTTGCGATCCAGGTAATTGGTGATCCACGAAGACTCGATCCCGTTGTTCGGGCGCCCGGATGAGCGCACCGATCGCAAGGCCAAGCGTGAGTACATCGACGTCGAGCCAGAATGCGCGCGCCTGCACTCGTTCGACCGGGGCAGCCTCGGACTCCTTGATCGGAATCGACAGCAGCAACACGGTCGCTTTGCTGACCTCATTGGTCGTGCGTCCCTGGCCGACATACGACTTGATCGCCTCGCTCAACGGCCCCAAGAGCGGCGCGCCGCGCGCCTCCATCTGTGCGACGAGCGTGCCGAGCGTCGAAGGCTCGCGCTCGATTCGACCATGCACCACGGCTGGCAATGTGATGCAGATCAACTGAGCCACCGGCGGTTTCGAGGGCTGCGCGTCGCGGGGCACGGCCCGCTGCGTAATAAATGTGAAGGCGGGGAATTTCTGTTCCAAATCGCTCGCGCGAAAACGCTGCACGACGCCTGCAAGGGCGATCGGCGCCGCGAGCTCTTCGGAGCTGCTGAATCCTCGCGGCAGGATCAGTTCATGCGGTGACTCAAAAAACACTTGCTCGAGCGCTTGTCCCGCCGCATGCAGTTCGCCGCGGGCAGTGGCGCTAAGCCACCATTGGATGCGACTTAAGAACGCGGGCGCGGTCCATCGACGCAGCACCTCAGCGGGACGTTTATCGTAGAGACACAGGCTCGTGGGCTCGCCATCCGGCACGTGGTTCTGATGCGACGTCGATGGGAAATCCCGACGCAATGCGCGCACTTCCGGCAGCGCTCGCTCGTCGCTCGAAATGGCGATCGCCAGAGGTTCTTCGTAGCGGATCCCGAAAGGATTGCGACCGGGCACCTCGTCGCAACGACACCGCACGTGAAAGACATCCTCACACCGTCCCTCGTGATGCCGCTCGCGGATTTCGAGCAAGTCGAAATCACCGTGCGCATGAAGCGCCGCGAGGACTTGCGCCGCGCGCTCACTGCGCAGCGCTGCCTCCGGCGAGCGCAGCGCGCCCCACTCGTGTAGGTCCATCAGCCCGCCCGAGGCGGGCTGATCTGCGTGATCGTGCTCAGCCCGGTGGCGGTCGCCCGCTGCCAACTACAGCCGCCTGCGCTGATCTCAAACACGAGCGGCTTAGGATGCGCGGCATTCGGCTCTTCCATTGTCACCAAGAACTTGCGGCCGCCCACTTCGCGCAGATAGCGCTCGTAGCCTTTGCGCGCCTGGATGTGCGGAGGTTGCACTTGCTCGTACGCTTCGTCACTGGAGTAAATCGGCTCGCTCGAGCTCACGAGATACGCGTCCTCACGCCCTTGGCGCAACAACTTCTTGATCGCCTCGACCGGCACAGTTTCCTCTTTGCCTTTGTCGGGGCCCAGCGCCTTGTAGCTGCAGTGGTGGGGAATATTGAAGAGGTCCCACGCGAGGCGATCCATGTTGCCGTGGTACTCCGTCGTCTTCACGATGTCCTCAAGCACCATCCAATCCGAATCGCCGACAGCCAAGTAGTCCGTGCGCACGCCGGCGACTCCGAAGCGAACATTGAAAATCAGCGCGCAGGAGTTGCGCAAATCGTCACCTTCATCCGTGTGCTTCACGAAAGGTGAGTGGACGAAGAACTCCACTTGATCCTGTACGAGCGAGAAGCNNTTGCTCGCGCATCCAGTCGCGCAAGAGTTCCGGCTTGGAGAAGATGCGAACGCCTTTTCCCTGGCGCAGGCGATAACGCGCCTCCTGACGTAACAACACGCGGTCACAACCGAGCTGCGTGTTCTCCGCTTCTTCGACGACCATGGCGGCGGGCACCCACAGCTCTCGCATCTTGATGCGATCCTTGCCGCAGTACTTGTCCGCATGCTCGAGTTCGAAGAATTCCGATGCGCCCTTGATGTGGTCCTCATCGCCGTGTGTGAACGCGACCACGTCGAAATCGTTGCGCTTTGCCGCCGTAAGTTCACTGCGCAGCGTAGCGGCGAGATCGATCTCTGGGCGGTCGTCCTCTTCCGCACATGTGTTGTGGTGGTAGTCCATCAGAATGCGTCGCCCGTTCGCGAGCACGATTTGGCTGGTATCGCCGTTGCCGACCGGATAAAAGGTCACTCGATGCATGAGACTGTCCTCTGGCGCTACCGCCATGACCGCTGACGTACGTCTTTGTCGTTACGCGGAGTATCGCTACTCCGAACTTATGATGGGCGGGGCTGGTGCGTCTTGTCAAGTACATGGTATATCGCTACTCCGAACGTTGTTTCCGAGAGGCTAGGCGGGATGACCCCTTTGGGCACCAAGATTCGAGAGCTGCGAAAAGCGAAGGGGTTTACCCTTGAGCGCTTGGNNCCATCGCCCCTGGGGGACAAGATCCGCGCACTGCGGAAGCAAAAGAAGCTCAGCCTGGAACAGTTGGCGGAGCTGACCGACTCCAGCAAGAGCTATATCTGGGAGCTCGAGAACAAGAACCCGCCGCGCCCCTCTGGAGAAAAGATCGCCCGCATCGCCGACGCCCTCGGCGTCACCGCCGACTATCTGCTCGATGATTCGGCGCGCGCAGTCAAACCTGATGTGGTAGACGAGGCGTTCTTCCGCCAATACCGCCGCCTGCCGAAAGACACCAAAGAACGGATTCGCGAGCTCGTAAATCTGTGGGGCAAGAAAGAATAGAGCAGGGCATGACGCCCGAGCGTTGGGCGCACCGCTTGAGCCATGTGCTCAACTCGGTGCTTGGCGCCGATCGCTTTCCTGTGCAAGTGGCGCAGTTCGCGCGAGAGTACTCGCACCAGGTCTTCCCCAAAGATCCTGTCTCCGCCGTCCTAGGCGATGATTTACCGGGCTTCGATGGCGCGTTGATGAAGGCGCCGCCCGGGCACATCGGGTGGGGCATCATCTACAACGATCGAATTGCCTCGCCCGGGCGCATCAACTTCACCCTCGCTCATGAGTTTGGGCATTACTTGTTGCACCGAACCCAGTTTCCGGACGGCCTGCAGTGCGGCGAGCAGGACGTCGTGCGGTGGGACAGCGCTTATCGACAGATCGAGCATCAGGCGAACGTGTTCGCGGCGACGTTCTTGATGCCGCTTGATGACTATCGCAAACAAATCCCCCCGGACGCCCGCATCGACCTGGACATGTTGGGCGCCTGCGCCGATCGGTACAGGGTATCCTTGATCGCCGCCACATTGCGCTGGCTCGAGTACACCCATCGACGCGCCGTTCTGGTGATCGCCCGCGACGGATATATCTTGTGGGCTCGCGCGAGCCGCTCTGCCCTGAAGTCTGGTGCGTTCTTTCGCACATCGGGGCCGCCCATCGCGATTCCGCCGCAATCACTCGCAGCAAACGCGCTACGTGACTCAACCAGATCGCCCACCGAGTTGGATGCCGGCGTCTGGTTCGCTGAGCCATGCTCAGAGATGGTCGTATTCTCAGAAGCCTACGATTTCACCATTTCCGTGTTGCAGCTTGGCGCAACGGTGCGTGGCGCGGAACGGTACGATCCGCTTGAAGAACAGATTGAAGATCTGAGCGACCGAATGCGCGGAGCCTGAAGTCGGAGTGCGCACGCTCAGAAGGTTTCTAAGGGACAAAGCTCCGAGCGTTCGCTGTGACAGTAGAGGCCCATCATCACTCGATGCCGATGTCGCCCCCGTCATCTCGCGTGATGACGATAGCTGCTGACCGCGGTCGCGTAGATCCACCGACTGGTGAGTTGGCTTGCCGAATGCGCCGGTACTGAAATTGGAAATTGTGTTCGCTACCTCACTTTCGCTGCGCTCGTGGACCCCGCGTGTGTCCGCCCGCGAGACGAGGTGTTCATGGCCGCTGCGGTGCGACCACATCAAACGACAAGTCCATCTCATTGATCATAGATCGATCGCGCGGTTCGTCTTCTTCTTTCCTTCCTCGCCCCGCCGATCGTAGCCGGCCGTCGTCTGTATGTCCGCGTGACCGACGATGTCGGCAACCGTTTTTATATCGTGACCCTTATCCAATAAGTAGGAGATGAACGACCCGCGAAGATCATGAGGAGTGAAGCGTGGGACGTTCGTGCGCGCGATCAGTTGCTGCATGACAAAGTACACCGCCTGGTCCGTGAGACGATGCAAGGTGATTACGCCACCTTTCCGTATGCGGCAGAACAAGGGGCCGCTGGACTTGCCTGATTCCCTAATCCACTCATTCACGAGATCCCAAGCGCGTGCAGGCGGATACACGCGACGCTCCTTGTTGCCTTTCCCCCGAATGAGAACACTAAGATCGGAGTGATCCAGGTCCTCCACGTCGATTCGGACCACTTCTGACCGTCGTAGTCCGCATCCATAGAGAAGCGCGAGGAGGGCGGCGTCGCGCAGGCCTTGCTGCCGGTGATCCTTCACGCACTCATCGAGTAGCGTCGATATCTCAGGCGTTTTGAGCCAGCGTCTGTTTGGTTCTCTGGTTCCGCGAAGAGACTTGGCGTTCTTGACTCTCAAGTAAGCATCGGTGCTGATGATCTTGAGTCTCCATGCCTGAAGAGCGATTCCTTTCAGGAGGGAAAACACCGCGTTGATATGGCTGGGCGATCGCTCACGCTCACTCAGCGCCTCCCTCGCGACGAACAGCCACTCTTGGTCCATGCGGTCCCATTCGATCTCTCGAGCATCTTCTTTGCCGAGCACTCTCGCGACGCCTCGCAGGCGGGATGCCATCACGCGCCGGCTGTGACTCGACTCAAGCGAGGCTAAATACAGGGCCGCGGGGTCTTTCTCGTCGGCATTTAAGCCGCTTGTCAGCCGACCGGGTGCCGCCCGGGCTAGTAGTTCGCCAGTAACGCTGCCGTCTGGCTGCTCTTCCGTTTTCACCACTTTTGTGCCCACTGTCGTAAACGTACATTTACGTTAGTAAAAAACACACGCTAAATCAAGCCATTGTGTCGACACGTGTCCTTGTCGGACACGGAATAGGTAACGTATCGTAACGTTATCCGTTACTTATGATTGCAATAATATACGAATTACGTTACTGTCGGCCACGGTTCCCCGGAATTCGGCGCGCTTTTCTCACCGCAGGAGCAGTTCCAATGGCCCGAGACGGCCTCGAATACGAAGAAGTCGCGCGCGTCGCGAGCGTGCTGCGCGCGAACGGGCAGAAGGTGTCCAATCGCGCCGTGCTGGCCGAAACCGGCGGTTCGGCATCGACCGTCCACCGGCACCTCAAGCGCTGGGTGGCCGAAAACCCCGAGCCGACCGCCGCGGCGCCGGAACTGCCGGTGTCGCTTCAGCGCCTGTTGCAGGAGGAGCTGCTGCGGGTCGAGGCCAGTGCGAAAGCCGATCTCCAAGGGCGGCTCGCGATGGCGCAGCAGGAGGCGGAGGACCTCGCGAAAGAATCCGAGCGTCTGCAGGACGAGAACGAGGCGCTGCAGCGCCTGGCGGGCGAGCTCACCGCCGAGCGCGATCGCCTGAAGGGTCAGCTCGCGCAGCAAGCGGCCGATCTCGAGCGCCTACAGACCCAGCTCGAAGCCGAGCGGCGCGCGGCCGAGGAAGCGCGGGTCAACGTCGCCCAGGCGCGCCTTAAGACCGAGTCCCAGCAGGAGCTCATCGAGCAGCTGCGCGGCGAGCGCGAGAACTTGCGTCAGAGCGTGGATGGCGAGCGTGCGGGGCGGATCGAGGCTGAACGTTCGCTCGCCGGCTGCGACGCCGCCCGCGGCGCCCTCCAGAAAAATGTCGCCGAGCTCGTTCAGCGGCAGGAGGCGCTCGAACACGACTGCGAGCAGCTCCGCAAGGAGCTCGACGGTGAACGCACGCAGCGGGCGGAGGCGCAGCGCGAGCTCGCGGCGTGCCGGGCCGAATCGAAAGCCGCGCTCGCGCGCGCCGACGATCTACAGCGGCGCGAGGCGCAGCTGCGCGAAGACCTCAAACAGCGCGATGAGGCGTTGCGCCAGGCGCTGGCAGCTCAGCGCAAGCGCAAGGAGAAGGCGAATGATGAAGATTGACGAAGTGAGCAACGGGCATCGCACGATCTTGAGGACGCAGGTGCCACACGGTCGCAAGCGCATCACCGTAGAGGTCTCTGTCATTGGCCGGGACCTGTGGGCGTACCAGTTCGCCAAAATTGAATTGCAGAACCGAGCGATCGCCGCGGTGCGAGGACTTCCCGCTCAACCCGCCGCGTTACCGCCCCGGGCGACAGGCAGCCAAGGATCAATTGAGATAGAACGCCACGCCGCGCCGGGGGAACAATTCTTGACTGGGCGTTGAGGCCGCGCCGTCCGACTCATCGAACGCAAACTCGACAAGGTGGTCGCCATGGGCAATGGCGAAAGGACCGAAGAAACGCCGGCGATCACGCTCGTGAAGTGGCCGCGATATCGCATTCAGCTCGAGAAATGCTTGGCGTGGAAACACGCCTATAACCTGAGCGTCCGACTGTTGCGAACTCAAGAAAGGCAGATCCTGACGATTAGCCAGTTCAAGTACTGATGAGGCACACCGGAGTTGTCGACACTCGCGTCGAGAGAACTTCTAGTCCGCGGTCGTCGACGTGACGCTGTGTGGCTTCCTTCGCCACGCTGCGCAATCTGTTGGGCTGGGGTCGCAATGGTAGCAGCGTACTTCTTCATCGCCAGCATCGACACCCGCCGTGTAATTGACGATCGAGCGTACGCGCGAGCGATCCTTCACACGACGTTCGCTTTCATAGGGGGAGTCACTTGCGGCACCGGCCTTCAGCGCTCTCGTAATAGCCCCTGAACGTTTCTGGCACAGTCAAGGGATGAAGGCTCGCCTGCACCTTCTTCACCTCGGCCACAGCGAAGTTCTTTTTACAGATGTAGTGAGGATCCTCGGCCTGCAGCACGTTCTCCAGTTCGGTCACCGCCTCCGCAGCGTACTTCCTCGCGGCGACGAGGTTGGCCGGATCCTCAGTACGCTGCGGCAACTCGTGAATCCATTCCACAGGCACTGCGAAGTTCAGCTGCTGGGAATCCTTGAGGTAGAGCGTTGTAAGTCCAATGAGCGTCGCATGCTGATCGTAGAGTCCGCCGCCACTCGAGCCTGGAGAAATAGGAGCCGTGATCTGCACCAATCTGCCCGAGGGCTCCTCACGGAATCCCGATAGCAGACCATCGGAGAGCGTGAGCTCGAGGCCGCGCGGCGCGCCGACCGCATACACCTTGTCGCCGACGTCCAGCTGCTTTGTGCCGTCGGGGTTGAATTCGACCGGTGGCGCGTTGAGGGTGTTGGACGAGAGTGTGCATACATCGCGCAGGATGTCGGCGTGTCGAATGCGTGCGTGGTAGTCCTTGCCGTGATAGTGCACCGTGAATCCGAGCGCGCCCCTCAACACATGGCAGTTGGTGGCGACGACGCCACGCTCGATTACGACTCCGCTGCCCAGACTCTGGGCCTCGAAGTTGAGATTCACGCCGAAGACGACGACGGTGCTTGGCGCCACGCGCTTAAATATCTCCTTCGCAGGCAGGTCGATTTCCGCATCACTTTCTGCGATGGATCCATCGCAGTACCCCTGAGCGACTCTGCGCAGAAGCTGGCACTGCAAAGGGCTCAACTTGTTTGATCGACACGCCGGCTCGACTTGGGTTGGCAGGTACTCGCACATCGATCCGACATCGTCTTTCGACCAGGCATAACAATCGCCGGAGGCGCCGGCAATTGTATTGAGGCATTCGCGATCATCGCGGCATACTTTCTCGTAGGTCGTGAGGAGCTTCGCCACACACTCAGATCGGGTCAGCGTGCGCATGTAGGTTTCGTTGAGCTCCGACTGCTTCCAAGGAGCCATTTGCCCATAGCTCAGAGTCGTCATCGCGAGGGTTGCTGACGCCAGGGCGGCGATCTGCAGTTTCATGCGCCCGCTCCGCTAACTTCTTGAATCTTCCATTCTGGGGCATCCCCCAGGCGCCTGCGTCGATGATGGTCCATGCTATGTTGTTGAGTCAGTGCGGTTGCCATTACGTCTGGCCGCGTTCTCGACCATTGCAACAACGAAAAAGGCCGTGATCGCAGCGATGAGAAGCGACTTTCCTGCGCCGTCCATCAAGTCTACCGGCCGATCAACGAACCAGAGCGCAACGATCGGCGCTGCTGCGCAGGCGAGAATCAAGCATCCAACATGGCCAACGAAAGGAAGTCTGAATGCATCGCGCGTCAGCTTTGCGAGCAACTTCGCGAGCCAGCAGAACACGACGTAGCACACGATCACAGACGGGGCCAAGTACGATGCCGTCAAGAGATACTGATCCAGATCCACGTACATCTTCATGACTAACACCCCGGTCGCGACAGAGGGCACGCGACCTAACGCGAGTTGTCGAATCGCTCTACGATCAGCTCCGCGGCGGCCGGGTCAGAGCTAGCCGCCGTGCGAATGCAGGCGCGAACCTTGTCGCGATACGCCTCGCCCCGATGCGGCGTGCCTGATACAGCTCCCATCTCGATGACGGTCTGCTTGCAGTTTTGGATGACGGCGATCTCCAGATGAACATTGCGTTCTGTTCTTGCCGCCACATCTGTAGCCGTATTGGCGGCGCCTCCAAGATCGACGAGAGCGGTGTACAGAAATTCCTTTTCGTCGATCGCACCGCGCGTCACCCACTGCCCGGTCATCTTTTCCCCGCGCGCGCCAATGACAGCCTGGACATTCGGTGGATTGAAGGCTGCGGCGGCCATCGAGATCTCGATCTTGTATCGCCCCGGGGTGAGAGGCTTTCCTCGATAGCTCAGTCGCTCTGACTGAAATTTGCCGCCCTTCACGACCATCTTTGACTGAGCCGCATACAGCACATCCGGTCTTGTGAGAGAGAGCATCAGATTCGCATCATCGGGGAGATTCGTGACGCCATGAAAGACGGGCGTCAGCGGCATCTCCACCGTTAGGCTCATAGTCGGCTCGAATGCTCCGACCGATAATGGCATTCCCATCATAGCGAGGAGCGTAAGGATCCATCTCATGCGGGCATACGCCGAGCTCATGTAGCGCCTCCGATTTCCTTGTAGATGGCCAGAATGGTCTTGATGGATTGCTTCTGATCCTCCTCCAGCGTCACATCGTCGTAGTACTGATTCCCCTGGAAACGAATAGCGGCTTGCTGCGCCGACGATAGGGCCCTTGCCACTTCGATCTCTTTGGCGCCTGCGGCAACATCTACCCACTCCCAGACGCTTCCTGAGGAGTGATCGCGCTCAAAGTCTAGTTTCGGTGACTGCCACCTGTAGCTGTCCGCCGCAACCTTGTAGCCGCTGACGAAGAGCCAATCATCGCCGTAGTACTTGACCTTGAAGCGTAGCCAAGTCTTTTGCGCGTTGACGCCAATGTAGAGTCTGGCATCCGGTCGGAGCAAAGAGCCCGACGGCTGAATGAAGTATCGGTCCTCGATTTCGTCTCGCTCGATTTCAGCGTCGAGAAGCAACTCAGCCAGCAATGCCTTGCCGCCGAATCGCGCAACCAGTGCGCGGATGTTCTTGAGTTTGCCGTCGTTGAGCGTCTTCCCGTTGCTCAATGCGTACGTTCGAACTCCATAGCTCTGTTCCACCTTGGTCAAAACGATAGGGGACCCAGCAACGAGCGGCTCTGTAGTGAACGACTTCAATTCTTGGAACTGAGACAACGGAATAATTGGCGAGAGTGCACCAAACTTCCCATCCTTCTTTCGACTCACATAAAAGTACTCGTCGCCGGACTCGAGCACGACCGGATAGAACTCGTATCCAAAAACGTCAGAGTGCGTGGGCTTGTCCGAGAGGAAGTATCCTTTCGTGCCGACGTACTTGTCGTAAGGAAGGCGATTGCGGCAGGCGAACGTCTTCGTATCCGGACAGAAGCTGTCATATCCAAACTTCTGAAGCGACTCCGCTTTCTCCGCGAAGACGAACTCTTCCCGGCCCGCCGGATCATAGGCAAGCGCAAGCTGCGCACACAGTGTGATACCGGCGAGGACNNGAGTGAGTGTTTGCACAAATCGCATCGGCAATCACGGTCGAATCTGATCGAGCGACACGACGCGGACATTGCCGCCCTCGGGTTTGGCGACACAGTTCCAAACGCCATTGATATATGCGCCAAATGCATTCTTGGCGCGACCCGATGGCTGTACGAGCACCGTCCCATCTGGTCGGTCCTCAACATACCAGCGTGATGTGGCCTCCAATCGCGCGCTGTCCGGATCGTTCAAGCTGCGCTTGAGCACGACGAGACAAGCGCCGCGGGCCGCGCTAAGCCGTTCTTGCTTCGCTTTCGCAGCCTCCTCGGCGGCGCGCTGCTCCGGAGACATCGCGGCGCGCCGCTGAGCTTCTTGCTGCGTCGATACTTCAGATGCTTGTTGTCCCTGGATCATTCCCCAGATTGTCATTACGCCAACGAAGGCAAAGAACCATGCCATGGCTTTCGTAAATCCTGAGGTGCGTCGTTTGCCGCAGTTCGGACATGCCTTAGCGTCTGTACTGTGCTCCTTTCCGCATTCCTTGCACTTGATGAGAGCCATCGCGAATCTCCCGTAGGTATGAATTTATTCCGAGGCGGAAGGCCACGAGTAACGTGCGCGCTTGCCTCTGCCCTTACCCAATGCTCGACGATCAATCAGTCGTGCGTCGAACTCGAAGTCTGCGTTGATCTTCACAACGAGCAGTTTGCTGAAGTGACCGGCGCGCTTAACATGCACACTGTCGGCACCCTTCTCCGGCGAGATCGTTTTCACCTCCACGAAGTCGTTACCGAGCTTGCCGTCAGAGCCGCTTGCGTGCGGACGGTGTCGCTTCAAGCCGTACTTGATTTCGGCGTAGAGCTCACCGAGTTCTCCCCAGATCTGCAGATAGCTGCCAGTCGCTTCGCGGTATTGGGCTGCGGCATCGACGATGCTATGAAACACCTCGACGAGTTGCGGATCGGCCTTCGGAAACTCCCTGCGGAGCTCCTGGTCGTGCAGCTGTCCGTTGATCCAGTCCCAGCTGATCCACTCGCCGTCATCCCAGACGCCGTCGGAGCTATCGGGATACTCGCGATCGTTCATCGAGCAGCGCATACCTGCTCCATGGCTACCCCGCTGCCGATGCGATGCCATGCCTCTCTGAACGATTCATGGTCATAGTCCGGCGGCTGAAGCCAGAATGACACGCGCCCCTGCTTCTCACCGCGATGAGCCCGTGCCTTAACCTCAGCGGGCAGGAGGACGAACGCAGTTGGCGATGTCGCGATCCGGTTCACGATGATCCAGAAGTCGCCCATGCACTTGTCTAGATCCGTGCCGAGCGGTACGGGGTTGCGCTTGCTGAGCGCTTTTACCTGAACGCCAATGAACTTCGAGGCGTTCTCGGAGTACGCCACGATATCGACGCCGCGCGCGTTTCTCGCGGTTGGCATGACGTTCCAGCCGAGCAGCGACAGACGGTAGCAGCAGTAGTACAAGCCCGCGTTCCCGGTCACTTGCGGCCCGAGCCGATTCGCGGTGGATTCGACTGTGTGCTGCGCCATCGAATTCCGGTCTAGGACTGTGTGCATGGAGCGCAGGTCTCACTGTGGACGCAATCTGACTTTGAGGCTTCGTGGCCCGCTGCTGCGGATGACCGATACCAACACCTCACGTCCAGCGGCACCGTCGATCAGCGTGAGCAGATGCCGTGCGTCGGTAACGGTCACCCCATCGAAATCTGTGACGATATCGCCCGGAAGAACGTCGGCGTGAAAAGCCGGGCTGTCGTTGACGACAAGGTCGATGACGGCCCCTCGATTGCGTTCGTGTTGCCGCCGCTGTTCCGTACTTAGATCGTCGAAGAAGGCGCCAAAGAGCGCGGGCTTCACCTTTACCCAGTAGGACGCCAAGTAATCGAATCGATCCACTGAGTATGGAATGTATGTCGTCCGCGTTCCGCCGGAGATCGTCGCGGTGCTGCTGCCGGAATAGCTTCCGTACGTCGTGCCCCCGCTGCCATATGTGTTCACAGTGCCTGTATGCTGCGTTGTGACTGTCTGCGACGGAGCAGGTAGAGTGAGAGGCATACTCCCACTGACGGTATTTCTGTATACCCCACTGACAAGAACTACTTCCGCGCCTATGGCGCGCGCCTGGTGGATGGCAAGCTCGGTATCGACCGACGCTCCATTGAACTGTGAGTAGCCCAACATGAGGTATCCGCGTTCTCGCATTGAACGCGCGTCCGACTGGATGTCTGCGCCGTGCTGAAACAGCTCGACGGTGGACGTTGCGGCAGCGGCCCGACGCTCGATAACGGCGTTTGCATCCGGCGCGTCGTTGTAGAAATCCTTGAACGGATTGCCGGCGCAGCCGCCCAAGGCAAGCAATACTAGACATGGCAGGACTCTGAAACTTGTCCTCATTTTGGGTGTGACTCCCTGCGGTGTGCATTGGTGGATCATTTGAGCTTGAGTTTCGGAGCGCTAACTGATGTTGATGCGCCCGTCATCCTCGATGCGCATGGTGATCCAGGTGTAGTTTCCAGCACGGACGGTCTGCTCGATCGAACGCTGCAACTCTTCGTGTGCGCCCGAAACTGGCTCGCGATCGATGAATTCAACGGCCGTGCAGGCGCCGTCGGAAAGTCCTCGGAACGCAACATAGTCCACGGGATGGAACAGCAGACGCACGTCGCGTACTGCAATGCGCTGCTTTCTGAAGAACGATGTTNNGAGACGTTCCTCCACTCGGGCGAGCTTCTCTCGTTCTTCATCGAGCACATCCCACGGTGTTCGTGGTGGCGGTGCCTTATGGAACAGAGTGGCTTCGCTCAATCGGAACGGCTCGCCGCAACAGGGGCAAAAGCCGAAGATCCTCTGAAAGTCTTGAAACAGCCGGACCGTGTTCATGAGGTACTCGTCTGCACTTGGTGGTTAGCTACTCTCATTTTCACCGAACCCGCCTCTACTGCAGACTTGATCGCGCGTTGAACACGAGATAGACGTTGCCGGCCCGTTTTCGCTTCAATGAACTGAATCGATTGCACCCTACCTTTCGAGGCGCCCACGAAGGACAGATAGTCGATCGGCTTCAAGAGAACGCGACAGTCCTGGGCATCAACGGGGAGTGCCGGGAGGGACGCAGTGAGCATCTCAAGTACTTGGCCGACTCCGCTTGTCGCTGTGCTTGTGAATGACCGACGGCGCAGCTCTGCGCGCTCGACGGCCAGGCGCTTACGCTCCTCAGCCATGTGGGCATGTTCCGCAGCCAAGTACTTTTTGGCGGATTCTGGCAGCGCCGAGGTAGCGTCGAAGAGCCGCGCTTTCGCGACTGGAAAGGACTCCGCGCAGGTCGGGCAACGGATGTGGAGGCCCCGGCTTCCGAGCAACTCCTCAAGGGTACGCACCAGTGACCTCCGTTCGATCCTGAGACATCACATACCATCTCGCCGCTGACGCGTGAGGTCGTAGGCTCCAAAACCGAAGGCAAAACTACTCCCGGCTCGAAGCCGGGATCTGTTAACCACATCAAGGTCTTACATAATCGACCTCGCTAGATTCGAGAACCTCGGCGTGAATCTCGCGGATAAAGAAGCGTGAGATGGGGCCGAGTAAACCAATGGGCGCCGGAACGACAACCGCACTCATTGCGTACGGTGTTCGCAACGGCGTGCCCGTTCACTTGCAGGCGGTCCAAAGCGCAGTGTTATGACAGTCGTCGTACTCGTAGCTTGTACGAACAACAAGGCTCCCTGTACGCATCGACGGCATGAGTGCATTTAATCCCGCGCCGCCGTCGGTAAACAGATTGTTTTCGTCGCCGAGGACGACGAGCTCGTGCAATTGCGCCTGCAAAACCTGCTCGAGGGCGCAGGTTATTCCGTGGTCTGCGTCGCCTCGGCGCGCGAGGCGCGACTTGCTACGGCAGCCATCTCATTTCAGTTCATCATCATCGACAGGAGCTTGCCCGACAGCGATGGAATCGCTCTTTGCAAAGACTTGAAAACCCGGCTCAAGCAGAGCCGAGTGTTCCTGCTGATGCTGTCTGTGCGTGATTCAGAGCTCGACATAGGAGTCGCTCTGCGGGAAGGCGCCGATGTTTATCTCAGCAAGTGCACGTCAGACGCGGAGTTGCTTGCGTACCTCGACGCAGCGAGCGCGGCTGCAGAGTTTGCCGGCTCCAGACGCTATAACTGAGATGTTTCTGAGACGAGCCGCTACGCCGGGCGGCCGTTCGTTGCCGTAGCAATGTGCTGAATTGGAATCGGCACGCGGTGCGAACGACGGGTCATCCAGCGGCAAACCGTTCCTTCAGAGGGCAGCGTTGATTCGCGAACGGCCTCTCTCAAGTTTCTTCTCGACGGACTGCCTTGGGATTTTTATCAAGCCGCAGTCCGAGGAACTTGGCGTGTCGCAAGCGGCCCTCGTGCGTCCATTCGGTGAAGCGAATCTGTGCGACCAATCGCGGATTCACCCAGCGTATGTCTTTCATTTCATCTGCTGCGACGCCACCACCCCAGCGGGAAGATCCGCTCGGCAAGTCGATGAATGGACATTCACCCGAATGAAGAGGCACCAGTGTTTTGAAGAGTTCCCGCCGGACGTTCGGCACAAAGCCGGCTCTGACCTTCCCAGCAAAGCGGAGCTTGCCGCGCTCGTAGTAGCCGACAACGATCGCATCGATGCTCTGATCTACAGGTCGATATCCACCAATGACGAACTCTTGGTTGTGCTCGAGCTTCAGCTTCACCCAATCGCTCGTTCGATCGCCCGGCACATAAAGGGAACCTTTGCGCTTGGCAATGACGCCTTCGAGTCCGGCCGCTTGTATGGTGCGGACAATGTCCACGGCGGCGCCGGGCAGTGTCTGCGAGAAAAGCACGCGTGAGCCTGTCGTGATCTCCAGCAGCTTGGCTCGTCGCTTCTCAAGTGTCGCATTCATCAGGTTGACGCCGTCGACGTATGGCAGATCAAACGCATAGAAGACGACTGTATGTTTGGGGTGAGAACCACGGTGCTGCAGAGCCTGGAACGAGGGCCGTCCGAGTTGATCAACTGCGACGATCTCGCCGTCAACGATGGCTTGGTGCGCTTTGAGTCGCGCGCCATCCGCGACGACCGACGGATACATCGTCGTGAGATCCTTATCGTTTCTGGAGCGCACCCACACCCTCGCGCCATCCTTGAACAGGAGCGCGCGGTAGCCATCGAGTTTGAGCTCGTAGGTCCATTCGTCGCCTTCAGGCAGCCGATCGGCGCGCTGCGCCATCATAGGCGCAAAAAATTGGGGGAGCGGATTGAAGGCGCGCGACACGTCCTGTGCGGCCCGCCTGTTCTTCTTAGCTGGCATGGCACGCTCGTCAGGAAGCTGATAAAAGAGGTTAGCGCGGTATCTGACGCTCCGCTATGTGGAATTCCCAGATCAGATCCTGCGACCCAGCCGCGTCTATGAACAGCCGGGCCCGGAATCCGAAGCTCAACGAGCCACGCGACAAGTTAGTGATGCTGAATGGCGCAGGGCCGGAGCGGTCAGTGTCGATCTGAGCTGCGGCTGAAGGACGGCGGCTAGATTGACTACGTGGGCTTGTGGTCCACGCGGTGAGAGAATGAATCCGCGAAACCATGAGCCCTCTTCCCAAGCATGGACAAACGAGTCGCCCATCTTGCCTTCGCTGCAGCATTCCGATCGCTGTCTGAACAGTTTTCTGAGTTCGGATGGAATGTGGACCGGAGGGTAACGCCCAATGGTCCGCCGAATGGACCAACGATCTACCTCTGCCATCTCGAGGCACAGCAATTCTACGTAGTCCAACTGATCGAACGTGGTGTCGACAAACTAAAGGAGATGGCGAAAATCCAGCCGATCTCATTCCAAGACGCCTGCGATGCCCTAGGCACAGTGCTGGACGAAGTCGCCACGGGTCACGTCGCCCTCGATCGAGACGCACGCAACGCAATGGCGGTGAGCGCTGGGCTGTACCTCAGCGGAACACAGATTTATCAGGTGGGAAGCGAACGCCAGCCGCCGCTCTCGCAGTATGTGGTGATACGCCATTACGATGTGAGCNNGTCGGATCCAATGACGCCATCCGAGGTCTGTGAATTCGTCGATCAGATCCTGGCGGTGGATCGCAAGATGCACCCCGAGCGCTTCCGCAAGGCGCAGGTACTAAAGTTTCGGCCGAAGAACGTGTGAGCATCAGGGGATTGCGGTTCGCACATGGGCAGACCAGCCGCGGGCGCGTGAGTTGCACGACAGCTCTCGGCCTTTACCTCGTTTCGCTCTAAAATGACGGCCTCCAGTCAGCCGGCGGCGGCCCGCGCCGGCCAAGAAATTCGAATCTATCCTTGAGAGCCGTCCTGGATGTCGATCGGAAGATCCATTGTTGAAACAGCGCTGAAGCTTCAAACCGCCTATCCGCGAGCACCGGCTTTGGAGATTCTCGATCAGGCGCTCGAGGGACACCGAGGGTCGTCACCCGATTTCGAATCGATCGATCCAGTGACAGGACGGCGGCCGCATCCCGCATATCATGACGACACAGATCCGGGGACTCCGTTCGCCGATCTGCTGCGTCGTGCCTTCGCGCCAATGCTGGATCCTCGAGAGTTGTTGTTGCTCTCCATGGACACGGCCGATGTGGCTCTTTGCAGTCGGCGGTCAAAGGCGGCCGATGCCTGGCAGGAAGTCATCGAGAAGTTCGCCACGCGATACGACCTCTGGACACTTTGATATGTGCTACTCGGCCCAAGTCAGCGAGTCACTGAAGAAGCTGCGTCGCAAGTTTTCGGCGCAAGTCGACTTCGATCAGATCGAGTGGACATTTCGCAAACGTGTTCAGCGCCAGAAGGATTTTCTGATCTCGCGCGCCTTCGAGTTCAACTTCGACAATCCGGAGTCCTCGGAGGAACAGCGCATCAAGGCGTTGATCGATGACTACCGCAAGGCGCGCGCCACCGAATTGGAAGCGGAACTGTTTGCGCAGAAGCAGCGCCTGGTCAAAGCCGAGCGTGACATCGCGCACGCAACGCAGGCGGGAAGTAAACCGACGAAGAAGGCGGAGAATGATCTGCGGATCGCGATGGCCAAGATCGAAAAGCACAAGCAATGGCTTGATGATCTGCACCGCACCGATCCACTACCGCGCGATGCCCGAATCTTTGTCGATCACTTTGCGCCCATTGTCGTTCGCGAGAACCATGTGAACGTCATCCGGCTCGCCCGGTATCATTTGCGCCGACGCGGCAAGCCCGAATCCTTCGATCGACAGTACGAAGGCTTATACAACGCGAGACGCGACAATTTGGAGAAGTTCTGGGCGCCAGAGTTTGGAAAGACACATGCCGTCTTCCTCGTTGAATCCTTCTTTGAGAATGTCGAACGCGATGGGGAAAAGCGCGTTGCCCATTTCACGCCAGCGGACGGCCGCGAGATGATTATTGCCTGTTTGTACTCGCAGTGGGGTGAGCCTCACGGTGATGGATTCTTGTCTTTCGCGGCCATTACCGATGAGCCTCCCGAGGAGGTTCGCACCGCGGGTCACGACAGAATCATCATCAATCTCGACGAATCCGTGACCCACGAATGGCTTAGGCCAGCAGGAAAATCCGTCGCCGATCTCCAGGCCATCCTCGATACCCGGTCGAGGCCGTTCTACGAGCACCAGTTGCTGGCCGCGTGAACGATTAAGCGACCGACGTACTAAATTTCAGCCCGAATCAGGAGCTTACGAAACACTCAGGAACTCCCCTCTCCCCCGCCGCTTTCTGTGAGTGTAGCCTACTGTATATCTGACCAGTAACGCCTTGCACTCATGCCCGATCGCCCGGAGACATTCCGCTGCCCGAACTGCGAAAGCACTTCGTACCAGCGAGTGAAGGTACCCCGCGCGAACGGCACGGTGTACGTCACCGCGTTCCATTGCTGCACATTCTGTACGACTGTCTTCATGGATCCCATCGCCTTCACTCGCGGCCGCGAAGATCGACCTCGTCGACCGCCATCGACGACACCTGCGGGCACATCCTATCAACATTGGGCTGCCATCAATCAACGACGCAAGGAACGCGAGTGAATCGATGGTACCGTCGTGCAATCGATCGATCTCGACAACATTCCTCATGTGTGGCGCGGCATCGTTCGCGATACGCGAGCACTTGGGGCAGTCATCCCTTCTGGGCTTTCGTTGCTGGATGATGCCCTGGGCGGAGGCTGGCCCGCCGGCGAACTGATCGAACTGCTTGTCGACGAGCAAGGGATCGGCGAGCTTCAGCTGCTCCTCCCGCTTGCTCGAGCGCTCATGGATGAACGCCCTGATTCCGTAGTCCTTTGGGTGAACGCTGTATACGATCTCAATGCGGTGGCTCTGCTTCAGCATGGGATCGAGCCTTCACGTCAGTGGTTCGCAGGACCGCTGTGCGATCGCGACTGCGTGTACTGCATCGAGACCGGCGTGCGATCGCAGGCCTGCGCACTCGTCCTTGCCTGGTTGCCAGTTGCATCAATTTCGCAGTTGCGTCGCATCAAGCTGGGATGCGCTGCAACTCGCACGATGTGCGTCCTCTTTCGGCCGCAGTCGGCGCGTTCGAGCGCCTCACCCGCGGGATTGCGAGCGAGCTTGATGACCTTTGAAACGCGCTTGCGAATCGATGTCTTCAAGCAACGCGCGCGCCAGCCGTGCGTCATCGACCTTGCTCTGTCTCGCGGGCCCGATCGAGCAATCCTTCCATGAGGCGCGCGAACTCTCAACTTCCGTTGATCGATCTGCCAGCGGATCGAACACCGCCTCTGCGATTGGTTGCGGATGCGTCGCCTTCGTTGCCGTCGGCGTCGCTACGTCGTCGGCGCCCGCAAGCATGGCTGGCGCTGCGGTTCAATGAACTGCCGCTCATGGCCGCGCGCCCCCGCGGCGCAGAAATCAAAGAGGCAGTCGCCGTCGTCGACGATGATCGGCAACGGCGAGTGCTGGCGTGCAACTGTGCGGCCGCTCGCAGTGGGATTCGACCGGGCCAAACCTTCAACGCAGCCATCGCGATCAATGCAGAAGTGCAGCTTCTCGACCGGGATCCTGAGCGTGAACGCGAGATCCTTCTTGATCTCGCGATCTTCTGCAATCACTACTCGCCCGTTGTCACTATCGCTTCCGATGACGAGCTGCTCGTTGAAGCACGCGGCAGTCTTCGATTGTTTGGTGGCGTGAACGCGTTTGTCGCACGAGTCCGCGAGGATCTGGCGCAACGCGGTTGGCGTCCGCAGATTGCACTCACGCCTACCATATGGGCATCGTTGTGGAGCGCCCGATGCGCGCGCATCGACCAGCCCACCATCGCCAAGCCAAAGGAGCTTGTAAACACGTTAGCCAGATTGCCGATCGCCGCGCTTGCTTGGCCATATGCGGTCGCGCAACGGTTGCAGCGCTTTGGCGCGACCACCGTTGGCGACCTTTTGCGACTTCCTCGCGATGGACTCGCCAAACGGATCGGCATGGAGCATCTGCTGCAGCTAGACCAGGCGCGCGGCCGTGCGCCGATCGTGCGCGAGACCGTCAAAGCACCATTGACCTATGCAGATCACATGCACCTGGACTTCGAAGTCGAAACCGCTGAGCTCCTTGAGCGATTGTTGGAGCCTCGGCTAGAGAAGCTGCAATGGTTTCTGCGAAATCACGCCCGGGCTGTGCGCGAGGTCGAGATTCGTCTCGCACATCGCGAGATGCCGGTGACATCACTGGTCGTCGCGCTCGCCTCCGCCACGAGCGATATCGCTCGCCTGCGTCGTGTACTCAAAGAGAAGCTTGCCTCGCATCAGCTGGTGGCGCCGGTGCGTCATGTCGCGATCATCGTGCAACGACTCGAGTCTGGGGTCTGCGACTCAGAATCGCTGTTGCCCAATGCAACGGGAACCACGCATTCCGTTGACGAGGCTAGGGCCGCGCTACTTGAACAACTCGAGATCCGACTTGGACAAGGATCAGTCCGTCAGCCGTGTCACTGCGCCGATCGCCGGCCCGATCGTGCTGCAGCTAGCGTCCGCGCATCGGTTGCGCCGCGAGCAACGGCCGTCGCAGTCCCTTCGACAATTGCACCACGTCCGCTATGGCTACTGCGGACGCCAGAGGCTTGGGGGACTTCCTCCTCGTTCAGTGTCATACGCGGTCCGGAACGGATTCGCGGCGGCTGGTGGGATTCACATTTCGTCAGTCGCAGCTACTACGTCGTGCGGCTGCGCCACGGACCGATGCTCTGGGTCTTTCAGGACGCGGCATCGCCCTCCCGCTGGTTCCTGCATGGAGTGTTCGCGTGAATGTCCTACGCGGAACTGCACACGCTCTCGAATTTCTCGTTCCTGCGCGGAGCCTCCGATCCGCGCGAGCTCGTCGCGGCGGCCGCGGATCTGGGCTATGCGGCCATTGCCATCACTGATGAGTGTTCTGTCGCTGGCGTCGTGCGTGCGCACGAAGAAGCCAAGAGGCTCGGAATCAAACTGATCATCGGCAGCGAACTACAGTGCAACGATGGACTGACTATCATTGCGTTGGCGCAAAGCCGGCGAGGCTACGGTGCACTCTGCCAATTGATCACGCGAGCTCGAAGAGCGGCGGGAAAAGGCAGCTATACGTTACGCCGAGAGGATCTCCGCGACTCGCTACCTGAGTGCCTGCTCCTATGGGTTCCACATAGAGACGACGACAGCGATGGGGAATGGCTTCGTCGGCATTTCGACGGTCGACTGTGGCTCGCGATTGAACTGCACTCCCTCATCGACGACACACTGCAGCTGCATATTGAGCGGGCCCGGGCCCGCCGCGTCGGATTGCCGGCAGTGGCGTGCACCGGCGCGCTGATTCACTCCATCGATCGCCAACCGTTGCTAGATGTCGTCACGGCTATTCGCCTGGTACGACCTGTCAGTGAATGTGGTTACGCACTTGAACCCAACGCAGAACGCGTGCTGAAGCCACTGCCGAAACTGCTTCGGCAGTACGGCGGGGATCTGTTGAAAGAATCGGTCGCAGTTGCCCACCGCTGCACCTTCTCCCTAGACGAATTGCGCTATGAGTACCCGCGCGAGATCGTCCCTGAAGGTGAGACACCCGAGAGCTGGCTGCGGTACCTGACATACGAGGGAGCCGCCTCACGCTGGCCGGATGGCATCCCCTCCCATGTCCAGGATCTACTCGAGCACGAGCTCGCGTTGATTCGCGAGCTGAGGTACGAACCCTATTTTCTGACGGTGCAGGATCTCGTGCGGGAGGCGCGTAGCCGCGGCATTCTTTGTCAGGGCCGAGGATCTGCCGCCAACTCCGCCGTGTGCTTCGCGCTCGGCGTAACCGCTGTGGACCCAGCCCGGCA
>JRYD01003766.1_pt1 | contig 34503 bp, 27 predicted proteins | sample 235311 | NCBI WGS metagenome assembly JRYD01 (sample SAMN03074213, study PRJNA261472) | activated sludge metagenome | biome: Common Effluent Treatment Plant; feature: Wastewater; material: Activated sludge; isolation source: activated biomass in a lab-scale reactor treating industrial wastewater at... | reverse complement strand
ATCAGTACCCAAAGAGCACAGCTGATCGCGTCAAGGGCTAGGAATCGAAGGAACGGCATCTTGCTAGTGCCGTAGAACATACACATCGCGACGCGAATGCCGTAAATATATTTGGAGATGATGATCGCAAAGCCGCCGAACTTGTCGATCAGCTTCTCGATACGCGGCTGGGTCAGTTGATAGAATCGGTAGCCTTCGACCGCCCGATGGAATCGATATCCAAGGAAATAGCCGAAAGAATCGCCCACCATTGCCCCGAGCGTGCCGAAGACAAAGACCTTCAGGAAGCTATAGTTGCCGAAGAAGCTGCTGTTTGCGAGGATGCCGGAGAGAAGGAGCGTAATATCACCTTCGACCATGCAGAGTGCGAAAACCGCGTAAACTCCGTAGGTCGCAATAATGTCGTAGAGGTGACTTTCCATAGAATACCGAACGCCGCCCACATAATGCCGGAACCGCGCGTTAAGTTATCCGCCTGACTGCAAGAGTATCGTTTTAAGCCATTTTAAGTCAAAAGAAGCAATTATCTAGCTATAACTCTCGATAGCAGTGAATTTACGTTGACAGCGGCAAATAAGGGTGTCTAAAATCGCGTTTGAAACAAAGCAATGTACTCGAACGTTTATCTTTTCCGAGGATGGGAGTAGATGAGTAATGTAACACCATCGGCCAATGCTTGTATCGGCGTCGAGATATCCTCGTCGTCGATGCGGGCCGTCTCAGTTGCGGGCAGCGTCGTCACGAACACTGCGGCCGCTGCTCTCTCATATAAGACCTCGGTCGTCGAACAGCTCTCAGCCTTCATCGACAAGTGCCGTACAGATTTTGGAGCAGGCAAGATCGGTGTAGCGGTTCCGGCCCTTGTGGGCTCCGGACGACAGGTCGTTGAATACTCGACGCACATCGCCGAATTATCGGGCCTCGACCTGGTCGCCGCACTCGGCGACGATGGATCTGCCATTACCATATACAACGACGCGAACGCCGCAGGTTGGGCGGAGTATCATATCGGCGCAGGCAGCGGTGCCCGCGATATGTTCTATGCGACGCTTGGCACGGGCGTCGGCGGCTCTTTCATCCTGAATGGCGAGATCTGGATGGGACACGGAGGCTACGCAGGCGAATTCGGATACGTTCCCGTGCGCGAAGGCGGCGAGCGGCTGGAGGACATTGCGTCAACGGCGAACATCATCCGGCGTACGCGCAGCCGCGTGAAACAGGACAGCACTTCTTCGCTCGCCGAAGTCCCTGAAGGCTCGCTTACGATCTCGATGATCGTCGAAGCAGCAAAGGCGGGCGATGATTTCTCGCAATTGATGCTCGACAGAACAGGAAACTATATCGGTATAGCTGTTGCGAGCGTCATCAACCTTCTGAATATCGAGCGCGTGATCATAGGCGGCGAAATAATGGAGGCCGGCGAACTAATTCTCGACCCGATCATCGAGACGGCCCGCAAACGCTCATTCCTGCCGTCTTTTGAGACGACTCAGATCCTGCAAGGCGAACTCGGTGAAGATGCTGCCGCGATCGGCGCCGCAATGCTCGCCGGCTTGTCGTAAGCCGCGGCATGAAAATGCTAAAAGCCCGAGCAAACCTTTTCCGGGGATGCTCGGGCTTAATATTTGACGGTCAGCAGTTAATTCTCATCAGGAAAGATCTCGACCTTCGCAGAATACGAGCCGCTGTTGTCGTCGAGATTTCCCTCGTTAATGCCGAGGAACAACGCCCCATCGCGGCTTGCCGTAAATTCGCGGTCAGAGCCAATGTAGATGAAATCGTTATTATCGTCGCCGACCACCGCTATGACCGCTCCGGTCGCGACATTTTTGAGAAGTTTGTTCGCATCCTCGATGTCAGGTTCGCCCGACGGCGTCGAGGTCTTCCCCTTGCCTAGCGAAACTTTGCCATCGGCCGTAACATGGATCCGCTGACCTTTGCGGACAACAAAGCCCGTGTTCGTCCATCCGTTCGCCGTATTATCTGCGAGAATTTTGACCGTCCAGCTGACCGGTTTCGTGATTTTTGTTCCCGACGTTTGAGTCGTTCTTACGGGAGTAGATGGCTCGGTTCTTGGAGCTTTGCCGATGACCGTCACGGGTTTGGTGTTATCGGTAGTGATGACGCGCGGAGGATTTGTTTGCACGGGACGAGTAACGGGCGGTTTGTCGTCCGGCGTTTCCGTCACATTGTAGTCGGCAGTATTATCATTGTCGAACTTTATCGATTCGATCTCGTCCGCAGAGAACGTCATTTGACGCTGGTGTGCGCCGCTTCCCATCACGATCGTAAATCTTCCGTTTGAGAAGCTGACGACAGTGCCTTTGTAAAGGCTGCCGTCCTTTAGCTTGATCGTATCGCCAAACGCGAACGAGACGCAGGCCGCAACGACAAGAGCACAAATGAAAGACCGTCCGAACATCGCTTTTAACATCTTGAAATACCTCGAATCGTTCACGGATGAGAACAGCTGAGTGAGAGAGCCGTCAGCGGTTCACGTGTTAGACATAAAACAAAAGAATTGGGTTGCAAACGAGTTTTCTGAGCCGCGAATACGGGCAGAATCATATCAAATATGAGTCGGGCCTGTAAATGCATTTGTCCTTTTCGCTCTCGATGCGGGCTGATTTTCGATGAAGCGGGCATCGTGGCATAATTGATAAGAACTATCCATCTCAACCGCTCCCGATCTATGAGGATAAATAACGGCAAGGCCATTTACTCACCAAGCGACCTGGTCGTATTTTCGATGTCCCCATTCGCCTCCTGGATGGAGCACGCGTACAAGGCCGAGATGATCGCGGCCACTCCGGGCGAGGCCGATGAAGAATCGAAATTCCTCGCACAGATGGGCGACGAGCACGAAAAGACCGTGCTTGCGGACTATCAGGCGACCACGAGTGTCTGCGATCTTTCGTTAGGTAAAGATTTTCAAGAGCGTTTCGAAAACACAAAACAGGCTGTTCAACGACGGGAGAAGATCCTTTACCAGCCTGCGCTTCGCAGTCGTGAGTTCGAAGGCTACGCGGACTTTATCACGCTCNNCAACTGTGTGCTTATTCTGAGATGTTTGCCGAGACGACGGGCGAAGCTCCAGCGAAAAAATTCGGCATCATTCTAGGCCCTTCAGGGGACGAGGGCAAAGGCAAGGAGCGCGTGGAGTTTGCCTTTGAAGATTTTCGATACTATTTCGAGAATCTGAAGGAGCGGTTCTTCGCTCTCCACAACGACTTTACGGGTGATCTCGCAACGCGGCCGGAACCTGACCCGAAGGGCGAGCACGGCCGCTGGAACGACTACGTTGCGGAGATGATGAAGGAGTGTGATCACTTGTGCCGCGTGGCGGGGATCACGCGCGGCCAGATCGAAAAGCTTTATGACGCCGGCGTGACCACGTTAAGCGGTCTTGCTGATCTTTCCGATTCCGTGCCCAAAATGCCGCCGGCTACGGTCGAGAAACTTTCGACTCAGGCGCGCCTTCAGCGTGCAACGGAAAAACTGCGTGAAAAAGACGAGAGTGCGCCGCCGCTCTTCGAGCTGATCCCCAGAAGGGACGATGTCACGCCCCAAGGACTTTACGCTCTTCCGAAACCGAGCCCGAAGGATGTCTTTTTCGATATGGAAGGCTTCCCGTTCAACGGCGGACTTGAATATCTCTTCGGCAATACGATCCTCGGGAAAAAAGGTGAATACGAGTTCGTTGATTTTTGGGCGTACGACCGTGCGAGCGAGAAAAAGGCATTCGAGGCGTTCATCGATTGGGTCTTTGCCCGCTGGCAGGAGGACGATAGCCTTCACATCTATCATTATGCGAGCTACGAGCAGAACGCCGTCAGCAATTTGATGACGCTGCACGACACTCGCGAACGCGAGGTCGATGATCTGCTTAGGAACAACGTTTTTGTCGATCTTTATCGTATCGTCAAGAACGGCATCTATGTCGGCGAAGAAAGCTATTCGCTAAAGAAGATCGAACGTCTTTACAACGTCATTCGCGGTGAGAATGTTGCGAGTGCCGTGGATTCGGTCGTCCAATATGCGGCCTGGATCGACAGCGGCGAATCACGCGAATGGCGTGAGAGCAAGATCTTGAATGATATTCGCGAATATAACAAGGTCGATTGCGAATCGACGGCCGATCTTTGCGCGTGGCTGCGGAAGACAGCTGCGGACAACGGGATAGGCTACATCCCGTATCAGACGCCGGACAAAGAGCAGGACGAAAAGAAAGAAGATCCTGAGATCGTAAGAGAGAAGAATGAGATCATTCGGCGTCTCCGGGACGAAAGGAGTGAAAATAAGGATGAAGCGGCGGGCGTGCTCTCTGACCTGATCGGATTTCATCGCCGCGAGGCAAAGCCCGGTTGGTGGCACTTCTTCGACCTCGCGAAAAAGCTGCCGGAAGAACTCCGTGACGAGCCTGACTGTATCGTCGGGATCGAGAAAATAGGTGAACCCGGGCCGCAGGACAAGTCGCTTAGACAGAACTACACGTTCGATAAGCAGCAGGAATGTAAGCTTTCGGCTGCGAAGCAGCCGACAGTCTATTTTCAAGTCGATCTGAGGACTTCGTTCACGCTGTTCGACCTTGACTACACAACCGGCGAATTGACGTTGAAAGCGAGCCAGAAGACCTTGGACAAACCTGCATTCGGTGGAGCATTCCCCACGGAAGGCACGTTTATCGCCAAATCGAGGGTTACGAACGAGCCGCTTCCGACCGCGCTATGTTCGATCGGGAAGACTTATGTTGAGGGCATCTCTCCATCGTCGCTGGAAGCGTTTCTGACACGACGACCACCTCTTGATGCTATACAGCGGGAAGGGGAGACGACGGTTGATGCTGCGATACGGATCGCGGACTCAATGGACGGCGACTGCCTCGTGATCCAGGGGCCGCCGGGCACAGGCAAAACATACACGGCCGCTCGACTCATCTTGTCGCTGATCGCAGAAGGCAAGCGCGTCGGCATTATGTCGAATTCGCACAAGGCGATCCTCAACCTTGTCGATGAATGCTGCAAGGATGCAAAGGAACAGAATCTTCCGCTCAGTGTTCTAAAAGCCGGCGGCGACAAAGACGAACAGATGGCTGCGAAACATCCGAATATCGCATTTGTTGCGGGTGGGAAGGAAGCCGTTGCGGCCTGGCGGGCTGCGGGAAAGATTCCGCTGATCGGCGGGACGGCGTGGCTCTTCGCCCGAGATGAATGGACAGAAAATGACGGCGAGGATATGCTCGATTTTCTCTTCATCGACGAGGCTGGACAGGTTTGTGTCGCGAACGCGGTCGCTGTCTCGCGTGCGGCGAAGAACCTCGTGCTTCTCGGCGATCAAATGCAGCTCGAACAGCCGATGCAGGGAAAGCATCCCGGCGATTCGGGGCTTTCGTGCCTGCAATATGCATTGAAGGATGTCGAAGAGAGCAAGGACGGCTCGCTGGCGATCCACGCGGTCGTGCCCGACGGCGGCGGCCTATTCCTAGGCACTTCGTACCGAATGCACCCTTCGGTTTGCGATTTCATCTCCGAGAGCATCTACGAGGGCCGGCTTGAATCGTTCGCGGATTGCGCGCAACAGCGCATCGCCATTGCGAAGTCGAAGAATTCACTGATCGATAAGGAACACGGCATCGTTTTTTCGCCCGTCGAGCACGATGGCAATACTCAAGCCAGCGAGGAGGAAGCCGAACGCGTTCTCGCGATCTACAATGAGCTTCTCGGCCGCGAATATACTGATCGGGACGGAAAGACACACGCGTTGAGCCTTGATGATTTTCTCTTTATCGCTCCGTACAATGCCCAGGTCGTCCACTTGAGAGAGCGTCTGCCTGACAAAGCCAGGGTTGGGAGCGTCGATCGCTTCCAAGGCCAACAGGCGCCGGTGTGCATCCTTTCGCTGTGTTCGAGCGTTGGTGAATACGGTTCGCGAGGCCTCGGCTTCATTCTCGATCGGAACCGCGTCAACGTCGCGATCTCGCGTGCCCAATGTCTCGCGGTCGTGGTCGCCGACCCGCGAATTGCAAGCGACTCCGCCGGCTCGATCAAGGACATGAAACTCCTGAATCTCTTCTGCAAACTCGCCAAGCAGTAGCGCGGCACACTCGCCGCCTTTCACGTCGCGGAGAATTCCACACCTCGCGGTAATTTTCAACACCTTCACTCCGGCGAACCGCTCATCAGAAAACGGACTTGTTTGTAACTTATGCCTATTTGTTTAGGCAAATCGAGGGTTCGCCGGTGCCCGTCTTCGTGTGCTTTCCTGATCCAACCTGCGGCATATCAATTGCTTATTGAAGATCGGTAAGGGGAATTCTACCCGAATGTGCTCGGCTCGAAGATATACAGTTCAGACGTTTGGTCGCCTTCAGAGATCAGGTCTTTGAAGGAGACAGGTGTCCATTGTGTGAAGCTCCGGCCAAAGAGCACGTAATTTGAGGCAAATGCCATTTATTCGTGTGCAGACCGACCAGGAGGGTCAATGAGCGATCCGAAGTTCAAAACCATCATTCCCGATGTTGAGTTTTGGAAGAATATGATCCCGTGCCAGGCAGCTTGTCCCGTTAAGACAGACGCCGGCCGTTACGTACAGCTCATTGCACAGGGTGAATACAAAGAGGCTTATCTTGTCGCCCGCTCGCCGAATCCGCTGGCATCTATCTGCGGCAGGGTCTGTGCCGCACCGTGCGAGGATGCATGCCGCCGCGGGCGTATCGATGCTCCGGTCAGCATCCGTGCATTGAAGCGTTTTGTTACGGAGAAATACGGCGTTGAGTCGATGGAACCTTCAACGCAGGACGCTCTTTTCGAAGGTTCGACGGAGGCGGGAAATAAGATCCGCTGGCATCTGCCGATACTCGAGACGAGCAAACGAATTCAAAAGCGCGAAGAAAAGGTCGCCGTCATCGGAGCCGGGCCTGCCGGCGTCTCGTGCGCGCACGACCTCGCGTTGATGGGGTATCACGTAACGATCTTCGAGGCGTCGGCCATTCCGGGCGGAATGATGTATCACGGCATTCCGGAATTCCGACTTCCGCGGCAGATCATCGAGAAAGAGATCTCAAAGGTGAAAGGCCTTGGCGTAGAGGTCAAGTTCAATACGCCGCTGAGTGCCGATTTTGGATTGTCAGAACTGCGTGCCGAAGGCTTCAAGGCGGTGTTCATCAGCGTCGGCGTCCAAAAGGGACGTGATCTGAACATCGAAGGTATTGAACTCGACGGCGTCGTCAAGGCGGTCGATTATCTCCTCAACATCAACAACGGATATCGTGTCGATCTTGGGCAGAAGGTGCTCGTGATCGGCGGCGGCTTCGTCGCATTCGATGCGGCCCGTATGGCGCTTCGCCGCGGTATGGACGACGCTGCCGAAGTCGAAGGCAGCGAGATGGCCGGCGGCGAGATCAAGTCCGCGATGGACGCGGCCCGCTCGGCGATCCGTTCAGGCTCGACGGACGTTCGGATGATCTCGCTTGAGGCTCTGAGCGAACTTCCCGTGGTTCGGACATCGCAAGGCCAGGAAGAGTTTCACGAAGCCCACAAAGAAGGCGTCACGTTCCATCCGTCACGCTCGGCTCGTAGATTCATTGGCGAGAATGGACGTCTCACAAAGGTCGAGCTTCGAGGTGTAAGCCGCGTCTTTGATGAGAACGGACGCTTCAATCCCGAGTTTGACGACTCGGTCACTGAGACGCTTGAAGCGGACTCGGTCGTACTTGCCATCGGCCAACAGGCGGATCTCTCCTTCCTCAAGCCCGAAGACAACGTCGATCTCACACCTGCCGGCGTGATAAAGGTCGATCCAAAGACCCTCGCCACCTCTGCTCCCGGCTTGTTCGCAGGCGGCGACGTTGCTTTCGGACCTAGAAATCTAATTGAAGCGGTCGCAAACGGAAAGCAAGCGGCCCTCTCGGTTGATGACTACCTTCGCGGGCCGGGAAGCACAACGCATTTCAAGCTGCGTGTCGAGAAGATCCCGACCTATTCCTATCGGATGGCAGAGGATTATGAGAAATGCGAACGCGAAGCACCGCCGACCGTTTCTCTTGACCGCCGCACCGGTATTTCTGAGGTCGAGAGCGGCTACGACGAAGAAGAGGCCCGCCTGCAAGCCGAGCGGTGTCTTGCGTGTCATATTCAAACGATCTACGACCCGCAGAAGTGCGTCCTGTGCAACCGATGCGTTGATGTCTGCCCGGAATCCTGCTTGAAGCTTGTCTCCCTCGACACGCTTGATCTTCCGGAAGGGACAAAAGAAATGGCGATCGCCGCAGGCGGCTTTACTGAGGAAACCACGCTTTCAGCGATGCTAAAGGACGATGACAAATGTATTCGGTGCGGCCTGTGTGCGATAAGGTGCCCGACCGACGCGATGACGATGGAGGTTTTCTACTATGAAGAAACAGAGCGAATTCGATGAGGCAAGAGCAAAGGTCCTCGACGCTCAGAGTGAAGCGGAGCAATTACTGAACCAAAAGCCGAAGAATATCGAGCTTATCGGTGATCCGAACCCGTCAAGACGAAGCCTTCTGAAAACGTTGGGCGTGTCGGCAGTGCTTGTTGCGTTGGGCGGCCAGGCCTTTGCGATGCTACGTTCGCTCTTCCCGAATGTGCTGTATGAGCCGCCGCAAAAATTCAAGCTCGGCGTCCTCGACAAATTCACCGAAGGAGGAACCTTTCTCGAAGGCGACCGACTTTTCGTATTTCGAGAAAAGAACACGTTCCATGCGATCTCGGCCGCCTGCACCCATCTCGGGTGCACGGTCAAGATAGATGGTGAAACTGAATCAGCCGAAAAAGGTAACGGTCGGCGGAAAGGAGATCGAGGAGCAGGTCGAATTTCACTGTCCGTGCCATGGCTCGAAGTATTACGGCGACGGAACGAACTTCGCCGGGCCGGCACCTCGGCCGCTCGATTATTTCAATCTGGAGGTCTCTCCGGACGACGGACAATTGATCGTCGATAAGGCAACAAAGGTGAGTCAGGATTTTCGCCTGACAGTGTAGAAGGAGAAAGACGATGGATCCGGTTCATGTACATCTATTTTTGAATCATTTTCCGGTAATTTGTTCGATCCTTTCGGTGCCGCTCTTTCTCTATGCGTATTGGCGGAAGAGCGACGAACTGAAGCAGCTTGCCCTGCTTGTGCTTGTCCTTGCCGCAGCCGTAACGATTCCGGTCTATCTTTCGGGCGAACCTGCGGAAGAGGTTGTCGAGAAACTTGCCGGAGTTAGTCACGACCTGATCGAACAGCACGAGGACGCAGCATATTTCGCGATGATCTCGATGATGATCACCGGTGCGATCTCGTTGATCGGCTTGATCGCGATGATCGCCAAGAAGACGGCGGCAAAGTTTTTGGTTCTTGTCGCGCTATTGTCCGCGATCGGATCGGCAGGGCTGATGCTGCGAACTTCAAATCTTGGCGGCCAGATCAGGCATAGTGAGATCCGGGCGGGAGGCACCGCTGAGCAGCCGAGTGAAAAAGAGAAGGACGATCGATCCAAGAACGAGAGATAACTATGGCGACAGAAGAGATTTCGGAAACAAAGGCCAGCTCATCTTTACTGGCCACGCTGCGCGAGAAGCTTGCCCTAAAGCCAATGTGGGAAAAGCTCACTTGGACCTGGAGGCCTGAGACGAAGCGGGAGGCGGGCGACGCGATCGTCCGCAACTTCATTCTCCATTGGTTCCCGGCAAAGGTAAGTCTTGAGAGCCTTTCGTGGGGCTATTCGTTCTGGCTCGGAACGATCTCGGCAGTGCTTTTCCTGATATTGACGATCACCGGCGGCATCTTGATGTTCTTGTATGTGCCGTCGGTCGAGCGGGCATATCTTTCTGTCAAAGATCTGGAATTTTCGACGAGCTATGGATGGTTCCTTCGCGGGCTCCATCGAATTTCGGCGCACTTGATGGTCGCGGTCGTCTTTCTGCACATGGTGCGCGTATTCCTGACCGGTGCATTCAAGAATGGACGTAAGGCCGTTGGGCAAAATCGTCCGCTCAATTGGATCATCGGCGTCGCATTACTTCTTATTACGCTGCTTCTATCGTTTACGGGTTATCTCTTGCCGTGGGATCAGCTTGCATATTGGGCGATCACGGTCGGCACGAACATCGCGAGCTCGGCTCCCGTCTTTGGTGACCCGACGCGATTCATCCTGCTCGGCGGCACGACGATCGAGCAGGCAACTCTCATCAGATTTTATGTGCTGCATTGCTTCCTGCTTCCGCTCGCGACGTTCGCACTTGTCAGCTACCACATGTGGCGGGTTCGAAAGGACGGCGGCTTGGCGTGCACCGAGAAGCGTTACGAGGAAGCGAAGAAGCAGGAGCAGCCGGCGATCGCGAGCAAGACGTATTCGCTGCTTGGGATCACTGGCGGGACCGCAGTTGACGTTCAGAACGTGATGATCGACGACGAAGAGGACAAGGTTCCGTCTTCGCCGTATCTGACGGTTCGACTTGCGGTCGTAACTCTTGCGACGACGATCGTTTCGATCCTATTGACGCTTCTTGTCAGAGCACCGCTCGAAGAAGCGGCGAATCCGGCCGTTACGCCGAATCCGGCAAAGGCACCGTGGTATTTCCTTTGGCTGCAGGAACTTGTAACGATCACGACCTTTACGGTCGGCGGCATAACGATCAATGGCGCGTTGATCGGCGGCATCATTCTGCCGGGTGTTCTCGTGGCCGCGGCCGTGCTGTGGCCGTATTTTGACAAGTCGCCCGTCAGCTCGATCGGCAAGTGGCTGCCGAAAGAACGAAAGTGGCAGAATCGCGTGTTCCTCATCATCGTTGCGGCGATCTTGATCCTGACATTCATTGGAACCTATATGCGCGGGCCGTTCTGGGAGATCTATATGCCGTGGCAGGAATGGGAGCAGACGCCGAGGAGATTCTGATCCGAGCAAGGAGAGCAATTAGAAATGTTTAGCAAAGATGCGATCAAACTTTACGTTATGGGGATCTCCCTGCTCGCGCTGACAGCATTCGTCTTTTTTCGGGAGAACACGACCGATTGGCGCGACTATCAGGCGGAATTCCGCGATCTGGTCACTGAGAAATTCGGCGCTGAACGGGCCGAGCAGGTACCGTCGGGCGTGCAGCAGATATGGGTGAAGGACCTCGACCGTGTCGACCGCTGTGTGACTTGTCACCAGGCAATGGAGTGGAAAGGCTTGGAGACAGCTCCAAATCCATACCGCACACATCCAAAAGGGATCCTTGAGAAGCATCCGCTCACGGCCTATGGCTGCACCTCGTGCCACGGCGGCCAAGGATTTTCGACCACGCTGCCCGATGCTCACGGGAACGTCGAGCATTGGGAGGAACCCGTGCTCGGGCAGGAAGTGAGCGAGGCGTATCTGATCAAGAATTCCAAGGCCTTGATGGAGATGAACTGCAACTCTTGTCACCGGTATGACCGCGAGACAAAAGGAATGGATTACATCAACACGGCGAAGAATCTTGTGGAGCAGAAGGACTGCCGTGCGTGCCACACGATAAACGGCCGCGGCGGGATCATCGGGCCCGATCTTACATTCGAGGGCGACAAGCCGACAGAGCAGTTCGATTATGGCCGCCTGACCGGCCGTCATGCGGTTTTTGCTTGGCAGGTCGCTCACTTCCAAAATCCGAAGATGGTGTCGCCTGACAGCATCATGCCGAATTTTGGATTGTCGTCGCAGGATGCTCAGGCTCTAGCCCTTCTCGTGATGAGCTGGAGGAAGGAGCCGATCCCTGCAAGCTACATTTCAGGCGTTCAACTTCGCGATGTCCCGACACCGGAGGAGATAGCAAAAGAAAAAGAAATGTTGGAGGGCGATGGGGCATTCTTCGTGCAAAACAAATGCTTTGTTTGCCATTCGGTCAGTTCTTTAGGCGTAAATTCGGCCGCAAAGATCGGGCCTGATCTTTCAGATGCGGTCGTGGATGTACAGAACCGGTTCGGACGCACATTGGACGACTTCTTAATGGACCCGACCGGCACGATGTCGGTGGTTCTCGCAACGCAGATCCCGCTTACGACCGAACAGCGTCAGCAGGCGATCGCACTTCTAAAAGTCGCATACCAGCGGAAGCTGGAACAACAGATAAAGAACACTTCGCCTTCACCTACACCAGCGGGCAAATAGGACGAAGCAGAGGAGAGAAATGAAAAACTTATTTATAAAGCCAAAATTCTTGTGGATATCTCTCGGGGCCATTGTATTGGCTTCATTCCTGACGATCGGAAGCTGCAGCCGGCGAAGTGCCTTGAGGCAGGATAAGGGCGGAGCCGCAGAAGCGGCGACCCTTACATACGTCGCACCGGGCGATCTGGACGAATACTATTTGTTTTACTCGGGCGGCCACTCGGGGAACGTCTATGTCGCCGGCGTGCCGTCGATGAGGCATATCGCCACGATCCCTGTCTTTGCAAAGTATCCGGCGACCGGATACGGTTTTGACAAAGAATCAAAAGAGATGCTCGGCGAATTCGACTGGGGCGATGTCCACCATCCGGCTCTCAGCGAAACAAAGGGCGATTATGACGGCCGTTGGTTGTTCGTTAACGACAACGGAAATAACCGCGTCGCACGCATCGACCTTCGTGATTTCAAAACGAAGCAGATCCTCGGCCCGGTGCCGAACGTTTCGGGCTTTCACGGCGGTGCGTTCGTAACGCCAAATAGCGAATACGTCCTTGCCGCCTCTCGCTTCTCGATACCGCTGCCAAAGGGAACGGCCGCCTCGGTAGAAGAGTACGCAACGAAATACAAGGGCGTTGTTTCGGGCATCGCGATCAAGCCTGATTCGGGCGAGATGAGCGTCGGCTGGCAGATATTGATGCCGCCTTACAACTATGACCTTGGCGACGCAGGAAAAGGCCCAAGCGAAGGCTGGGCATTCTGGACGAGCTACAACACGGAAAAGGCGATCGGAAAACTCGAGGTGACATCGACCCAGCGAGAACGAGACTACATTGTCGCCGTCAACTGGAAAGAGGTCGAAAAGGCCGTTCAAGCAGGCAAGACCCAGGTGATCGACGGCGTGCCGGTCATCGACCCCGTTGCAACGCCGGGCCTCGTTTATTTGATCCCGTGCAGCAAGAGCCCGCACGGCGTCGATATCAGCCCGGACGGTAAATGGATAATCGGAAGCGGCAAGCTCCAATCCATCACAACTGCGTACAGCGTTGAAAAGATGCTTGCGGCAATTCAGGCGAAGAATTTTTCGGGTGAAGAAGACGGCCTCCCGATCCTCAATTATGACGCGATCAAGGAAGCGGAAGTGAACGTCGGCCTTGGGCCGCTGCATACGCAGTTCGACAATCAGGGCAACGCCTACACGAGCCTTTTTGTGGAGAGTGCAGTAGCCAAATGGAAGATGGGTACCTGGGAGGTCGTCGACAAGATCCCGATCACCTATAACATCGGCCACCTTGCAACCGCCGAAGGTGACACCGTCGATCCGGACGGAAAGTTCCTCATCGCTTTGAATAAGCTTTCGCACGGGACACACCTGAACGTCGGCCCGTCACAGCCGGAGAGCACGCAGCTGATCGGCATCGAAGGCGAAAAGATGAAGCTGCTGTACAACGCATTTACGGAGCCTGAGCCGCATTACGCTCAGATAATAAAGGCGGACAAGCTGAAGCCGATCGAGGTCTATCCGAAGGAGGAGAACAAGAATCCGAACGCGATCTGGGATATCAACGACGCGAAGGCCGAGCGAACTTCGGACGGCGTAACGGTGAAGACCATATTGGTTCGGAGTACGATCACCCCGACGGCGATCGAGGTCAATCAGGGCGATAAAGTTACGATCCATTTGACCAATATCGAGCAGACGACGGACGAACTTCATGGCTTTGGGCTCCTGGAATACAACATCAACGTCGTTGTGGATCCGGGCGAGACAAAGACGATCGAGTTCGTCGCCAACAAGCCGGGCGTCTATGCGTACTACTGCACGAACTTCTGTTCGGCATTGCACCAAGAGATGCAGGGATACTTGGTTGTGAAGCCAAAGTAAACCAGAAAAACACGCCGGTTAAAGGCGAGAGAAGGTGAGTAATACAATTCGTTCCTCCCTGTCTCTCGCCTTTGAGTGGAAGGTTCCAGAAAAAAAGGGGGAAGCATGGAAAACGAACAGAACTCAGCGACCACGGACACGCGAAGCAGATCAGACAGTTGGCTAAGACGTCTCCTATTGAGGAACTATGCCTTTCTTGAGCAGATTCTGCCGATGAAGAGCCGTTTGCTGGTGATCATTGCGTCCTTGGTGCTTCTGACCGTTTTCGTCTTTCCGCTATGGAATATGACGTTTTTCTCCAATCAGTACACTGATGGACTGGCGTTGGATATATACGCGTATCGACTCGAAGGGGCAAAAACGCCGAATCGTGATGACCTTCGGGAGATAAACTCGCTGAATCATTACATCGGGATGCGCCCGCTGCTCGAAAGCGATTTCAGCGAGTTCGTTTGGCTTCCGTTCGCGGTCGGCGGCCTGATCCTGCTCGCGTTAAGGGCGGTGGTGCTCGGCAAGATGTCGAAACTCGTGGACGTGTTCGTTCTGTTCGTCTATTTCAGCCTCTATTCGTTGTGGAGTTTTTACTATAGGCTCCACAGCTATGGGCACAACCTTGATCCGACNNCGCCCGCGCGGCACGGGGTTCTCTACAATGGCGCCCCGGTGCGCGGCGGCGTGGGCCAACCGGTGAAGGTGGAGCCGTTCACGCCGCCGCTATTTGGCGAACAGGTCGTCGGAAATTTTACGGTCTATAGCTATCCGGACATTGCATCCTATGCGTTCATCATTTACGGAGCTTTGCTTCTGGCGGCGATCTTGTGGAGCTGGTATCGGTACAAGCCGGCCACTGCTGAGGCTTGAGCCAAACGGATGGCGACAATGAGGCAATGAAGTTAAGCGGCTTCGCTATATTCCTGATACTCTTTGCGGTTCTACCAACGCAGGCAGAAGTGCTGCAGGTCGGTGCCGGCCACTCGTTCAAGACGATCAACTCGGCGATCGCGGTAGCGAAGGCGGGCGATACGATCGAGGTTTATGCCGGAATTTATGCCGAGAACGTAAAGATCGACAAGACACTGACGATCGAAGGTGTTGGGAATCCAACGATAAAAGGTTCAGGCAAAGGGAGCGTCATCGAAGTTACCGCAGATAACTGCAAGGTCTCGAATATAAAGGTCGAAACGAGCGGCGGCGATCTTGTGAACGAGGACGCCGGCCTACTTCTTCGTTCCAGCGGCAACACGGTCGAGGACCTTGAACTTCGCGATATATTATTCGGGATCTACCTTCTGAATTCGTCGAACAATAAGATCCGCCGAAACCGCATCTTCGGCCGTACCGAATTGGAAAGCGGATCACGCGGCGGCGGGATCCATGTATGGAATTCGACACACAATGTCTTCGAAGACAACGTCGTTACCGAAGCACGCGACGGTATGTACATCCAGAACAGTTCGGATAACATCTTTCGCAGGAACAGGGTGTTCGACCTGCGTTACGGGCTGCATTTTATGAACTCGGACGACAACATCTTCGAGGACAATGTCTTCTACGACAACATTGCCGGTGCGGCGATAATGTATTCGAAAAACATCGTTCTTAGGCGAAATACATTTGTTCACAATCGCGGATTCAGTTCCTTCGGCATTCTTTTCCAAGACTGTCGGGAATGTACGATCGAGGAGAATCTCATTCTCGACAATGCCGTCGGACTTTTTTTAGAAGCGTCGCGCAATTCGATCTTCCGTCGAAACACGGTCGCTGAGAACGATGTCGCTATGGAGATATTCGCGAGCTCTGAGAACAACACGTTTGTCGAAAACAACTTCATAAACAATATGAGTCCGCTCACACTCATCGGAAAGTCCACATCTACGAAATGGGCGAACGACGAAGGCGGAAATTATTGGGATGATTACGACGGCTATGATCTGGATACGGACGGGATCGGCGACCTCGCTCATCCGATACACGATATCTTTGAGTATCTGGAAGGGAACTATCCGCGGCTGCGGATATATTTGAACAGCCCCGCGGCACAGTCGCTCGTTGCTGCTGAGAAAGCCTTTCCGATCTTGAAAGGCTCGAGCGAACTCGATCGCCGGCCGTTAATGAGGCCAGTTAAGATCGACACCGTATTTCCGCCGCGAAAGGCCAGCGGAAGTGCGAAATGGCTGTTGCTCGGGTTCTCCGTCCTAATGATCGGCGTCGCATTGACGGCGTTCATGCGAGGTGCGCGCAGATGATCGAAGTTCACGGACTCGCAAAGACCTTTGGTCAATTTACAGCCGTTGACGGCGTGTCCTTCGAAGTTCGCGAAGGCGAGACGTTCGCGATGCTCGGTCCGAACGGCAGCGGCAAATCGACGATCCTGAAGAGCATCGCCGGACTGCAAAGGCCGACCAATGGATCCATCACCATCGGAGGCATAGATGCCCTAAAGACACCGCTGGCGGCACGAAAACTTATCAGCTATTTGCCGCAGCGGGTCGGGTTTCACGATTGCCTGACCGCACACGAGGTCCTTGAGTTCTATTGCCGTTTGCGAAAACTGCCAATCTCTCGCATCGATCAAGTAGTTCATGGCTCTGAGTTCAATTTCAACGGATTTAGCGAAAAACGCGTTTCAGAGCTTTCCGGCGGAATGAAGCAAAAGCTTGGGCTTGCCATTGCATGCCTGGCGGATGCTCCGGTGCTCCTTCTCGATGAACCGACCGTGAGTCTCGATCCGGCGGGAGCGATCGCATTCCGCAAATTTCTTAAAACTCTAAAAGAAAAGGGGAAGACCATCGTCTTTACATCGCACGTTCTAGCGGATGTCGAGATGCTCGCGGATCGCGTTGCTGTTCTCGTCGATGGAAAGCTAACCGCGGTTCTCCCGATCGAGGAATTGCGGCAGCAGATCGCAGACAAAGACCGATCCCTTGAGGAGATATACCTTGAATATGCAAGTGCTGCGTAAGGCTATTACATTGTCGCTCTTTTTTCTGATCGCATGTGCTGCTGGCCAAGTCAGTCCGGTGCCTATCGAGGATGGCGATGCTTGCTCCTTTTGTCGAATGGCGATCAGCGAAAAGCAGTTTGCCGCCGAGATCATCAAGAACGACGAGACCGTGCTCAAGTTTGACGACATCAAATGTATGCTCCGGTATCAAGAACGCTCTGAAGACAAGCAGAAACCGGCTGCGACCTTTGTTACTGATTACGTTTCAAAAGAATGGATAAAGGCCGAGGACGCATTTTACGTCCGCTCCGAGACCATAAAGACGCCGATGGGCGGCGGCATCATCGCCTACCGAGATAAAGGTCAGATCCAAGGCGCGAGAGTGTAAGATTCGCAGACCTGAAACCGTAAGGAAAAAGTATGGAACTGAGTTCGATCCTGCCAATTGCCCGGCGTGAATTGATCGTCGCGATCAGAAACAAATGGACGGTGATATTTGCCTTCGTGTTTGGTTCGCTGGTGCTTGCGATCTCATATTTTGGCACCATTACGGCCGGCGAGATCGGATTCCAAGGGTTCAATCGAACGACGGCGAGTTTGCTTAGCCTCGTCCTCTATTTGATCCCGTTGGTGTCCTTGATGATGGGAACGCAAAGCTTTCTGCGAAATGAGGGCGAGGACGAGATGCTCTTTTCGCAGCCTGTTTCAAGGAGCGAGATCCTTACAGGCAAGCTCTTGGGCCTTTTTGCTGCGATGACGACGGCAACATTTATCGGCTTTGGCGTCGGCGGTGTCGTTATTGCGACACAGACCGACGCAGAGGGCTTTCTCGGATATCCGGTCTTTGTTCTGCTTTCCCTTTTCCTGACGCTTGTGTTCCTCTCGCTATCGATGCTCGCGGCCACCATCTCACAACGCAGAACCAAGGCCTTCGGCCTCGCTCTGCTTCTTTGGTTCTTCTTCGTGATCCTTTACGATCTGCTTGTGCTGGGCGGTTCGCTTTTGCTCAAAGAGCGTAGTGCAAATTACTTTATATTCGCGTCACTATTTGGAAATCCAGTTGATATTGTGCGAGTCGCAGGCTTGCTTTCAATGAAAGGCGGCGAAGTTTTTGGAGCCGCCGGTGCAGCCTTGCTGAAGTTCTTGGGCGGTTATGGCCAAGCGATCGCGGCTTTGGTAGTTGGCCTGATCTTTTGGACGGCGGTACCGATCTTGGCGTCGTTTAGGCTCTTGCGGGATCAGGATATTTGACCGGCCTAGATGCCGGTGTAGTAGCCGATACCGATGGATAGTGCGTAAGCGATACCGTAAACCACTTCCCAAATGCCGATCGTTTTTGCACTGAGAGACTGCCGGTACGGAGAGAGGCCGTAGATCGCGCGTCCGGCAAGGAACGTCGCCATCAGCACCGTCAAAAGCGAAGACAACCCGATGTAGTAGATGCCGATGACAAGGATCAATGCCGCGATATGGGCGGCGATCGGTGCAAAGATCGTAAAGTCTTTGTCCTTGTTCATTCGAACGCGGCAACGCACGTAGAGGATCGATGGAATGAGACGGGCCAAGATCACTGCCCAGAGTGCAAGAGCGAAAGTCGCCGCGAAACCACCCGCGAGGGCGAGCACAGAAACAGAAGATGCTAGGGCGGCAGCGGCGAGCATCTCCGGCAGAAGATGGCGCGTCTGTCGTGCGATATCCTGAATGACGAGATAGATCACGAGCGGCGTCGCCAGAATGAACGGAAGAAAGCTGTGAAGCGGCGCAAATATCAAACTGCCGAGCAATCCAAACGTTGCGATCCCGCCGAAGATCAAGACGAATTTCCGGGCGATAAGCGTCCGCGGCAGCGTCCGATTCTGACGCCAGTCGCCGAGAAAGAATTTGAGCGGCTGGCGCGTTAAGAATGCGCCGACCGCAAGCAGCGGGATAAACGGTGCGGCAATGCTCGGTGCAATGATAATGCCCGCAATTAGCGGCTCAAAGAGAAACCCCCAAGCTCCATGCTCGACCGGCAAGGCTATCGACTTCGCGGGAATATTTGAAGGCTTCTTTACTGCAAAAGCTTTTCCGGGCATCTGAGAACCGTCCATAATGTCACGCTGTTACCAGGCTAAAGCGTAGGATAATGTCATGCGATGGGAAATTAGATGACATAGGTCATAAAATGATACTTTCTACACCATTAGCATTCATTTTACTGAGCACCGCAAAATGCATCGGATAAGCAAGATACACGAGCGTCTGGAAGACGATCATACCGAACTGGACGACCTTGTCGCCCAAACGTTTGCGGCTCTCGACGCGGCCGACGCCGCCAAGATCTTCGAAAGCCTCGACTTTTTTTGGGCGCGGCTCGGAATGCATATTCGTGCCGAGCATCTGCGGCTGTTTCCCGCCGTTCGCGAGATCGCATCGAGGTTGCAAGAGTTGGCGGCGATCCCAAAGATCCTAGACCGCCTTCGCGAAGACCACGACTTCTTTATGACCGAGCTGGCAAGGGCGATCAAGGCGATGCGGCTCGTATTCTCATTCGGGAATGAGGCCGAGACCTTTGCCGTGGTTCGCGGCATCCTCGAAGCGGTCGTCGAACGTTTGAAGGAACACAACTACATCGAAGAGGAGCAAATATACACGCTCACAACGGATGAGTACCTTGATAATGATGCAGGCGCAAAGCTTTTGGCATCGGTTCAAGTGGAACTTGACCGTTATCCGGCTCGCTTTGAGTCGCGGTCCAAGCAATGACGCGCATTATTCGTTACTCGCTTTAGATTGTTCGTGAGCTCTGACGACTTCGACCGAACAATGAGCCCGAGCAGCGACCGCAGAGGCCGTGCTGCCGAGCAGCATGCGAGCGAGTCTTCCGCCCATTGCGTTCGCACCCACGAAGATCGCATCCGCACCCCAGACCTGTGCTTCGTGAACGAGAACGTCCTTCGGGTTGCCCGGGCAAAGATGGAGCCGCGCATCGACCCGCTTGTTTCTTAGCTTGGCAAGGGCAATATCGGCAAGTTCGGCGATCCATTTTTCGTCGATCGTCTCGGTCTCGGTGAATGCTTTTCGGATCGGCGTTACGAACCTGCCGATACTGCTCGGTGTGCTCGGCTCCGTTGCCGTAAGCAGTCTGACCTCGGTGCCGCGCATCCAGGTTCGAGATGCTACCGCCGCAACCGCGGCCGAAGCTCCTTTAGAACCGTCGAACCCGATCAAGATCCTGCCCAAGCCAGGTTCAAGTTCATTCTTTCCTCGAGCCACCCGCACCGAACACTTGGCTTCCGTTAGAACGGTTTGCGAAGTGCTGCCGAGCAAGAAGGAGCTGACGACGGAATGCCCTTGAGCTCCGACGATCACGAGATCGGCATTGAAGCTTTCGGCAGCCTCAAGAATCGCCCAAGCCGGTGAGCCGAATGTGGCTTCCGAGGTTACATCCCAGTCTCGTAGAGCGGCCTGCACTCTTGTTGCCGCGTGTTTCGCAAGGATCGAAGCGGACGCGAGCATACGTTCGCCCTTCTCTCGATGTTCGCGAATGATGGATTCAATATATGCAGAGGATTCTTCTGAAGTGTCGTCGATCGAATCGGCAGGCGGCAGCCAGACCTCGGCAACCGAGACCACCATGGCGGTGCCGGTTGACGGCAGCCCGGCAACAACAAGATCATCGATCGCCGCTTCCGCACTCTTGGATCCATCGTATGCGATCAGCACTCTCATAAATCCATCGAATCTGCCGCACTAAAGGAGATCGCACGGGGCGAAGGGCGGACCGCTCTCTTTGCGATGGTCGCAAGGCGTGTGCCATTCACGCCTTGCAAGCAGAACGCCGGTTGAATGCCGCGTTGACCTTGAATTTTTCCACATACGGTGTGGAATCTCACGCATCGAAAGTTGAACGCGGTGTCGTTCTCGATGTCGAGCAAACAGGGCGTCTTCCAAAGTGTTTTCGACTTCGAAATTGAGCTAAAATAGATCGAGCGAGGCGACCTGCGAAATGATCGACCGGCAGGGATGAAAATGCGTGAACCAAAGTAAGCCTACGATCCTGATCGTCGATGACGACGCTTCGATCCGTTTTGCACTGACGGATGCGTTGCGGTCGTGGGATTATGATGCGAGGTCTGCCGGTACTGTCTCTGAAGCGAGAGAACGGCTGGAAGAAGATCCGCCCGCGGCGGTGCTGCTTGACATCGACCTGCCTGATGGAAGCGGCCTTGATCTTCTCGAAGATATTAAGGCTGAGGGCGCTGACACGATCGTGATAATGATCACCGGAAATGTCGGTATGCCGAACGTGCTCTCGACCTTCCGCTCGGGAGCTCACGATTTTATCGGCAAGCCGGTTCGGCTCGAAGAGCTTCGTTTGACTCTAAAGAATGCACTGGAAACGCGTGAACTTCGCCGCGAAGTTAAAAGAACGCGCAGAGAACGATCGAGCTCGTTCACATTCGAGCAGATCTTGGGTGATTCGCCGGCGATGCGGTATGCGATCGACCTGGCAAGGAAGGTCGCGGACTCGGATGTAGCATCTATCCTGCTTCAAGGCGAGACCGGCACGGGCAAAGATCTTTTTGCAAGGGCGATACATTATGCCTCGTATCGGGCAAATTCACCATACCTTGCGATCAACTGTGCCGCCCTTCCCGCGACTCTGATCGAGTCTGAGCTTTTTGGCTACGAGAAGGGAGCGTTCACCGACGCGAAGCAAACAAAAGAAGGCCTCTTCGAGCAGGCACAAGGCGGGACGATCTTTCTTGACGAGATCGGTGAAATGGAGCTCAGCCTGCAGGCAAAACTGCTCAGAGTCCTCGAAGAAGGACGCTTTCGGCGCGTTGGCGGCTTGAAGGACCTGCCGCTCGACGTACGGATCGTTGCAGCTTCAAATCTTGACCTGAAGAAAGCGGGCGAGAGCGGCGACTTTCGTCTCGACCTGTATTTCCGCCTCTCTGTCATACAGATCGACATTCCGCCGCTTCGCGATCGTGCGGCCGATGTTCTTCAACTCGCGCAGCACTACATCGAAAAGGCAAATATCAAGAGGCGTGAGAAGAAACTTAAGGGCCTCAGCAAGGAAGTTGTGAATGTCTTTTGTGCGTACCCGTGGCCGGGCAATGTGAGAGAACTGAGAAATGTGATCGAGAGGGCCTCCATTCTGGAAGAAAGTTCGATCGTGACACTCGCACATTTGCCGCAGGATATGGTGAGGTCTGCGTCCGTTCCCGTTGACGGTTTCAATATTGTTCTTCCGCGTGAAGGGATCGAGATCGACAAGGTCGAGAATGAGCTTTGCCGGCAGGCGTTCGAACGGACAGGCCACAATCTCTCGCGAGCCGCCCGTCTGCTTGGCATCACCCGCGACCAACTGCGTTACCGTTTAAGAAAGCTCGATGATGCGGGCGAGGCAAAGGCTCAGGCAAATGGCGAATGACCAGAATCCAGTCGATGCACGCGATCTTCCAAAACGAAGCCTGAAGGCGACGTCCAAGGAACTCGCAGATCTTAAGTTCGCGTTAGACGAGGCCGCGATCATCGCGATCACCGACCAACGCGGGATCATCACGTTCGTAAATGACAAGTTTTGTGAGATATCAAGATACTCTCGCGAAGAACTCATTGGTCAGGATCATCGCATCATAAACTCGGGCTATCATTCTAAAGATTTCATCCGAAACATATGGGTAACGATAGCCAACGGCCGAACCTGGCACGGGGAACTCCGCAATCGGACAAAGGACGGCGACCACTATTGGGTTGATACCACGATCGTGCCTTTCCTCGATGACGGCGGAAAGCCGTATCGGTATATTGCGATCCGTTTTGACGTCACCGAACGCAAGCTCGCTGAACATCGCATCCGCCAGCAAGCCGAACTTCTCGATAAGACGCGTGATGCCGTCATCGTTTGTGACCTGAACTACGACATTCTTTTCTGGAATCGCGGAGCAGAGAAGATCTACGGCTTAAGCGTGGAGGAGGTGCTTGGGCGAAGCATAGTGGACGTGCTTCTTGCCGGCAATGTCCAAGAGCTCGAGACCATCCGTGCAGAATTTGAACCTCTCGAGAAACTGAACCACGTCGCTAAGAGAAAGGCGAAGGACGGCCGGCAGCTTACGATCGATGCCCGCTGGACGCTGGTTAGAAACGAACTTGGACAGCCGGATTACATTCTTATCACTCAGACCGACATCTCACAGCAAAAACAGGCCGAGGACCATCTGCTGCGTGTACAAAGGATGGAGTCGATCGGCACACTTGCCGGCGGCATTGCGCACGACCTTAACAACACGCTTTCCCCGGTGTTGATGGGCGTCGAGATGCTCGAAGGGAATGAGACTTTGACCGATGAGGACCGAAAATGGCTCACATTGATTCGCGACAACTCCGAAAGGGCGGCTGACCTCGTTAAACAGGTCCTTACGTTCGCCCGAGGCAGCGAAGGAAGTGTCGTGCCGATGCAGCTTCGCCACGTCGCAAAAGAGCTTCTTCAGGTGCTGCGTGAGACACTGCCGAAATCGATCCTGCTGAAGCAGCAGATCGAACCGGATCTGTGGATCATAAAGGCTGATCCAACACAGATGCACCAGGTCTTGATGAACTTATCTTTGAATGCGAGCGATGCAATGCCGGACGGAGGCACCCTTTCGATCTCGCTCACCAACGAAATGGTCGATGACGGGTATCACCGTATGAACTCGGAGATCGCTCCGGGACGTTACATCCTGGTCGAGGTGGAAGATACCGGCCACGGAATGTCGAACGAGACGATCGAACGGATCTTTGACCCGTTCTTTACTACAAAAGAGATCGGAAAAGGAACCGGACTCGGACTCTCTACTGTACTCAATATCGTTGAAGGGCACGGCGGCATCCTCAGTGTAGAGAGTTCGGTAGGAAGAGGGACGAAATTCTCTATCTTCTTCCCGGCGATCGCCTTGCAGGAGCCTTCAACCGTATCGGACGAAGGCCAAACTTCTTCAGATGGCGAGGGCCGACTGATCTTGATCGTCGATGACGAAGCAGATGTTCGCGAGATAATACGGGCTGCCCTCGAGAAAGCGGGCTATCGGACGCTGGAAGCTCCGGATGGTGCCGATGGTTTGGGAACCTTCGCCGATCACAAGGACGAGATCGCCGCCGTGATCACTGATGCTTCGATGCCGCTCCTCGACGGTGTGGTACTTTCACGAGCGATCCGCAGGATAGCACCCGAGACCAAGATCATTGCGATGAGCGGCCTGCTTAGTTCGACGCAGATCTCACAGCTCGAGGCCGCCGGCGTGGACGCGTTCCTGACAAAGCCGTTTACCGCCAAGAAACTGCTTGCCGATCTAACTGCTCTACTGAGCTGACCGAGTGATCAAGCTCGCGTCATTTGCCCTGATTAAATTTTAGCCACTCTGCTCTTAGCATAAAGCTGCCCGTCGTTACGACCTTTTCACCCTGCGTCAATCCTTCGATAACAGGTGTGCTGCCTTGACTCTCCCCACCCAACCTTACGTTGCGAACCTCAAAGGTATTCGGATCGTCGGTCGCGACGAAGACGACCTGTCGCCCGTTGATCGTTTGAACCGCAGATGAAGGAACGACGGGCGAGGTGCGTTCGCCTGATCGCGATCCGCTTAGCGAAACCCGCACAAACATTCCGATCTTCAAAGTCTCGCCCGGATTACCGACCTCAATGCGAACCTTTGCCGTGCGTGTCGCCTCGTCAAGCTGCGGATCTATATACGCGACCTGGCCGCGAAAAACGCGATCGGACAATGCCTCAACGGTTATTGTCCCGGATCCACCCGTCTGAAGACGTGCAATATCCCGCTCATAGACCTTAGCGATCACCCAAACGCTTGAGAGATCGGTGACGCGCATTAGCTCCTTATTTCCTTCAACTACATCGCCGACGTTCACGGTTCGGCTTGTGATCGTGCCCGTGGTCGGTGCGGAGACCGCAAGCTCGGACGAGATCAGCGATGCGGTGAGGCGATCGATTCGCTGTGCGGACATTCCGAAGAGGATCAGACGTTGTCGGGCAGCAGCAAGCTCGGCCTCGGATGAACGCAGTTTGTTCAACGCTTCTTCGCTCGCGGAGCGAACCTCAGAACTTATGGGCAAGAGCTGGGCGGCTCGCTGTTCTCTGGCGCGCGCTTCGACAAGTTCAGCTTCGGCGGTGCGGAACTTTGTGGTGTCCTGCTCAAGTTCTTCACGACTTGCGGCACCGATGCGGGCAAGGCGGGTTGTGCGTTCAAACCTATTCCGATTTTCTGCCAGAGAAGCTTCGGCGGAAACCCGCTGCTTTGTCGCCTGTTCGAGTTCCGCGCGTCCGGGCTGGTTTATAGCCGCCAGGCGGACCGCACGGTCGTAGTTCTTCGCAGCGTTGCCGGCTTCGGTTCTCAAAGAAAGATACCGTGATTGCGTTTGAGCAAATTCATCACTGAAGATAACAGCTATGGTGTCACCAGCTCGTACCCTTGTGCCGAGCTCGGCTGAGACACGCCTCACAATGCCGCCCGCAAGCGTAACGGCCGGAGTTTGCCGATAAGCATTTGCTTCGACAACACCGTCGGCAGCAGTTTCACCGGCCGCAGAGGTCATCTGCTCACCGACCGGCGAGACGACGATGCCGGCATTCTTCAATTGCTCCGCTGTCAGCGTTACAACTTCCTTGGCGGAGTCCGTTGCGTGGGGCGTTTCGGTGTCAAGACTTCTCGGAGCAAGAACCTGCCGTCCCGCCTTGCTTCCGAATCCTGCGAAAAGCCACACGGCAAGAAGGACCAAGACGGCGGCGACAATTATCGCACCGCCAATAAAAAGCGGACGAAACGAGCGGCCGGTCGATCCATCGTATTCGACGTCCGGCGTTGGCGGGTCGATATCATTTTCAAGATTCGTCTTATCGATCATTTGTTTGTCAACTCCGCTGAATTTGTGGCCTTGAGGATCTCAGTGCGTGCGAGAAAGACCTCCAAAAGCGCGTCAATATATCCATTTTCGGTCTCAATGAAACGCCGCTGTTCGCCGATGTAGTCGAGGAGCGTCTTGGAACCGAGCTCATACGTTTGCCTTACGACATCCAAATTCGCTGCGGCCTGATCTCGGACACCGACCCGATATATCTCGAACGCGCGCCGAGCCCTCTCGTACCGAATGTATGAGGCCGCGATCTCGCGTCGAGCGGTCAGTTCGCTGAACTCGGTTCGGCTGTGAGCAGCCTTCTCATCCAACTTTGCCGCAGCGATCATTCCTTCTTTTCGATCACGAATGGGAAGCATCAGCCGGACGCCAAAAGTGATAAAATTCATATTCTCGTTCATCGTGGTCAAGGCTCCGGTCTGACTATTGATGTCCATCAGCGGAAAGCTCGAACGCATTCGCTGATAGCCGAGCATCAGCTCGCCGTCAATTCGTCCTTCGGCACGGGCCTGGCCGCTGCGTGCGGCGGCGAGACCTTCCATTGCGCGCGTTGCGGCGACATCAGGCCGTGTCTCGATCGCTCGTGCGGACGACGTCCTCTCGGGTGGGATCGGGTCCAGCATTTTGTCGAGATCGCCGCGAATCGTGAACGGCACTTTTGGATCGAGCCCAAGTAGATTCTTGAGTTCGAGCAAACGCAGCTCGACCGCTGCTTCCGCACCCTCGCGCATTGCCCGAATACGGTTCAGTTCGACGATCTCCATATTTTGTTCGAGCGGAGGCTTTCGTCCTTCGGCGACCTGAGCGGAGACAAGGTCGAAGTTCTCCTTGGCAAGAGCAAGCGTCTTATCGGTGAACTGCAGCTTCATTACGGCTGCAAGCACCTCGCCGAACTTATTGCGAACTTCGGCGGCGATCTGCAATTCTCGGTCGGCCGCAGAAAGGCGTCTGATCTCAAGCTCCTTTCCCGCGACCGCAACCCTGGCCGCACGCCGTCCGCCGAGTTCGAGGGGCAGTCCACCCTCGATCATAAAACTGCCGTCGGAGCCGCCAAATTGCTTACTTCCACGAATGTCGAGCGTCGGGTTTGGACGAGAGCCCGCTTGACGTAAAAGAGCTTCACCGGCATCGACCTCCGCTCGGATAGCGTTCAATTCCGGATTATCCTTAAGGGCCCGCTCAACTGCCTGTTCGATCGTCGTCCCATTAACGTCATCGATGAATCGCGAACTGCTTTTCGACGTATCGGTCGGGAGATCCTGGCCGAACAAGCTTGCCGACGCCAATATCATTCCAAAGAAGAGAACAATGATAGGCATTATCAGGTGCACGGCCTTTTTCTTAAGATCAGGAGTCAGCATTTTGTTCCTCCCGTGAAAGTTCAAACAATCGCAGCCAATAGAAAACGACGGGCGTGACGATCAAGACGTGAAGCAGACTCGATACCATTCCGCCAAAGACCGGAATCGCGAGCGGCCTCATTACCTCGCCGCCGGCACCGGTGGTCCACATTATCGGCAGTAGGCCCGCGAGGATCGTAGTTACTGTCATCACTTTTGGCCGAAGCCTGAGCAAGGCGCCTTCCATAACGGCATCAAGCAGCGACTTCTTGTCGAGTTTGCCGAGATCTTCCTTCTTTCGGGCGACGGCTTCCTCGAGATAGACGACCATTACGATCGCAGTCTGCACCGCTGCTCCGAACAGGGCGATGAATCCGACCCATACAGCGACCGAGAAGTTGTACTGCATCATCCACAGCAGATAGAAGCCGCCCGTAAGAGCGAACGGAATCGCAAGCAGCACGTGTGCCGCCTCGAGGAACGAGTGATAGGTCAGATACAGCGTTGCAAAAATGATCAAGATCACGATCGGCACGACGACCAACAACCGCGACCGAGCATGCTGCTGATTCTCATACTGTCCGCTCCACGCAAAGTAATAGCCGCCGGGCATCTGGACATCGCGTTTTATGACGCGGTCAGCTTCTTCAACGAAGCTCCCAATGTCGCGGCCGCGAACATTTAGGAGAACGGTGCCGCGAAGGAGTCCATTCTCACTCTGGATCATCGATGGGCCTTCGACCTTTCCGATCTTCGCCACGTCTGCCAATGGAACTGTTGCCCCCGAAGCCGTGATAAGCGGGATCTTGCCGATCGCCTCGGGATCGCGGCGATATTCCGGTGCATAGCGCACGCGAATAGGGAAGCGGTTTCGGCCTTCGATCGTCGTTGTGATGTTCACCTCGCCGATCCCTTTCTCTATCACTTCCTGGATCTCTGCGACATCAATTCCATATCGAGCGGCTGCAGTGCGATCGATGTCGATATCAAGATAAGGGGCGCCGCCGATCTGTTCAGGATAGACATTGGCGGCACCTTCTACGGTTTGCGCCGCTGCGGCGATCTTTCGGCTTAGCTGCTCCAGGGTGTTGAGATCGTTACCGAAGATCTTTATGCCGACCTCGGATCGAATACCGGTCGCGAGCATATCGATGCGGTTGATGATCGGCTGGGTCCAGATGTTCGTAACGCCAGGCATTTTCAGGGCCGCATCAAGCTCGGCGACAAGCTTCTCCCTCGTCATACCTGATCGCCACAGACTCTCTGGCTTTAGATGAATGATCGTCTCATTCATATTCGTCGGTGCGGGATCGGTCGAAGTTTCGGCACGCCCGGCTTTGCCGACCGCCCACTCGACCTCGGGAAAGGCCGCGATAATCTCGTTCTGCTTACTCAGGATACGTGTTGCCTCATCCAGCGAGACCGCAGGGTCCGTCACGGGCATATATAGAAGATCGCCCTCGTTCAGCGGCGGCATGAACTCGCTGCCGATGCCGGTGGTCGCAACCATCGCACCTATGAAAAAGATGAGGACCAGGATCACCGTCGCGACCCTGTGGTTCAAGGCCTTCTCGAGCAGCGGTTTGTAAAACCTCCGCAGAATGCGCATTATCGGGTTTGCTTCTTCGGGTTTGAGCCGGCCTTTCAAAAGGAACCCGCAAAGGACAGGCACGAGCGTGATGCCCATTATTGCGGCAGCGACCATCGCGAATGATTTTGTGTAAGCAAGCGGATGGAAGAGTTTGCCTTCCTGGCCCGTCAGAGCAAAGACCGGGATGAATGCAACGACGATGATCGCCATCGACGAGAAGATCGGCCGTCCGACCATCTTCGAGGCATCGCGAACGATCCGCCATATATGTTCGCGATCAGTGATACGTCCACCCTCTTTTTCGATCGAACGATAGGCATTCTCGGTAACGACGATTCCCGCATCAACGAGATCGGATACCGCGATGGCAATTCCGGCGAGCGACATAATGTTTGACGTCACTCCCGCAAAATACATGAACAGGAATGAGATCAACGCCGCCATTGGAAGCGGAATCGTTACGATAAAGATCGAGCGGAAATGGGCGAGGAAGAGCAGATTTACGAGGGTAACCAGGACGAACTCTTCGATCAATGCCCATTTCAGCGTATCGGCGGTGCGATGGATGAGGTCTGTGCGGTCGTAGAAGGGAACCAAACGCACACCTTCCGGCAGCCCCGGCGTGATCTCGTCGATCTTCTTCTTGATCGCATCGATCGCTTCAAGTGCGCTCACGCCATATCGCATTATGACAACGCCGCCTACAGCCTCTTTGCCGTTCTTGTCGAGAGAGCCTGTGCGGAAGGCGTTGCCGAGCTTGACCTCGCCTATATTGCGGACGTAGATGGGCGTGCCGTTGTCGGCGCCGATCACGATGTTCTCAACGTCTGCGACAGATTCCACAAGGCCAAGGCCGCGGACGACCGTCCATTCACCTGCTTGTTCAACGACGTTGCCGCCAACGTTGTTATTTGAGCGTTCGACGGCCTCTACGACCCTCGAAAGCGGAACGTTGAAGGCACGCAATCGGTTCGGATCGACGTCGATCTGATATTGCTGAACGAAACCGCCGACGGTCGCAACCTCCGAGATCCCGGGAGTCGAGTTGAGCTGATAGCGGACGAACCAATCCTGCAGCGTCGTCAGATCGCGCAGGCTCATCGTGTCAGATTCGAGCGTGTACCAGTAGATCTGCCCAAGCCCGGAAGCATCGGGTCCAAGCGTGGGCGTAACGCCTTCTGGAAGGTCACGGGAGACCAGGTTCAGCCTTTCGAGGATGCGCGTTCGAGCCCAATAGAGCTCGACATCATCCTCGAAAATGACGTTGATCATCGAAAAGCTGAACGCGGAGCTGGCTCGAACCGTTCTCACGCCCGGCAGTCCCTGGAGGTTCGTGACCAACGGATACGTAACCTGATCTTCAACCTCTTTGGGCGATCGGCCGGGCCAATCCGTAAACACGATCACCTGGTTGTCGGACACGTCCGGGATCGCATCGATCGGCGTACGCGTGAGCGCCCAATATCCTGCGGCCGCGATCGCTATATAGACCGCAAGAACGATGACGCGATTCTTGACAGACCAATCGATAATCCAGTTGATCATATTGCCTCTCCCGAAGGCCTCATCATTACTGAGCCGTTATCGTGATCGTCGCTTTTCCTTTTCCGACCGGCCCGTCATACGTGATCTGAGCCTGCCATTCACCGGCCATTTCAAGATCGACCTTTCCCGCATAAACGCCGGGAGTGTCAGTCGTCGTAAAACTCGCCGGGTTATTCATCGCGGCCATCGAACCCATCGCCGGCATAAAGAAGTTCAAAGCGACCGAGCCGACATCGACCGGCTTGCCCGACTGATCGGCGAAAGTCAGCGTGAAATTCTGCTTGCCGTTTCGCAGGACACCGTCAGAGCTCGATAGCGTGGCGGTCAAGTTGTTGCCGGCCGGGCCGTTCTTAACGGCCTTACCGGCGGACGTGCCACCGCTGCCACAGGCGAAAGAAAGAAGAGTGAAAGTGAGCAGAGAGAGAAATGCGACAGTTTTTAACATAATGGTTTCCTCAATATCGTAAAAGGTTTGGTTGTTCGAGCAGGGCTCGAAAGGCACACTTCGGCGCACGAAAATACGGCGCAAGGCGAAGCTATGCGCAACGATGCAAATGAAAAGTTTTAATTAGATCCGAAAGGTGTGAAGGCGCACGTATAGCGCAGGAGGACTCAAAGGTTCCGAGTCGTGAAAAGCGAGTTGATGGGAAGGCGGCTTCCTGTCGAGGACCGATTTGAATTCAAATGCGGGAACGATCGATTCAGGTTGGACAGCCTGCAAGCTGATCCTTGCAAAGCTCTCAACGCGATCCGGCACGACATTCTCAGACCGGGACATCGCACAGGCCGTTTCGCAGCAGGTCTTGCCCTGCATCGAATTTTCGACCACAGTTTTCGGCTTGCAGCAGGCGTGCGCCGATTCGCTCTTTCCGCCAACACAGCCGCACACACCGGCATATATCTGACCGGCAAGGGCAAGGACGAAAAATACAGCAATGAGCCGCCTCAACATACTACGAAAACCTTATGATGTATCGCCCATTTCGTCAAGCTCTCTTTTGCTTCTGCTCGCCGAAATTACGAGTCACCACGGCAACGTTGAAGGAGATTATCCCCTACACCAAAGCGCCAGCCTCTTCAGGCAGGCCTTTTTCCATCCAGAAACATCTCTATCTCCGCAAATCGCATACTATTCTCCGCATATTATGCGGAGTACGGAGGATGACTTTTAGTTCTTACGACATTGAGCAGAAAGGACTTCCCGGCACTCTAGCTGCGACGCCCTCATTAGTTGTTCGTTCCTGATGACTTTGTTCTGGAGCCGGTGAAGGGACTTGAACCCCCGACCTGATGATTACAAATGTGCAAAGGGTCCGGAAGGGTCTCCCGCAAAGTGGAAGATGAAAACTACAGTAGCACGCAATAAAACAGGGCATAAGAACTATTTTGTCATTTGCACCCCTTGTCAGATTCTGTCATACTTTTTCACGAAATACGGTCTGGGACAGTCCAACAATTAGTCCAACAAGTTAAGCAGGGCTAATATTTCTGGGCAAAGTATATGAGGATTACTAAATCTATTTTCAAGCGAGGGAAAAAGGGCGGAGATACAGGTCGGATCGACAGGACTTGGACGCTTCGACTTATTCACACGAACGAGCAAGGCGAAAGAACGAGTAAGACTTGGCAATATGCAACAAAGCAGGATGCAAAGGACGATGCAGAGAAGCGAAAGGCAGAACTCGTCGCGTTTGTCGAATGTAAGGGGTTAGGCCTTGGCGACATTAAGACGTTCAGGCAGTGGGCCGACTATGCAAAGGTGCATTTCTATCGTCCGGCCGTTATCAAGTCTGGTCGGAAGGTTGCGGGGATCAAGGCGCATCGGCAGACGCATATACTGATCGATCATCTAGTTGCATGTTTTGGGGATAAACTCCTGGGAAAGTTCACAAAGTTCGATCTTGATCGATATAAGGCTTGGCGACTTGAGCAGGGAGACCTTCGTGGGAAAAAGGGCAATCTTGCCCCTTCGAGACGAAACCCTGTCTCGATCTCTACTGTGAATCGCGGCCTTGCCATCTTGAAGCACCTGCTGATCGAGGCTCACGATGTTGAACTTATCGCGAAGAACGTGACGAGAGGTTCGAAAGCGATCGATGCTGATGCTGAAAAAGCTCGCACTCGGATCCTTACCGATGCTGAAGAAATACGGTTGCTGGCATCCTGCAGCGGGACTAGAACGATCAACTACAAGAGAGGAGATAAGACCGTGCGTGCGAACGTCGTGGCTGATAACCCGTACTTGAAAGCGATGATCCTGCTCGCCCTTGATTCGGGGCTAAGGCGCGGCGAAATCCTTAAGCTAGAGTGGCAGGACATCAATTTTGATGCCTGTATGATAACGATTCTCGGAACTCATACTAAGACACAAAGGACACGACCCGTACCGCTGACAAGGCGAACGAAGGTAGAGCTTTGGGGGTTGCCGAACTTCGGCGAGAACGGAAGGGTTTTCCCATTTAATGATTTCAAACGCTCCTGGTCGACCGCCCTTAGAGTTGCTGACATTGAAGACCTACATTTTCACGATCTTAGGCGAACCTTCGTTACGCGCCTTCAGATCGACGGCATATCGATCGGTATAGCGGCAGAACTGGCCGGTCACTCGCAGCTCGGAACAACGAAAAAATACTACACATCAGCGGGCAGTGCGTCATTGATACAGGACACAGCGACACGAATTAACGCCGCCAACGAGGCACGACTCGAACGCTGGCCGGAAAGTATCGAGTAGTTTTCGCGGCTAAAGCTTTCTCGCAAGCTGCTGAAAACGAAACAACCTGCGGTTCTTGAACATTCTTGACATACCAACATTATTTCAAAAGAAGGAGAGACAAGACGAATGGCAAAGAAGAAGACGGTAGCGACCAAAGTGACCAGCGACAAAAAATCGGAACAGGGATCTGGCTCGGTTTTTGAGCAAACTCTTTACCAACCCCACACTTATGCATCTTCCATTGCGGAGTCGGAGAATCTGGCGAAAGAAAAGGAAGAAGAACGGGTTGAGGCCGTCCTCGCTTGTTTACGAAAAGACTCTCCAAATCGACCTTCGGCTAGAGAGATCTATGACAACTTGGACCTTGCATTTACCTTAGAGCGAATTGACTCCACAAACGCGAAAGCGATCTTAGAGCGCCTTTATTCGCGGTTAGTTAGTCGATGCGAGGAAGATGACGCTACGGCCAGTGAGATCGAGTTCCGTGGCCTACTCTTGGAACGTATGTTGCAAGCAGTTTGGACACCATTCTCCATCGAATGTGACAACTATTCATTGCAGGATCAGGTGGCAGAGCTGAAGAAACGGAAGGCGCAGAATGCCTTACCAATTAACGGTCTCTTGTACACGGCGTATGAGGACATCATACGATGGCTAGAATACGAGTCCCTTCCCGAACGGGAAAAGGATGAACCTAAGCTAGAGAAAGAAAAGGTAACCGTTGAGAGGAACCGAGAGAGAACAACTTTCTTTTTGGATACTATCTTCGAGCACATTGGAGTTGAGGCCAGTCAGAAAGACCAGTACGAAGTGATCAGTTTTCTAACTGGCTATAGCGTGACCAAGATTAAGAAGAATTTGAATAATCCAGGAGCAAAATGTCTCGACTCTCCAGCCGCTCACAAGCGCGATATGGAAAGTATTGTCGCGCGTTTTCATCAAATCGGGTTGCCGGTTTTGGCAAACAAAGCAAAGAAGCGATTCGGATAGAATCGCGACCGTGCAAACTAGGAACCCCTAAAGGGACCGGTCCTGCCAATTTTTTGACCTAAGATAGCGCCGTGATGCAAGAATGCTCACGGCGTTCCGACTGTTTGCGCGGATCGTAAACGCAAGCCTAGTGGCGAGTGGACAGAAGCAACTGAAAAAGGATCGCCAATCGTGAATCTGGTACAGGAAATTAACGCAAAGAATGACTGGAAATTGACAGGAAGCGGTACAGAAAAATGACACAAGAGGGCACACGAAGTTGACACGGAGGTTGACAGGAAATTGACGGACATTCAGGCAACTCACCAGAGAATCTTGCGTTGATTCACTGGTAACGCACGAGGTCCAACGAGAAAGTTACCCCGAAAGGAAGAGAGAAATACTTATGAAACAACCAAAACTCACAGACTACATACGCGAGATCGATGTTCTACAAGAATGGCCGATGAGCAAGGCAACT